>ENA-UOJA01000062-UOJA01000062.1-human-gut-metagenome-genome-assembly--contig:-C19-NODE-62-length-109333-cov-7.875391_pt1 | contig 109333 bp, 96 predicted proteins | sample MGYA00242337_ERZ723884 | MGnify/ENA metagenome assembly ERZ723884
CGCCCTTGGCATTACCGATACCGATATGTGCCATACCCTTGTCCTTCATAACGGTTGATACATCCGCAAAGTCAAGGTTAATGAGTGCCGGCAGGTTAATTAAGTCTGTAATTCCCTGCACTGCCTGCTGTAATACCTCGTCTGCCTTCTTCAACGCATCCGGCATGGTTGTCCGGCGGTCTACAATCTCTAATAACTTATCATTTGGAATCACAATCAGAGTATCAACGCTGTCCTTCAAACGTTCAATACCGGAAAGTGCATTAATCATACGCTGTTTTGCTTCGAACTTAAACGGTTTCGTGACAACTCCGACCGTCAAAATTCCCTGCTCTTTTGCAATCTTGGCAACAACCGGAGCTGCTCCGGTACCGGTACCGCCACCCATACCACAGGTAACGAACACCATGTCTGCTCCTTTGACTGCCGCAGACAGTTCTTCCATACTCTCTTCCGCAGCCTTCTCACCAACCTCAGGCTGTGCACCTGCTCCAAGTCCCTTGGTGAGCTTCTCTCCAATCTGAATCAGTGTCGGCGCCTTGCAAAGTGTAAGTGCCTGCTTATCAGTATTCACTCCGATAAATTCCACTCCACCAATATTCTCATCAATCATTCTATTCACAGCATTATTTCCAGCGCCACCAACTCCGACTACGATTATTTTTGCACTGGTATCTGCTTCTGTTGTCATAATTTCCAGCAAGGTACTTCCTCCTTCATTCTCTCCCTATATTTGCACGGCTACAAACACACCCCGGCTTCCTTCCTCAAGGGACGCCTGCGTCTGCATACAAACCTATTATCATGAATTAAACTCATATACACTATAATATAATTTTTCGTTTAATTAATCAACTAATTTTTTTCAAAAAACGAAATTTTTCTGAACTTTTATTCCGCACGGTCAAAAATAATGTCTGTTGTGTCAGGCGTCCATGTTTCCAGATGAAGCGTTCCGTTCAATCCTGCAAGCTGTGGCAAGATAGAAGAAATCCGCACCACCTTCTGTGTCAGATAGGTTTCATCCCCGAGCACAACTGAAATTGTTCCATAGGTAAGGGTTGGGTTCAAACTGCTGTCATAATGGATTTCTTCCGGGAGCAGCCCATATTTATTAAGTGTCTGCGTCAGGGTAAGAAGTTTTTTTAACACCTTGCCATTTTCAAGCGGAAGCTGTTCGTAAAGCACCACTTCGTTACACTCCACTCCACTGATTTTGGGCACACCCTCTATGGTATCCGTAGATGTTTCCACCACAAACCCGTCCTTGTCAAAATAAGCATTCTGCCCGATAGAGCTGATATATAAATATCCTAAAATTCCTTTTTCATAAACGGAAATCCGGAGTGTATGCGGATCGTCGAGCGACACCTCCATGGTATCCACAAATGGTACCTCTCCCACATCTAAGAAATGATACTTCAAATCCACATACAGCGAATTCCAGGAATACTCATCATTTAATACCAGGGATTTAATCTGTTCATCCGAGTACAGTTCATTTCCCTCTACTACAACTTTTTCCACGGTAAAGACGTTCATCACCACATATACAGAAACCGCCGCGGCCAGTACAAAGAGTAAAAAAACGGTCATTCCAATCTTGCGCCGCTTTTTTCTTTTTCTCTGTTCTCTAATCATAATTATTCAACCTCAAGCTTAATTCCCCTTGACACGCTTAATGCAAGCCCCATTTCCGCTAACAGGATGGAAATTGATGTACCTCCATAGCTGACAAGCGGAAGTGAAATACCAGTGTTTGGAATCGTATTTGTAACAACTGCGATGTTTAACACAACCTGGATTGCCAGGTGTGCCATAATTCCAACCACCAAAAGCGCGCCGTATAAATCTGCCGCATTGTTTGCAATTACCATTAAACGCCAGATAATCAGCAGATAAAGCACAATCAGACAGACTGCCCCGAATAATCCCAGTTCCTCACAGATAACAGAAAAAATCATATCATTCTGTGCTTCCGGAATAAATCCGAGTTTTTGCATACTCTCTCCCAAACCCTTTCCGAACAGCCCGCCGGAACCGATGGCATAAAGTCCCTGCAAAGTCTGATATCCTTTCTCATAATCCTCCGGATGAAGCCAGATCGCGATACGCTCTGCACGGTAACTCACAAATGCAATAAATACCACACCGACCACAGCGACTAAGAGTGCCATCACCACAAAGTGCACGTATTTGGGACTTGCCACAAATAACATACACACAGAGATTCCAAGGATAATGATTGCGGTACTTAAGTTCTGATATGCTACAACAGCAACAATTGGCATAACAATCAGTAAAATCTTTATCAGACTCTTTAACTCCCCAACTTTCTTTGGCGTCTTATAAATAATCGTCGCAAAGAAGATAATGACCGCTACCTTGGCAATTTCGGATGGCTGGAACTGGATTGGTCCAATTCTGAACCATCTCGTCGAACCCTTTGCTTCATCTCCCAGGAAAATAACCGCAATACAAAGTCCCAGTGCCACAAGGTATGCCAACCCGCTGACCTTCATCCAGAATTGATACGGAATTCTGGATATCACAAGCATGGCAGCCAGTCCAAGCAGAGCTGCCACCATCTGACGTTTTACGTAATAAGCGCTGTCATCATAACGGGTCGCCCCATAATAGGAACTGGTGCTGTAAAGCATAATCAATCCGAATGCAAGTAAAAACAGCAGAAGAATCATCAGGCTGTAATCAAAATATCGAATCGGTTTTTTCCCCATTTATTCCTCCAAGTTTCGCACATACTCCTTAAAAATACGTCCACGTTCCTCATAATTTGGAAACATTCCCCAGCTTGCGCAGGCAGGCGATAAAAGCACTGCATCTCCGCTTACGGCATTTGCATAGCAGGTATCAATCGCTTCCTCAAAAGTATCGCATAACACTACATCTGTAAAATTATGCTTTTTTGCACACTCCGCAATCTTCTCTCTTGTCTGCCCGATTAATACCAGTTTTTTTACTTTGCCGTCAAAGCTCTCAATCCACTCGTCATATTCATTGCCCTTGTCATATCCGCCGCCAATCAAAAGAGTCGGGCGGTTCATGGCACGGATTCCCTGGATTGCCGCATCCGGATTTGTTCCCTTTGAATCATTGTAGAACTTCACACCGCGTTTTTCCGTGACATATTCAATTCTATGCTCAACAGCCTGGAAACGTTTCAGCACCTCAACAATCTTCTCAAGCGGTACGCCAAAACTTAACGCCATTCCGGTGGCCGCCATCACGTTCTCATAATTATGTTTTCCAAGAATATTCAGTTCGTTCACATTGATGACTTTGACTGCCTTCGTACCATCATGATAGAAAATGTCCTCCCCCTCAAGGTAAAGTCCGTTCTCTAATTTTTGTCTGCTGCTGAAATATAACACCTTTGTCTTTAAATGGCTTCCAAACTCCCGCAGCACTTCATCCTCATAGTTGAGTACACAGGTGTCGTCCGCAGTCTGGTTCTCTGCAATGCGTTCCTTCGTCTTAATATAGCACTCCATCGTATGATGGCGGTTCAAATGATCCGGCGTAATGTTTAAGATGGCAGATACCTTCGGGTGGAACTCATGAATCGTCTCTAACTGGAAGCTGCTGATTTCCGCAACGGTCACGGTCTCTTCTGTCGTCTCTGCCGCCACCGAGGTATACGGGATTCCGATATTTCCGACCACTTTCACATCCGAAAAATAGTTTTCCATAATCTGTCCGACAAGTGCAGTTGTCGTCGTCTTCCCGTTTGTTCCGGTAATTGCAATCACACTGCCCTTTGCACACTGATATGCCAGCTCGATTTCTCCCCAGATTGGAATATGTTTCTCCCGCAGGGCACATACCATCGGAATATCCGTCGGCACGCCAGGGCTTAAGACCACAAGGTCAAACGCACTCATTTTTTCTTCCGGCAATTCGCCAAGGATTATTTCCACATCTTTAAATACCGGATGTTTCTCCCGCAGGGCCTGCACATCAAGCTTCGGATTACCATCAAATAAGATAACCTCATCCCCCTGTTTCTTTAACAGCTCTGTGGCAGCTACGCCACTGATTCCGGAACCTACCACCAAAACTTTTCTGCTCATCATCTTCACCATGCCCTTTCCTGTTGTTTCCTTCTATAAGCCAAGCAGTGCAATCATGCAAAGAAGCGCTGTTGTAATGGCAAATACTGCTACTACTTTTGTCTCTGACCAGCCGCCTAATTCAAAATGATGGTGAATCGGGGTCATACGGAAAATACGTTTTCCCTCACCGGTCTTTTTCTTGGTATATTTAAAATAGCTGACCTGTAACATAACTGAAATGACTTCCACCAGATAAATCAGTCCTACCAGAAGAATAAATAACGGCATCTGCATCACATAGGCCGTGGCGGCTACAAATCCGCCCAGGGCAAGCGATCCGGTATCTCCCATAAACACGCTCGCCGGATGTACATTAAACAATAAAAATCCAAGCAATGCACCTGCTACTGCACAGGTAATCGGTTCAATTCCCGCATTGTTGCCGATAGCGACAACCGAAAAGAAGGTCGCAACCATAATCGTAACGCTTGAAACCAGTCCGTCCACACCATCCGTAAAGTTTACACCGTTTACCGTTCCAATCACTGCAAGATACATAAGCGGAATCGCCCAGAAACCGATATCCAGATATTTACCGCCGGAGAACGGAATCAGCATAGAAAGTGAAATGCCGGAATATTTCCACATATAGACCGCAAACACTGTCGTCACCACAATCTGAAGCAACATTTTCTGCCATGGGAGCAGTCCGTCTGATCTGCGAAGTACTACTTTTAAGTAGTCATCTAAAAATCCGATAATTCCAAATCCTACCATCATAAATAAAATCGGCACAATTTTCGGATAATCTTTTACATAAAACAGGGATGTAATGATAATACTTGCAAGTATCATCAGTCCTCCCATCGTCGGGGTTCCGTTTTTCTTCAGATGGGATGCAAGCTCTTTGCGCTCCGTCTGCCCCACTTTAAGCCGCCTTAAAAACGGGATTACAATCGGTCCTAAGACTGCACTGATTGCAAAGGCAATCATCACCGGAATTACAATTTGATATGTCATAATTTCACTCCTTGCGTACTTTTTTCCATGACGTGAAAGACATTTTATAAAAATGCCTGCCGTCTGTCTAGTATACGTTATTTTCCATCATTTATCAAGGTACGGTAAAATGTTTTCAAAGATTTCTTTTACTACAGGTGCCGCAATGATTCCCCCGTAATAGGTTCCCTGTGGGTTTCTTATGATTGCGATGGCTAGCACCTTTGGGTCATCCGCCGGGTAAAACCCAAGAAAAGAAGAAATATATTTGTGGTCACTTCTCGGAAGTGTCTGGGAGGTTGCCGTTTTTCCACCGATGGAAAAGCCTTCCACCTGCCCGTTTTTTCCGCCGCCCTCCGATACCACTTTTTCCAAAAGATACTGCATCGTTTCGGATGTCTCTGTACTGCACACACCCTCATAAGTATCATAGGTGAGTGTCTCCACCAGATTTCCCGCCTCATCCCGCACTTCCACCCCAAAGTGCGGCGTCACTCTCGTTCCGCCGTTTATGATAGAAGAAACGGTCGTCAAAAGCTGAATCGGCGTAATCTGAAAGGACTGCCCGAAAGACATGGTTGCAAGTTCCACCGGTCCCACATTTTCCTTCTGATGCATGATGGTAGCCGCCTCACCCGGAAGGTCGATGTTCGTCTTTGTCAAAAGTCCGAACTGCTTTAGATATTTAAAATAGTTATCCACACCTAACCGCTCGCCAAGCTCGATGAAAACCGGGTTGCACGAATTCATAATCCCGGTTTCAAATGTCTCCGCCCCGTGCCCTGAGGTTCTTGCACAGCGAATCTTGCGGTCCTCCACGATTTTATAGCCGGGGCAGTAGAACTGATCGCTCACGTGCACGACGCCCTCCTCGAGTGCCGCAGCCGCCGTGATAATCTTAAAGGTCGAGCCTGGCTCATAGGTATCGCTGATGCAGGGATTGCGCCACATCTGATTTAACAGGTTCTGTTTTTCTTCTGCGGTGAGTCCCTCCGTTTCGACATTTAAGGTAAACGGGTCATTGAGATTAAATTCCGGGTAATTTACCATTGCAAGAATTTCCCCGTTCTGCGGATTCATAACCACGATGGAGACACTGTCTGCGTTTTTCTTTAAGTATGCCTTTTCTGCCGCCTGCTCGCAGTAAAGCTGGATATTATAGTCCAGAGAAATATACAGATCATTTCCATTTACCGGTTCAAGACGCGTTTCCCCGGCATTTTCAATCTCCACGCCCCTCGCATCCGTAAGAGTTAAAATCTTTCCGGCAGTTCCCTGTAAGTAGCTGTCATATTTTACCTCAAGTCCTACGATGCCCTGGTTATCTGCCCCCGTAAAGCCAAGTACCGTAGAGGCAAGCGTATCAAACGGGTAATAGCGCTTATAGTCCTCATCCACCTTGATTCCCGAAAGCCCGTATGCGCGGATGGCATCCCCCACTTCTTTCGGAACATTGGTCTTTACACGCTCAATCGAGCTGTTCTTCTCCACACGTTTGCGAATCTCCTCCTCGGTAAGCCCCAATTCCTTCACAAGTGCCGCAATCACCGCCTCCGAATCCTCAATCTGGCTGTGTATGACAGATATCGTACAGACAGACTGGTTCGTGGCAAGCACCGTTCCTGTCGCATCTATAATTTTTCCGCGCGCTGCCTTGATATCACGTTCTCTTTCATGCAAGTCTTTTGCCTTCTGTCCATAATATTCGGAGCAGAACACCATCAGGTACACGAGACGCCCCATCAGAAACAGCAGTACAAAGAAAATCGCAAAAAATATAATCATGATTTTTTTTCGATTAAAGGTTTTACTTCTCCAGAAAGACATAAAAAACCTCACAGAATCCTTCATATTATCCTATTCCGGTTTCTGTGAGGTTATGTTTTTATTGTGTCTGTGCTGCGCCGTCTCCCGACGTCTGATTGTCATCCGTTGTTCCAGCATCTCCTGCCGTCTGGTTCTCTCCGGTCGTTCCGGCGTCTCCCGATGTGTTGTCATCTCCGGCCGCCTGTCCGTCATCTGTCGTAACCGGAACAGAAAAAGTTCCTTCGTCATCCGAAAGATTCCCGGTAATGGTTCCGTTTGCGATGTCGGCAACAGATGTTTCCTCTACATTATTTCCGGTAACATCAAGCCCGGCATTGATTCCGGTCGACTCTTCATCGCGGTAAACGTTCATATATGGAAGTACCTCCTCTAAAATTTCACGCACAATGTTCTGTGCAAAGGTACTGTGTGCCTGCTCCTCGGCGTTTGGTTCGTCGACCAGACAGTAAATGACCAGCTCCGGCTTTTCCACCGGCGCAAATCCGATGAAAGATAATACATAGTTGGTATCGTCTCGCTGTCCATCGGAATTAATCTTCTGTGCCGTTCCGGTTTTACCACCCAGCGAATATCCGTCTACCTTTGCCGCCTTTGCAGTACCTTCCGAAACAACGGACTGCATATACTTACGAAGCAGCTCGCTTGTCGACTCCGAAACCGTCTCACGCAAAAGCGTCGGTGTGATATCTTCAATCGTGTTTCCATTTTCATCGGTAATCTTCTGCACCAGACGTGGCTGATAAAGATATCCGCCATTCACCAGGGAACAGAAAGCAGACGCCATCTGAATCATGGTGCAGTTAAAGTTCTGTCCAAATGAGTTTGTGGCAAGTGAAAGTTTTGTCATTGTATCTTTCGTATAAATCAGGGAATCGGTACGCGTCTCGCCTGGCAGGTCGATGTTCGTCTTTTGTCCGAAACCAAATATCTGCTGGTACTTGATAAAGTTATCAGCTCCGATTACGTAGGACATCTGCATCAATGCATCGTTGCAGGAATCCATCAGTGCCTTCTCAAGCGTCTCTACCCCGTGTCCACCTCTGTAATATGCGGTACAGCGGACACGCACGTCTCCCGGAAACATCTCTGAGCCATCACAGTAGAATGTCTCTCCGTCATAGAGCGTTCCGGTTTCAAGACCTGATGCAATGGTAAATGCCTTTGCGGTAGAACCCGGCTCATACGTATAAGTAACACAGTAGTTCTGCCATAATTTATTTAAAATATCAAGTTTTTCATCATCGTTCATCGCGTCGATGGCTTCCTCGGTGTAATACGCCGACAAATCCCTCGGATTGTTCAAATCGTAGTCCGGATAATTTGCCATCGCAAGTATATTTCCATTATCCGGGTCCATGATGATGACACTGATATTCGAGGCACCCTCTTTTCCATCGATGTAGGTGTTGCGGTATGCCTCATTCCATTCTTTGATTTTCTTTTCTGCGATTGCCTGAATATTTGCGTCAATCGTAGTTACAATATTACTTCCATTTTGTGCCGGCTTGATAGTCTTTTCAAAATTATTGTCAGAATTCAAATAGCCGTATTCACGTCCGTCTACGCCGTTTAACGTGTCATTGTAATAATTTTCCAGACCGTTAATTCCCTCATTTCCGGAGGTTGTAAATCCGATAACAGAGCTTGCCAGCGAATTATACGGGTATTCTCTCTGGTATTCTTTTTCAAACCAGACACCCTTAATATTGGGATTTACCTTTTTCCCTTTCTCGTCAACTTCCTCCTGCAGATTCACAAACGGCTGGATGTCCTCATAGGCAGCCCTTTTCTTCAACACGATGTAACGGCTCGTCGGCTGCTCTCTGACATAGGTATACAGCTCCTCGCTCGTGATATCTTCAAAGCAGCTTGTGAGTGCGGTAATGGTCGGCTCAATGTACGTATCTTTGCTGGTAAGCTGATAACAGTCAAGGATAACATTGTAAACCGCAATGCTCGTTGCAAGCACGGTTCCCTTAGAATCGAGAATATCCCCGCGCTGATACGGAATCGTCTGACTGTCATACTCCTGCTGGGACAGAACGATTTTTTCATATTTTTCGCCACTGGTGCGTTCAATATACATCAGTCGTCCCATCAGTCCAAACAGCATCAGCGCAATCAGTCCAAACATGACGATTAGCTTTTTCTGCATCATCCGGGGAAATTTTAATAACGGTTTTTTCTTTTTTCGGCGTTTTTTTCTCTGCTTTTCTGCCATGGCACTCCTATTTTGCCGGGATGTCACCATACTGATTCATGTAATCATCATCACCGACACTGTAATAAACAATCTGGGATTCCTTCACATAGCTCATCCCAAGTTCCTCTAATGCCGTTTTTTTCACGCTTTCTAAATCCACCGAAGTACTTAAACGTTTATACGCCTCATCGTTTTCTGCCTTTAAATCTGCAATCTGGCTCTCCAAATTTGAGACCGTATCCATACGGCTTGTCACATCGGATTGGATTTTGATGTAGGTGCCCGCAAAAATACCAAACACAATCATCACCATCGTAAGGAATGTCAGATAACTTCTTCCGACGCGAAGCGTACGCTCCTGCTCCCTCCGCACCATCCGGCGTCTTCTGCGCTCTTTTGCTTCCTCTTCCTCGTTGATTCGCTCCTGTCTGCGCTGTCTGTAATCCGGTGCCGCCTCGGCACGTCTGACGGTATTTCCATCTACATAGTAGTCATTTTTTCGTCTTTTTTCTTTTTCCATTCTCAAGACTCCTCTGCTCTATCACTCTAACTTCTTTCAAATACCCGTAATTTTGCGCTCTTTGATCTGGAATTTTCCCCTAATTCCTGTTCCGATGGCAAAATCGGTTTTCTAGTCACCACATGTCCTTTTGAGACTTTTCCGCATACACATACCGGGAAATCACTCGGACAGGTACATGGATTTTCATTTTTCTTAAAAATACTTTTTACAATCCGGTCCTCTAAGGAATGAAATGTGATAATACAGATTCTTCCTCCCGGATTTAAAATGTCTATCATATCATCCAAATTATCCTGCAATACATCCAGTTCGTGGTTTAATTCAATCCGGATTGCCTGAAATGTACGCTTTGCCGGATGTCCTCCCGTCACCTGAACTTTCATCGGGATTGCCGCACGGATAATTTCTGTCAGTTCTCCTGCCGTTTCAATCGGCTTCTTCTGTCGTTCTTTTGCGATGTGCTTTGCAATGTTCTTTGCAAATTTATCTTCCCCGTAATCACGGATGATACGGAACAATTCCATCTCACTGTAGTCGTTTACAATGTCTTTCGCAGTCAGCGGATTTCTGTCATCCATCCGCATGTCAAGCGGTGCATCCGGGTCTCTGTAGGTAAACCCGCGCTCCGGTGTATCAAGCTGGAAGGATGATACTCCAAGGTCTAGGACAATTCCATCCACCCGCTCTACTCCGATTGCATGAAGCTCTTCTTTCATGTTGGCATAATTGCTTCGGATGATGGTAAGCCTGTCCTGAAACTCGGACAGCCTCTCGCCTGCCGCACGAATCGCATCCGCATCCTGATCGATTCCAATCAGTCTTCCTTTTTCAGAAAGACGTTTTAAAATCTGGTAGGAATGACCGCCCCCACCGAGCGTTCCATCCACATAGATTCCATCCGGTCTGATATTCAGTTGCTCGATTGTCTCATTTAAAAGGACTGAATAATGGGAAAACTCCATGTGTCAAACTCCTCCGTTCTGCTAAATACTAAATCCAAGATCTGCCATATGTTCTGCAATCTCGTCCATCTCATCTTCTTCGTATGTATTCTCCTGCCAGCGTTCCTTATCCCAGATTTCTACGTGATTTAGTACTCCCGCAAGGACAACATCTTTCTGTAGTCCCGCATATTCCCTCAGCACCGGCGGTAACAGGATACGCCCCTGCTTGTCCAATTCCACCTCTGCAGCGCCTGCAAAGAAGAATCTGGCAAACTTTCTGGCATCTTTTCCTGTGGAGGAAATATTCCGGAACTTCTCTTCGACGTCACGCCATTCTGTGGAAGGATACACAAATAAGCATCCATCAAGTCCCTTTGTCACAACAAATTCATCGCCCAACTGTTCTCTGAATTTGGCTGGAACTATCAGTCTGCCCTTCGGATCTACTGTGTGGTTGTATTCTCCCATAAACATAACGCAAACCACCTGCCTTTAAAGCGGATTCCCGTTCCGGCTCCCCTTGGAATGACACCAAAAGTGATTTCTCCACCACCTTATACCATTCTCCACCACTTTCCACCACTTTTATGACTATATTACCCCACTTCCTTAAAAAATGCAATACAAACCGTTTAAGAAATTTTTAACAATTTGTTCGAGAGACAAAAAAACAGACAAACTGGTTTTTCCAGTCTGTCCGGTAGTAATTTAAAACGATATTCATCCATTTCTTCCTTAAGCACTTTTGCGCATATACTTCATAAAATTGCACATGAAAAATGCGCCAGCGTTTTAAACGCTGACGCATTTTTCCATTGTTTCAAGATACTCTTCTATCAATTTATCCAATTCTGTGCTTTTTTGATAATACATATCAAATTTATCCTTCTGAAGTAACGCCTCGTCAAGTTCCAGCCTGACGATTTCAATTTTTTTCTGCAGTTCTTTTACCTTGTTCATAGGAGTCCTCCTGACTGCCAAAAAATATACTGGACTGCCTTCCCTTCTTACTCATATTACTCCATTATTCTTCAAAAATCAAACAAAACCGCACGTCATGAGTTGTCATTATTCGACAATACGCACACATATCCCCGTTTTTTCAACGGCTTACGAGTGTTTCAAGAAATGTTCGATGCGCTTTTCCGCCAACACATCCATCATCCCGGCAAGCGCTTTGCGATTCACTTCGACAATATGTCGAATGTCATCCTCTACATCGTGCTTGTGCGCCAGATAATCATCGTGCGCCCTCTGGATAAAATCACACAGCTCCTTTGCATTTTCAAATTTTTCTTTTTTTATCTGCTGCTTTGCCGCTCTGCCGCTTTTTATGTATTCCCGCAGATTGAGCTTTAATTTTTCTTCATAAGAACAGTGGTCCTTTAAACTTCCCGGATACGTCCGGTTATGCGGAAACGTAAAATAATCCGCAAGATAATGGCTGATCTGGCCTAAATCCAGATAATACTTCCGGTTTTTGTGTTTTAAAACTTTTTGTCCTTCGGAGAGTCTTTCAATATGTTTGCTGATTGCCGGAAACGTACTCGTCATCTCATGCCGCTTGTAGAGAAACGACGGTTTGATATCCGGCAGTACACTGCCAATATAAAATAAGAATCTGTGTTTTTTTAATTCCGCATCATCCGTGGTCGCAACGATATGGCGCGCCAGGGAAATATGTGATTTTTTTCTCATGATTGTTTCATCTCCCAAAAAATCCATGACCTTTTTCCTAATTCACAGTATACTCCATCCTCTTAAGAATTCAAGTAGATTCTTTGTTAAGAATTTGTTAAGACTAACCGCAGAAAATATTTGTTCTCTAATGTTTTGAAATTTTCGGGGAAACTTCCGCTTCTGGAAAGCTTCCCCGAAACAGAAATATCTCTTATGCCGTACAGCACTCAAAGCTTGCGCATCTGGTCTGTTCGCAGTCGCAGGCATTTCCGCCCGCAATTCCGATATGGTCGGCAGCGCATTTTAAATTCTGGTTAAAAACGCATTTGGTCGCCTGACAGGAAACATCAATCTCCTTTCGGTTCTCTGTCGTCGCATTGCACCCGCAGCCACAGCCATTCTCGCGCTCCTTAAAGCTTCCGCAGCAGGTTTCCTCCTGCTCCTTTGCCTCTTTTCCCTTCACCTCAATATCGCCCTTACAACAGCAGCGGTCCTCATTATAAAAGCATCCGGTTACTGAACAATCTAAATAGGTCATACTAATCTGCTCCTTTCTTTGGTTTCCAGATTAGTATGACCTGATTTTTAAATCCTATGAACTGTTTTTGTTTCCTTATTTTTCTTCTGTTACAATTTCTTCCCGGATTTCCTTGGTGCGGATTTCCTTACAGATTGCATCGATGAACTCGGACAACGGCTTCACACCCTCGTCTCCTGCAAAACGGCTGCGGACAGATACGGTGTGGTCTGCCTCCTCCTGCTGTCCTACTACAAGCATATACGGAAGCTTGTTAAGACGTGCTTCACGAATCTTAAAGCCAATCTTCTCAGAACGTGCATCAACAGTCGCATCAATTCCGTTTGCTTTCAGCTCCTTTAAGACTTCATTTGCATATGCTTCGTATTTCTCAGAAATCGGAAGAACACGTACCTGTTCCGGACACAGCCATGTCGGGAATTTGCCTGCGTACTTCTCGATTAACCATGCAAGTGTTCTCTCGTAGCATCCAAGAGAGGTTCTGTGAATGATGTACGGACGAATCTTGTCACCGTTCTGGTCAATGTAGTACATATCGAAGTTCTCTGCAATAGCGCAGTCTAACTGGATGGTAATCATCGTGTCCTCTTTGCCATACACGTTTCTTGCCTGGATATCAATCTTCGGTCCGTAGAAAGCTGCCTCTCCGTCTGCCTCAGTAAACGGAAGTCCTTCTTCTATCAGAATCTTGCGCAGTGCTTCCTGTGTAGACTCCCAGTAATTTACATCACCGAGATATTTTTCTTTGTTTTCCGGATCCCATTTGGAAAGACGGTAGGTAACCTCTTTCTCAAGACCAAGTGTCTTTAAAACATAAATTGCAAGGTGCAGACAGTTCTGCAACTCTTCCTCTGCCTGGTCCGGACGGATAACATTGTGTCCCTCTGAGATGGTAAACTGACGGACACGGGTCAGTCCGTGCATCTCACCGGAATCCTCGTTGCGGAACAGAGTGGAAGTTTCACCCATACGATATGGAAGGTCACGGTAAGATTTCTGTGAATTCTTGTATACATAATATTGGAACGGGCAGGTCATCGGGCGGAGTGCAAATACTTCCTTGTCGGTCTCCTCGTCTCCTAATACGAACATTCCTTCTTTATAGTGATCCCAGTGACCGGAAATCTTATACAGGTCAGATTTTGCCATCAATGGTGTCTTGGTGCGGACATAGCCCCACTCATTGTCCTCAAGGTCCTCAATCCATCTCTGTAATTTCATCACCATCTTGGTTCCCTTCGGAAGCAGCAACGGAAGTCCCTGTCCGATTACGTCAACCGTGGTAAATAATTCCATTTCACGACCGAGCTTATTGTGGTCTCTGCGCTTTGCATCCTCTAATTTTTCAAGGTGTGTGTTCAGCTCTTCCTTCTTGTTGAAGGCTGTTCCGTAAATTCTCTGTAAACGTGCCTTGTTGGAATCTCCTCTCCAGTATGCCATGGAAGAAGAAATTAACTTGAATGCCTTGATTCCCTTGGTAGACATCAGATGCGGACCTGCGCACAGGTCTACGAAGCCGCCCTGATCATAGAAGGAAATCTCTGCGCCTTCCGGAAGGTCACGGATTAACTCTACCTTAAACGGCTCCTCGCGCTCCTCCATAAACTTGATTGCCTCGTCTCTCGGAAGTGTAAAGCGTTTTAACTCATGTCCTTCCTTGATAATCTTCTTCATCTCAGCTTCCAGACGGTCTAAATCGTCTCTGGAAAACGGTTCTGCATCAAAGTCATAATAGAATCCATCTTCAATTGCCGGTCCGATGGTTACTTTTGCATTCGGGAACAGACGTTTTACTGCCTCTGCAAGCACGTGGGATGCTGTGTGGCGGATGACCTTTAAGCCCTCCGGGTCACTTGCTGTTACAATGTTTAAGGTGCAGTCCTTATCAAGAACGGTACGTAAATCTACGATTTCGCCGTCTACCTCACCTGCACATGCCACACGCGCAAGTCCTTCGCTGATGTCGGCTGCAATTTCATATACGGATTTTGCTTCGCCATACTCCTTTACGGAGCCGTCTTTCAATGTGATTTTCATAGTTTTTCCTCTTTTCTTATTCTATCTGAATGAAATTTTTTTATTCCTGCTCTTCCTCGTCGAAAAATTCTTCCTCTTCGTCATCCGGATACCAGTGATTAATGGTGGTAGTTCCGTTTTCACAGCCATATCTGGCATTTTTTCTCGGTGAACATAACATCCCTGCGATTACTCCGCTAAGCAGTGCAATCAAAAGCATCAGGATTCCATCGATTTTTGTGACGGAAACCGTCTCAGGAAGTGTGTTCCAAAATTCTTTGATTTTTTTCATCGTCATCCTCCCTTCTCGAAGAGAAATCGTAGTTCCTAATCAAGTGTGCGCTTGCTGCGCATAACGCCCGAAGGATTTTTAAATTCATAGGGACGCAAGTTCCTATGAATTTAAAAAATCCCTGACATTGCTTGTAAAACTGCAATGTCAGGGACGCTTCTTCTACGTGGTTCCACCCTGATTCACTCTGTAACTACAGTTATAATTATGTAATCACAAAATCTCATAAGATGATAACGGTATCACCGGACCGGATTAGGGTCACTCAGAGGTGGTCTTCGGCTGTCTCCCGCCGGAATGCTTTCACCACCCGCTTTCACGGGACATTCCTCTCTGGTGCCTTCGCACAGCTTACTCTTCTCTTCTACGTATTGCCTTTAAATAATTCTATACTAGATTGTAGTACGCTTTTGCTGTTTTGTAAAGTACTAATTAACGTCCACAGCAGAATTTGTATTTTTTACCGCTTCCACATGGGCACGGATCGTTACGTCCAACCTTCTTGCCTACAACAACAGTGCCGGACTTCTTCTGCTCTAAGTAAAGACGCTTCTTGGTCTCTGCATCAAAAATAGCATCCCACTGCGGTAATTCATACAACCAGTCTGCTCTTGCGTCTACCATGTTCTTGTATAACTTCTCTTTGTCAAATACAAGGCTTACCTTGGTGTCCTCTTCCATGGTGTCAATCGGATTCGGAGTTACAAGGCTGTCATTGATTCCATCTAAGAAACCGGTCATATCCATAACGCTTAATTCATATTTATCGGCAAGCTCCTTTACTGTTCCCTCTACCTTCTCATCCGGGTTGGTGAGAAGCTTCTCGTATACGCCCTTTTCCAGAAGGAAGTATCTCTGCCAGAATCTCTGGAGTTCATTCTTATCTGCTTTTTCATTATAGGCAACTTTCTGCCACTGCTCTAATAATGCCATGATTCATTCCTCGATTACTTATAATATTTGCAGTTATGCAGCGTGCAAATCACACCACCACATAAATACCTATCCTATTATAGCAGATATTCTGCCATTTTTCCAGCACTTTTTCCAAAAATGCCGACAAACGTGTCTTGTCCATAAAAACATAAGAGAGTATAATGGTTGTATTGTATCGATTATGAAATATCAGAAAGGGCTTTTTATGAAAAAATTTCCATTCCAGAAAATCAAACAGATTCTTGCCATCTTAGGTGTCATCGTTTTAGTCGGGCTTTATGCTGCGACTTTAATCTGTGCACTCTCAAAAAGCGATAATTATATGAATCTGCTCATGGCATCTGTCTATTCTACCGTCATTATTCCTGTTTTAATCTGGGCATATTCCTTTATTTACAAACTTTTGAAAAATTATTACAGTGAAAAAAATGACACAAAAGAAAATACAAACGAAGATACAAAAGAGGAACCGTAAGTATTCAAACCTGCGGTTCCTCCTTTTATTTCTAACCTTTTTCTTTCTGTGCTCTTATCGGTCTTCGAGTTCTTTATAGGTTTTCTCTTCCATAATGCTTAAGTAAGCCGGACGGATAATCTTATCCATATTTACCAACTCTTCCATGCGGTGTGCGCTCCATCCGACGATACGTGCAATTGCAAAAATCGGGGTGTAAAGCTCAAGCGGAATATCAAGCATACTGTACACGAATCCACTGTAGAAATCCACGTTTGCGGAAACACCCTTGTAGATGTGACGCTTCTCGGCGATTACCTCCGGCGCAATCCGCTCCACTGCACTGTAGAGTGCAAAATCCTTCTCTCTTCCCTTTTCCTTCGCAAGGCGCTCCACGAAGGACTTAAATACACGCGCTCTCGGGTCAGAAAGTGAATAAACCGCGTGTCCCATTCCATAAATGAGACCCTTTCTGTCGAATGCTTCTTTATCTACAAGCTTCTCGAGGTAAGCCCGCACCTGGTCCTCGTCATTCCAGTCGGAAACATAAGTCTCAAGGTCCTGCATCATTTCCACAACCTTGATATTCGCACCGCCGTGCTTTGGTCCCTTTAAGGAGCTGAGCGCTGCCGCCATAACCGAATACGTATCAGAACCGGATGATGTTACTACGCGTGTGGTGAACGTAGAATTGTTACCGCCACCGTGCTCCATGTGAAGCACCAGCGCGATATCAAGCACTCTCGCTTCCAACTCAGTGTATTTCTGATCCGGACGTAACATTCTTAAAATATTTTCCGCAATGGATAAGCCTTCCTGCGGTCTGTGAATATATAAACTGTCGTCCCGCAGATAGTGGTTATAGGAATGATATCCGTACACCGCCAGCATCGGGAACACACTGATAAGCTTCATACACTGCTCTAACTGGGTGTGTAACTCCTGGTCGCCAAGCGATTCATCGTAGGACGCTAAGGTCAGCACACTTCTGGTCAGAGAATTCATCAAATCTTTGCTCGGTGCCTTCATGATAACGTCTCTGGTGAAGTTCGTTGGAAGCTGCATGCACTCCGATAACATTCTCTTGAAGGAAGCAAGCTGCTCTACATTCGGCAGTTCCCCGAACAAAAGCAGATAAGCAACCTCCTCAAAGCCATAGCGTTTGCCCTCAAAGCCACGGATTAAATCCGTCACCTTATAACCGCGATACCATAACTGTCCGTCACAGGGAACCTTCTTTCCATCCTCCATACGAAATGCAACAATTTTGGAAATATTGGTGATTCCTGTCAAAACTCCGGTTCCATCTAAATCTCTGAGCCCACGCTTTACGCCAAACTCTTTGAATAATTCTGTCGATATCTGGTTGTTCTTCTCGCAGATTTTCATCAATTCTTCTGTTTCACGTCCAAAATCTCCGTACTGATTCATTCTGGTTCCCCCTTTTCGTCTCTGTCCGTCTGTTTCCTGAAATTACGCCTTTTCTTCGATGTAACTTCTGGCATTGTCTGCAACTTTCTGCGCAATCCGTTTCATGCACGCTTTTTCTTCCGCGGTAACGCCGGAAAACAACTGCTCCACTACTTTCTGATGAATGGTTTCAAATTCTTTCACAAGCGGGAGTCCTTTTTCCGTGATATGGATATGCGCCTTTCTGTGGTCAGTGCTGTCCTCCTCTAAAAGGATGTAGCCCTTCTGCCGCAGATTGTCCACAGATTTGGAAATATGTGCCTTGGAGATGTGCTGCGCATTGATGATGTCTCTGGCAGTATCCTTATTCCCTGCGTGGGCGATAAAATACAAAATGTCCACTTCCACTTTTCTGAGGCCGAAATCTTCCATCCGCTCTCCATAGGCATATTCCATAATCCGTTTGATTTCATGGCTCAATGAAATAATATCATAATCGCTGTTCATGGCACTCTCCATTTAGTTCATTAATGAACTTTTAATCTATGGTAACGGATTACGCTTTTTCTGTCAACAAAATTTTCATTAACTTTTTGTAAACTCTTTGCACAGACGGTTTTTATTTTGCATCCTTAAAGATTCCACGGAATGCAAATTCAGACAGTGGTTTCCGGTATAAAAGGCTTCCAAGCAGATACTCAATACCGCCCCCGAGGAGAACAACCGCATAGCCAAGCACCGCAAGCCAGCCAAGTCCTATCTGGCAGAGCCATGCACCGATGCCGTTGTTCCACAGAATCACTGCACCGGTATCAACACCTATAAATAAAATCAGAAAGAGAATAAATCCAGCCACAAAATATTTATAACAGATAGCTGTAAAAATATAGATGGTAACCATCATAAGAACAATGGTAAACAGTGTGTAAAGCGCCTCTTCCTTTCCCTGAGGATTCTGATAGATTAAAATCACGCGTTCCACCAGAAGAAACGTATACGCTGCCAGATAGACGACCGTGCTTGCCACCACCGGAAGTTCCACCTGTAATCTTCTTTTCATGGCGGAGGTCTGTACCATCTCGGAAATGTCCATCGACATAATGAGCTGATAGGCAAACATTCCCGTCATCATCAGATAAAATCCTCCAAGAAACGAAGTTCCCTCGCTTGTAATCTCAACGATGATTCCAATCACCAGAATCACAAGCATGAAAATCACATTCATTTTTATTCTATAGCCATATTTCATCAGCTGAAAACCCATTTTTAAATCTTTTAACATTTTCTTCCTCCTCTATACATCCAGATAGGATTTTTTCATCCTCATAAGCATATGAAAATACGTCAGCACAATCGTAAGCAACAACAGTACTGCCAGCACCACCGCCATGATATCTGCCGGAACCCCGGTGAAAAATGACAGTGCAATGATGCCTGCCACCGGTGCTAAAAAAATGGCTGACACAAGCATCAGATAATATGCCGTGTCCAGATACCGCGTCACATTGAGTGAAGCGATGGATATGATTGCCAGGGAAACAATCCCTTCAAACAAAAGCCAGCCGTTTAGATACGTTCCCATCCATGGGAAACACACAATCATCGCAAATACCGCCAGCCGGAACGGTCTCACCAGAATATCAAGGAGCAGTGCATCCGCAAAGCAGTGCATCCCGCCAAAGCTGCTCTTTAAGAAATTCATCCCAAAGGAATTCTTTTTGCAGATACATCCAAATGAAAAGTAATCCCCCATCATCTCTGCCATCATCACAAACACAAATACCAGCAGTGCAAGACCATACCATATATCACCCAGATGCACAAGCAGACGGATTGCGGCTGCAGAAGCAAGTGGAATTATGAAGTTCGTTACGATTCGGTACTTTTTATTTGTGAGCGTCCTGTAATTTTTTATCATTTTTCCGATATCACTCATCCCGTTTACCTACCTCATCACAATTTTTGTATTCCGTTTCATGACTGCGACACTAATCTGATACAGACTTGCAATCTCTTTTGTGACATTCATTCCGGCAAGCTTGTCAAGATTTTCTGCCAGACAGATTCCCTCAAAGCCATACGGATTCTCGGTGATGGTATATAAGATTTCTTTTGCTTTTTGCGTATCCGCCACATCTCCCTTTACAAGGATATATTTTTCTTTCAAATCTTCGACAAAGCCCTGCTCAACGATTTTTCCCTGTTCCATGATGATGGCATAATCGGTGACATTTTCCATATCTGAGATATTATGTGTCGAGAAAAATACACTTCTTTCCCCATTTCCTTCTGTGATATATTCCCGGATCATCTGGCAGAGCTTATCGCGCATCAACGGGTCAAGCGGTGATGCCGGCTCATCTAGAAGCAAAAGGTCGGTCTTTCGCGCCATCACACCCGCTAACATCAGCTTTACCTTCATACCGTCGGAATAAGAGCTGTTCGGCTTCTTTACATCATTGCCCTTTCCTGAAAAAATAGCGAGTTCTGTGCAATACCGGTGAAATTCTTCCCTGGAAAAATCTTCAAACAAAAGACTGCTGATTTCCTCGATATCCTTTGCGTTCCACTGCGGCAGATAATACTTTCCGGTGCCCGTGTAGCCGATTCTGTTTTTTACATCCGCACTCTTTTCCTTCTCTATGTCTGAATACTGTCCAAAATAGGTAAGCTCCCCTTTGTAATCGAGCCTGATTCCCGCAAGAATATTTAAAAGTGTCGTCTTGCCGGCTCCGTTCTCTCCAATCAAAGCTGTTGCAAAACCCTTTGGAATGGCAAAATTCTCGACATCAAGGCAAAAGCCTTTCATCTGTTTGCGGATATTGTGTCCCTCTAATGCATACTGTACTGTCATTTTTTAGAATCCTCCTGTTATTTTCTAACTAATCTTCAACTCTCCATATTCAGCAGGGCATCTAACATCCCCCGCAGTTCCTCATCGGACAATCCTGCAATCTTCGCTGCGGCAATCGCATCCGTCAGTGCGTCCTCCACCTTTCTTAAATGCTGTTCCCTTATCATGTCGCTGTCCTGGGCATTCACATAAAATCCTTTGCCCTGCGCCGCTGTCACAAGTCCTTCCTGCGCTAACTGTTCATATGCCTTCATCGTCGTGATAACACTGATTTTCAAATCCTTCGCAAGTCCCCGGATGGACGGAAGAAATTCTCCCTGTTTGTACTTTCCCGCCAGAATGTCTGTCTTGAAACTCTCCGCTATCTGTTGATAAATCGGCACGCCGGAATTTTGCTTTAGCTGCATCGGCTCACCTCCTCAACTGTTTATGTGTTATATATACGCTATATACACGTAGTTGTCAACTATTTTTTACCAGAAAAAAAATCCATGGTACCTTTTTTCATACCATGGATTTCTATTCTTTTTTACTGTTTTTCCAGAAGTTCCACAAATTCCTTCTGTGGCAGCGGCTTCGAGAAATAATAGCCCTGGATGTAATCACAGCCATAATCTCTGAGAAAATCCAGCTGTTCCTTTGTCTCCACGCCCTCTGCAACCACCTTCATATCCAGACGGTGCGCAAGCTCTATCACCGAAATTAAAATGTTGTTATTCTTCTTGTTGTACCCTATTTTCTGTACGAATCCCATATCAAGCTTCATCACGTCAAACTCAAAATCCTGGATGGTGCTAAACGAGGACACACCGCTTCCAAAATCGTCAAGCAGTACCCGCACTCCCGCCTGCCTTAAGTCTGACAAAAACTGATTTCCGGCAGCATCAATCGTCGTATATGCCGATTCTGTAATCTCATAACGGAGCAGATTTTTTGGAATTTCAGAACTACTGATGCAGTTTTTAATCTCATTCATGATGTTTTCATCCATTAAATCCATCCGGGACAGATTGACGGTCAGCGGAACGACCGGCTTTCCCGCTTCATAGCGTTCCTTCTGAAACTGAAATACTTTCTGATTCACAAACGAGTCAAGTCTTGTAATATGCCCGCTCTCCTCAAGTGCGGCAATGAAATTGCCTGGCAGTATCACGCCGTTTTCCTTTGAAATCCAGCGTACTAAAGCTTCCGCAGCAATAATCTCTCCCGTCCACGCATCATAAACCGGCTGGTAATAAACAGAAAATTCATCATTTTTCATTGCATAATCGAGACTAATCATTGCGATACTCTTCTGTTCATATTCCCGTTTCATCTGCTCGTTAAATATCGCATATGGGCGGACATATTGGTTGGGAATATGCGATTTTGCAAGTCTTGCGAAATCACACATATCGGATATGCTGAGTTTTGAATCTTTGGGAATATAAAAGATTCCACATCTTCCGTAAATATCCATTTTCATCTGGTTTCTTGTATACACAACATGCAGGACTTCCGAAAGTTTCGTCAAATCCAGATTTCTTACATCCACAAGTGCCGTAATGTGATCTGCCTCCATTCGCGCAATTGCCAGGGGTTTTAAAAAACTCATCTGCAAATCATTCATCATATTGCATAAGATACTGTCCCCTGCTTCATATCCCAGCAAATCATTGAATGCCTTAAACCTCTGGATATTAAAATATAAAATTGCAAACTCTTCCTTCGGATTATGTAAAAGAATTTCCTCTGTCTTGCGAAAAAATCCCATCCGGTTCAAAGAACCGGTAAGTGCATCTGTTTCCGATTCTTTGGTCATATTTTCAATCACAAAAATCAGGATTCTATGTTCTTCATCAAACCAGTGATAGGTATACCGCTCCAGTTCATGTTCCACATTGTGTGCAAGAAAAGAAAAACATCCCGCAATCGCCATGTTATCTGCCAGATACTCCAATGAAGTACAACGTGCAAAACGTTCTCTGTCTTTTTCATAAATGCGCATTGTCTCCATCTGCTTCACACAATCTGCATATGAAAAAACTGCTTCCTCTTCCAGTTCCATCTCTTTAAAGCGATTGGATCGGATATATATCATTCCCTTTTCCACTTCAATAAGTCCAAGTGCCTGATAATCTGTCTGATACAACACTTTCTGAATTTCTGAATCAACATACTTAAGCGTATAATCCTTCCAGGATGCACACGCTTCAATATGTCCATTTTCCGGATTCTGAAACATATTGACGTCAATACGGTAACACAAAATACGATGATTCTTTCTGAATCTGTGTTTCAGCCGGAGTTCCGTCTGTCCTCTCTGAAAAAGTCTTGTCAGGTTATCCCTGCTGAAATCCCGTTTCAGCGCTTCTAATCCGTTTTCCCCCTCCACAAAGGGATAAATATTGGTGATAAGCCAGTTTTTGACGTTCTCATCCCCGTCCCAGTCGTCTCCACCCCAAATAGCTGAAATAATGCGGTTTGCTGTCACATCGATATAAAGAGTACCGACACTGTTCTTTCCGCCGGACATCAGAAAATCAATCCGCCCCTGATAGGTCTGTTTGGACTTGAAAACATCCCGACTGATTTCTTTTTTCTTTTCTGTCTCCGCTGTATATTCCACGCCTTTTCCTTCCTTCTGTCTACCGTATCGCCTAAGCTGATATACACATTTTCTTAAAATAATATTTTGACACGTCTTTCTGCATTTTCCAATATCAATTTTAAACAATTTTTCCTAGTTATTTTTTCCTGTTTTGGGCAAACATCAGATAAAGTGTGCGTATTCTAAAAATTCTCACGAAGTAAAATAATAGCCATCACATACTGTGATGGCTATTTTAAATACATTAATTGTATTTTCTTTTTCTAGCTGCTTCAGATTTTTTCTTGCGTTTTACACTTGGCTTCTCGTAATGTTCTCTTTTACGAATCTCCTGCTGGATACCAGCTTTTGCACAGTTTCTCTTGAATCTGCGTAAAGCGCTATCTAAAGTCTCGTTTTCTTTTACTATTACACTAGACATTATCTCACACCTAACCTCCCTCCAGTTGCGTATTGTGCATATTCAACTGTTTGGGTAATCTTCATTGCACTATAAATCATTATAGCAAATTTTTTTTGTCCGTCAACTGTTTTTCGTACATTTTAAAAATTTCAGACAATTTGCCCAAAATAAGTCTTATTTTAAGTTTATGCAATCTGACCTTCTAATGCAGTTTTTGCTTCTGCAATGGCATCTTTGATACCAGCCGGATTCTTTCCGCCTGCCTGTGCCATATTCGGGCGTCCACCGCCGCCTCCGCCGACTTTTCCTGCAATGCTCTTAATCAGATTTCCTGCATGGGCTCCTTTTGCCATTGCGTCATCCGTTGCCATTGCAATGAGGTTTACCTTGCCGTCACAATCAGAAGCAAGTACCACAACGCCCTGTCCAAGCTTTTCTTTGAGCTGGTCTCCAAGCTCACGCAGGCCATTCATATCGACGCCGGATACGCTTGTTGCAAGAAGCTTGACACCCTTTACATCCACAACCTGATCCATAACGTCGCCGAGTGCATCCTTTGCTGCCTTGCTCTTTAAGGACTCATTCTCGCTCTGAAGTGCCTTGACTTCTGCCATCAGCTTCTCTAAACGCTCGGTAAGGTTTGCCGGAGTAGATTTTACAATCTTTGCAGCGGTCTCAAGCTCTTTTTCCAGCTTTGCATAGTAAGCAAGCACGTTGTCTCCGGTCAATGCCTCGATACGGCGCACGCCTGCTGCAACACCGCTCTCGGAAATAATCTTAAATGCAGCGATATCGGAAGTATTCTTTACATGAGTACCGCCACAGAATTCCTTGGAGAAGTCTCCCATGGAAACGACACGAACCTTCTCGCCGTACTTCTCACCGAAAAGTGCCATTGCTCCGGTCTTCTTTGCCTCATCGACTGTCATCACATCTGTGCGAACCTCTAATCCCTCTGAAATCTTGTCGTTGACAATCTGCTCCACGCGGGCAATCTCATCCGGTGTCATTGCAGCGAAATGAGAGAAGTCGAATCTGGTGCGCTCGCTGTCCTGATAAGAACCAGCCTGCTCCACATGCGTTCCTAAAACTTCACGGAGTGCCTTCTGGAGCAAATGGGTTGCGGAATGGTTGCGGCAAATCTTTGCACGGCGCTTCTCATCAACGGAAAGGGTAACCTTCTCGCCGGTACGGATCATTCCCTCAGAAACATATCCGACATGTGCATAACGGTTGCCGACCACCTTCACGGTATCCTCTACCACAAAAGTTCCGCTCTCAGAGGTAATCGTACCCTTATCACCCTGCTGTCCACCCATCGTTGCATAGAACGGGGTAGCCGGAACGATGATAGAGCCCTTTTCACCATCAGAAAGTGCTTCCACTACTTCTGTTTCTGTGGTAAGGAATGCAGCTTCTGATGTATCGCTTGTCCGGTCATATCCGGTAAATTCGGTCATAACCGGTGAATCAATCTCATTGTATACATTGGCATCTGCACCCATATAATTGGTCTCTTTGCGGGCACCACGCGCAGTGGCACGCTGCTTCTCCATACATGCGGCAAAGCCTTCCTCATCATAGGAGAATCCCTTCTCTTCAAGAATCTCCTCGGTAAGGTCGATTGGGAATCCATAAGTATCATAAAGCTTGAATGCATCCTCTCCGGAGAGTTTCTTGCTGCCCTCTGCCTGCATCTTTTCTTCCATATCTGCTAAGATGGAAAGTCCCTGGTCGATTGTCTTTGCAAACTTCTCTTCTTCCTGGGTAAGTACCTTTAAGATAAAGTCCTTTTTCTCCTCTAACTCCGGATATCCGTCCTTGCTCTCGTTGATTACAACCTGTGCAATCTTTGCAAGGAATGTACCTTCGATTCCGAGCATCTTTCCGTGTCTTGCTGCACGACGGATGATACGGCGGAGTACATATCCTCTTCCCTCATTGGACGGCATAACACCATCGGAAATCAGGAATGTGGAAGAACGGATATGGTCTGTAATCAGACGGATGGATACGTCATCGAGCGCATCGGTCTCATAAGTCTTTCCTGACAGTTCACATACCTTGTCACGGATTGCTTTCATCGTGTCAATGTCAAATACAGAATCTACATCCTGCATGACAACTGCAAGGCGCTCAAGTCCCATACCGGTATCAATATTCTTCTGCTCAAGCTCCTCATATCCGCCATGTCCGTCTCCGTTGAACTGGGTAAATACGTTGTTCCATACTTCCATGAAACGGTCACAGTCACAGCCTACCTTACAGTCCGGTTTGCCGCAGCCGTATTTCTCACCGCGGTCATAATAAATCTCAGAACACGGTCCGCACGGTCCTGCACCATGCTCCCAGAAGTTATCGCACTCTCCGGTCTCCGGGTCACGGTAGAAACGGGTAATACGGTCTGCTGGAACACCGATTTCCTTATTCCAGATTTCAAATGCCTCGTCATCCTCGCCATAGATGGACGGATAGAGTCTGTCCTCCTCAAGTCCTAATACCTTGGTTAAAAATTCCCAGCTCCATGCAATTGCTTCGTGTTTGAAATAATCTCCAAAAGAAAAGTTTCCAAGCATTTCAAAGAATGTCAGATGTCTTGCTGTCTTTCCTACATTCTCAATATCACCGGTACGAACACACTTCTGGCAGGTTGTCACACGTCTTCTCGGCGGGATTTCCTGTCCGGTAAAATATGGCTTAAGCGGTGCCATTCCCGCATTGATAAGTAATAAGCTGTTGTCATTGTGCGGTACCAATGAAAAGCTGTTCATGCGCAGATGTCCCTTGCTCTCAAAAAATTCCAGATACATCCGGCGCAGTTCATTTTCTCCGTAAAACTTCTTCACGACGATATCCTCCAAACTCCTATTTGTTCCTTTTTATTTCTGTTCTTCTGTCGCTTCTGCCGCACTCTTTTTGTCCTTGCGGTCCCGCAGCTTCTTTCCTGCGAAGATTCCAAGCCCTGCGATTGCAGCCAAAACTATTAAAATGATTACATACTGAAGAAACGACCCCAAAAATGCCATTGCTTTCCCTGCCTTTCTATCCACTAAGTAATGATACCCAAAACCTTCTTAACTAATTAAGTATATCGCAACTGATTTCCTATCGTCAAGTAGGAAATCTTACTGCACATCAATTGGAACCAACTGATTCTCGTGGTACAAATCCACAATCCGCTCTGCCATCGCCTGGTTGCTGATTCTTCTCTTGTACTCTGCAATCCCGGAATAATCCTGCCACATGTGCATCGGGAAGATATAGTCGGCATCCGTCTGCTGCATAAAATAGTCAATGCCTAGGAACTGATACTCTCCCTGTCTTGGATCCATCGGGAAAAATGCAAGATGAATCTTCTTGTTGCGCAGCATCTTAATCTGTGAGTGAAAGCTCCGCTCCATATTACCATTTACAAGTTCTCCGGCGCCATCCCACTTCCAGTCGTTTAAATCGCCGGCATGGAAGCAGCTGATGCCGTGGCTCTCCACATAAAATGCCACACCGGCATCCGTGGAGCGGAGCGTCTCAATATTCAAATCGCCGACCCGGTATTTTGCATTTGCACCCACGTAAGTGATTTTCTCCGTGATATCCGCCGGAAATCCGTGCCGCTTTAAAAAGCCGCCTGTCATCTTGCAGTCCTTTGAAAAGATAAAATGAATATTGCGATACTTTTCTGCCAGATGCAAAACATCCATATCAAAGTGGTCCCTGTGCTTATGGCTTGCAAACACATACACCGGCGTGTCCGCCTCGTACTCCGGAAGCGTTCCGCGGAAGGTATACCCTTCCACGCGGTCTCCTGCAAACCAGTCAAAAATCAGTACTTTTTCATCCAATTCCACCACAAAGCAGCTGTGATGTATAAAAATTACACGCATTCTACATTCTCCGAATAATCGCATTTGCCTTTGCGTAAATCTCTGCCGGTTCAAATCCAATCTCAAACCGGTTGTCCTCGTAAAGGATTCTGCCGTTTACCATGGTCATTTTTACGTTCTGTTTGCTTCCGCTGTAAACAAGATTCTTCACAATATTATTCTCCGGCTGCATGTTCGGCTGCTGCAAGTCAATCATGATGATATCTGCCTTCTTGCCGACTGCAAGGCAGTCACAGTCGTCTAATAACATTGCCTTTGCGCCGCCTGCGGTTGCCATATAAAGGATTTCATCGGCTGAAACACACTCTGCATCCATCTCACGCACCTTTGCCAGTGTGGAGGTCAAAAACATCTCGCGGAACATATCCAGACAGTTGTTGCTCGCCGGCCCGTCTGTACCGATTGCCATGGAGATTCCCTCATCCACAAAGCGTTTTACCGGGCAGATTCCGGATGCAAGCTTTAAGTTCGACGCCGGATTCGTAACGGCTGTCAGTCCTCTCTTTTTAAAGATTTCAAAATCGCCGTCCTCTACCCAGACACAGTGGTAACCGCCGCCGCCATACTGATACATTCCAAGACTGTCGGTCAATGCGGTCGGGGTCATTCCCCAGCGCTCTTTACACTCGTCTACTTCTAGCTTTGTCTCTGCATTGTGCATCCATACCGGGGATTTTAACTTGTCCGCTAATTTTGCCACACCTTCCATCAGTTCCTTTGAAGTGGTGTACTCTGCATGGAATCCCACGATAAATGTGGTAAGGTCGCTCATCTCATTGACCTTGTGATAATTCTCCTCCATCAGCTCTACCGTTCCGCCAAAATTGTTTAAGCCGCTGGTCTGAACCGTACGGAAGCCTGTATCTGCAGAAGCCTTTGCATCTACCGGTGGGAAGAAATACATATCAAAGTTTGAGGTGATACCGCTTGTTAAGTACTCCATGATTCCCAAAATATTTAACCAGTATACATCGTCCTCCGTGAGTTGTCCCTCTTTCGGGAATACCTGCCTGGTGAGCCAGTCCTGTAACGGAAGGTCATCCGCATAGGAACGAAGGAAGGTCATGGCAGTGTGAGTATGGGCATTTTTAAAGCCCGGCATCAAAAGATTGCCCTTTACATCAATCTCACGGTCCCAGACGATGACGTCCTCTCCCCGAACAGATTTTCCTGCTTCCTTTGCGGCACCTAAATAGCAGATGGTGTCTCCCTTTACCCAGAGCTCTCCTTCAATGATTTCAAACTTATGCTCCGGCAGAAGTGTTAAGATTTTAGCATTGTAAAAACGAATATTCATACTTTTCTCCCTCTGTTACATTCTGATGATACTCTCTGTCACGAGTTTCTTAAACTGCGGTGCCACGCGGTCAGCCGTCTCCTGTACCTCCTCATGGGAAAGCGGGATTGGATAGATTCCTGCTGCCGTGTTGGAGATACAGGAAATACCGACAATTTTCATTCCCATATGGCGTGCTGCAATCGCTTCACAGGCAGTACTCATTCCGACTGCATCTGCACCGAGCGTTCTGCACATCGTAATCTCCTGTGGGGTCTCAAACTGTGGACCGGAAAGCTGCATATAGGTTCCTTCCTTTAAATCAATGGAAAGGTCAAGTGCTGCACGCTTTACAATTTTCTGCAAATCTTTGTCGTAAATCTGGCTCATATCCGGGAAACGGACACCGAGTTCATCGATGTTGGCGCCCCTGAGCGGAGACGGAACAAAGCAGCCAATCTGACCGGTAATCAACATAAAATCGCCTGCCTGCATTCCCTGCATGATACCGCCGCTGGCGTTTGTCAGGAATAAAATCTCTGCACCCATCATTTTCATCAGACGGATTGGAAGGACTACATCTGACATATCATAACCTTCATAGTAGTGAACACGTCCCTGCATACATACGACCGGAACCTCTCCCACATAACCGAAGATAAATCTTCCTGCGTGTCCCGGAACGGTGGATACCGGAAAGCCCTCCAGCTCATGGTAGTCCAAGGTTGCCTCCACTTTAATATCCTTCGCATAATCGCCCAGTCCTGAGCCTAATACAAGTGCCACCTTCGGAGTAAAATTAATCTTTGCGCGGTAGCTTTCATAACATTTTACTAATTTTTCATAAACCGGATTCATTCTTATTCCTCATTTCTTTAAAATAGTGGTTGTCTGTATTATAACAGCTTGTGCCATTTTTTCCTACTGTAAAATTCCATTACACCTTGATAAAACGGCTGATTTTATTGCCTACAAAAGTAATTACAGGCCCCAATGTAAAGCCCATCAGAATCGTCACAATTCCAATCTTTGCCCCGAAAATCCATGCGATGATAATGACAAGGATATCGTATACAATGCGCACGAACCGGAATGGAACCTTCGGAAGGTATTTTGCCACGATAAACGAAATTGCATCATACGGCGAAGTTCCAAGCTCCACATCCATGTAGACGGATGCTGCAAAGATAAACACAATCAGTGCCGGAAGCAGTACGAGTGCCCGCAGCAGAAAAGACGCCTCAAAATACGCCGGAATTCCGAACTTTGCCCAAAGCCAGCTGAAAAAATCCAGTGAATAGCCCACGAGGAACATATTCGCAAGCGTTCCAAATCCGATATTTTCCCTTCCCAGAAAAATTACGAACACAAACAGGACGCTGTTAAATAACGCCTGCCAGTTTCCGATGGACATTCCAAGCTTTGCCGAAATTGCAAGATTCATACTCGTACAAGGGTCTGTTCCCATGTCCACAAGCACCAGCCAGGACAAAGAAAAGCCCATGGTAATTACCGCTAAGATAACTGCCACAAGCCTTCCCCAAAAATTCTTCTTCTGATACATTTCCTGAATAAATTCTTTCATTCTTAAACTCCTGCTTTATCTGTTAAATTTTGACTTTCCCTTCTGCTGCAAGTTCAAGAAACCGGGTATCACGCAATCTCCATTCTTCTTTATGCATCGCAAGATTCGACGAAATCACTTCTTCGATGGTTTCCCACACCGGATGGAAGCCCTCTCTGATTTCGGAATCCGTCATTTCAAGCGGCGCTGTCTCAGGAAGTACATCACAACTGTAATACATTGAATGACAAATGTATTTTTGTCCGCTGCAGTGCAAATCCTCCCGCATTTCCAGGATTTCTCCAAGCTCTCTCACCGTTGAAACATCCACAAGCAATCCTGTCTCTTCCCGCACTTCTCTGCAAAGCGCCTCAATATAAGTCTCACCCGGCTCCACTCCGCCGCCCGGTATCTTATATTCCCCGTGTCTGCTTTTTTGCATCGCATAAAGATTTCCCCGCTTTATGATTCCGCGGACAGTAAATTTCTCAAAAACAGGCATGGCATCCGTATAGTTCTTCTCATCAAAGATCCGCAAAGTCTGCATCCTTTTTTCTCCTTCACGCAACAATCAGGGTTTTCATCATACACTGATTATAAACGTTGGCTCCCCATTTTTCAACCGCGACTCTTCCCTGTTACGCTCTTTTTTCCAAGTGCCAGATTCCACAACACAACAACAAGGCTTATCACAAGAAGCAGATAAAAATTTAACCCGCGCACGGCAAGCATGGACGGCATTAAAAGATTTACCGGAAAGACCGTTGCAAAGACGCTTTTATACATCAGCTCGGTGATTCCCTGTGCGCCTGGAATCGGAAGCATGTCCACTGCGATGTAGACGGCAGCCTGTAACCAGAGCACACTGAAGGCGCCGGTTCCCTCCAGATGAAATCCGCGGTAAACAAGCCAGGTCAGAAAAAACATGGAAAACCGCTGTAAAAATGTTCCAACAATCACAAGAAGCACTTTTCCTTTGTGCTGCACGAGAAATTTCACCGAGGCACGGTAGCCGTCCACAAACCCGTCTATCTTCCCTGCACGCTCTGCGGAAGGCTTTAGAATATGAATTTTTTCCAAACCAGATGCAATGCCATGAATCAGCTTTGACGCTGTATCCGGAATTAACATCACAAATAACAGCAGTGCCACAACCACTGCATTGATGACAACTCCAAAAATATAGAGCGCCAGATAGTTTCCGAGATACTGCTTTAACGAATGATACCAGAATGCAAAAATTCCGATTCCGGTCAGTGCAAGCACCAGCTTATAAATGACCGCAACCGTCATCAGGACAACCGAGCTGTCCGACAGCCGGTTTCCGTCTTTTTTCATATAATAAAGCTGCATTGGCTGTCCGCCTGTTGCGGACGGCGTGATTCCGGATTAAAAAAATCCGATAAAAGAATACGCAATACAGCGGAAAATTCCGGTTCTTTTGTGTGGCAGCCGACACTCTTTATGGATAGATGCCAGCAGATACCAGATCATCATGCCCTCCGCCGACACGAAAAAGGCAGCGCAAACTGCCGCTGCCGCAAGATACCACGGGCTCATCCGTGCCAGTGCCGCATAGATATCAGAAAGCTGTGTATTTCTAAAAAAGGCGAAAAATGTCAAAACCATCACTGCGAGGAAAAACAAAACCGATATTCCCATATGCTTCGGTGCTGCCTTTTTCCTCTCACGCTCCATAGAGTGCTTCATGCCACGTTCCTCCTCCATTGCAGAATTCCTCGAGCCTGCCCTCAAAGATTTTCTTTTTATACGGGTATTCCATGAAATCCCGCGGTGTCACCATCGAAAAATGCTTTTCACTGATGCCGATTCCATTGTCCTCTAACAGTTTTGCCACATAGGAGGAACAGGTAAAATGATTTTTCTGGTAAAACGGGATCTGAAACAGGATAAACGGCAGACCGATGATTGCATAGTGATAGGAAAGTCTGTGCTCCATGCAGTCGTGTAACATCGTACAGATGCGTTCCTTCTGTTCTGCGGTGCAGGTCAGTTCACAGACCATATAGCGCGCCGTCGGAAATACTTTTAATATTCTTTCCTTGTCTTCCTTCTCAAAGCCTGCAAGAAGCGGCACCGCCGGGTTACGTCTTCCGACGCTGTAAGCCTCCTCTAACTGACTGTCCATGGAAATTACCACATGGATGTAATCCTGACGGATAACCCGTCTGATAATTCCGGCAAAAAAGCCGGGGGTATCTACAAATGCAATATAAATATGTTCCATCATAGGTGTCGCACTCCTTTTTCCTTAGTTAAAGCGGTAAATCTGTTTTGCCATCCGGTAGCCTGTCAGGGTAAGCCATCCGCCGACGTGCCCTGGCAGATAGGTAAAGCCGGAAATCGTTCCGTAGCGGATTCTGCGGTAAAGTCTTCTGTCGTACTCGTCTAGTTCCTTCCACATTTTTTTCCGCTTTGCGAATGCCTCCGCTGTTCCGATTAATAACAGATGAATGGAGGAAATCGACAGCATGATAGAGATATTGCGGCGCATATAGGATGCTAACTTTGGAAAATGTGCCTCCACATCGTCAAGATCCACGCACCGCGATACAATCTTTGTCACCTTAATCTGCTGGTCAATACGGCGCATTAACACCTGCTCATTGACCGACTGGTCATCCCTGCCGAGGAAGTAATGGTAAAGTCCGATGTCCATGTAATATAAATGTTTCGCATAGGGAAGCGGCTGATACGAAAAAATATTGTCAACATAAAAGGTATGCTCCGGCAGCTTCACACCGGACTCCCGCAGCACTTCGGTGCGGAAAATCAGCGCGTGCATCACAAGGTACTGTGACGGGGAAAAGTTTCCGATTTCATTCCAGCCGCACATGGTTTCCTCCGGAAATACATTGCGGTAGCGCATCTCTTTTGCAGTTCCCTCATACAGATGGTCATAGATGTAATTGCAGATAAATAAATCCGGTATCGTCTCCCAGTCCTTTGACACAATAAAGTGTTCCAGACGCTCCATGAATTTTTGCAGCGCTTTATCGTCTAACCAGTCATCCGAATCGACCACCTTAAAGTAAACACCCTCCGCCATGGAAAGCCCTAAATTCACACCGGAGCCGTGTCCCCCGTTTTCTTTATTAACCGCACGCACAATTTCCGGATGCAGCCTTTCATATTCCGCTGCGATCTCTCCCGTCGCATCCGAGGAACCGTCATTGATGATAATGATTTCTGCCTTGTCCCCTGCCGCTAACAGGGAATCAATGCACCTTCTCATATAACTTTCTGAATTGTAACATGGTACTGCAAATGTAATGTATTTCATAACCTTCTCCTGTGTTTTTCTGATAGCTTTTTCTTTTTCTGTTATTATAGTAATACCATCGAAAACCCGTCAATATCATGGGATTAACCTTAAAGAAGTCTTAATATTATCTTTTTGTTTTTCTTTGTTTCTTACCCGATTCTTACTTTTTTATCATAATCTTTCGGGGAAAAACGTGCCATCGATTCGGCTTACAGATTCCTTACATTTTTGTAAGAAACTACTTTTATATAATGATGCAGACCATTCCCCCGTTGCTGTCGTTGACAATCTTTTGCATCGTATCCTGCAATTTCATCTGGCACTCGTCATCCATCATTGCAATCTTGCTGCGGATGCCGTCTTCCATCAGCTCGCCGATGGATTTTCCAAAAATGTTTGTGTCAAATGCCTCGCCGCTCTGCTGGTTCTGTCTGATATAGGCAATCAAATCGTTTGCCTGCTCCTCGCTTCCGACAATCGGCGCAATCTCCGTCTCAATGTTCGCCTTTATCATATGGATGGACGGGGAAGTTGCCTTCATTTTCACGCCGAATTTGTTTCCATGGCGGATAAGCACCGGCTCCTCCATATGGATATCGGATAATCCCGGATTGACGACGCCATAGCCCTTTACCTGTACCGCCTCAAACGCATCTGCCACCTTTTCATAGGATTCCTTGAGCTTTGACATCTCCTTCATCATACTGATTAACTCATACTCGCCATCAATCGGCACACCGGTAAGCTCACTCATGTTTTCATAATAATATTTCTCTGCAATCTCCATGGATATTTTGACGCATCCACTCGCCAAATCCACCTCTTCGGTCTTTATCTTGGAAACGTAGTGCTCCGGCGTGTAGGTCTGCCGGTATACGTCCTTTGTCTTATACATTCCGTCTAAGATTTCCGATGCAGTCTTTATGACCTCTGCCTTCATCGGATGGTCACCCGGCAGCATCTCCGCCCATTTCGGGATATAAAATTCCACCCTTGCGACCGGAAATTCATACAAAATGCTCTCGAGAATCCGGAACACATCATCCTTGCGGAGCTGCTCACAGTTGACCGGGACGATAGCTGTCTTATACTTTTCACGCATCTCCTCCGCAAGTTTTACCGTCTCTTCCTTATAGGGCCACTTGGAGTTTAGCACGATGACATACGGCTTTCCGAGCGCATCGAGCTCCGCAACCGTGCGCTCCTCCGCCTCGATATAGTTTTCCCTGCCTAACTCTCCGATGCTTCCGTCCGTTGATACCACGATTCCGACGGTTGCATGGTCCCTGATGACCTTCTGCGTGCCGACAGACGCTGCTTCCACAAACGGTATCTCATGGTCAAACCACGGTGTTTTTACCATCCGCTTCTCATTTCCTTCCATATGGCCGGACGCACCGTCCACCATAAAGCCCACGCAGTCGATGAGCCGTACTTTTACCCGGGTATCATCCTCAAGCCGGATTTCCGCCGCATCCTTGGGAATAAATTTGGGCTCCGTTGTCATAATGGTCTTTCCCGCTGCCGCCTGAGGCAGTTCATCAATGGAACGCTCTCTGCTATGTACATCTTCCACAAAGGGAAGCACCATTAATTCCATAAACCGTTTGATAAACGTGGATTTTCCCGTCCGCACCGGGCCTACCACACCGAGGTAAAGCTCACCCGCCGTCCGGTTCTGGATATCTTTGTACAAATCGAACTCTTTCTTTGTACCACTGTCCATAAAAAATACCCCTTCCATACTTGTGTCGTGTATTTTAATACAATGTATGAAAGGGGTTTTCTATTTATCACTTTTTCAGTAAATTTAATGCGCCGGGAATACAACTGTATTCTATCTCTGTCACGTCTCCACAGTATTCACCGTCCGCATGAAGCACCATCGGCTTCTTTAAATGTACGGTAATGCTTTCTGCGTCATTTACCTCGATTCCACGATGTCCAAGGTGCTTGCCCGCAACCAGAAGCGGTAACAGGAAAAAGGTTCTCCATTTCAGGATGCCGCAGATGCTGCACACCGAGAGCCTTCCGTCAAATGCGTCCGCATCCGGCGCCATCGGAACACCGCCGCCTTCTTTGGCAAAATTCATCGCAGAAACACAGATGGTTTTTTTCTTGGGAATCCAGGATGTCCCCGCGCCAAACCGAACTCTGCCATCCGCGGTCTGAAGCGTAAATAACGACTGTAGTGTCAACAGCACATAGGTAAGTTTGCCTAAATGCATCCAGTTTAAAGTGTCCTTTAAGCGGGATTTTAACGCCTTCTTGCAGACTAATGCATCAAGCCCTACACCGGAGCTTATCGCAAAAAGCCGGCTTTCCGTTCCGTGGTTCCAGCTCACTTTGCCCAAATCCATGGATGGCGTCTCACTCTCTGTGGCAGCAAGAATCTGTTCTATCAGTTCTGATGGCGTTCCCTTGATGCCAAGCCCCCTGCAGAAATCGTTGCCGGAGCCGGTCGGAATAACACCAAGCCGCACTTTGGAAATATCCGGGATTCCGTTTATCACCTCGTTAATCGTTCCGTCTCCGCCCACTACCACAATACAAACAGGCGCAGTTTCCTGCGCCTCGTTACATATGGACACGGCGAGTTCTCCGGCATGCCCTTCATGCCCGGTCACCCAGGCACGGTATGGAATGTTCTTTGTATGCAGAACTTCCATTACCTCGTGCCATACGCTCTGTCCTCTGCCGCTTCTTGCCTTTTTATTTACAATAAAATATAACATTTCTTCCGCCTATTCCTCGGCTGCTGTTTTCTCCTCTGTCTCATCCACACGAAGACGTCCGTACATCTGCATATAACGGTAGAACCGTTTGGAAAGAGCCGTTGTAATCTGGTCTGCTGTGGCTCTCCACTCCCAGTTGCCGCCCAACGTGGATGGTGTATTCATACGCGCTTCGGAGCCTGCACCGATAAGATCCTGCATTGGAACAATTGCCAGTTCCGCTACGGACGACCATGCGCCGCGCATCATACCCCAATTATAACCCTCTTCCTCGGTGAGGTTCAAGTATTCTTTTGCAAATTTTACGCTGCCCTTCGGCGCTGTCTTCATCCAGCCCATCACGGTATCATTGTCATGTGTTCCTGTATACACGACGCAGTGCACCGGATAAGTGTGCGGCAGATAATCACTGCCCTCTCTTGAGTCAAATGCAAACTGGATGACTTTCATTCCCGGGAAACCGGAATCTTTCAGTAATTTATGTACAGATGGTGTTAAAAATCCAAGGTCTTCCACGACGATGTTTAACTTTCCAAGGTTCTTCTCCAGCGCCTCGAATAAGTCCATACCCGGTCCCTTCTTCCAGGAACCGTTTCTTGCGGTCTTATCCTTGCCCGGAATTGCATAGTAGGAATCGAATCCGCGGAAGTGGTCAATTCTTACAATGTCATATAATTTTGACATTGCTGCAATTCTCTTCGTCCACCAGGAATAACCGTCTTTTTTCATCACATCCCAGCGGAACAGCGGATTGCCCCATAACTGTCCATCTTCTGAGAACGCATCCGGCGGGCATCCTGCCACGTCAATCGGATTCAAATCGGCATCCAAATAGAACTGGTCCGGATGTGCCCATACATCGGCGCTGTCTCCTGCCACATAAATCGGAACATCTCCGATGATTTCAATGTTTGCCTCATTGACATATGCTTTTAAATCCCACCACTGTTTGAAAAACAGATACTGGAGCATCCGGTAGAAATTAATGTCCTCAGCGTAGGTTTCTCTTGCCTTCTTTAATGCTTCCGGCTTTCTGGTCTTTAAATCCTTATCCCACTCAAACCATGCAGCACCGCCGTTTACATCCTTCAGTGCCATGAAAAGTGCATAATCTTCCAGCCAGTCTGCCTCTTTCTTACAGAATTCTGCAAAGTCCTCCGGCTCTTTTTTCATGAAGCGGGCATATACCTTTTTTAATAAGGAATATCTTGAAGCGTACATCACGCCGTAATCCACATAATGCGGATTGCTTCCCCATGGGTATGACTCACACTCCTTTTTCGTTAAAAGTTTGTCTTTGCACAGATATTCCAAGTCAATAAAATACGGGTTTCCCGCAAAGCTCGAAAATGACTGGTACGGGGAATCCCCATAGCTGGTCGGACAAATCGGAAGTATCTGCCAGTACTTCTGTCCTGATTTTTTCAGAAAATCTGTAAACTTTCTCGCTTCTTTTCCCATTGTTCCAATCCCGTACGGGGATGGCAGGGAGGAAATGTGCATCAATACACCACTGCTTCTCATAAATAATTCCTCATTTCTGTTATAGTTTTTTTATACTCTCTCCTTTTACAAATGTAAACGGGATTATTTCATGCACGGGGACGAGATTTACTTCCCCGTTTCCCGCCTGCTCTGCCTGCGCAATCTGTGCAAGCTTCTCTAAAAGGATTTCCATACTTCTTGCCGCAAGCGTCTGACACTGCTGTTTAATGGTTGACAGTCTCGGACTGTAATACTCCGCCATCTCTGTCCCGTCAAATCCGATGACAGAGATATCCTCCGGCACCGAATACCCCATATCAAGCATCGCGCGGATTGCACCGATTGCCATGATATCTGACATTGCAAAAATTGCCGTGATATCATCCGCCTCGTTTAACAGATGCTTTGTTCCCTCATAAGCACTCTCATAGGAAAATCTTGCCTTTTTATAATGCAGATGTTCCTCCGGGTCCATGCCATGTTCCCTCATGCTCTCCTCGCAGCCGCCAAGACGCTGTCTGCTGGTGTAAGAGCTTAAAAGGTCTCCTCCAAGCACGCCAATCCTCTTATGTCCGGCATCTAAAAGCGCATCGACCGCACATTTTGCAGCCTCTACGTCATCGGTGGCAACGCTCGAAAGATTCCGAAACTTTAATCCGTCTGCCCGGTTTGTCACGAGCACGGACGGCACATGAATCTTGCCAAATTCCTGTTCGAAATGCGTGGGATTTCCCCCTAAGAACAAAAGTCCAAGCGGCTTTCTGTCCCTGCATAGGTAAAGTGCCTGTTCCACCTCATCTGCCTCCTCATCTAAGTAAGAGACCGCTAACGTGTACTCGGTTTTTTCCACGCGCTTTTGTATCTCCTCCACGATGTCTGCAAAGAGCAGGTTGGCAATTCCCTTTACGAGAACGCCGATACATTTGGAGTTGCTCTGCTTTAAATGCTTGGCATTGTTATTGGGAACAAAGTGGAATTTTTCCACCACTTCCTCAATGTGTTTTCTCGCATCCGGACTGACATCATTCTTGTGATTTAACACTCTCGAAACAGTACTGACAGAGTATCCTGATTCCCTTGCTATATCCTTTATCGTAACCATAATTTCTGTTCCTGTCCACTATTATTTTCGTATTTTTTCGTAATTTTTTTATTTTTGTTAATTTTTAACAAAAAAACGTCTGCGTTTCCGGTAACGTTTTCATAAGTAAATTATAACGCGCTCTGTTGTGAAAGACAATCCCAAATCTTTCTCTTTTCTCCAGCGGTATTGTAAATCCGTCTGCGAGATGTTAAAATTTATCTGAGGAGTCTGTTAAGAAAGGAATCGTTATGAAAGAAATCTATAAACATAAAATCAAACACAATCTTATCCGTTTTAGAACGGCTGTCAAATGGGTCATTTTTTCCATTCTCTCCGGTATCTTAGTCGGAGGGGTCGGAACCCTCTTTTACCTTGGAATGTCCCTTGTGACCTTGACCAGAAGCAAATGTCCGTGGCTGCTTTTTCTGCTGCCAGTCGGCGGAATCGTTATCGTTGGATGCTATAGGCTGCTCCACGATGAAAAAGACACCGGCACCAATCTGGTGCTCTCCGCCATCCATTCCGGAGATGAGCTGCCGCTTCGCATGGCGCCGTTAATTTTCCTCTCCACCTTAATCACGCACTTATTCGGCGGTTCCGCCGGAAGAGAAGGCGCCGCCTTACAGCTTGGCGGAAGTATCGGAAACGGACTTGGAAGGCTGTTCCGCTTCGATGAAAAGGACAAGCACATCATGATTATGTGTGGCATGAGCGCCGCTTTTTCCGCACTGTTTGGTACTCCGCTCGCCGCGGCAATTTTCTCCATGGAGGTTGTAAGCGTCGGCATCATGTATTACGCTGCCCTCGTGCCTTGCGTGATTTCTTCGTTGATTGCCTACGGTATCGCCCAGTCGTTTGGCGTCGGTGCCGAGCATTTTGTTATCAATGCGATGCCGAAATTTACCGTTTCCTCTGCCATCTATATCTCAGTGCTCGCCATTTTGTGTGCACTCGTGAGCGTGCTGTTTTGCATCATGCTGCACCAGTCCGAACATGCGTACAAACATTTTTTCAAAAATCCATATGTGCGCGCATTCGCAGGTGGCTGCTTTGTCATCGCACTGACCCTGCTTGTCGGCGACCAGCGCTACAACGGAACCGGTATGGACATGATTGAAGGCTTTTTCCAGTCGGAATCCGTCGCACCGGAAGCTTTCTTTTTAAAAATGCTTTTTACCGCCGTCACACTCGGTGCCGGATTTAAGGGCGGTGAGATTGTTCCTTCGTTCTTTACCGGAGCAGCTTTTGGCTGCCTGTTCGGCAATCTGACCGGCTTCTGCCCGGATTTGTGCACTGCCGCAGGCATGACTGCAGTCTTCTGCGGGGTCACCAACTGTCCCATCACCTCCCTGCTCATCAGTTTTGAGCTGTTCGGTTTTGATGGGATGCCGTATTTCCTGCTGGCGATTGCATTCAGTTATATGTTGTCGGGATATTATGGCTTATACAGCAGCCAGAAGATTGTCTACTCGAAATACAAGACAAACTACATTAATAAGAAGACGCATTGAGTTTCAACTGCGCAACAAGATTTTCATAGCGGCAGAGTCCCTGTTTTCTCCAGTAACATCTGCCGCAGCTTTTTAAAAATGCTTCCTCTGTCATCCGGTCAAGTGCCCGCTCACAGAGTTCGCGATAAGTATAACTGCCGCCCTCTTCTAACTGTAATACAGTTAAAAGCTGGCGGTCTTTTTCTGCCACATGGTTGGCATCCTGTTCACATTCATTGTTTTCCGTCCGGTTCGGACAGTTTTCACAAATCATATCCGGCTCTGCCACTAACGTCAGCGGCTTATCTTTATGGCTTTGCAGCCATTCCACGATTGCCGTCATATTTTCACAGAATGTTCCACTGTAGCCTTTTCCTTCATATAATGAGGTGCAAAGAATGTGATGTACGCGAAATTTTTGTTCCATGGATTTTTCCTTTTATAATGCGGCTATTGCCGCTTTGCTGCTAGGCTGCTACGCGGCTGTCTTCCAAAATATGTCCGGCACGAAGTGCTTTGCGCACTGCAAGTCCCACTACATAAGCTCCGACAACAGAGATAACATCCTTTATCAGATACGGAACGGATACTAAAAGGAAGGATGCTGTAAATGTGGTGGATGCCACGACTGCATACTGGATAACACCCAACAGATGGCAGATGGCAAGTCCGGCGATTCCAAGTACTACTGAGATAACCGGGTTCTTCTGTGCGCCTCCGACGCCGCAGAGTAAAGTCAGGAATAAAAATCCCCAGATAAATCCGCCTGTATATCCAACCAGCACAGATGGTCCTGCTGACATTCCGGCAAAAATCGGTACTCCTACGGTTCCAAGCAGGATATAAATTGCGGTGGATGCGGTTCCCTTCTTCCATCCGAGCACATATCCGCAGACTGCCATTGCAAATGTCTGCAAGGTAATCGGCACACCGCTTGGCATCGGAATCTGAAGAATCGACAGTACACCAAGCACCGCGGTAAACATACCAATCATTACAATTGTCTTTGTTGAAATTTTCATAGCAAAAAGCCTCCTTGAATTTTAAGCATAGTGGTATCATATACGGTTTGCTTTCAATTGTCAACCTTTTTATTTTCAAAGGTTGACAATTGAAAGTGTGCGAACGGTGCATCCTGCCTAAAAGGGAAAAAACCGGAAGCACTAGCACTTACGGTTTTTTCCAAATATTAAATCATAATTGATGTTTTTGTAGAAAATGTCCTCAAGCCGCTCCTGCTCTCCCGGGAAATTTCCAAGTATCCACATGGTCTTTGCAATGACAGATTCTAACGTCATATCATATGACTCAAGGAAACGGCAGTTTTTTTTCATGTCATGCCCTACCTCATAGACCGTCATATCACTGCCCTCATGTGCCACCTGGGTTGCCATCACAACGAGTTTATCCGGATGCTTCTGGCAGAGCTCATAAAAAGCGTCCGCAATGGAATGTGGGATTCCACCGACTCCAAAGCTTTCCACAATAATACAGTCGTAGTTTTCAAAAATGCTGCTTAAAACACGCGGTTTAATCCCCGGTATCAGCTTCATCAAATAGATATTTTCATCTAACTTCTCATAAAACCGGACCTCTTCCTCATAGGGAATCATCGGAATGTACCGCATGATATTCAAATCCTGTATCACGGCAAGGTACGGATAGTCGATACTGGAAAATGCGTTGTAGCTCTTAGAGCGCACCTTCTTGGCACGGGTTCCGGCAATGACCTTTCCGTCAAAAATAATCGAAACGCCCTGGGAAGCCGCATCTGATGCGTACAAAAAGCTGTCAAGCAGATTGGATTTGGCATCTGTAATCTCCAAATCAATCGGCTTTTGTGCCCCGGTAATAACAATCGGCTTTTTCGAATTCTGTACCATATAGGAAAGCGCCGCCGCTGTGTATGCCATGGTATCTGTTCCGTGTGCAATGACAAATCCGTCGTAGGCTTCGTACTGCTCTCTTATGGTGTGCACGATGAGTTTCCAGTGCTTTGGCTCCATGTTCGAGCTGTCAAGATTTAAAAGCTGGATTGCCTCAATCTGACAGATATCCTTCACCTGTGGAATGTATTCCAACAGTTCCTGCGGTGTAATCTGCGGTTTTAATCCGCTGTCTGAGCGGCGTGACGCGATGGTTCCGCCTGTCGCGATAAACAAAATTTTTTTCATGCAGTTCTCTTTCTACTGATTCGAGCATCTTATGAGTTCTTCTAATTTCTCATATGCCTTTCCGGAATCAATGGTGTCCGCTGCTAATTTTACACCAGCTTCCACCGATTCTGCAAGCCCTCCGATATAAAGAGTTGCTCCCGCATTTAAAAGAACGATATCCCGTTTTGCTCCTTTCTCAATTCCTTTTAAGATATTTTTTGTAATTTCTGCATTGGTTATATCATCGCCGCCCTGTAAATCTTCTAATGTGCAGGGCTTTAATCCAAACTGCTCCGGTTTTACTTTATACGTAGTAACTGTTCCGTGATTGATTTCTGAAACAACGGATGGTCCGGTCAGCGTAAATTCATCCATATGGTCAAGTCCGCTGACCACGAATCCGCGCTCAACGCCAAGTCTGCTCATTGCCTTTGCCACATTCTCGGTCAGAAGCGGGTCATACACACCAACCACCATATTTTTTGCACGGGAAGGGTTTGCAAGCGGTCCTAAGATGTTAAATACGGTGCGGATTCCCATTTCCTTGCGCGCCTGACCAACATATTTCATGGATTTATTGAAAAGCTGTGCAAACATAAATCCGATTCCAACCTCATCCACGCACTTCTGCACAACGGACGGTTCCGCCATAATGTTGACTCCAAGTGCCTCAAGCACATCGCCTGCACCGGATTTTGAGGAGATGGAACGGTTTCCGTGCTTTGCCACCGGAAGTCCGGCTGCCGCTACAACAAACGCAGAGGTCGTAGAGATATTAAAGGTAAAGGTTCTGTCTCCGCCGGTTCCCACCAAATCCACATAATTTGCAACTGCCGGCTTTATTGTATCTGCCTTATCCCGGAGAACGGAAGCAAATCCGATTAATTCCTCAAGGGTTTCGCCCTTCATCCGAAGTGCGGTCAGAAACGATGCAATCTGTGCCTGCGTTGCCTCACCGCTTAACATCAGCTCCATTCCCCTTTTTGCTTCCTGTTCTGTGAGGTCATTTCCATCTGTAACTTTTGCAATCAGTTCTTTCATATATTTAATCTCCTTTTAACTTTTCTATTTTACATTTCATTTAACGTCTTTTTAAAGGTACTGCAATATTCTTTTGCCGCTTCTGTGCTATAGTTGTTTTCTTTCATCAGCGTGATGAAGTGTGACCCTACGATTGCTCCGTCGATAATGTCCTTCATCGGTTGCACATCCTCCGCCGTCCGGATTCCAAATCCCATCATAACCGGAATTTCTGCCACTTCTTTTACTTTCTTTAAATACGATATAACTTCTTTGTGGAAGTCTGCACCCTGTCCGGTAACACCCATCGAGGACACGCAGTAGACAAATCCCCTCGCATTTTTCAATATCATCGGAATCCGCCTGCCGGACACCGGAGAGACAAGCTGAATTAAGATAGTGGTCTCCTGCCCAGCCAGACAATTGCTTAACTCCTCCTGCTCCTCAAATGGAAGGTCCGGAATAATCAGTCCATCCACACCGACTTCCGCACATTTTTTTGCAAATTCTTCCACTCCGTAGTGCAGTATCGTGTTGTAATACATCATAAAGACAATCGGTACGGTGATGCCGTCCTTACGCATCTCCTCCATCGTTACAAAGATTTTTTTCAAGGTTGTTCCGCCGCAGATTGCTTCGTAGGAAGCGTCCTGGATGACAGGTCCGTCCGCTACCGGGTCAGAAAACGGAACCCCAAGCTCGATGACATCGACACCTGCTTCCTGCTGTGCACGGATGATTGCTTTTGTGTGCTCCAAATCCGGCAATCCTGCTGTGATATAAGTGATAAACGCCTTTTCGCCGCGCTCTTTTAACTGATTCATTCTCTCTTCAATACGATTCATGCTTCCCCGTCCTCCTTAATTCAGATATCCTTTTCCGTCTAAATAATCTGCAATCGTGTTTACGTCCTTATCACCTCTTCCGGACAGACATACGATTACGGTATCGCCCGGATGCTCTTTTGCGTATTTCGGCACATATGCCATCGCATGTGCACTCTCAATTGCCGGTATGATGCCTTCAAGCTCACAAAGTTCCATCAGGGCATCCATCGCTTCCACATCCGTGATAGAAACGTACTCGGCACGTCCGGTCTGCTTTAAATATGCGTGTTCCGGTCCAACACCCGGATAATCGAGTCCCGCGGAAATCGAATGAGCTAACGTCACATTACCGTCCTCATCCTGTAACAGGAAGGAACGCATTCCGTGAAGCACGCCCGGTTCCCCTTTTGCCATCGCAGACGCATGCTCTCCGGTCTCGATTCCCTTTCCGGCAGCTTCCACGCCGATAAGTTTTACGCCCTTCTCCTCAATAAAATCCGCAAACATTCCGATGGAATTGGAGCCGCCGCCCACGCACGCCATCACGGCATCCGGCAGTCTGTTTTCTACGGCAAGAATCTGTTTTTTTGCCTCACGGCTGATGACACTCTGAAATTCCTTGACCATCTTCGGATACGGGTAAGGTCCTACGGCAGAACCGATGACGTAAAAGGTATCCTCCGCTGTTTTTGCCCAGGTGCGGATTGCTTCATTAGTGGCATCCTTTAAGGTGTTGCTTCCCGAAGTAACGCTCACAACCTTTGCGCCGAGCATCTTCATACGCATCACGTTTAAGGACTGACGCTTGATGTCCTCGGCTCCCATGTAAACCATACATTCCATTCCAAACAGTGCTGCTCCGGTTGCCGTTGCCACACCGTGCTGTCCGGCGCCGGTCTCTGCAATGACCTTTTTCTTTCCCATCCGCTTTGCAAGAAGAATCTGTCCGATGACATTGTTAATCTTGTGTGCGCCGGTATGATTTAAATCCTCCCGCTTCAGATACAGCCGGATGCCGTACTTCTCGCTGAGCCGCTCCGCATAGTATAACGGTGTCTCTCTGCCGACATACTGTTTCAAATAATAGTGATACTGCTTTAAAAATTCCGGGTCGTGGATTGCCTCCTCAAATGCATTGTCTAATTCCTCCAATGTATTCATCAGCGACTCCGATACATATTGTCCGCCAAATTCTCCGTAATAAGCCTTTTTATTCATTGTCTCGTTCTCCTTTTTAATCTTGTTTTAACTTTCTATCATATGTTCTATAAATTCCAGTATCCGTTTCCGGCTTTTCTTTCCATCTTCCCCTTCCACGCCGCTGCTGACATCCACGATATCCGGGTCAAAGAATCGAATCCCGTCCCCGACATTCTCCGGTGTCAGTCCGCCCGCCAGAAGAAAAAGTCTTTTTTCCTCCCGCATCCGCCACCGAAATTCCAGAAAGCGTGTACGCTCATCGTCCTGTGCGTTTTCCCAGCCAAAGGTTTTTCCGCTTCCGTATCCCGGCGCATCGACCAGTACCGCCTGTATCTTCTTTGCGGTATCCCTCTGTAACTGTGCATCCGCCGCTTCCAACATCTCTGCTTTTTCCAGATTCACCGCAAGCCATACCGGAATGGAAACCGTATCAAGTACTTCCTGCTTTAAGTTCTTATGTGCCTGTAGAATATCAAATCCGGCTTCTGTCAGGCTCCCCGCAAGTACTCTGTCCGGTCCCACCGTTACTGCGACTTTTTTTATATCAGGATTTAATATTTTAAAAATCTTTTCTGCCTGTTCTATCGAAACATTCCGCTTGCTTTTTTCATAAAATACAAATCCTGCGTACATCTGCGCTTTTTTCTGTGAGTTCTTCTCCGCAAGCAGTTTCTGTGCTTCATTTAAGTATTCCGCTTCCTGTTCCGTTGTGATTCCGCATATTTTTACTGTTGTCATGGCTCTCATTCCCTTTTACAATGCTTTCCAGTGTGCCGCCACTTCTTTTGGATGCTCTGCCTCCATCAATGCCCTGCCAATTAGAAATCCGTCGACCTGACAGTTCTTTAGGAAGAGGACATCCTCATCCGTCAAAATCCCGCTTTCTGAAACAAAGCAGCACTCTTTTGGCACCAGCTTCCGCAACCGCTCAGTTGTCTTTAAATCAATAGAGAAATCCTTGAGGTTTCGGTTGTTGACTCCCACAATCCCTGGAGACAGTTTTAACACCCGCTCCATCTCCCGCTCATCATGGGTTTCAATCAATACATCTAACCCCAGTGCTCCCGCAAGCTGATAGAAGTCTTTTAGTTTTGCATCGTCTAAGATTGCCGCAATCAAAAGCACTGCGTCCGCCCCTATTGCCTTTGCCTCGTAAAACTGATATTCCTCAATCATAAAATCTTTTCTTAAGATGGGAAGCCCGCTCAGTGGTCTGATATCCCGCAAATCATCTGCGCTTCCAAAAAAGTGGTCTTCCTCTGTCAGACAAGAGATTGCATCCACTGAATCGTTATACTCTTCAATTCTATCTAAAATATTAAGTTTACTTTTAATATGTCCAAGACTTGGGGAACCTTTTTTGCACTCTCCGATAATCGAAATTCCGGGCTTTCTTAACGCTTCCTCGAAGCTGTGGTGTTCATTTTGCGATTCCTCTGCAAGCCTTCTCATTTCTTTTTATGCTCCGGCAGTTTTCTTTTTTTATCCTCCACAATTGTCTCAAGTATCATCCCCTGGTCTCCTTTGCTCCGTTGATAAAGTTTTCAATCATCCGCTTTCCGTGCTCCGTATAGATGGATTCCGGATGAAACTGAAGCCCGACCACCGGATATTCTTTATGACGGATTGCCATGATTTCGCCGTCTGCCGTACGGGCAGTCACCTCTAAGCACTCCGGTAAATCATCTTCCTGCACTGCCAGTGAATGATACCGTGCCACCTTCACCGGGGAAGGAATCCCCTCAAAGATTCCGGTTCCGTCATGGGAAATCTCAGACTGTTTTCCGTGATACAGGCTCTTTGCATAGCTTACGGTTCCGCCAAACGCCTCGCCGATGCACTGGTGTCCCAGACAGATACCAAGAATCGGCACCTCTCTATAAAACTCTTTTACCACGTCCATACAGATTCCGGCTTCCGACGGGCTTTTCGGTCCCGGCGACAATACAATTTTTTCCGGGTGCATCTGTCTGATTTCTTCCAGGGTCACTGTATCATTGCGCACAACGCGGATTTCATCGGTAAAGGTGCCAAAATACTGATACAGGTTATACGTAAATGAATCATAGTTATCAATCAGCAAAATCATAAGTGTTCCTCCTTCACCAGTGTCTTTGCCAGTGCCATCACTTTATTACAGCATTCGTTGTATTCCATTTCCGGTACGGAATCTGCAACGATTCCGGCACCCGCCTGCAAATAAATCCGGTTGTCTTTCTTTATCATCGTACGGATGGTAATGCAAAAATCCATATCACCGGAGAAATCCACATAACCTGTAGCGCCGCCGTAGAGTCCCCGTTTCACGCTTTCCAATTCCTCGATAATCTCCATCGCACGGATTTTCGGTGCCCCGCTTAAGGTTCCCGCCGGAAGAAACGATGCCACCAAATCGAGTGGATGAAACTCTCCTTTTTTTCTTCCCTCTACCATCGAAACAATGTGCATCACATGCGAATATTCCTGTACGCGCATAAATTCTGTCACCTTCACTGAACCGAACTCCGAAATTCTTCCCATATCATTGCGCGCCAGGTCTACTAACATCACATGTTCTGCACGCTCCTTCTCATCTGCAAGGAGTTCCTTTTTCAGTCGTTCATCCTCTGCCTTATCCTTTCCTCTCGGTCTTGTTCCTGCAATCGGACAGGTAAATACGCGCTTTCCCTGCTGTTTGACGAGCATTTCCGGCGAGCTTCCGATAATTTCAAACTCCCCGAAATTAAAGTAATACAGATATGGAGAAGGATTCATTTCCCGCAGTTCTTTATAGAGAGAAAAGCCATCCCGCCCGGTTTCAATCGTCCAGCGCTGTGAAAGCACTGTCTGAAAAATATGACCTTCCCGGATATAATGCTTGATTTTCTCCACCTTTTCGCAGTACTGCTCGAGCGTATCCGACTTTTTCACGATGACACCCTCATGTGTCCGGTTCTCTTCTTTTCTTTCTGCCGGATGCTTTGCTGCCGCAATCAGCTCTGCCGCTTTTTCTAACGCCTTCTTCTTCCCTTCTTCCCCCGGTTCTCTTAACACGATTGCGGTCAGCGTCTCTGCCACATGGTCAATCATGATATATTCGGTCATCAGCATCATCTGGATGGTTCCGATACCGATTTCGTCCGGGTTCTCCTCCGGCAGCTTCTCACTGTACCGGACAAAATCATATCCAAGGCTTCCAACCAGTCCGCCGGAAAAATTAAGCCCTTCCTCCTCCTTGTGAATTTCAAAACTACTGTGGTAGTCTTTTAGCAATTGTAATGGATTGCCAATCCGCTCTTCCTTCTCACCGTTTCGTTTCTCAATCACCAGCGCATTTTCCTTCGAGGTGATGATTTCCTCCGGCTCGACACCAAAGAATGTATAGCGGTCATAATTTTTATCGTAACTCTCTAACAGAAATCCCTTCTTTTTTCCTACAAGGTTCTGATACATTTCAACTGATGATTCATTTACGATGCTGACTGTCTTCCGATAAACCTGTAATACCCGTTTCATAATAAAGCCTCCTTAAATATAGGATTTTCCCGTAAATTCAAAAAATCCCTGACCAGACAGATTCCTGCCTGGTCAGGGACGATGATGATTATTCGTGGTACCACCCTGTTTTCATGATTGAATTGTCTATAAATTCAAAAAGCGGATATTTCCATACACTGGAAATATCCGCCACCAATCATGTTCTCTTATCCGATACTGAGTCCTGCTCTAATATCTTCCCCCTGTAACGTGAGGACACGGCATCCGCTACTTGGAAAATCCGTTCGCTTTGCTCTCGCAAATCCATTCCTATCATACTATCCTGCCTGCTCCCACCAACACAGACTCTCTGGGAAGAATCATATGAAGTACTACTTTTGCTCATTGATTTGTTCATTTTTGATTATTGCTAGTTTACTACGTTGATGCGGTAATGTCAACAGGATTTTTTAATTTTCCGACTTTTTCGTCAAAATCAGTCCTGCAACAAGTGCCGTAAACGGTGCGACCGTCACAAGTCCAAAGCTTCCGGCAATGGTATCGAGCACTTCCGCCGCTACATATTTGTAATTTAAGATATGATTAACCGGCGTTCCCTGTGCCATAAAAACCATTAAAAGTGCCACGCAGCCGCCGGAATACGCGAGCAAAAGTGTCGTGGTCATTGTTCCCATTGCAGCGCGCCCCACATTCATCCCTGATTTTGCCGCCTCAAGCCATCCGATTTCCGGCTTTTTCTCCACAACCTCCGACACGGCTGCCGTAATGTCCACTGCCAAATCCATCATCGCACCGGACGCCCCGATAAAAATACTGCTCATAAAAATAGCGGTGAGGTCCAAATTTTCATATCCACTGTAGAGTAACGACTCGGAATTTACCATCACTGCTCCGTGAATCTTGAATAAATCCGTAAACACGATTCCAAGCACACAGGTGGTCAGAACACCCAGAAGGGAACCCATCGATGCAACAAGTGTTCTTTTTTCGATTCCATACACAAAATATAGAATGACAACTGTAAGAAATGTTGTAAGCGCAATTCCAACCCACACCGGAGAATATCCCTTCAAATAACAGGGAACCAGAATTTTCCAGATGGAAAGCACCGTAATCACAAAGGAAAAAATCGCCTGCACACCGTTTTTCCCTGCAAAGAGAATCAGAAGAAGCACAAAAAGTACCGCAAGCACTGCCTCTTTATCGAGTCTGTAGTGGTCGGACATCACCGCTGACTTCACCTCATCCCCGTCATAACTGATGGTCACAAGCGCCTTGTCCCCCACTTCGTAAATCTTATCCTTTTCCAGCGAACCGCTTAAAAAGTTGACCCCCGTAATCTCTCTGCCCGCAAACAGCCCTTTTCCAATGGAAAGCACACAGGTCTGCTCTCCGGACTGAATCAGCCCGGAAGAAATGATTGCGGAATTATCCGCTGCCACCACCGTCGCCACCGCACGTTCTGTCCCCTGATAAATCAGGGCATCCTCAAAGCCCGTTGGAAGGCTTATAAGGATGCCCGTCATCACCAGTCCGACAAAAAGCATGCGGAAAAATTTTTTATTTTTTTCCCAAAAGCTTCTCATCGTGATTCCTCTCTGTTTTTATTCCACACCGGTCAATTCCGCTAATTTCTCGTAAATCTGTGTGTTGTCGTAGTAGCCTTCAAACTTCTCTGCACCGACACCGGACACTAATACTTCAACCGGAAGTCCCGTATGTGCGTAGGAACCAAAATTAATACCGCTCTTGTTGTTTAAAATATGGGTGATGGTCACGGTAAGCGGCTCGTAGCTTCCATAAAGAATATATTCTTCCTGGGAGAACTCGCTCTCCTCTCCGGTACGGCTCATCGTCTCATCATAGGCAGCTTTTAACAGTCCATACTCATAGGCAGTCATCTCAAGCGCACCGGTATCCTCAGACTCCGGGTGCAAATCTGCGCTGTCCTTCTGCTCGGTCTTCTCTGCATTTTCATCCGCCGGTGCTGTCAGTCCGAATAACTCTGTCACATCCTTCATCACCGTTTCAAAATCCGTCCGGTTCTCTTTGTAAGCAGTGACATAATCCGAATCGAATTTCGCATAGGAAATCTTCTGATTGTCAAAGTTTGTTAAAAATGTATCATAGTCAGTTCCTGCATAACCGATGGTCAGACCGCCGGTTTCGTGGTCTCCGGTGACAAGAATCAATGTCTCGTCAGGATGTTTCTCGTAAAACTCCACTGCCTTTGCCACTGCATCGTCTAAAGCAAGCGTATCGCTGATGGTGGAAACCGCATCATTTGCATGACACGCCCAGTCAATCTTACCGCCCTCTACCATCATAAAAAATCCGGTCTCATTCTCAAGTACTTCGATGCCTTTCTCCACATAATCAGCAAGAGACCACTCATCTGCGGCTCGGTCTACCTCGTATGCCATCGCATCGCCGTCTGCAAGGTGCTCATCTATCACGATTGTCTTTCCGTCTTCGGCTGTAAGCGCCTCTGCCTCCACCTGTGTCTTTACCACCTTATATCCTGCCTCTTCTGCAAGCTCATAAAGATCCGTCTGGTCTCCGTCACTTCCGGTCGTTTTCTTTAAGCCGCCGCCTGCAAAATAATCAAAACCGCTGTCGATTAACTCCAGACCAATCTCATAATAGCTGTTTCTGGATGCCTGATGCGCATAAAATGCTGCCGGTGTCGCATGATTTAAGTTTACACTTGATAAAATTCCAATCTTGTAACCCTTCTGTGCCTTTAACTTCTCTGCAATCGTCTCATATTCTTGGGAAAAATCCTCGCTCACATTGATACTTCCGCTCCAGGTCTTATGACCGGTTGCAATGGAAGTTGCGGTGGATGCAGAATCCGGTGCAAATGAAGTGCTGTCATAGGTCTGTGCAGAACCGGTCACCTCAAGATTCATCATATTTAAGGAATTGCCGCTCTTTAATACGGTTTTTTTCTCACCGTCCACTGTCACGCTCTCATTGCCGGCTGCCGCATTCAGATAATAGTTTGTAAGCTGAATTTGTGGATAGCTCATTCCATCCCCGATAAAAAGGAAAATATATTTCGGTACGGTATTCTCTGTCTCTTCTGTTTTGGTGTCTGCTGCACTTTCTACCTCCGGTGTTACATTGGCAGACACAGTCTGTACCGGGTTTTCCTGCTGACCGCCCTCCGCCGCTGTCTGCTGTGAGTTTCCACATCCACTGAGCACCGATAAAATCATCATTCCTGTCAGTAATAACGTTACTGCTTTTTTCTTCATTTCCATAGTCTCCTTTAAGAATTGTTTTCTGCCCGTCTCGACAAGAACAATCCTATCAGTGCTCTGTAAAATCTGTTACAGGCACCCTGCAAAAACTATGTAAATTTAGAAATTTACTTTTCAGACATTTGTCATAAGAGTAAGCGCAAGTTCTCCGCTCTTCGCAAGCTCGCTTTCCGTTGTAAATTCCTGTTTCGTGTGCACATTGCTCATCGCACATGCCACCACGATTCCCTTCATTCCGTTCTTCACAAAATGGTTGTTGTCGCTTCCGCCAAAGGTCTCAATCAGGTTATCTGTAAGCCCGTTTTGCGCACACGCTTTCACAAAACGTTCTACAACCTCATGCTCCTTTGGAATCCGATAAGCGCGCACTTCCTCTTCTATCTTTACTTCCACACTTCCGCCCGCTTTTTTCGCTTCTTCTTCAAAAGCTTCCCGGATTTTATCTGCCTGCGCAAGTGCCTTCTCGTGGGTCATGCTTCGCACTTCGCCGGTCACCGTGCAGAGGTTTGGAACGATATTGTCCGCATTTCCACCGGTAATCTGTCCGAGATTTACCGTGGTCTCCCCGTCCACATGACCGTTTGGAATCTGCGCAATCGCTTTTGCCGCAATCAAAATCGCATGTACACCCTCTTCCGGCGCAAACCCTGCATGGGCGCTCTTTCCGTGCACCGTGATGCGGACCGATAAAATCGTCGGCGCTGCAATTGCCGCTGTTCCCACATCACCGCTCAAATCCAGCACATACGCATATTTTGCATGGATGTTCTCATAATCCACAAGGCGGCTTCCCTGTCCGTATGCCTCCTCTGCAACCGGAAACAGCACTTCGATTTCAGGATGTTTTAAATGCTTCTCCTCAATAACGGTAAGCGCCTCAAGAATCGATGCGATTCCGGCAGCGTCATCTGCTCCAAGCACCGTATTTCCCTCTGACGTAATCGTTCCATCCTCATGAAAAACGGCGCGTTTGCCCTTGCCTGGGTTTACCGTATCCATGTGGGAAGAAAACAAGAGCGCTTCTCCGGGACAGTTGCCAGGAAGTCTTCCATAGATATTTCCCGCTGCCTTTGACAATTCAATCCCTTTTGTCTCTGCCAGGCGTTTTCCTGCATCGTCCTCTGACACCAAAAGGCCTAAGTCTCTTAAACGCTCCGTCAGGTAATCTGCCATGGTGCGTTCCTCATAAGATTCCGCGTCAATTTCTACAAGTGTCTTAAATTCTCTGAAAAGCCGCTCTTTGTTTATCATCACATTTCACCTTCCTGTTTATTTTGCAAGCTCTAACATCCGGTTTAACGGCGTAAACGCCCTCTCGCGCAATTCCTCCGGCAGTTCCACCTCCTGCAGTTCCTCTAAATGCTCTAATACCGCTTCCACCTTCTCGAGGGAAATCTTTTTCATATTCGGACAGAACTGTCTGTGTCCTACCGAGTAAAACTTCTTATTCGGATTCTTCTGCTCCAACTCAAAGAAAATTCCCATCTCGGTACAGATGATAAAGCTGTCATGACTGCTCTCTGTCGCATAATCAATTATTTCTGAGGTACTTCCGATAAAGTCTGCAAGTTCCAACACATCTCCGGTACACTCCGGGTGCGCTAACACGAGTGCCTCCGGCTTTGCTTCTTTTGCGAGCAGCACATTTTCTCTGGTAATGCTCTTATGTACGTGACAGAAGCCATCATGGAAAATAAATTCTTTCTCCGGCACCTTTGAGGCAACATATCTGCCGAGGTTATTGTCCGGAATAAAGAAAATCCGTTTATTTGGAAGCGCACGCACCACACGCAGTGCGTTAGAAGATGTCACACAGACATCCGAGTACGCTTTGATTTCTGCCGTAGAATTGACATAGCATACCACTGCCACATCCTGATAGTTTTCACGCACTTCTTTAATCTTTTCGATTTCCACCATATGTGCCATCGGGCAGTCTGCCATCGGGTCTGCCATATAGACATGCTTGCCCGGATTTAAAATCTTTGCGCTTTCTCCCATGAAAGAAACCCCACAGAAAATAATGTTTTTCTGTGGGATTGTGGTGGCAAGCTTACTTAAAAAGTAGGAATCCCCCACGTAATCCGCAATCTCCTGTACGGCTCCATCTACATAATAATGTGCCAGAATCACTGCATCTTTTTCCTGTTGTAATTGTTTAATTCTTTCCGTATTCATGTGCCTGCTCCCGTAATTCATATCTTTTTTATATGAATCGTATCATAGCACTGTTTTACTGTCTTGTCAAAAGTCTTTTCACTGTTGTTTACAGTTCCTGCTGTTCCATAAAATAAACTCTCGACGCAAAATCCGGGAAATGTCTGGTCTCCTCGTTATAGCCAACCGCCGCAAACGCCTGTTTTAACTTGATTCCACCATACATTAACACATCCCCGTAAGCCGTTCCGTCCTCGGTTTCCCCGTCCATCTTCACAAATTTTGCAACCATGTTGTGTACCAGGGAATCCTGTCTGATATGAATCGGTGCCACCGTATTCACAAGGTCGCCAAACTCTTTTACATTATATTTGAGCTTCCGGTTGTAATAGTGATAACGGATTTCCTCTGAAAGCCCCTTCGCGTGATAATTTGCATGCTGCACATTTGGTGAGACGAACTTCTGCATCAGAAAACCGACTGCCTTCTTCTGTCCCGGTGCCACGCAGGTCCACTCGGTCAGATTGCCGGAAACCGGGGCAAGCACGCTTCCGTTTCCACTCTCATGAAAACTTCTGCCACGGTAAAAGTCCCCGAACTGTAAGACTTCCCGCCAGCTCTTATAGAGTGCAATCTGCTCTTTTACCGCCTCAAGCTCTTCTTTTTTCATGTCGCAGAAATTACATTCGTAGCCGCAGATGCCAAACGACGCCACCTGAAATCTTGTCTCTAACGGCGTCGTGCGCAGCGTCTGATGATTCGGGCAGGACGAAACATGGGCGCTCACCACCGACATCGGATAGCCGTAGCTGTAGTTTGTCTGTATCTCTGCCCGGCAGAGCGCATCCGTGTCATCGCTCGCCCATATCTGTGGAAAATAGCACAAAATTCCAAGGTCAAAGCGGTTTCCGCCCGCCGCACAGCCCTCAAATAAAATATCCGGGAAACGCGTCGTAAGCTCCTTCATACAGCGGTAAAGCCCTAACACATAACGGTGCGAAAGCTCGCCCTGCCGCTCCGGCGGAAGCGCCCTGGAATAATAATCGGTAAACGTGCGGTTCATATCCCATTTTACATAGGAAATCTCTGCGGATGCAAACAGCTCACTCATTGCAGAAATAATATAATCCTGTACCTCCACGCAGCTTAAATCCAGGATGCGCTGGTTACGCCCCTCGGAATGTTCCCTTCCCGGAATCTCAATTGTCCAGTCCGGGTGTATTTCATAGAGTCTGCTTTTTACATTTACCATCTCAGGCTCCACCCAGATTCCAAATGAAAGTCCCAGTGCACGTATTTTTTTGCAGAGTCCGTCGAGACCGTTTGGCAGTTTCTTTTTGTTGACGGTCCAGTCCCCTAAGGACTGGGTATCGTCATCCCTTGTTCCAAACCAGCCGTCGTCCATGACAAAAAGCTCGATTCCCGCCTCTTTTCCCGCCTTTGCAAGTGCTAAGAGTTTCTTCTCGTCAATGTCAAAATACGATGCTTCCCAACTGTTTAACAGTACCGGGCGCACCTTCTTTTTCCAGGTTCCTCTTACGATATGCTCCCGCACAAACTGATGCAGGCAATGGCTCATGCCGTTTCTTCCCTTCGGGGAATAGCACATGACCGCTTCCGGGGCAAAAAAGTCCTCACCCGGCGCAAGCGTAAAACAAAAAGACTGCGGATTAATGCCGGAGACAAACCTTGTCTTTCCATAGCCGGATGCCTCCACCGCCTCATAATGGTTTCCGCTGTAGATTAAATGAAAGCCGTAGCAGTCCCCTGCATCCTCTGTCGTCTCCGGTCTTGCCAGCATCACAAACGGATTGGCACGGCTTGAGGAAGTCCCGGTATAGGAAGCATTGACATGTTTTCCGGCAAGCACCGGTGTATCGGTGCGCTTCATTTCGCGCGCCCATTCACCGCCAAATGTCGTAAAAATATAACCGCTGTCTTCAAAATCAAGCTGTGTGCTCATAAGCCTTGTCAGCTTTACCGTCTCGCCGCTGTCATTTTTCAGTCTTGCACTCCTTGCAATCACATCACACTCCGGGTACACATAATAATGAAGCTCCAGTGTCAGTTCGTATGCCTTATCCCGAAGGGTCACACATAGGTGCTCCACCTTTCCGCTCTCATCATAGGAGCCTGGCAGTCCGCCAGCCTCCGCAGGTTTCTCCTCGGTAATCTCAGCATGGTCAAACAAAAAATCCGACGTACTGCTGCCGTCTGCATGCACTACTTCCACAAACGGCTCCCTGATATCGCCCTTCCCATAGGAGGACATTTCTAAACAGATGTCCTCAAGGGAAAAGTTCTTGTGTGCCGCATCATACAGATTCGTATTTCCGGGTGCAAATGCCTTCTTTTCCACCAGTGCATCCATACCGCCTGAAACGTTTATTTTTCTTCCATAATAAAGGTGCTCTAAATGTCCCGTTTCCATCACACCAAACAGATAGGATGTGTGCTCTGTCGACAGGACGTATGCTCTGTTTTGTTGCTTTAAAAGTTCTATCATACTGCTTCTATGCCTCCGCAGACCGTTTTTCCTTTACCTTCTGTGCAATCTCTTCGACCTTTTCCTCCGTGAGGATAAACTTCTTATAGAAAACAAATACTGCGATTAAAAGTCCCGCAATCGGCAGAACAGTCATCGTCATGCGCAGTCCTACAACCGAAGAGCCTGCCACACTTTCTGCTACCGCCTGTGTATCGGATGTATCGTTGCTTAAATGGAACAGTTCAAGGCTTGCTGCGGTAATCATTGCTGCCACACCGGATGCCAGTTTTACTACAAAAGTCTGCATTGAGAAGATGACACTTTCATCTCTGCGGTTGTTTTTCAATTCCCCATAATCCACGGTATTTGCCAGGAATACGGTTGTTAAAATCGAAAGCATTCCGTTAGCCGCGAAGATAAAGAATCCCGGGATAAATAACAGGAACACGTTTGACATATTGGTAAATGCCAGCACAAGTAAAACCACATATCCCACGATTGCCATTGCAAAACTTACATAAAATACCTGAATGGTGCTAAGTACCTTGCGAAGCAGCGGGAATAAAATCATCATGGAAAGAATCTGCATTGCTCCGCCGAAGATGTTAAAAAGCGTATAGCTGTTATACCAGCCTGCACCGCCAAAATCATATTTAAAGAAGTAGATGACAAGGTTTGAGGTCGTATAAATCGAGCAGTTAATTAAAACAATGGTCACAACAACCGTCATTGCCTGGTCGTTTTGTAACAGTGCGCGAAACATTTGCTTTACGGAAGGCGCATCCACGGTTACGGTCGATTTTTCCTTGATATTTAAGCAGGTAATCGTGATAAATACCACAAACAATGCTGCCACAAGCAGGGCAAAATACCGGAATCCCAGGCGCTCATTTCCCTGTCCGAAGACATAGACGCATTTCATTGTAATGACAGTTGTAATCGCAGAACCGATGCCAGCGCAGGTACGTCCCAGGGTCGATAAGCTCTCTCTTTCCTTACCGCCCTCTGTAAACGCCGGAATCATCGACCAGAACGGAATGTCCATCATCGTATAGGTAACGCCCCACAGAATGTAGGTGATTGCCGCATAGGCAATCAGACCGCTTCCGTCCAATGCAGGCGGTGCAGAAAACATAAAATACAATACCACGGCGTTTAAAATCGTACCAATCAAAAGCCACGGGCGGAACCGTCCCCATTTTGTCCTTGTCTTTGCCACGATAACACCCATAATCGGATCATTGAACGCGTCAAAAATACGTGCCGCCAACAGGATAAAACCCATCGCAATGGCGCTCACCCCGAGCAGATCCTGATAGTAGTAAAGAATATAGCTTGCCGAAAACATATAAACCATATCCTTGCCCACTGCACCTAATCCATAAGATACCTTTTCTTTTCCTGATAATTTCATCGTTTTCCTCCCTTTACTGCCAGCTCGACTACTCTATATGCCCCATCGTAGATTCCGGCAGATTTGTTTGCTACAATACAGTCACACATGGATGCAAGCATCCCCTTCTCTTCCATAAATAACCCAATCATCTGTAAAGTGTGTGCAATGTCTCTGCACTCGAGTGTTCCATCCCCGATTTCTGCGGAATGAATTGCGCCCCACTGCTCATGGCCACCCACACGCTTGATAAAGAGCTTCGGAACCGGATAAAATGCAAGCTCGCTCGGCTTTGTCACAAGCACATCACAGCTTCGCATCAGAAGGTTCGTACAGTAAACTGCCTCAAAGATATTTTCATGCCAGAAACCGTGGATTCCTGTCACCCCGGTATCATCCAGCAACGCCTTCCCGGCAAACTGTTTTGTCTTCTCCCACTCATTGAAATGTTCCACTGCAAGTTCTTTCATTTCCGGGATTTCTTTTTGCAGCTCTTCCCACACATTGCGGTAATCTCCGACATTGACATAGAGCGCCGCCTGTTTCTTTCGGATTGCCGGAATCAGATAACGGATGATTTCTGCAAAAATTTCCTTCTGTGCCCCCGCGCCGCCGATGGTAAGTAAAAAGCGCATCGGACGCTTCTCTTCCATCCGTTTTTTACGTGCCGCGCAGTCTGCCTCGATATTGCTCACTAACTCATGGTCAATGTAATGTCCGGTGTAAACCAATGCATCCTCCGGCATCGGCTTTAACACTTCGTTTTTCTGCATGCCGTTTAAGATACGGTAACCCTGGTACGCATAATGCGTCTGAATCGTATGAACACTTCCCTCGGAGAGATGCAGTGCCATCGGCCAGTTGTCCGGAATTGCGTTTACGACACTCTTCATCCCCGCATGAACAGCTGCCTGTGCCGGCCAGACATGTGTGGCAACCACCGGAATCTCCTTTGGCACATTGCGGTATACCGGTGCCATCAGCTCTGCATTTTTCTGGTCGGATGCATTATAGGAAAGCTTACGGAATCCTTCGTAGTTCATCGGCTCCCACACCAGACGGTTAAACAGCCTGCTCTTAGAAGAAAGTCTTGAACCGAGGGAATACAGGTCATTTTGTGCACTGATTACCTTCGTGCAGGTCGTATCCGGATAAGAGTTTAAATCCATCCAGTACGGTGTGTAACCCATCGCATGCGCCGCGGAAGCAATCGCCATCGAAATCCGGTAATGTCCAAAGCCCATACGGATATTTCCCACGATAATTCCTTTTTCGGTGTCAAAGGAAAGACCATCGGAAATGCCCTTTGCACCTTCGCCGACGCGGATATCCACCACGCCCAGTTCTTCCCCGATATGTGCATTTTTGATAAGTGCAACCGGGTAGTTTACATTGCTGTCATCTCCAAATTTTTTTGCAAATTTTCGTTTTGATGCCACTGCCTTTTTGTAGACACGCTCCGGCATTTTGTTTCCAAAAATTTCTCTTGATTTTTCGTTCATATCCTCTCACCCTCTTGTTTTTTTATTTCAAAGAAAAGTCTCTGCTCTTTTGCCTGTGACATCTTTATGATAAGAACTCCTTTTCCTTCCTCTCCTGTGGTGCGCACGAAAGTGCCGCCCATGCCGCCCTGCAGGGAACTTAAATCCGGGCCAATCAGTTCGATTGCTCCTTCAGTCTCAAGTGTCACCGCATCGTTGCAGAAGCTTAACACATTTCCATGTTCATCCTCTGCCCGAATCCGCACTGCCGCCACATCATAGGATTGTTTTTCTGTTAAAAGCATATGGTCTGCCTCTGCGGCAAGATGTATCTCATGCATGGCATCCTTTTTTACCGATGCGACAACCGCACCATCTTCCACCGCATCAAACCGGTAGGAAGTGGAGGCACCGCCCCAGTCTCCGATATAGCGGTTATAGAGCCCGACCGCCTCCGAAGGCTTCATATGATAAAAAAGCACCAGCTTTAACGCCGTAACATACACAGATTTTGGCAGATTGGATAACCCATACCGCGCCGTCGCATTTAAAATGTACTTGACGCCCGCTGCCTGCGCCGACTTCATATGCTCCTGTTTCTCAATGGCATCCCCGATGAAATCATCAATGATGATAGGACCGTGCGAAAGGTTCTGATAGGGGGAACCGCTCTTATCGTATTCCTTGATAAAACGGTCGTTTTTGTACATCCGTACTTTTGACGCGTTTGTAAAAAGATACGTTGTGCCACGGTTACAGCCCGGATGCTCTCCGATATCCATTGAGGAACTGATGGTAAGCACCGGATGATTTTCCTGCTCACACGCATAAACTGCCGCTGCAAGCTTTGGATTGCGGAACATATCCATCACACCGTGGTAACAGATCCGGTCCCCGCTTCCAAAATCCTTGTGCGTATTATAGTCAAACATACACCAGCCGAAGCTTCCTGCAATATCTTCTTCCCCTGCAACCGCATCAAGCACATTCGCGTGGCGGATGGCATGGGAAACACGGTGTTCCTCGTTGTCATACGTTTTCGTCGGATACATATGCCCGTTGTATTCGCTGACAAGATACGGCTTTGACATATCGGACGTCACATCTTTTTTCTTCTCACAGCCCTTTTTCCCTCCGTCATGCACAAAATCGTTGTATGTATATACATCTTCAAGCAGGCTGCTTTTCTTATGCGCCCGGACACCTCCGGTCTGCCGGTAAGGGTCTGCTTCATGTGCTGCTTCATTGGTACGGCGGTAAAATGCATCGTCATCGGCTGACTCATTGATGCGCACGCCCCAGAGAATAATCGACGTGTGATTCCGGTACTGCGTCACCATATCTTTTACATTTGTAATTGCCTGCTCTTTCCAAGTTTCATCGCCAATATGCTGCCAGCCCGGTATCTCCGTGAATACCAGAAGTCCGATTCTGTCACACTCGTCAAGAAAATAATGCGACTGGGGATAATGGGATGTCCGCACGGCATTGACGCCAAGCTCTTCCTTTAAAATTCTTGCATCGCGTCTCTGCATCGACTCCGGCATCGCATAGCCCACGTAAGGATAACTCTGGTGACGGTTTAAGCCGCGGATTTTTATTTTTTCTCCGTTCAGATAAAAACCATCTGTCCGAAATTCTGCACTTCGGAAGCCAAATGTTGTAATGGTTTCGTCAAGCACCTTATCCCCCGACAAAAGCTCTGTTTTCAGCTCATAGAGCACGGGGCTCTCCAGTGTCCAAAGCCTTGCATCAGGCACCGGAAACTCCATCCGGCAGGAAAAATTTTCTTTTGGGGAACCGCTTTCCCCACTGCCTTTTAACTGGATTTTCTGTTCGCCGGGCATCCGGCTCTCCGTCTGTCCAGACACCTTAAGGCTCTGTCTTACGGTAAATTCTTCCAATTCTGCTGTCCCCGAAATCTCGGAAACAACGACACTTGCCTTTCCTGCTTCCACCTGGGTGTGCACAAACACGTCAGAAAGATAACTTTTTTCTGCCACCTCCAGATAAACATCCCGGTAGATGCCGCCGTAAGTCATATAGTCGACCACGAAGCCAAACGGCGGGATGTTAAGCGTCTCCCTGCTGTCTAATCTCACGCAGAGCACATTTTCCTGACCGTACAACAGCAATCCGGCCAAATCAACCGTAAATGCCGTGTAGCCGCAATGATGCTCCCCGATTTTCGTTCCGTTTAAATACACCGTGCTCTCATGCGCCGCGCCCTCAAAGGTCAGCGAGATATGTTTTTCCTTCCACGTATCCGGAACCATAAGATGTCTTCTGTAACCGCTCACCATCTGATAAATGGATTCATCAAAATAGTGAAGCGGCGTTTCCACGCAGGTATGCGGCAGACGCACTTTTTTCATATCGTTTTCATCGTATGTCGTTTCTTTTATCTCATCCCGGTAGTCTTTTGTAAAATACCAGTCATCGTTCAGATAAATCCGTTTTGCCATTTTATTCTCCCCGTACCGCAATTCCGTTCACAAGAATTTCAACGACCTCATCGAGCGCCTGCGCATAAGATATCTGGTTGCGGATTAAAATGTCCCGCTGGAAAAACTGCTCAATTGCCGCCTCAAGCATCAGCTTGACAATTGGAATGTCCACGCGTTTTATAACGCCCTCTTCCATTCCCTGCTCCATCAGACCGATAATCGTCTCCCAGCCGCTCTCTAAGCGTTCCTCCACCCGCTTATAAATCTTCGGGTATTTGTCTCTTAACAGATAAAGCTGTCTGAAGTCGATATCCTTATAGCCCTCCGGCAGAACACCGAGCACTCGGCGGATTTTTTCGACCGTCGTAAAGCTCTCGTCCCTTAACACCTGCCGCTCGCTCTCCTTGATGGAATCGAACATATAGTCAACCATTGCAAAAAACATCGTCTCTTTATCCCGGAACACCGTGTAAATCGTTTTTTTACTCATTCCAAGCTGACCTGCAATGTCATCCATCGTAAATTTCAAGCCCTTCCGGTTAAACGCCTGTATTGTTCCTTCCAGAATCGTCACCCGCAGCTTTTCTTTTTCTTCCATCTGTACGCCTCTTTTCTCTATCGGAAACTATTTTTCTCATTTCAGTTTCCTATATTGTAACATTCTACTTTCTTTTGCACAAGAAACCAGTTTCACAAAAATAGTTTCCGCTTTTTGGCAAAAACTACTAAAAAGCTGGATTTATTTGCATTTCCATGGACGCTTTTGTATAATGAAATCCAGAAATAATACTTCCATTGATAAGAGAGGCTTTACTTTTATGGAAAATGAACATATCAGACAGATTTTAGATGCGCTCGCCGCCGGAACCATTTCCTCCGGCGAGGCATATGACCAGTTAAAATTAGCTCCTTTTGAGGACCTTGGCTACGCGAAGGTCGACCATCACAGACCTGTTCGCCAGGGTGCCCCGGAGGTTATCTACGGTGCCGGAAAGACCACCGAGCAGATTGCAGGCATCGTGACAAGCATGCTTTCCCACAGCCCGGACAATATCCTGATTACAAGGCTCTCGGAGGAATCCGCCGAAGTGCTTGCCACCCAGTTTTCTTTCTTTTATGACAGGCTCTCCCACATCGGTATCGTAAACCGCAAGCCATTTGTCTCCGCCAAGGGAACCATTGTCGTTGCAACCGGTGGGACAAGCGATATCCCAGTGGCGGAGGAAGCGGCTCTGACCGCAGAGGTTCTCGGTAATTCCGTGACAAGGCTTTACGATGTGGGTGTTGCCGGGCTTCACCGCCTGCTCTCCAACATGGAAGTGGTCTCTTCCGCTACCGTCATCGTCGCAGTTGCCGGCATGGAGGGCGCTCTTGCAAGCGTTATCGGCGGTCTTTCTGACTGCCCCGTCATCGGAGTGCCTACAAGTGTCGGATATGGTGCAAATTTCCACGGACTTTCCGCACTGCTTTCCATGCTCAATTCCTGTGCCAGCGGTGTTTCGGTCGTCAATATCGACAACGGTTTCGGCGCCGGATATCTCGCAAGCATGATTAATCACATAGGAGGTTAAACATATATGAAAACGCTGTTTTTTGAATGTAACATGGGTGCCGCAGGCGATATGTTAATGAGCGCACTCTATGAAATCTATGAACAGAAAGATGTGTTTTTAGCGACCATGAACCGGGTGTTTGCGCCTTATCACATCACACTCTCCGCAGAGTCCGTCACCAAATGCGGTGTTCTCGGAACCTCCCTTCATGTCTCCATAGACGGCGAGGAAGAGCCTCCGGAAGGGCATCACACACACGAAGATGCTCATGCAGACACACCAGACTCTCATGAACATACGCATCATCATACCAGCTACGCCTCGATTCTTTCCGAGATTGATTCCCTTGACCTCCCGGAAAAGGTGCGTACCGATGCCAAAGCCATTTACCATCTTCTCGGAGAAGCCGAGGCAAAAGTGCACGGCAGTACCTTAGAGCAGATTCATTTTCACGAAGTCGGCTCCTTAGACGCTCTTGCGGACATCACCGGCTGTGCACTGTTACTTTCCATGCTTGCACCGGATGAAATTCTCTGTTCTCCGATTCATGTCGGAAGCGGTTTTGTGCGCTGTGCACACGGCGTTCTTCCGGTTCCGGCTCCTGCAACCGCAGAACTATTAAAAGGAATTCCGTTTTACACCGGCGCTATCGCAAGTGAATTGTGCACGCCGACCGGCGCCGCCATTTTGAAATACTATGTTTCCCGTTTCTGTTCCATGCCTTCCTTGCAGACAGAGGCGGTCGGCTATGGCATGGGACACAAGGATTTTGAAATTGCAAACTGCGTCCGCGTTTTTTCCGGCACCCCATTTAAAGAAAACACTCCCGCTCCTTCCGCAGAATCCCCGGAATCTACGGATGACTATGATTTTCCGGACGATGACTCTGTCCTTTGCATCTCCTGCAATCTCGACGATATGACCGGAGAAGCGTTAGGACTTGCCACCGAAATTCTGATGGCGGCAGGCGCCCTTGATGTCTTTACGATTCCAATCCAGATGAAAAAGAGCCGTCCCGGCATCCTGCTCTCCTGCATCTGCAAACCGGAGGAAAAAGACAAGTTTACAGGACTTTTCTTCCTGCATACTTCCACCCGCGGTGTCCGCTACCAGACCTACAGCCGTGCCAAGCTCGAATCTACGTTTGAGACGCGCCCTACCGCCTACGGTGATATCCGCATCAAGAAAAGCTCCGGCTACGGAATTGAAAAGGAAAAGGCAGAATTTGAGGATTTAAAATCTGTAATTTTAAAAAATCACTGTTCTCTTTCCTTTGAGGAACTGAACCGGAAGATATTGCATCAGTAATGAACACAATAATATAAAAGAAACGAGACAGACCACACGTAATGTGTAGTCTGTCTCGTTTTATATGTGCATTTATAGGCGCAATGTCAATTTCCTGTCCACAATTATTCTGCTCTGGACATTGCTTCATCGAAGTCTTTTGTTCCAACCCAGATTTCGTTCTTGTATGGGTTCTTCTTCTGCTCGATAGAACGTTTGATAATCATGGAGATGCAGATTACGTTCGCAACCAGTGCAAGGATGGAAATCACACCCTGTGCTGTGGTATAAGGAGCGATAGAATTCATCTGGTCTGCTGTATAAGATGCTAAATCAAGACCAGTTGTAGCTTCTGCGTTCTTGTAAAGAACCGGAAGTACAGAGAACTTTGTTCCGATCTGGAATAACGGGAATACCTGTGCAAACATACACCAGGTTGCAAGTGTGTTGGCACGGTTCTGAATCCAGCCACCTTTGTTCCAGAAAGCTGCAGCAAAAGTAGGAGCTAAAAGCAGAGCAACACCACAATACCAGGTATGAGTCGGCAGATTGTTGTATGTATAAGCGAAGTTCCAGATATCATATGCTACGATAAACCATACTGTCATATCCGGCCAGAGCATATCGGAATGATTCTTGTCCTTTGAGGTGTAGATGCTCCACCAGCCAGTCATACAGAAGATATTGATGATACCTGCGATACCGTTTACCCAGTTCCACCAGCCACCGCAAAGCCATACTTTCTCGTTGGAGAACCACCAGCCATATGCGGTCTGTGCACCTTTGATTGCTGACTCGAAATCAGAACCTACTGCGATTAAAATGTTGATTGCAACAATTACAAACGGAAATGCTTTAAACCAGTTCTTTTTACCAATTCCGCAGTGATACTTTAACAGCATGAAACCGATACATCCGGCTACTGCTGCGTAAAGTTTTGCGTAATGGAACCAACCGTTCATGTACTGATAAGTCTGGCTGTTCAATGCCCAATCAGCACCGTTTGCAACACCGATCTGAATCGCTACAAAATATACGGTAAGTGCTGCGAGGATTACTCCGAAGAATAAGATTCCTCCGAACTTTGTGCGACGCTCGATCTCATTTGAGATAACTAAACCGGCGAATACCAATACCCAACCGAGAAGCTGGTACATTGCATGATCGCCATAAATCTGGAATAACATAACTTTTTCCTCCTTTGTCTTATTAATGTATGATACTCCCAGACTGGTTCAACCAGTTCATCTCATATTTTAATACTTTTTTTATATTTTTTCAACAGCGTTTCCTCTTTTTGTCTGTTTTGTCTAATTTTATTCCTCTTCGATGATTAAATTTCCCGGTTTTACATCGAAAGATACGCTTGAAGGGTCTGCTTTATACATAGAAAGCAACAATTCCCAGAGCGTTTTTATCTGTGCAGCCAGCACAGGGGATGCTTTGAGTGCATACGGCATCAGCATATGGAGATTAAACACCCGTACGGAAAGCGGCGGAAGGAAAATCAGATTGGTCGTGGCAACCTTTTCTCCTGCTGTCTTAATCATTTCATAGGTAATCATGACAAACTCTTTTCCCTTAAACGTACACGTATAGGAAACATAACACTCATCCACGGTCCAGGAAATCCCGTCTTCCTTCTCCACCGGTTTTTCCTCTGGCGGATTTACCTCCGTCGTCATCACTTCCACACTCCAGTGCAATTTTCTCTCTTTTGTCAGCTTGGTCATTTCCACCAGTTCACGATATAATTCTTCCGGTTTTTTCATCCTGATACCCTCTTTCTTACTTCCTTTGTGTCTATTCTCTGACGTAAATGTCGGAAAGATTTTCAAAAATTGCCGCTGCAATGTCCGGCTTATTCATGGTGTAAATATGTACATGATTCACGCCGTTTGCAACCAAATCAATAATCTGCTCTGTCGCATAAGCGATTCCCGCCTGGCGCATTGCCTTCGGATCATCCTTAAACCGGTCCACAATCGCAAGGAAACGCGGCGGCACCATATTTCCGGACAATGATACGATTCTCTTAATCTGGGATGCGTTCGTCACCGGCATAATTCCCGCTACCACCGGGACGTCGATTCCGCGCTTGAGCGCTTTATACATGAAATTATAAAGAATGTTGTTGTCAAAAAACATCTGTGTCGTCAGGAATTCACATCCGGCTTCCACTTTTTCTTTCAGATGGTCAAGGTCTTCAAAAATCGTCTCTGCCTCCGGGTGTCCCTCCGGATAGCAGGCTCCGCCGATGCAGAAATCGCCCTGTGCGCGGATTTCAGAAATCAGCTCACTTGCATGATGATACTGGTTTGGCAGTGGAAAATCTGCATTCGCCGGGATATCCCCGCGCAGTGCCAGAATATTTTCAATTCCTTTTTCTTTTAACTCCGCAATCACAGAAGCAACCTTCTCCTTCGTGGAGGAGGCGCAGGTCAGATGCGCTAACGCCGGAATATGATTCACATTGCACACTTCATTTGCCAGTTCCACCGTATAATCCGAAGTACCGCCTGTAGCGCCGTATGTCACGCTCATGTAAGCCGGCTTTACCTGTGCCATATCATGCACAATCTTTTTGTAGTTTTCAAGCTGTGCACCCTGTTTCGGCGGAAACAGCTCACAGGAAATCGTCACCTCGTCTGTCTTTAATAATTCTGAAATTCTCATATTTTAATCTCCATTCTTGTATTTTAGAAACTGCGCAGTTTATCTGTGCCATCATCTACGGTATTTTCAATCTTCCTTATTACTACATAATACGAATAGTCATCGTTTACGGAAACCTCCACGCGGTCTCCGACCTTATGTCCCAAAAGTGCGCGGCCGAGTGGCGATTCATTGCTGATTAAGTTCTTTAAAGAGTTTCCACGGACGGTTGTGACAATCTTATAGACCTCTTCTTCGTCATCCTCCTCGAAGTATACCGTCACCGTATTGTTCATTCCGACCTCATCCTCCGCAGAATCCGTCGAAATAATCTTTGCAGTCTTAATCATGCGCTCTAAGTAGCGGATACGGCTCTCGTTCTGGTTCTTATCCTTTTTGGCGGCATGGTACTCAAAATTTTCGCTCAAATCTCCGTGTGCCCGCGCCTCTTTGACTGCCTCAAGTGCCTGCTTACGGACGACAAGCTTCCGGTACTCGATTTCCTCCTCCATCTTCTTAATATCCTGTTCTGTCAATTCATCATACATCTGAAAATTCATTCCTTTCTGACCGTTTTAGATATCACATAACTTAACCTCTGCAACGTTAAGCGGCTCTTTTTTCTGGCAGCATACAGAAGTATAAAACCCTTCCGGAACCGGAATACTCTGATAACAATATCCCTCTTTGTCACCGTCCAAAAGCACGCAAAAAGAGTCAAGCGGAATTCTCATTCCCTCTCCCACCGCTTTGATATAGCTTTCTTTCCGTGTCCAGATCCACGCAAAACGTCTCTGCCATTCTTCTGGTTCATCCAGTGAACCAGCGAGCATTTCCTGTTCCTCTTCCGTAAAAAAGCGTTTCGCAACCGCCGCTTTTGCCCTTCCCATCTGCTCAATGTCCACGCCGACCGGCGCATCTGCAAATGCCGCCACCGCATAATTTCCGGCATGGGACAGATTAAAATACCAGGGATTCCCCTCCACATACGGTTTTCCATGCGCATTATAACCGAGAACCGGTGCCTCCTTAACATGAGAAAGCCTCTCCCAGCCATAGTAAAAAAGAGTCCACGCTGCCAGCGAGCGCTGCATATCGACCTGTTTATGGCAACGCAAAATACGCTCCCGTCTGTCTTTCGGGAGCTTTAACAGCAATCTTTGTGCAAGTGCTTCGTCTTCGAGTTCCTCTATCGCAGCATAATATACTTCCATCATTTTTCCTTATTCTGCTTCTTTTAACATCGTACGGAATGTCTCCCGCGCCGCAAGAAGCTCCTTATAATAAGGAAGCAGATTCTCACTCTTTCCGGCACGAAGCGGCTCCACAAGCTGTACGGTAATGGCAAGCATCGGCTCTAACCCGAGATTTGCCAGCACACCTTTGAGGCAATGTGCCGCTTCAAATGCTTCTTTTACATTACCGGCCGCAAGGTCCTCTCCGAGTTTCTCAAAGGACGGCTCCTCACACGCTGTGTGCAGACACTCGATATAAAGCTCTTCATCCCCCAAAAAACGGTCCATGGCGCCTTCAATGTCGCAGCCCCAGTTTTCTAATCTCTTTAACAGTTCCATATCATTCTCCATCTCTGCTTACTATTTTTTAGGATAACAAAAAAACAGAGGTTTTTCAAGTAAACCTCTGTCGAAAATTAGATTTATCCTTTGACTGCTCCCTGCGCCATCCCGTTTACCATATCCTTCACGAGAAAGAAATATAAAATGATAATCGGCAGTGCAATAAAGACGCTTCCCGCCGCAAATCTTGCAAACTCCGTCTCATCTAAACTCATAAGCCCTACCGCCACCGTGTAGAGATTGCGCTCCTTTAACAGAAGCTTTGGCAGAATAAAATCGCTCCACGGCCAGGTAAACGACGTCAATGCCGTGTATACAAGAATCGGCTTTGAGAGCGGCAGATGGATTTTCGTAAAAATCTGAAAGCTGTTCGCACCGTCTATACGCGCCGCCTCGTCAATGGCTTTGGGAATCGTATCAAAAAAGCCTTTTTGCGTCAGATAGCCCATCGGCGCCCCTGCACTGTAAATCAGAATTAACCCCCACAGATGATTAATCAGGTTAAACTGCGTCATTAACAGATACACTGCCACCATCCCCATAAATGATGGAAACATTCCAAGCACCATCGTAATTTTCATCATCGGTTTTCTCGCCCGGAATGTAAAACGGGACATCGTGTACGCCGTCAGAATTACAAGTATCGTTCCGACAATGCAGCTTCCAGACGCCACAAACAGGGTATTTAAAAACCACTGCGGATAATTATATAACGAAGTGTCCGTAAACAGTTTTTCAAAGCTTGACAGACTGTACTCGTGTGGGAAGAATCCGTCAAACGAATAGATGGTTCCCGACTTTGAAAACGATGCCAGTATCAGCCAGAGGCAGGGAAAGAAAAAGACAAATGCCACGGCGATTAAAATCACATAGGTAAATGATGTTTCCACAATCGTTCCGATTGAATATTTTTTTCTCATTGGAAGGTATCCTCCTCTCGGTAAGATGGCGATTTTAAGTAAATCGTCAGGGAAAGAATCGACGTAAACAGGAAAATCACAATACTGATGGCTGCCCCGATACAGTAATAGTTATTGTCGATGGACAGGTTGTAAAGCCAGTTAATCAAAAGGTCTGTGTCGCTGGCAAGAAAATAACCGTCCAGATAAAGTCCCCCTCTTAAGAAATAGAAAATACCGAAATTATTGAAATTTCCAATAAACTGTCCGATTAAAACCGGCATCGTGGAAAACAGGATAAACGGCATCGTAAGGCACCGGAACTGTTTCCCTCTGCTCGCTCCGTCCATGCGCGCCGCCTCAAACAGCGACATATCCCGGTTGGAAAGATGCCCCGTTGCAAGTAACATGATAGACGGCGTGCTAATCCAGCAGTTGACAAGCAGTCCGATAAGCCTTGCACTCCATTTCGCATCCAAATCCAGAAATCCGACTGCCGTTCCCCCTGCTGCCGTAATAAGCTGGTTGATAGGCCCGCCGTAGGAAAACATAAATTTAAATGCTAACAGCGTAATAAACCCCGGAATTGCATAGGCAAGCACCGGAAATGCCCGCCAGAACGCTTTTCCCTTCACGCACTCCTTATTTAACAGCAATGCAAGAAACAGTCCCGCGAAATAATTGAGTGCTGTCGAGACAACCGCCCACACGAGATTCCAGCCAAAAATCTTAAAAAATGTCGGTGCAAACTGTGATAAGGTCACAAGCCTTTTAAAATTGGAAAGTCCTACCCAGTCAACAAGCTCCGGCGGTACAATCGTTCCGCCGTAATTGGTAAATGCAATCAAAATCATAAACACAATCGGCAGAATATTAAACACACAGACGCCCAGAACCGGAATTACAAGCACCGTTGCATAAAATTTTCTATCCAGAAGCTGTGCCAGATCCTCCTTAAACGTTGCAAGATGACGCCCCTCTTCCACCCGCTTTTGCATCCGGTAGGCATCCCGGATGCTGCTTACATATAAAAACACTGCGGTCAAAAGCACAATCCATGCAAAAATTCCCATTAAAAGCATGACAACCGAATTATCCCCGGCAATGCCAAGCCAGGTATCGCCCTTTTGTGTTCCAAGGGTAAAAAAACCTGCAAGGTCTGCCGCCCCTCTTCCGATGAAATACCAGAGAATCATCACTTCCGCAAACAGATAGCAAAGTCCCTTTCCGGGTCTTTTATATGCGAACTGTCCTCCCCCCATGAAAAGAAACGACAGCTTTACTTTACCGGACGCATCCTTCCAAAAATCCGAACATTTTGTGAAAACCTTCACAATATCACCTCTCTCCGTTTTCCCCATTCTCTTATTTCAGTGTAAAGATTGCATCATAAATCTGCGCATCCACCTGCTCTAACCCCTGCTTCATGGAATCCAAATCCTTGTATTTCTTTTCCGAATCACTGCGGAACGCATCTTTTGCCAGGTCGGTAAAAAAGGTCTGTCCCGGCGTCCAGATTTGTGCCACTTCCTGAATCGACGGCATCAGCACAATGTTTCCTTTTTCAAGTGCACTGTAGAGAAGACTTGCCGTACCGCCTGCCGCCTCCGCCGCATCCTCTCTCGCCGGCGCAATTCCAAGCAGTTCACTGCGCATCACCATCATCTCATAGCTGGTGGCAAAATCGATAAATGCAAGGCAGGCATTCGGCGCTTTCGTGTAGGCGCTGATGGCATAGCCATTGATTCCGCCCATGCTGTCCATCTCGATATAGGTCGGATTTTCCTCGGTCAAATCCCCGCTCTCCGGCAGCTTCGGAAGCGACGTCATCACAAGATTCTGTTTTGCCTGCTCCTTCGCATCCCCTGCGCTCACTCCCTGCGCTTCATAGGCAGCCGCAAGCTCATCCAGAAACGTGGAATACATATCCGGCGTCGTGATGGTTGCAAAATAGGTTCCGTCTGCCAGTTTACTGTAGGCATTTGTCGTAATCGCATCATCAATACATTCCTCATTCATCACCGTGGCAAGCTGTGAAAGCACCCAGGCGCCCTTCTCGGCCTCCCCGGCGGAAAACCCGATATCTGAAGGGTCGGTATTTCCGTTTCCAAACACATATGCGCCGTAAGAAAACAGAAAGCCACTTGAAAAATACACATCATACAGAGATTTCATGTAACCGTACTGCGCTGGATTTTCCTCGTGCCGCTCCATGGAAAACGCATACATATCATTCCAGTATTCCGCCATATCCGGCACCTTATCGCCGTCTGCATCCCAGGTTTCCTCCCAGTCCTCCGGCAGCAAATCGGTGCGGTAATAAAGCATCGGTGCCTGCACGTTGACCGGAACACCGCAGTAATAGGTCGTTCCATCCACCTCTGTCTGATACGCCTGCCATGCCGCCTCTGGAATCTGGTTATAACACTCTAGCTGCTCCACCGGAAGCGGATAAATATGTTTTCCCTCTACGTATTGCATGATAACATCATTTGCCTGATAGAGCACATCCGGGCCATAGCCGTAAGGGCCGTCATTGGCGAGGTCTAAGTACTGGTCCATATTGGCATCGACCGCAACGATTCCATAGTCCGCATAGGCTTCGTTAAATGCCTCAATCAGATTTTTTAAATAACCCTTGGAGATGGCGGTATCGTTTTCAAGCACCCGGATGGTCACATTTTCCTCTAGTGTTCCGTCAAAAACACTGCTGCCGCTTCCCCCTGTTTTTTGGACATCTCCTGACGTCTGTGTTTCCCCGTCTGTCTGCTTACAGCCTGCCACACCTGTAAAAAGCAATGTCATTCCAAGCACTGCTGCACACGCCCGTTTTGCCTTTCTTTTCCCCATTTTTACTGCTCCTCCTGTCCATTCTGATAAATTGCATAGCCATCTGTCTGTAACCTTCCCGCATTCTCCCTGCGGTTTGCCATCAAAAGTGTTCTGTTTTCTTCCCGCACACTTTTACTCTCCCCGGTCAGATTGATGTAAAGCGTTATCCTCTGTCCGTCCACCGTGCGCTCCGTCACAAGCATTCCGCTTTCCTCATAAACTGCAATGGCCCCATCCCGTATCGCCGGATTATGGTGTAATGCGATAAGCCCCTTTATCTGCTCTAATACCTGTTGTTCCCACTCGTCCTCGTTCCAGTTAAAGCATCTTCTTGAATCCGGGTCATAGCCGCCCTCCATACAGATTTCCGTTCCGTAATAGAGACAGGGTGCGCCCAAAAATACCATTTCAAGTGCCACCGCGGCAAGAAGTCTGTCCTTATTTTTCTTTAGCTCCGTATAAAAACGGTGCGTGTCATGCGAGTCGAGAAGATTTAACATCATCCGGTTTACCTGTTCAAGATTGCGCATCAGATTACTGTTTAACTTCGCCGCCATAGCTGCCGCATCAAAGGTTCCCCTTGCAAAATAATCAAGGCACGCCTTGGTAAACGCATAATTCATGATGCTGTCGTATTCATCACCTCTTAAATACGGATAGGCGTCATGCCAGTTTTCCCCGATAATCACGCAGTCTTCCTTCTCTTCCTTAATGGCTTCCCGAAATCTGCGCCAGAAGCCATGGGACACTTCATCCGAAACGTCTAACCGCCATCCGTCAATATCTGCCTCCCGTATCCAGTAGAGCGCAATATCAATTAAAAACTCCTGCACCTTTTTGTTCGCCGTATTTAATTTTGGCATATATTCGCACGCTGCGAAACATTCGTAGTTTCGTTCCTCCGGCACCGGAACATCGCCGCGGATTAAAAACCAGTCATAATAAGGCGACTTACGCCCCCGCTTTCTCACATCTGCAAACTGCTCCATCTCCATGCTGCAATGATTAAATACTGCATCCAGCACGACCCGGATTCCCAGCTCATGCGCTTTTTTCACAAGCTCCTTTAAGTCCTGCGTGCTTCCAAACTGCGGGTCGACTTCCCGGTAGGAAATCGTGTCATATTTATGATTGGAGACGGAACGGAACACCGGTGTCAGATAAATGGCTCCGATTCCAAGTGCCTTGATGTAGGGAAGTTTTTCTATAATACCCTTTAAATCCCCGCCTGCAAAACTTTTCGGATTCGGCAGTTTCCCCCACCTTATCCCCCATAAAAAAACGGTCGATAAAAATCTGATAAAATACCGCATCCTTCATCCATTCCACGGTTTTCATGCAGTCATTTTCATTGATGTACGGCATCTGGAAAAAATTATAAAACCCTTCCTCAAAACAATACGTTTCTGTTACGCCGTCCTCGCTATAATACCAGATTTTTCCATTCTCCTCAATTTGAAAGAGATAGGCAAACCGGACATCCGTAAGTGTCAGCTTTTTCTCGTAATAATTATAAAGCCTGTCGCTGTAACAGATTGTAAGCGGAATCTCTCTCCTGTCAAATGTGAAATCATATTTACAGGCACAGATTAACGTGACCTTCGCCGCCGCATCCTCTTTTGCCATCCGGAGTCTTATGACAAGCTCCCGCACATCGGTTGCGAAACAGTATCTCGAATCCGGCGTATGTAAAATTGCATATTCATTCATAATATTTTCTTCCTTTTTAAGTTGACAAACCATTCAAAATTCTTTATAACAAAGGCATACTGTTTTCGGAAAGGGGAACTGTCATGAGACAAAAAATAACAATCCGGGATGTTGCAAGGGAGGCCGGCGTATCGGTTGCTACCGTTTCTTATGTCATCAATGAGCGCACGGATAAGCGCATCAGCGAAAAAACACGAAAAAAGGTGCTCCAGGTCATCAATCTTTTAGATTACACGCCAAACCAGTCCGCACAGGCACTTGCCACGAACAGAAGCCGCACCATCGCGCTTTATCTGACCCCGGATATCTCTCTGTTAAAAAATGCAGAGCAGCTTCATGTTTTACAGCTTTTCTCCTCTTTCCTGCACAAAAAAGACTACAATCTGGTCTATTTAAGCAATCAGGACACCGATAAATTTGACTCCGGGGATGCCATCGTCTGCTACGATGTCCCGTCGGAATTTTTCCATCAGGTCGGAGACAACAACTTCGTCCCGCTTCTGGCATTAAACTGCCGGATTGATGACCCGCTGTTTTTCCAGATTAACTGTGATTATAAGAGCCTTGCATCAGAGGCAGACCACCATTTTGCAGGGAAAGCCTACACACTGCTCCTTTTGGAAACCCCAAACGGGAAGCAGCGTGACTATCTTTCCACCCTCTTTTCCGATATTGTCTACATTCATGATTTCACGGAGCTTACCGCTTTCTCCGGCAGAAATGTACTCGTGACAGAACATACGCTCGCATCCCTTTTACCGGATGATGCCCATGTTTTCTATGTCCCGACCGCTACCGAAGACTGCTTTGACACCCTGCTTACGTGCATCGAAAACGCTGTTTTACGTACCCCGATTGAACAGCATGACATTGTCGTTAAACCGGCGGCTACTTGCAGTCTACCGTAAGCACCTGGGTTGCCGGATCATAGGTAAACGTATAGCTTCCGGTCTGTCCTGCCACAAGATTGGCACTGTCCGTTCCGGTGACAAAAGAAAGACTTTCGCTGTCATCCTCTGCAATGTTCGTGTAGCGGATATATTCCGTTCCTACGCCACTCGTATCGCCCACCGTTACCATGGAAGTAAACATGAACTCATCCCCCTCGGTCAGTTCCACTGTCAGCGTATAGATTCCGTCATTTTCCACAAACTTCGTTTCGTCTGAATATACATCCTCCCATCCGGTAATCTGTGCTCCCTTGATGTAATAATCCACCTGTTTTTCCTGGTCTGATGCAGTGCTCTCTCCGTTATAAGTCCAGCTGATAGAATCATAGGCATTGATATTAAATGCTTCTTTGTTCTCCTCCGAGTAATTTGCGTTGTCTGTCTCGTAAGCATCCTCCCCCGGATAAGTCGTCAGATAAAATGTGTAATTTCCGGGCACCGCACATTTGATATTAGAGCGCTTCGTGCTGGTATCTCCAAGACCGCCGGAGTTTGCAAAATAGTCCGTTCCGTCATAGCTTATGGTGTCAAGATAGCCATACCCCCTCTGACAGTTCCAGGAGCTGTTAATCGCAAACTGAAATTCATCCCCGGACTCTAAATCCAGCGTAATCGTGTAGATATTGGCATCTGCGCTGTCCTCTTTTGTCATCGTCTGTGCATCGCCTATTACTTTTCCCCAGTTGGATTCCATCAGTACCGGACTGCTGCCGCTTCCGACAATGGCAAAGCTTCTCGTATCCTCCACCTGTGACACAAAGCCCGCAAATACTGAGGTATCCTCTGTAATTCCCGCTGTAAAATCAAAGCGGTGGCTCATGTTCGGCGTTGCATACCAGCCGGCAAACGTATAGCCATCCTTTTCCGGCGTACTCTCCGTCACCGTCTCTCCGTCTGCCACTTCCTCCGTGGAAAGTACTGTTGTTCCATCTGAATCATAAAAAGTGACGGTATGTACGGTTTCTTTTTCCTGTGTCTGTTCGCTCTCTGCCTGTTTCGCCTGCGTTTCCACTTCCCCTTGTGTCTGCGTGCCTGCATTCTCGCTTGTCACGTTCTCATTGCCGCATCCAGCTGCAAATAATATGCCTGCGGTCAGTGCCATTGTTGCCCATACATTTGTTTTACTTCTTCTCCTCATCTTCTCCTGCTTTCTGCACGGATATTCTATTATTTTTTAGGCGTTTTCCGTGCCGCGCCTTTGCTTAAACGGTTAAGCAAATGATTATAAGGGAACCCCATCGGATTTTACGCTCCAAATGGGGTATTTCTTCTGTGGTTTATTTAACCGTTTAACCTGTTTTTAATATAGCATTTCCGCATGCATCTGTCAATGTGATTTTTTTAACTCTCTTCAATAATAAAACGGTTCAACCGATATAACTAGCAGACAAATTCAATTTCTATAAAGGGGAGATTTTTATGCAGACTTTTGACTTTTCCGGAATCCGAAAAATGCTTCAATCACAAAAGGGAACTCCAACCGCCACGGAGCGCGCCCTCCGCAATCTAAGCCGTTCCAGCGTTGGAAGCGATAGTGAAACACGCCTTTCCTCACGCGATACCTTTTCCATCACCCAGAATATTTCAGAGCTTTTAAGCCCTGCCTGCGGCATGACCGAGGAAGAAAAATCAAATTACCTCGAAAAGATTATGGCAAAATTAAAATCCGGAAAGCGCTTAACCCCCGAAGAAATGCGTTTTTTGCAGGCGGAGGCACCGGAATTATATCAGCAGGTGGCACGCGTCCAGACCATGCGTGACTCTTTAACCGCACGCTTAAAGCAGTGCTCCTCCAAGGAGGAAGCCGCAGATGTCTACTCCCAGACGATCTCTTTGGTATCCGACAAGGACCCTGCAAAGGAATTTGTCATTGCCGCCTATCAGGATGCCTACAAAGAATTTCAGAAATCCGATGGATATCAGGCACTTCCGAATACCAAAAAAGAGGCAGAGGAAAAGGACTCTTAGAGTCCTCTTCTCTTAGAATCTTCTAATGTAATTTTCCGACTTTTCCCGCAACTTCTTCCTTGCGCATTGCATTTCGTACGGTTGGAACCGCTCCGACTAACAGAAACACATATACTAACACAAGATTTGCAATATAGTTTGTGATGTCAATTGCCTCTTCTGCCAGGAAAACCGGAACCAGGCGATAGCTGTAGAAAATATCCGTATCAAACTGTCTTGCAATCATAATTGCCCAGTCCAGGCGGTCTCCTACATAAGTCATTACAATCATGATAACCGCACTAATCACGATGCCACGCTTCGTGAGTTTGCCTCCTAATATCTCATAGCCACTGAGAGTACACACTGCCATGATGACACCGGACACTGCCGCTACATAGCCGAGCTGGCTTAATAAGATAATCGAAACTACACCAAGCAGAGAACCTAACAGTGCACCCACAATTCCTGCTATGATGTTCTCTTTTTTCTTTGTCCCGTTCATCAATTCCTCTGTTCTCTGACTTACGGATGCATAACAATCCTCGCAGAGATACTTTACACTTTCCGTAAAATAACAGCATTCCGTACTCTTTGCCTCTCCGCAGAGCTCACAGCCGTTTACAAGCCCTTTGCTCTTTAAAAATGCCAGAAATGCCGGAAGGCACTCCTGCATATTGTTCTGAAGCTTCTCCTGATTCGTGCATCTTTTCAGAATCATCGTTATCGTATTCTTCTCCTGTATGATGCCAAATATCTGCTTGTGCTCCTTCTTCAACGGCTTGCTGTCATCTAAGGCAATCTTTGTGCCATCATTGTTTATGCCGACGGACACTGCCACCATATCGTTATTTGTGTTTGTTGCGTTTACCTGATACGGCTGCATCCGAAAGGCATAACCGTCCCTTTCCCCATAAATGACACCGTGTTCTTCATCGAAACGCAGTCCAAGATACCGTGCCAGCCCTGCGTATCTCTCTTTCACCTTCCTGTTCATTCTCATAACCTTTTCCTCCAAATAAAGCTATTATTAAATAAAGTGTGCGCCTGTCGCACACTTTCGCGCGCGAGCGGATAGCAAAGCTATAAATTCTTCTCCGCGAGCTGCGCATATTAGCAAGCCTGCTTGCTTTTATCTTATAGGAAGTTCCAGTGGAAATTCCTATAAGATTAAAAAACCTGCGCAAAAACTAACTGTTTCGCACAGGTTTTCTTTTTTCTTATCTCTTAATATCGTAGTTCATATTCATCAGATTGCGGATGCTGTCCACATCGTCCGTAATATTGGCGTCACCACGGATGGTGTGCTTAATTACGCTGCTTGCAACCGCAAAATTTACCATATCCATCGGCTTGTAGTTGTGCATCATCGCATAAATCAGTCCGCTCGCAAACGCATCTCCGCCACCGACACGGTCGAGAATATTAAAGGTAAACAGCTTGCTTTCAAAGGTATGGTTTTCATACCAGAGATATGCCTTTAAGCTGTTCTCGCTTCCGCTGTGTGCATAACGCACATGGCGCGCAATACACTTTAAGTTCGGATAACGGTCTACAAACGCCTGGAACACTTCATCTTCCTGCTCATAACTCGGTTGTAACGGGATACCGTCCTTGATATCTCCCTTGCTGTGGTCATTCTCATCCTTCCAGAGATGATACGGCTCAATTCCGAGAAGCACGTCCACATATGGAAGACACTCTGTACAGAAATCTCTTGCTTCCTCCCATGTCCAGAGCTTGCTGCGGAAGTTTCCATCAAAGCTTACGATGATTCCCTTTTCCTTCGCAACCCTTAAGCAGTCTAACACCAGCTTTCTGCAGTTCTTTGAGAGCGCCGGTGTGATTCCGCTCAGATGCAGCCAGGTAAAGCCGTCCAACAGGGCATTGATATCCACTTTCTTGTAGTTATACTCTGCAAATGCACTGTTTTTTCTGTCATAGATGACCTTGCTCGGACGGATTCCGTATCCGGCTTCCAGATAGTAGCTTCCCAGACGATGGGTCGGTGTCTCCTCCGGAGTACTTAAAATCATCGGAGTACAGTGTACATCGTTGCTGCGGAGCATACGGATTGCGCTCTTTCCAAGGCTGTTGTTCGGTACAACGCTGAAAAAAGTGCTGTCCACTCCGAGATTGGCAAGTGCAAGTGCAATGTTCGCCTCACTTCCCCCGTAACTTGCCTCAAAGCTGGTCGCCATGCGTATCTTCTCATAGCTTGGTGGTGTCAGACGCAGCATAATCTCGCCGATTGTGATAAATTTGTGGTCGCTGCTTGGCTCTGTGAGCAGCGGGTTATAGTGTTCCATTGCGGTTCCTCCCTTTCTTCCATACAACAGATAGCTCTATTGTATTCTATTTTCTGTCATATTTCAAGGACAAAACCCCAAACTGTTTCGCCAAACGCTTTACACCTCCAAGCAAAGCACCTCGTAACCTGCCATCGTAATCTCCCCGGCAAGCGTCTCTTTCCGGATTCTCTCATAATAGGTTCCGTTTAAAACTACTTTTGCCTCGTCTCCTTTATAATTCATCAGGAACAGATAGCGTTTCTCTCCATTTCTGCGGATGGTCACCTGGACGCTCTCCGGTGCTTTCACATATTCTTCTGTCACAGGGACAATGCCCATGATAGTAAGGAGTCCCTCTGCCGTCTTACGGTCAAAGCCGCCGCCAAAATAATATGCTTTTCCCGCACCGAACACATTTTCCGTAAGTGCCGCCTCACCCGCATAATAACTCTTTGTAAAAGTACCGAGCACCTTTGCAGTCAGCGGATTTAAAATATCGTTAAATACCGGCGCCGGCAGCACCTCCTGTCCCACCTGACAGCCCATCTCCTTTATCTCCGGTGAGACAAACGTATAGTCCTCCACTTCCGCTCCAAGCACCTTTGCAAGGTATCCCGGCATCGGCATTGTCGTACATTTTCCGGTCAGATCCTTATAACCGGCACGGCTTCCCACGACAAGGATTCCGCCGCCTGCCACATATTCCTCAAGCGCTTTCGCCCGCTTTGCCGTCATAATCGCAGGATGTGCATAAACCGCAAACTGATACGGCTTTAAATCCTCCGCTGTAAGCTCCTCCGTCACGTAGCAGAAATCATATGGAATGTGCGCAAATTCCAGTGCTTCCACCCATCCCGTCTTGCTTCTTGCCGAGAGTGGCCCGTGCCATACATCACACTCGCCGTCCCACTCGTTGTCATAGTCCTGCAAAATCACTGCCTGCGCCTGATACTTGCTGCCAAAAACCGGCTCGATTCTTTCAACCGCCTCTGCAACCTGCTTTAACTCACGCAGTCTGCGGTTGTCCCGGTTGGAGTAATCGTTTAATCCATGCCAGTAAATTTCCGTTCCAAAAGTGCAGGTGCGCCAGCGGAAAAAGCTGACAAAATCGGCGCCCTCCGCAATTGCTTCGAGTGCCCAGAGCTTTATCTGTCCCGGCTTTGGCATTGGCTGCTCTAAGCGGACATTCCAGCCGCCTGCCCCGGACTGCTGCTCCATGATTCCAAATGTACCAGATATCGAACGGCTTCTGGTAAGGTTAATGGCTGCATCCCTGTCGTTTAATTCATCCTCTTTGGGATTTTTCTCAATCCCATAGGCAAAATTCGGATAGTTGTCATAGGTGATAAAATCAAGTCCCGTTCCAATCAGACTGTGATAGTCCAGATGTGCAAAAAGCCCGTTTGTCGTGACAAACGCATTTTTCGCATATTTTCGGATAATCTTTGCCTGCATCCGGATAAAACGTACACAGGTATCGGAAATAAAACGCTTCTCCTCCAATGCCATATGCGGATTCGTGCTGCCATTATTCGTGTGCTGGGTGAGCCGCACCTGATTCCAGTCGGTATAGGTCTGGTTCCAGAAAACCGTTCCCATCGCGTCGTTTAACGCATCAAGCGTCTTATATTTTTCCTTTAAATAAACCGCAAACGCCGCATGGTCGCTCTCGGAATAGTAAACATCCTTTTCGCAATTGATTTCGTTGTCAATCTGCCAGCCTGCAATTGTCTTACAGTCCCCATAATGCTCTGCGAGCTTCTCTGTGATGATGCGTGATTTTTCGATATATTTCGGAGAATTTAAGCTGGCATGACGTCTCATTCCATGCCGGATTAAGTTCCCGTCAACATCCGCATTGAGTACCTCCGGATAATTCGTGGTCAGCCATGCCGGCGGTGTTGCGGTTGGCGTGCCGAGAATCACCTTCATTCCCTTTTCTTCCGCTAACGCAATAAATTCGTCAAAAAAATCAAACGTAAATCTGCCTTCCTCCGGCTCAAATTTGTTCCACGCAAACTCCCCGATTCGTATCACAGAAAGCCCGTAGGACTTCATCCGCTCCAGGTCATCCGCCCACATGGATTTCTCCCAGTGCTCCGGATAGTAACATACCCCAAGTGTCAATTTATCAAACATATTCCTCCACCTTCTCTTTTCTCTTATTTTGTATAGATGATAACACCGTCCTCCGCCAGACGTCCATCCCCGTAACCATAAGAAAACAACACCTTTCCGGGTACATTCACCCCTGCTGCCTCCTTCTGTCCGTTCAGCACGACACCGATTGTTTCATCCTTCTCATACCATACCACCCGTTGCATTTTCCTGTCAAATTTCCAGGTGATATTTCCGCTCTTACACGCATCGTATTTTTGGCGTATGGAAATCAGAGTTTTCATCCGGGAGAGTTCCGTATCATATCTGCCCGCTTCAATGTCCGTCCACGGCATACACCGTCTGCAATCCGGGTCATGTCCGCCTTCCATCAGAAGCTCCGTTCCGTAGAAAATACAGGGGCTTCCCTGCATCGTAAAAAGTACGGCAAGCTGCTGATAGAATTTTCCGGCATTTTTTCCCACTCTTGTATACAGCCGCTCTGTGTCATGGGAATCCAACAGGTTAAACAGCACCCGGTTCATCTGCTCATAGTAGAGACTGTAACAACGGTTGATGCCATGTGAAAAATCCTCCGCCGTGCGGGTGTCATCCATATAAAAATCATTCAGGCTCTGACAGAACGGGTAATTCATCACAGAATCGTACTCGTCCCCTTTCAGCCATTCGATGGAATCGTGCCAGATTTCTCCGAGCAGATACACCTCTGGATTCACAGCCTTTAAGCTGTGCCGGAGCTGTTTTAAAAACGAGTGTGACACTTCATTTCCCACATCAAACCGGATGCCGTCAATCTGCCATTCCTTTAACCAGTAACTGCATAGCTCTGTAAAATACGAAACGACTTCTGGCTGATTCGTGTTTAATTTAGGCATCGGGTCTGCAAACGCAAATGCGTAGTAATTTCCCTCTCTCGTGTTATGGCGGTTCTTCTGAAACGGCCATTTTTTTATGAAAAACCAGTCATAGTACTTTGAATCCGGTCCCTTCTCCACGACATCCTGCCAGGGTGCAAATTTTTCCCCGCAGTGGTTAAACACCGCGTCCAACATCACACGGATTCCCGCAGTATGCGCCTCTTTTACCAGACTTTTTAACTCCTCTTCCGTTCCAAACGCCGGGTCAATTTTCCGGTAATCCGTCGTATCGTACTTGTGATTGGAGTCCGATGCAAAAATCGGCGTCAGATAGATTCCGGTAATTCCAAGTTCTTTTAAGTACGGAAGTTTCTCCCGGATTCCCCTTAAATTTCCGCCATACACATCCCAAAGCCCGGTTTTTTTGTACTTCCATTCCTTTGTGTAAGGAGATTTTTCTCCGCTGCCCCCGTCGCAGAAACGATCCGGGAATATCTGATACCAGACGGTATCTGCCACCCAGTCCGGCGTTTCGGCAATGTCTGACGGATTCATCCATGGAAAAAAGAAATACTGTTCCTTCCTGCCCGGAATGAGTAATCTCTCCTTTTCATAGCAGCCATCCTCAAAATAAAAAATCTCTTCCCCGTCTTCGCCATGAAGTTCAAAATAATATTTGCAGCGCTTGTACTCCGGCTCCACCGTAATCGTCCAAAGCCTATGGTACGCCAGTACCCTTCCCGGCTCCATCTTCACCCGCTCGCCGCTCCACTTGGTGTCGCTTCCCATAATTCCGGAAGAAAACGGATCACCGTAATGTAAAAATACTTCCGCAACGTCATATCCGGTCTTTATCGTAATCACAAGCTGCGCTTCATTTAACGCATAACATTCATTTCCGGCAGCGCGGTGTGAAATCATTCCTTTTTCCATAAAAAAGTCCTCCCAACAATTCTACAATTCCTTTTCTTGTAACCAAAATCATTATAATATGTTCCGGGAGAACTTTTCTTGTAATAATTCCTTTTTTAATAACACAATCCTATCATTATTTTTTCAAGTAATCTGTTACCTTGTTGCACATTCCATCTTCTGTCCGATTTCCGCCTTCTGATTTAATGGCACAAAACCATCGTTCCGGCTGGTCCGAAATGGTGCCACCGGAATCCCGTTCTTTCCAAACAGCCGCACCTCGCCATAATTGGTCCACTGATAGCGTGCAAAAACCGGTGTGCTTATCGTTTCTTTTCTTACAAATATCGTTTCTTTTTCGATTACCGCCTCTGCCGGAGCATACACTCCATCCTCCCCGGCAATCTCAAACCCGATATCTGACACCTTTTCTCCTTCATAGAGCGCTTTTCTCTCCGCTCCGTCATCAAGAGTAAAACCACCCGTGGCATTTTCAAAATGAAGGCGCAAACCGTCTTTTCGGATTTCCGCATAGGTAAAGAGCGGTCCGTCTGCATCCGCCTCGTTCTCTTTTTGGTATGCCACCGCGAGTGCCTGCGCACACATCCGCTCGCCTACCGTCTTTTTTGCCTTCGGATGAATGTCGTTAAAGACACCCTGGTCAAGAATACACGCCATTCCAGTATGTTTTACCGTGTCATAGACACCTTTCTGCGCCTCGCGGATTAAGCACCAGTTCTTAAAATCCGCATCCTGCTTGTAACGGTGCATCGGAAGCTGTGCGAATACGAATGGAAGTGTCTCATCGCACCAGTCTTCTCTCCACTGGCGAATCATGCGGGTAAAAAGCTTCTGATACAGATGCGGCAGGTGGTCATCGCTCTCTCCCTGATAATAAAGAAATCCTTTCAGGGAATATGGCATCACGCGCTTTAACATACACTCATAAAGTCCTGCAGGCCGGTACGGATTGCTGCATCCCATCGGTCCCGGCCAGCGGCATTCCCCGACGATTTCTAGTACCTGTGCCCACTCAATATCCGGGTTTTCCCGATAGCAGGCGTCCGCTTTTTTATCAAATTCCGCCTGATATATGACATACTCATCGTATTCCTTGCGCTGTTCTTCCTCGCTCTTTCCGGCGACCGCCTCCTCATAGAGGCCGACATAAATCTGTAAATCACGATCCTCTAAAAGTGCTTCTCTTGGCATCCAGGCAGATGCGGACGTGCCGCCCCAGTTACAGCCGATAATTCCGACCGGAACCTGTAACTTCTCCTGTAGTTTTGCAGCAAAAAAGTAGCCAACCGCAGACCAGTATTTTGTTCCCTTGCCGCCGAAACACTCCCAAGCCGTCTGCTCCTCGGATGCAAAAAAGTCTGCGTCCATGTATGCCTTTTTCTGCGTATAATAAAAACGAATCATCTCATTGGCCGGATTGTTTAACACCTCATGCTCGGTGCAGTTCTGCAGTTCAAATTCCATATTGGACTGTCCGCCCGCTAACCACACTTCACCGATTGCAATCTCTTTAAGTGTGACCGTATCGGTTCCGTCCGTCACAGTGAGCGTGTGATGAAGTCCCGCTGCAAGCGGCGGCAGAAGAATCTCAAATCTGCCATTCTTTATGCGCGCTTCCCCCTCGCTTTCCTGCACCTCCTCTGTTTCCAGTGTTTTTCCGCAAAGGTTTGCTTTTACAAGTGTTCCTTCTTCCCCTGTTCCAAAAATTGCTATATTTTTTTCTCTTTGCAGCACACATTCATCACTGAATACGGCTGCCAGCTTTATACGTGCCATTTTATTTTCTCCAGATTATTTTTTTTGAACATGCTTCTTATTGCGTAATCAAAACCGTACCGCGCACATCCCTTGACGATGCTGCCGCCTGAATCTCATATCGTCCGTGCTGTAACACGAAGCCCTTTTCCTTCTCATCGTAACAGGTAAAATCCTTTGCGGTCAGCAGGAATGCAAGCGTTTTTTCTTCTCCCGGCGCAAGCTTTGTTTTCTCAAATGCTTTTAACTCGTGGGAAGGACGTTCAAACGGTGATTTATCAAGCGGTGCCACATAAATCTGCACAATTTCTTTTCCGGCTCTTGTTCCGGTATTTTTGACGGTCACCGTTACCTGAACGTCTCCGTCTTCCAAAACCTCTGCACTTAATCCGTTGTATTCAAATGTAGTATAAGAAAGTCCGTGTCCGAAACAGAAGTTTACCTCCGTATCCTTTGTATCGTAGAAACGATAGCCGACCATCACGCCCTCTTTGTACTCGACCACGTCTTTTCTGCCGAAGGTTCCAATCGAATGTGCCGGGCAGTCAGAGCTCTTCTTAATAAAAGTTTCTGCCAGTTTTCCGGACGGATTCACCCTGCCAAATAATGTCTCTGCCAGTGCCGTTCCGCCCTCCATTCCGGCATAGTAGCTCCACACGATTGCCTTTGCCTGCTCCTTCCACGGCATTGCAACCGTAGCACCTGCGTACAGACAGATGACCGTGTCCGGATTAGCCTCAAGAAGTGCGGCAATCAGTTCGTCCTGTCCGTAAGGAAGCGTGATATCCTCTCTATCCTTTCCCTCCACATCGTAGTCGTGGTTTAAGCCACCCACGAAAATAACCGTGTCACTCTCTTTTGCAAGGCGCACTGCCTCATCAAAATACTGCCTGCGAAGTTCCTCTTCTCTGGCAATCCGTTTTGCTTCTTTCTCTTCCGGGGAAAGCGCTTCCTCTGCCGCCCGCTCCTTTGCCTTCTCCTCCTCGATATGTCTGGTGCTGTCCGCCTGCCAGTTAATCTCGGATTTTCCTTCTTTTCCGGGAACAAAATAGCCCGGTGCATACGTCACCTTCGCATTTCCGCCGAGAAGTTTCTTGATTCCAAGCAACGGCGAAATCTCATAAAGCGCCTTAATCTCTGCACTTCCGCCGCCGTTGGAGTGGATTGCTGCCGCATTTGCACCGATGACTGCAATTTTGCCTGCCTCTTTTCCTTCCGGAAGCGGTAACAGATGTTCTTCATTTTTTAACAGAATCACAGATTCTCTTGCCACATCAAGCACTGCCTTCTGGTGCTCATGGGAATCATAGGTGCCGCTCTTACGCGTCTCTTTTCCCTCTCCAATCATATGCAGCCGGTACATCAGTCGCAGGATATTGCGGATTTTTTCATCGACAAGAGATTCCGGCAGCTCCCCGGATTTGATTTTCTCCAGCAGTGGGTCTGCCATATGATGTTTGTCGAATGTATACACGACATCCATTTCGATATCCAGCGCTGATTCTGCTGCAAGGGTTGTGTCATGAACACCGCCCCAGTCAGATACCACCATGCCGTCAAAGCCCCACTCCTCACGAAGCACACGGTTTAAAAGGCTCTTGCTCGTACAGCAGTGCTCACCGTTTAAGCGGTTATACGCTCCCATCAGTGAAAAGATGTTTCCTTTTTCTACCGCTGCCAAAAAGCCCGGAAAATAAATTTCCTGCAACGTCCGCTCGTCCACCAAAGTGTCTACTAAAAGCCGCTGTGTCTCCTGTGAATTTGCTGCAAAATGTTTGACGCAGGCTGCCACGTCGTTCTCCTGGATTCCTTCCACTAACGGAACCACCAGTTCTTCAATCAGACGCGGATCCTCGCTCATATACTCAAAATTTCTTCCGCAGAGCGGGCTTCTCTTAATATTGATGCCCGGTGCTAAAATGATATCTTTTCCTCTGCCTCTCGCTTCTTCCCCGAGCACCTGACCGGCACTTTTTGCCAGCTTTCTGTTCCAGGTAGATGCAATTGCACTGTTGCAGGGCAGATAGGACACAAAGTCCTCCGTTGTCCCGGTATTGCGCCACTCATCATCGGCAAATTCTGCCCGGACACCCATCGGACCGTCGGACATAAAAAGTGCCGGAATTCCAAGGCGCTCCACCGCCGCCGTGCGGAACAGTCCCGCCCCGTGAATCATGGATATTTTTTCTTCCAGTGTCAGTTCTTTCAACAGCTTCTCAATCGAAGCCTCCATTTTTTCTTCCTTCATAATCATCCTCAAAAAACCCGCGCATCTTTTTTAAGTATGCGCGGGTTTTGTCCAATTGTTATTGTTCCGCCTAGTAAACGACTTTCACATCTGCGCTGCCGTCTAAGGAAATTACCACATTATCCTGCTCCATTGTATAGGATGCACCCTCTACGGAAGCCGGAGTTCCTGCATTTACAAGAACAACCTTGCATGGCTTTTTCGCTTCCACATGAATCTGGTAGCTGCCATTTTCATTGCGGATGGCTGCTGTCAGTTCTTTTACATTGTCTCCGCTGTATACGGCTGTCTCGGCACTCTTGCCCGGTTTGACTGCATATGCGTTTAAGGTTACGCCGTCTGCATAATCGTAAACGGCATCGTCATCATGTGCACCGCGTGCCACAATGCTTCCCTCTCTGACATAAAGCGGGATGCTTAAATAACCTTGTTTCTCTTTGTACCACTTGCCGCCTTCTTTTACTTCTCCGGTCAGAAGGGACGTCCAGGTTCCCTCCGGCAGATAGTACTCTGCCATGCTCTGGTCGTTAAAGATAGGTGCAACTAACAGAGAATCACCTAACATATACTGGCTTGCAAGATATGCACAGTTCTTATCCTCTGTAAATTCAAGAACCATGCTCCGCATCATCGGCACACCGGACTTAGAAGTCTCAATGGCATTGCGGTATAAGTACGGCATTAAGGATGCCTTTAATTTTGCAAAGAAACGGACAACGTCAACTGCTTCCTCATCGTATACCCACGGAACACGGTAAGAAGTAGAACCATGCAGTCTTGAATGGGTAGAGAGGAGTCCAAATGCACACCATCTCTTGTATACATCCGGTGTGGAGGTACTCTCGAAACCGCCGATATCATGACTCCAGAAACCAAAGCCGGAGCTTGTCAGGGAGAGTCCGCCGCGTAAGCTCTCTTCCATGGACTCATAATCAGACCAGCAGTCTCCGCCCCAGTGTACCGGGAATTTCTGACCACCTGCTGTTGCAGAACGTGCAAAGAGGATTGCCTCCTTCTCGCCCTTTTTCTTCTTGACTACATTGTATACCAGCTTATTGTAAAGGTAAGTGTAATAGTTGTGCATCTTGACTGGGTCAGAGCCGTCATAGTAGACACAGTCTGTCGGAATACGCTCGCCGAAGTCTGTCTTGAAGCAGTCGACACCCATATCCATCAGTGCCTCTAACTTCTTGGAATACCATTCGCAGGCTGCCGGATTGGTGAAATCGACAATTGCAAGTCCCGGCTGCCACATATCCCACTGCCATACATCGCCGTTTGGACGTTTTAAGAAATAACCTCCCTTTACGCCCTCTTCAAACATGGAGGATTCCTGTCCTACATAGCTGTTAATCCAGACGCAGATTTTAAGACCTTTCTCTTTGAGACGTTTAATCATGCCCTCCGGGTCCGGGAATACTCTTGAATCCCAGGTGAAATCACACCAGTTGAAATCCTTCATCCAGAAGCAGTCAAAATGGAAAACTTTTAACGGAATTCCACGGTCAAGCATTCCGTCTACAAAGCTGTTGACTGTCTTTTCATCGTAGTTCGTAGTAAAGGAAGTAGATAACCACAGTCCGAAGGTCCACGGTGCCGGAAGAGACGGTTTGCCTGTGATATCGGTATAACGCATCAGCACGTCCTTCATGGTCGGTCCGTTAATCAGGAAATAATCAAGCTGCTCGCCCGGTACGGAAAACTCTACCTTGGTCACCATCTCGGTTGCAACCTCAAACGATACCTTCTCCGGGTGGTTGACAAATACGCCGTAGCCTTTGTTGGAAATATAAAACGGAATGTTCTTATAAGACTGCTCGGTAGATGTTCCGCCATCCTCATTCCAGATATCCACGCTCTGTCCGTTCTTTACAAATGCAGAGAAACGCTCACCGAGTCCATAGATTAATTCTCCTACGGAAAGGGATAACTGTGCTCTCATGTATGCATCTTCCGGTCCCTTATCGTAAGCATTTCCCTTCCAGTCGGTCTTCATGTAAGCAAGGTCCCGTCCGTTGCTTCCGGTAATCTTCTCGTCTCCACGGAAAAAACTGATTGTCCCGTTCTCTTTCATCATTTCAAAACGCAGGCTGCCGGAGGAAACGATAATACGGTCGTCCGTTTCCTCTGCCTTTAAGTTCCCGCTCTGCGGCTCTGCAATCTCAAATGCAGGTGTCCGCTCCATCAGTCCCATGTGATGATAGGTCTGTACACGCAGTACCTCCGGATAAGGCGCTGAAATCTTAATCGTAAGATTTACGCCTCCTAATGTATCTCCCCTCGTAACGATTTTATTGGTAGGAGCACAGATTGTCACCACGTCCTTCTCAATCTTAGAAAAATAAATTTCTGCAGGGGAAAAACAGGCATAACCTTCTTTTTGTAACCAGCATCCATTACTGAATTTCATAATTGTACTCTCCTTTTTTTCTTCTCATAGTACCTTTATCTTACATCATTCTATCCTCGGAAACTACCTCGCAAATTGCACAAAAATCACTGCGGAAATTTGACAAAGAACCTTCTCTGCTTTATAATTTTCATGTGCTTTTGGGGGTAAAACAGCCAGCGGCACAATGATTTACAAAGCGAGGATTTTTTTGATGTATAATGTATTGATAGCAGATGATGAGGACATGATTCGTGAGGGCTTAAAATGTCTCCTTGACTGGGAGTCGCTTGGCTTTTGCGTTGCGGGAGAAGCCTCAAACGGAGAAGAAGCCTATCATCAGATTTTAAACTTAAAGCCTGATGTGGTGCTTATGGATATCCGTATGCCCGGTATGTTAGGTCTTGATGTTATCCGCAAGGTCCGGGAAGAGGGATTTGAGGGCAAAATTATGATTCTTAGCGGCTACTCCGATTTTCATTATGCCCAGGAAGCTATTCATTATGGCGTACAGGACTATCTCACGAAGCCGATTGACGAGGATGAGCTGACAAACAGTCTTCTCTCCTTAAAGTCCCAGCTTGACGCTACCCGTGCAAGCCGCGACACTGCTGACCACTATCGCCAGAAAGCGCATGATACAATTGTCGAAGATTTATTAACCGGAACTGCTGACCTCTCCCTTTTGAATCTGGAGGAACTTCACTTTAATACAGATATCTATCAGGTCGTCATTTACGAAAAATACAGTCACAACATGGAGGATGCTTCCTACCGTTTTTCCGACCTTTTGCGCGTGACGAATCAGGACAACCACTCCTACGACAGCATCACGCTCGATTACCATGAGGTTTTACTGTTAAAAGGACAGTTTGCCATCCAGAAGTTCAATGACTTTCTGGAACGCTACGAGCGGGAGAAACGCCCGCAGAAGGATTCCCCTTTAGATTCCCTTTTTATCACTTACGGCAAATGTGTCACTTCCCTCTCCGATGTTTCTGTCTCCTATGCAGAGGCAAAGGAACTGCTATCCCGCCGCTTTTTCTGCGAGCAGGAACAGCATACCATCGGTTTTATGGCACTTCCTGACTTAAAAAATACCGTTCCGATTTTAAGCGATGCCCTGTTACAGGAATACGCTGCAAGACTGTTAAATTACATTCAGGCATTTAACCGCAATATGGTTGCAGAAACACTCCGGGATTTACAGAACCGGCTGTACAATGCTTCCGATTCCATCACCTCCATCAAGCTGTTTTTGGCGGACCTCTATCTTCAGATTAAGGAGCAGATGAATCATTTATACAGCAACGTGTCCATCCCGTTTTCCAGCAATGCGGACATTATCCGGTTTATCGAAGAAAAATATTATCTTTATGAAATCGTGCTGTTTTTCACCGAACAGTTTGAGATTATCATGTCTGCCATCGGTAACTCCACCCGTGACAGCGTTTTGGATGATATTCTTCACTACATTAATCATAACTACGTAAGTAATATCACACTTGAAAATATTGCGCCGCTCTTTGGCTACAACAGCTCCTATCTCGGCAAGATTTTCAGCAAGAAGATGGGTGAGAACTTCAACTCCTATGTGGACCATATCCGCATTGAGAAGTCCAAAGAGCTGCTTTTAAAGGAAGATATGAAGGTCTACAGCATTGCAGAAAAGGTTGGGTACCGCAATGTGGACTACTTCCACATCAAATTCAAGAAATATGTCGGACAAAGCCCTGCGGAATTCCGCAAGAAAAACCGCGGCAATTAAATAAATTCCTATAAAAATCCCTCCGCCGGAACTTCCAGCGGAGGGATTTTTACTGTCTCATTTTTAAATTTCTCTCACAAAGCAGATACGGTCTGCAAATTTCTTTGGAAAGAGTTCCTCAAAAATCTCGTGATACTCTTCAAATGCGACCTTACATTCAAAGGTCATGATTTCCATTTCCACGCCAAACAAATCCACCAGATAATTCATCGGCCCCATTCCTGCCGCCTGGTAAAACCGTTTTCTTCTTACGCGCTCCTCGATTTCATGGTCAACGGTACTCTCAATCTCCAAAAAGAACCGTTTTCCACGGTAGCGCTTCTGCAAAAGTGCAAGTGCCGCCGAGCCGATTCCCATTCCCCGTTTTGCATCGTCAATCGCAAAATAGTCGAGCAATACCAAATCCTTATAAGCAAGTGTGATGACAAGCCCTGCAAATCTTCCGTCTTCTTCCTCAAGCAGAAGGATTTCAGAAATGCCCGCATCCCGCATCTTAAGAATCATGGAAAACGGCTTGCGTTCTGCTTTCGGGAACGCTCTTAAGTACAAGTCCTCTATGTTTTTTAACTGTGTTTCTGTCTGCGCCTCTATTAACTGCATCATATGTTTTATTCTCCAAATACCAGATTGCTGAGCGTAAATGTTACCGTCACGCTCTGTGGATTCTCCACACCTGCAATATCCATATTCAGCACATGAGACTTCACAGCTACTTCCTCCACTGCACTACCATCCCAGGAGTTAAACGGGTCATTCGTGTCAAAAATTCCGGACGACTTTAATGCCGACTTGCTCTCGGTCTGGTCGATGGTCAGCTCTACACCGTCTACCACGATGCTGTCATAGCGGATGTCACAGGAAACCAGATTTGATTTCTTCTGTTCTCCATCCGTCACTGCCTGGTCCTTGATGTAGATTGCAGTCAGATTGTTTAATCCGGTCACGCCGGCTGCTGTTGCTGCGGAAGATAAATCCGTCGCACAGTCAAATGTCACGGTATACTGACCATCTCCTGTCACCTCAATCACCGCACCTGTCTCATTTGCAAAATAAGAAATTGCCTCGTCATTATAAAGGACATTGAGGGCAAGTGTCAATGTGTTTTCCACTGTTTTCTCTGTCACTGTCACATCCACTGTTTTTTTCGTGCCATCGGAAGCTGTGATTGTGATAACCGTGCTGCCCGGTGCAATGGCAAGTATCTTTCCAAGCGTTGACACCGTTGCAACGGATGTGTCATCCGAATGATAGGTTAAAAATACACCTTCGGTATCGGAAACTGCATTTAAAAACTGCTTTTCGCCCTCTGCTAGCTCATAGCTGTCCGCCTCTGTTGTAATCGCAGATGCTGCCTCTCCTGCTGCCGTCACGGTCACCTTGATTTCAGCAGATACCAAGCCGCTCTGGGAAAAGGCGGTCACTGTTGTGGAACCGATTCCCCTTGCACGGATTCTTCCATTATAAACGGTTGCAATCTCCGGGTCCGCGGTCTTCCATAAAAGAACGTCATTGTTCTCCTCCGGTTCTGTCACCGCATCCGCATCATAAGTACTTCCAATCTCTAAAGACACTTCGCTGTCTTTTAATGTAATGCCTGTGATGGCTGTAATTTCCGGCGAAACAACAAGGTCTTTTACATCCTTATCATCATCCGCAAAAAATCCGCGCATCAGACCATCTGTCACTTCCTTATCAATGCTCTGATACGTCTTTCTGTCTACAAGTGTAAAGCTGTAATCTGCCGGCTCTGCACTTCTGTCATACCAGCCCTGATCCCAATAGACCGGAACCACGCCTGCCTTTTTGCATAACAGGTTAAAAACTTCATTGTGGTATGCACGCTGTTCTGGGTTGTTCTTATTAATGGCACCGTATTCTCCCATAATAACCGGGATTCCCTGGGAAGTAAAACGGGTGACAAGCTTCTCGCAGGCTTCTGCAATCGCATCGACCTTTGCCTCATCAAACTCTGTCTTGGTCATGGATTCTTCCAGGCCAAAGCTGTAATCATAGTAATGCACGGCTGCAAAAATCCGGTTTTCTACCGTATCCTCCGGCAGGTCAAAACCATATTTTTCGTTGGTCATATGCTCCACGTTCGTATAGCGTCCCGGAACAGACAGCCAGCGGTTCGCATTATTGGAACCGGAAGAACGCACAACGTTTACAAAAATCTGATTTAAGTTCATAATGACTGCCGTATCGTACTCTACAGAAGTTGTCGTGTCTCCGGTTACCTCATTCATCGACTCGAAGATAAGGTGCTCGTCATAATCCTTAAAGTAATTTGCAATCGTTGTCCAGACACCCTCAAATTTCTCATAGAGTGCCGGAAGGTCATCCGTTCCCACACGAAGCCATCCGGACTGGTCTGCACCATCGTGGTGAATATTGATAATCACATACATATCCTGTCTGATACAATAATCGACAATGTCCTGCACTCTGCTAATCCATTTTTCATTGATGGAATAGTCTTCATCGTTAATCATTGTTCCCCAGGTGACCGGAATACGCACGGTATTAAATCCCAGGTCGTGTACGGCATCAATGAGTGCCTGTGTGGTCTCATCATTCTGCCAGAGTGTCTCATTCGGAGTAAAACCACTGTGTCCATCCATCGTATTGCCCAGATTCCAGCCGGTTCCCATCTCCGCAACCATTTCATCGACTCCAAGCACGCGGAACGGACGCGGATTTCCGGTTTCTGACGCATCGTCCGTAACGTTTAATCCGATTTTCTCAAGCTCACCACTCTGTTCCTCCGTGCTCTCTGTAACGGCACTTTCTGTATCTTCTGCCGCTTCCGTCACTTCGGTCTCTACGGTACTGCTTTCTTCTGTTCCCCCGGTGTTTTGTGTATTGCCTCCACACGCACTCATTCCGAGTGCCATGGCAGCGCATAACAGTATCGCCGTCAGTTTCTTTCCTGTCTTTCCCTTACTCCACATAAAAATCCTCACTTTCATTCTTCGTTTATTTTCTCCGGATTTTTCACCGCCCCAGGCTCTTTTTCAAGCATCCGGAAAAAGTATCTCGCATATCCGCTGATGGTCAGGATAATACACGCCGGACCAATCAGAAACCCTACAAACATCGTCACATTATTCCAGAAAATCAATATAATTTCCAGAAAAAGAATAAAAATTAAAGACAATGTCCGTAAGAAAAATTTGGTTGCAATATCCACTGAATTTTTGAGCGTATGAATCCAGGTATTCTCATATCGCGCCTGAAGCGGAAATGCAAATAAAAACGCCATCACAAAGATAAATGCGCTGACCATTCCCATAATTAAGAGAATGATGGGATTTCCGTCAATCTGATTAAACAGAGAAAAATCCAGCCATACCACATACATACAGAATAAAAACAGAATTCCCAGCCAGATTCCGTTCTTAAAATTCGCCTTAAATGATTTAACAAACTGCTGTGCCACATAACCTTCTCTCTCATCCACCATTTTCATGGTAACATCAAATGCTGCGATGCTGGCACCTCCCAGCGTGATAATTGGAAGTGAAAAAATCATCCAAAGAAAGTTGATTTTAAAAATATCCCATAACCGCTGCATAAACTTGTACAATGCACCATCCACACTAAAAAATCCCATATATTTTCTCCTTATGACTGCAAAAGGCTGTCCGCATCCGAACAGCCTTTTGCATAAAAACTTAAATTAACGAACTGCTTCTTCCAGTTCATGTCTTGCTGCTGCCTGCTCTAAGGACCATTCTACACACTCATCATAGCCATAGTTTGTAGCCTGCTCTTTCATCTCAGCAACAATCTGGTCATACTCTTCATCAGAGTTTGCATAGATTGCTCTCCAGCTGTAAGTTACGATTACATCTGTAACTGCACTCCAGGTGGTCTTGAAATCATCTGTCTTGGAAGCAAGTGTAAAGGAAGTTGCCGGAGCTACGACATATTTCTGTTTCTCCATGTACTCCTGTACAGAAGATACTCCGTAGTAGTCTCTCCAATCCTGCTCTGTATCGCAGCCTGCCTCAGTCTGATTGCTCTTCCAGAATTCATAGTTGTATTTCTCGCCGTTAGAATCCGAGTTGGTTGCATTGATACTCCAGGTTGTGTTGTTAAACTGCATACATCCATCGTTGAAGTTTCCGAGTCCCTCGTAGTCATCAATCATGGCAGTTGTTCTGTCGGTGTAAGCTTTCTTACCGAAATCTGTGAAGTGGGTGTATCCATCCTCATCATAGTACCAGCATAATCCTTCCGGACCATAGTTATAAGTCATGGTTCCTTCCGGTGTGCACAGCCAGTTGATGATTTCCATACATAACTCCGGATACTGGGTGTTTGCACCGATACTCCAGATACGGTTACCACCCTGTACGTTCATACCGTAAGCAATCGGGCTTGCTTCGCTTGGAACCATGGAAAGCATCATCTTATTGTCTGCCAAATGCTCCTCTGTGTTGTAACCGGCACTTCCGGAGTAGTTAAAGATAGACCAGAAAGTTCCGCCTGCACGTACTTTTTCAATCATGTTATCGTAGGTCTGTGTCATGGAGTTCGGGTCTAACAGATTGTTCTGATACAGTTTGTTGAAGAACTTTAATGCCTCAAGGTAAGGTCCGTTCTCCTCAAGTGCATCATGGAATGTACCGGTATCTGAATCATAAACACCGATTCCGTGCTCATCATATCCGTGATATGCGGTTGCAAGCGATTTTACATACATTACCATATCTCCGTCCCAATCCGGCCACAGAGAAACTGCATAGGTTTCATTTCCGTTGTCATCGGTCGGGCAGATTTCTTTCATCTGCTTGAATACTTCTACCAGATCATCCAGATTCTTTACTTCCGGATAGCCTAACTCTTTGTAGAGATCCCAGCGAAGATCCCATGTATAGAAGAATGCCTCGTGGTCTTCTGCAGAAGTTGCCACGTTATGACCAAAACCGTAAACGGTATCTGATTCGCCATTTGTAATTGTCTTTGTCAGCTCTGAGTTTTTCTCAAGTGCATAGGACATATTTGCTGCGATATCCGGGCCATACTCAGTTAAGAGGTCATCCTCGTTCCAGTCATATAACAGTCCTGCCTGTAATGCTTTGGAGTAGTTCTCTCCGTCGCTTCCCCAGATTACGATATCACCTAAGTCACCGGACTCCATACGTGTCTCATACACACCATCCTGCTCCGGGATAATGTTTAATACAACGTTGAATTTGTCAAGTAAAATCTTTGCGCTCCATCCCATCTGTTCTCCGGAATAGTTTGCAAGCTCACTGAATACGGTCAGTGTCACCGGTTTGTCAGAAGAGGATGCCGCACTGCCTGCACTTGCCCCTGCCTCTGTTGAATTGTCCACAGAACCGGAAGAATTTCCTCCACATCCTGCAAGACATCCTGCTGCCATTGCTGCAACTAACGCAATGGATGTTGCCTTTTTTACTGTCTTTTTTACTGCCTTTTTCATTTTTTACCCTCCTTATTTGATTGCATCAGCCTTTAACGGCGCCGAGCATAATTCCCTTTTCAAAGTAGCGCTGCATGAACGGATAAACCAGAAGAATCGGAATTACCGAAATCATGGAAATTGTATACTTCTGAACCTTGACGTTCAAAGCATTTTCCATTGCCGCTGCAGCCGCTGAAGAGTTTCCGGAGCTCATTGCTGAGCCAAGGTTGGAACTCTGGTTAAGATAATTATACAATAAATGCTGTAATGTGTACAATTTCGGGTTGTTCTGCATTAAAATCAGAGAATCCGTAAAGGAGTTCCAGTGTCCTACCGCACCAAAGATTGCGATGGTTGCAAGAATCGGCTTACTGAGCGGCCAGATAATCTTGCGGAATACGGTAAAGAAACTTGCTCCATCCATAAAGGCACTCTCTTCGAGCTCTGCCGGAATGGATTCAATATAGGTTTTTACAAGAATGATATTGTACGGTGCCACGATACCCGGAATGATGTATGCTGCAAAATGTCCGGTCAGTCCTAACATGGACATGTTCATGTACCACGGAATAATTCCTGCATTGAAATACATGGTAATGATGATGAAACGATACCATACTTTTCTGTGCCACATCTCTTCCTTCGTTACCAGATAACCGATAAGACCGGTTGCTGCAACCATCAAGGCCGTACCGATAATGGTTCTTGCAAGAGAAACTCCAAATGCATTAAATACGTCGTTTACCTTTAAAATATCCAGGTAGTTCTGGATGTTAAGTCCCTTCGGGTACAACGTGATTTTTCCCTGTGCTACCAGACTTCTCTGTGAAATCGTGTTGATGAAGATATAGTAAAACGGGAAGATACAGCTCAATGTAAAAATTGTAAAAAATCCATAATTTAAAATATTAAAAAGGATATCTCCAGGGGTCAGTCTGTATTTTCTCTTATGCTTTTTTGCGTATTCTCTTTCACGCTTTTCGTCTAATTTTTCCTGTTTTGTCTTTGCCATATTCTCACCTCCTATACGACACCGTTACCACGGATTAATTTTGAAATACTGTTTGCCACAAACAGAAGGATGACAGAAATAATGGATTTCGCCATACCGACTACTGTTGACAATGGGATGGAACCATTTCCAATACCCAGGTTGTATACATACAGGTCAAGTACCTCAATCATATCTTTGTTCATTGCATTCGTAAATACAAGGTACTGATCCATACCGTTGCTTAACACACCGGCGATTGACATTACTAACATAACCACATAGGTTGGGAGCAGGCCAGGAAGTGTTACATGACGCATCTTCTGGAATCTTCCTGCACCGTCTACGGTTGCTGCTTCATAGAGCTGCTGGTCGATACCGGCAATACCGGAAATGTAAATGATGGCACTCCAGCCGATGCCCTTCCACATTCCCCATGCGAGCATCTTTAACCACATATGGGAAGTATCCTGTAAGTAATTGACACTTGAGTTTCCACCCATATTGTTGATTAAGGTGTTGATAAAACCGTCTGTGTTAAAAATTGCAAATGCAATTGCATATACCAAAACCCAGCTGATGAAGTTTGGTACGGTTGTGAATGTCTGCACAAACCGTTTGAACTTTGTGCTCTTTACCTCGGTGAGGAAAATCGCAAAAAACATTGGAACCCAGCTTGTTAAAATTCCAAGTCCGCTAAGTGCAAGTGTGTTCTTCAATACGTTTAACAACCGTCCTACGTATGTTGGATTCTGTAATAAAACCTTAAACCATTTGAGTCCTACGAAATTGTCCGGTCCGATTTCTCCTCCGGCAGAGTAATCGTAGAATGCATAACGCCAGCTGAATAATGGCAGATAGCAGAACGCAAGTACTAACACGAGGAATGGCATCAGCATTAAGAACAGCTTGTATTTGGATTCCATTTCCATCTTCTCACCCTTTGCTGCCTTCGGTATTCCGATAAACAGAACGATTGCAAACACAAGGCTTAACACTGCAAGCACTGTAAAAATTGGAATACCAATTGGGAATTCGTATGTAATCTTTGCCGGGTCTGCAGCACCTGTAATCAGTTCATATGCGATTACAACCATTGCAGCGCCAGCTGCTTCTACAATCGCCCCTCCAAGGATGAAGCGGTTTCCAACGGTTTTCATCCGGAGATTTCCAACGGACATACAGCTTCCGACTGCGGTAAGGATAATTCCAATCAGGATTGCCATACATGCGATAAACAGCAGAATAAAATGGCTCTGTACCAGCCAGCCTTTGTTAAATGCACGTTCCAGTCCCGATGTCAGGCTTGCGTAAGAAACGCCGCTGGTGAACAGGGAAGACGTGCTGCTGATTTTCGCCTGTCCTGCTTTCTGTATGATGTTTGCCGGATTCAAATCCGGGAAGAACAATAATAGCACGAATAGAATCGTAAGCAAACGCATTGCTATGTATGGAATTCGCATCTTATTGACCTTTTCTGTCACTTTTTCTTCCATAATGACCTCCCTCTTTCTGATGGTTCAATTCATGATTTTATTATAATAAAATAACTTTCTAAAAAAAACCTTAAAAACTGAAACTAAAATACAGTACTTTTTCCACTCGAACCACCAGAAATTCCCATAAAAAAAGAGCCTTAAGCGGCTCTTTTTTTATGGATGGAAATTAGTTATTTCCTTTTTTCTTTTTGGATACGACTACAACTGCTGCAACTGCTGCAATCACTACAATAACAACGATTACAACTACGACTGTTGTGTTGCTTCCGCTCTCAGCCGGTGCTGTAGTATCTGCTGCTGCCTGAGTGTCTGCTGCCTGGGTGTCTGCCGCTGCCTGGGTATCTGCTGCCTGGGTATCCTCAGCCGGTGCTGCAGACTCATTGTCATAGTTGAAACCAGATACGGTAAAGGTCATCTCAATGCTCTGGGTCGGTGCATTGTAGAATGGAATCTCTTTTACATCCTCATTCCAGATGTTCTGGATTAATGGTTTTAAGTACTGTGTCTCATCCGGATCATAAACCGGGTCAGCATAGGTAGTGATGGTCTTTCCATCAATCTTTAAGGTTACATCAGAAATCTTAACAGTATCGTTCATCGGGATATCTGTAGAGATGTATAACAGGTTGAAGTAATCCTGGCCTGCTGCTGCAAAATCATCTGCAAAGATGGTTCCGAAATCTGTGATGGAAACTGTGTAAGTACCATTTCCTTTGATTTCAGCATCTGTTACAGTACCATAGGTCTCATCTGTCTCATTGCCATAGATGAACTGTCCCCAGTGGTCAGAACCGATACCATTGTCAGAGTTCCAGGCATCACGGTAGGTCCAGTTTGGTGTCTGTAAACCAAGGTATGCATGGTAAGTTCCGTCAAGGTCGATTTCACCGCTTGCTGTCTCAGCAGCTTCGGTAGCTTCTGCTTCTTCTGTTCCCTCTTCTGCGACATAATCTGTGGTTGCTAATGTGAAATCTACAGTCAGAGTGTCTTTAAAAGTGAAGTTTGCTGCATCGATTGGTGCATCTGCTGCAGTAGTACCATAGACATTGTAAATCTCAATTCTGTAGTTACCGTTTTCCTCAATATCACCGGTTACCAGTTTGCTTGTATCGCAGGCAACTTCTTCACCGTCTGCTGTTACCTTTAAATCAGTAACTTCAAATGTCTTGCTGTCTGCTTTCATGCCTTCCTGTGCGCCTACGATATCAACACAGAATACCTGAGCTCCGTTTGCTCCGGTCTCTCCGTCTCCACCAACCTCTGAAGCATTTAAGGTTACAGAATAAGAACCGTCTCCGCTTACTGTTGTGGTAGCGCTCTCCAAAGTTGCATCCCAGTTTCCAAATGCCCCGTCATTGTCTGTGAACATCAGAAATGCTGTATAATCCTGTGTGTCTGCTTTTACGCTCAGTGGATTTAAAGATAATCCCCCAAATGCAAGCGCTGCTGCAAGAACAGTGGAAAATACTTTTTTTACTGTCTTTCTCATCATTGCTTTCCTCCCTATTTATGCATGATAATTGTTCCCTCAGGAACTTTACAAGCTTACTTTAGCAGAAACCCCTAAAGAAAAAAACATTTCCTTTTCTACATAAAATACGTGAAAAATTTCACTTTTTTAGATAGAATCACTAAAAATCCGTGCTTTCTGCAATTGCCGGGAGGTATAAAATGACCTGTGTTCCCTCCCCGTAGCGGCTTTCAATCTCCATGCCGTACTCTTGTCCATAGCAGAGCCGGATGCGTTGATTGATATTGTAAAGACCGATGCTCGACTGTAAAACCAAATCCGGCGTTGCAAGCTTTTCCCGGATGTTCTCTAACTCTTCCTCCGTCATTCCACGCCCGTTATCAGAAACGGTAATTTTCATCTTTTCGTTTTCAAGTAACGATACTGAAACCTCAATCTGTCCGTTTCCATCCTGTGATTCAAGACCGTGCACCACCGCATTTTCTACCACCGGCTGTAATAAAAGCGGCAGGATTTCAAACTTCTCCGGCCGGATATCTTCCATTATTAAACGATAATTAATCCGTTTTCCAAAGCGCAGCTTCTGGATGGCAAGGTAGTTTTCAATGTGGTCAAGTTCTTTTTTGAGTGTTGTGTAGGAGGTTCCCGTATTTTCAAGCACGTAACGCAGCGTTTTTCCAAGGATTTTGATGGCATTTGCCACTTCCTTATCCCCGGTTGTCACCGCCTTCATGCGGATGGTCTCAAGCGCATTGTACAAAAAGTGTGGATTTATCTGGCTTGCAAGCATCTTGTATTCCATAATCTGCTGCTCGTTACAAAGCTCCTTCTCATTTAATTCCGCCTCGTACATCTTGGCATCTGTTTCCTTGATTCCCTGCACCATGACCTTTAAATCGTCAAATGCTTCCGTCAGCTCATCGTGCCCGCCGAAATCCGTTATCATGTCGTAGTCCCTTGTCCGCGCCTTATGCATCTCTTCACGCAGTAACAGCACACGGTTGGTAAAATAATGGGTAAACACAATTAAGATAATGCCCGGAATCACAATTGCCGACAGCAGAATCAAAAGACAGGTCTGTAAAAACTGGTCGATGGTTTCAAATCCACTGTCATTTAACGTGCACACATACAGCTTTGAATTTGTCATATACAGGTGGGTTGTTGACAGGGAAATAAAATACTCATTTCCGTCTGCCTCTGCCACGCCCAGATATGAAAAATAAGCGTTGTCATAGTCAATGTCAATCAACTGCTCTCTTCCATACCAGTTCTTCTTAGAGCTGTAGATAATGCCGGAATCGTCAACCGACACTGCGTCAATGATGCTCGAATCGATTCGGGAACGGATGTACTGGTCGCTGACCTTGATGACAATCACCGCGTTATACTTGGAATCCGGCAAAGTAATGCGCCGCACCAGACAGAGGTTTGTATCCTTTCCCCCGTAGCTGCCGGCATTTCGCATTCCCATCCAGAACGCATAGGAATGGTTGACTGCTTTCTGATACCAGTCCTGCTCCTTGATTTCTTCTGTCACGATATGGAACTGTTTATAATTTTTGATGGTGGGGTTGTCGGTATAAATATAAAGTCCTTCAATTTCCTTATAACTATAAGCAATCGAATCGAGCGTACTACTGCTGTTGACCGCAATGCTGAACTCACTTCCCGATTCATAGTCCTCCGTCAACATATTTTTCAGTGAACTGCTAAAGCAGATGCTCTCCGAAATCTGGTAAATCTGTGTTGTCATTTCGGTGAGAAGCGTTTTGACACGCTGGTTATCTGCATTTAACAGCTCCTTATAGTGGTTGTTTAAGATTTTATTTGCATTAATCATCAGAAAGATTCCGATGACGGTAATCGGCGCTAACAGTGCCACCGCATAAATTGTATACATCTGATGTCTGATTTTGGTTTTTCCAAACCCCAGCTGTTTCATCAGACGCTGAAAAAAATGTTCTTTCATTTACTCAACCGTAATTTTTAATGTCACAGGGAATGTACTCGCAACACCCTCTGTTGTCACATGTAACCCTTCCTTGTCCGTCTTCCATTCTTTTACCGCACCAGGGAATCCGAGCACCTCGACTTTTTCAATAATTCCATGAAATTCCGGCACATTCTGGTCAGCGCTGTCCGCTAACGCCTTCACGGTAAAGACTCCGTCCTCCGGACACTTCAATGCAATCGCATAAATGGCACCGTTGTTTGCCGTAAAACGGTAATCGGCGCTTGTATACACCGTTTCCTGCTGGTCCTGGAACTGTCCTTCTTTTGCCGCCGTAGGTCCTTCCTCGGATTTGCGCCATACCTTTGCGCCTGCAATTGCCTCTTTGTTATCCTTCATCCATGCAGCTAAATCCGTTAAAATCTGTTTATCCCCATCCGGAATCGTACCGTCTGCCTTCGGTCCGATGTTTAACAGAAGATTTCCGTTTTTGCTGACAACATCAACTAAGGTGCAGATAATCTCATTGCTGCTCTTATAATCAAGGGTGTCCGTATAGCACCAGGAATTTCTTGCCACTGCCGTATCAGTCTGCCACGGATACGGTTTCGGATCCTTAAAGCCGCCGCGTTCCACTTCCACGATTCCACTGCCAAACATCATCGCATCATGCTTGTAGCAGATTAAAACATCCTCACCCCACTTTTTGCCACAGTTGTAATAAAATGCTGCAAGTTTCTTTAAGTATGGTTTAAATGCCTCATGCTGAATCCACCAGTCAAAGTATAAAAGCTTCGGTCTGTAATTTAAAATCAGCTCCGCGGTGCGTGCCAACCAGTCATTTAAATATTCTTCAGTCGGATAAGGCTTGCTGAACAAATCCTCCAGGTCCGGTTCCGGCATTGCCGGCCAGTAGAAGTCGCCCTTTTGCATCGGCTCTTTGATATCGCTGTCAAATTCCTTGCCGTGGCTCATGAAAAACCAGTGCTCCGCGCGGTGTGTCGACGTACAGAATGTCATATTCTTTTTTTCTGCCGCCGCTTTTAAGTCTCCGAGCACATCCCGCTTTGGTCCCATCTCTGCCGCGTTCCATCTGGAAAGCTCACTTTTGTACATCTGGAAGCCGTCATGATGTTCTGCAACCGGGAAAATATAGCCCGCGCCTGCCGCCTGAAACAGCTCCATCCACTCATCCGGGTCAAATTTTTCTGCGGTAAACATCGGAATGAAATCCTTATAACCGAATTCTTTCTGCGGACCATAGGTCTTGATATGGTGCTCGTATGCCGGCATCCCCTTAAGATACATATTTCTGGAATACCACTCATTGGAATTTGCCGGAACACTGTAAAGTCCCCAGTGCATAAAGATTCCAAGTTTCTGTTCCTTAAACCATGCCGGCACTTCCGCCTTCATCAAAGACCCCCATTCCGGTTTGTAAGGTCCCTCCGCAATCACCTGTTCTACTGTTTCAAGCAATTCTTTTTCCCGTTCTGCGCTCATCACATTTCCGCCTTTCTACATTATGATATCATTATAAACATATTACTCTTATTATCGGTATTGTAACAGGAAAATGCGGGAAATACTACCGCAATTTCCCGCATTTTCCTGCCCAAAGAATTGGATTATGCAAATCCCATCTCGCTTAGATATCGTTCTTCAAACTCTGCCTGCCCCGCAAGATTGATTTCCCTGGTATGTGTGCGCACAAATTCCGCACGCCGTTTTACACTATTCTGTTGTGCACCCTGCGTTATTCCCTTACTTTCATCGTCACATAACGCAAGCGCCGCTCCTTCCAATGCCGCATTTCCAACCGCCACAATTTTTTCCGAAAGCTCGGGCGGAAACATTCCAATCTGCACGGCACTTTTCACATCCATTTTTTTGCCGAATCCGCCTGCTAAATAAACGGTTTCCACCTCGTCTGCCGTAACACCGTACGCTTTCATTAAAAGCTCTGTTCCGGCGCGTATCGCCGCTTTTGCCATCTGAATCTCACGGATATCTGCCTGCGTAATCCGGATACGATACGGTGCTTCTGACAAGGGAACGCCCGTCTCAAACCAACGCTCCGCCAAGGTTCCGTTTTCATCGACCATTTTATTTTGCACCAGCTCACTCATGACGTCCAATATTCCGCTTCCACAAATGCCCTTTGGCGACTCTCCTCCCACCGTCTCAAGCTCTGCAACCGCACCATCCGCCGTCAATCTGACGTGGGAAATCGCACCGGCAACTCCCGGCATCCCGTTTGTGATGCTGTTTCCCTCAAAGGCAGGTCCAGCCGCCGCAGAAGTCGCAAGAAAGCCGTTTTTGTTTCCGATGACCATCTCGCTGTTTGTTCCGACATCCAGAAATAATGAAACCTCCTCCGCTTCATCCATTCCAACCGCAAGGACTCCCGCCACAATATCTGCTCCCACAAATGCAGAGATTCCCGGCAGAATCACCACCTGCTGCTCTCCCCATTCCTTTTGCACACAGTATTCCTCCCGTTTTGTTGTGACCGGTGTAAACGGTGCCACACCGAGCGTCTCACACGAATAGCCCATTAGCAGATGGCACATCGTCGTATTTCCGGCAATCGTGATTTTTTTCACAATCCCGTTTCCCCCGGAAAGCAGCTCTTCCATTCCAACCGCCAAATCCTTCCGCACCAGATTTTTCAGTAAATCCGCTCTTCCACAGTCCGCCGCCTGAATCCTTGAGATTACATCTGCGCCATAGGCTCTCTGGTGATTGACGAGCTGTTTTGTCTTAATTCTCCTGCCGTCCGAAAGGGAAACAAGCGCCATTGCAATCGTAGTTGTGCCAAGGTCAATGGCAACGCCGAGCGGCTCTGCGGACGGAACGCCCCCAACAATCTCACATGGTTCGTGCTTTTCATTGTTATATGTAGTTTTGTTTGAAACTGTCTTATCCCTGACATTTTCAAATTCCGTCTCAACGTCCATCCGCTCGCTGTTATCTCCAAGTTCTATCTCACAGTCTCTGACCGGAACACACTGGCAGGAAAGCCTGAAACCCTCTTCTAACGTCTCCGCAGATAACCGCTCTCTCTCAACCGGCAGCGGTTCCGGCGCTCCGGCATAAAAGCGTACCACGCATTTTCCGCAGTTTCCTCTGCCACCGCACGGCGCATCCACATAAATTTCTCCCTGTGCGAACAGTTCCCGCAGTGTGTGTCCTTCTGCTGCATCAAATTCGATTTCTTTTGTCCGGTTTATCCACAGTTTCATTCTAGTCCTCTCTCCGAATCAGATTCCGGATTGCATGATAGATACCGCGAATCAGTGCAAATATCAGAAACATTGCAAGGAAGCCTACCACTCCGAAGACAATGTCCGCAAATTCCATCGCTCCGGTTCCGGTCACCTTCTGTCCTATTTCAATGGCAAATGTAATTACAAGAATAACTGTGAACACATAGAGCCAGCTAATGACCATCACATGATTGTGCTTCACCAGCCACTTAAAAATCGGATGGACGATAAATATCATTGCCATTCCAAGCACGCCGATTACCAGAAAATGCAGCTGTTTGTCCGAAAAACTATACTCATAGGCATCATTTAACCCAAGCAGATACGTATGGATATCTGCAATCCATCCAACGATTTTATATAAAAATTCTTTCATGTCACGCCTCCGAAATTGTTTGTCTTTTTTCTTCCCGCATCTTATAATAAAACAGGTATCAGGAAATCCTTTATGATTATACTGGATTTTCACACAAATAACTATTAATTTTTCCTGAATTTCTCAAAAGAAATACAAAACAATAACGGAGGTTCTTCCTATGAAACTGATTTCCTGGAATGTAAACGGACTGCGTGCCTGCGTCCAGAAAGGTTTTTTAGACTTTTTTAACGAAATAGATGCGGATATTTTCTCCATTCAGGAGTCCAAGCTGCAGGAAGGACAAATTGCCCTTGACCTGCCCGGATACCATCAATACTGGAATTATGCGCAAAAGAAAGGTTATTCCGGCACCGCCGTCTTCTCCAAGCAGGAAGCTCTTTCCGTTTCCTACGGCATCGGCATCCCTGAGCACGATACGGAGGGGCGCGTTATCACCCTCGAATATGAAAATTTTTATCTGGTGAACTGCTACACGCCAAACTCCCAGAACGAGCTGGCAAGGCTTCCCTACCGGATGCAGTGGGAAACCGATTTTCGTTCCTATTTAAAGACACTCGATGAAAAGAAGCCGGTCATTTACTGTGGCGATTTGAATGTTGCACATGAAGAAATTGATATCAAAAATCCGAAAACCAACCGCAAAAATGCAGGTTTTACCGACGAGGAGCGGAAAAAAATGACCGAACTGCTCGCCGCCGGATTTACCGACACCTTTCGTTATTTTTATCCTGACCAGACAGATATTTACTCCTGGTGGTCCTACCGTTTTAAGGCACGGGAGAAAAATGCCGGCTGGCGGATTGACTATTTTATCACCTCAAAACGCCTTGAGGATAAACTGACCGATGCCAAAATCCACACCGAGATTTTCGGCTCTGACCACTGCCCCATTGAGCTGACCGTAGCTCTTTAAATTTATGCTTTTCTCCTTGCGATGCGCACTACCTCTTTTTCGGTGCCCTCTTTCAGGTATAAAAGAACCGGCTCCGTATATGTCAGGGTGTGGTGCGCCGCATCACGCAGGGAAACAAAGTGTGCACAGAATATCTGGTTTTCCACCCGGAACATATTCATCGGATCATAACCGCAAATACAGTAATCTCCTGTCTCTTCTGTCACTTTTCCTTCCAGAAATTCCCGGATACGTTTTATTTTTGACTGTTTATCCCGTTCCATTACCACCTGCACAGGCGTTTGGGTAACTTCCGTCTGTTCCTCTGCAAACGCTTCTGCAAGTGCCTGCGTCATGTTCCCAAGCTGTTCTTTCACCAGAAAATAGATTGTGCCAATCCAGTAAGACATTCTGCGGATATCCAGTGTTTCCTCTGAAATTTCCCGCAGTTTTTCCAGATAACCCTCAATCCGTCTTTGTCCTTTCTCCGGTGCCATCACAAGTAACGCCTTTGTTCCGGCGTACTCTGCCATCCCTTCTAAACGCTCTATACACTCTTCCTGCTCCAAAAATGCCCCGATTTCTTTTTTTCTACATTCCCGCACAGCAAGAAAACTTGCAAACAACGCTTCTTTCCGCTTTTCCCCAGCCTCATATGCCGCCACAAGGAGCTGGTTTTCTGCGTATTTCGCCTGGTATGCAATCAGATTTCCGGGATAACTCATCAGTTTAAAATCGTCAGGATATGCTTCCACTTTACATATCTTCTGATGTACATGAAACATTTCATGCACAATCTGTGCTGTAAGTTCATCCACATCTATCATATTTTTATCCGGCACTGCATAGATGGCAAGATACCCATTCTCAAATTCTATCGCCGTATTCCCCAGAAACCGTCCATCCACCGGAATTTCCCGGTTTTTCAGGTAGACCGTCGTCTCGTCATAGATTGCAAATTCGTAACGGCAAAATCCCGGCACAAGTTCTTCAAACGTAAGTTTTTCCAGTCTTTGCTCTATTTGTTCATATAAACCACGCATCTTATTGCTCCTCCTGTTTGTTTGATACACTTATCATACTAGAGGGAGGACGGGGGATTCAATTTGAAATCGGGGGAGTTTTTCCTAGTGAAGGCTTCATTTGGATATTAATTTCTTACCACATCTTAACTGGCAGTTCTCTTAAGTCAAGCTAAATAATTCTCAGAATTTGATGGA
>ENA-UOJA01000065-UOJA01000065.1-human-gut-metagenome-genome-assembly--contig:-C19-NODE-65-length-105956-cov-389.992502_pt1 | contig 105956 bp, 76 predicted proteins | sample MGYA00242337_ERZ723884 | MGnify/ENA metagenome assembly ERZ723884
TGTTGCTCAGGTGCTTATAAAAAATATTAAATTATAGTGTTGCGGAAATTAGATTAATTAATTAATCGCATGAAGAAGTCACTACTTTACAGCCTTATGGCACTCGTTGCCACTTCGGCATCCGCAGGAAGCAACTTCCCGACTAATGGCAAACTCGCCAAGTTGACGGAACAGTATCGCACCAAGAAGCTCGAGACTCCGCTCGTAAAGCTTCATGGCTTCGACTCGCCTGCAGCGAGCCTCGCTAAAGCCAAGACCTCTACACCGTCGAGCACGATGGAGGCTAAGACTTACGGGTTCCTGTACGACGAAGACGGAAACGTGTGGTACTACACCCAGGAAAACGACTATCGCGGCACTGGTTTCAACGCTTCTATCAACAAGGCAGTCATCAACGTCTACAATCAGAACCACGAACTGGCAGGTACGTTGAACGTGGAAGTGCCCGAGGATATGGACATTAACCGCGTGGAGCCTTACGGAACGGTGACTAAGAAATTCTTCGACCTCGACAACAAGACGCAGGAAGTGCTCGTGGAGTTGCATCAGGTGGGCAACGCTGACAACAACTATCAGGGCTCTTACTACACAAAGGCTTACCGCATTGAGGACGGCACACTCGTGCAGGAGTTCAACGGCGCCGGCGTTTTCCTTAACATACCGAAAAACTCATGGACCAAGTATCAGCGCCTCATCATAAGCAACGCCAAGTACGAGGCTATCGACGGCAAGACTTACGAGGACGGCAGCCCGTACTACACCACAAACGACTATATCGACGTTTACAAACCCGCTTCTTGGGGCGCAGGACCGGCTGTTGAGCATCAGTTCGTAGTGGACGAGGACTATACCTACTACGGCAACGACGGCGCACCGGTGCAGGTGTTCAACGTAGACGGCACTCCTTATTATATGGTGTCGCACTACGAGAAGCCGTGGCTCAAAGGCTACGACGAGGAGACTTACGACCCGATACCTACTCCGGACAACAAACTCGTCATCAAGACTTACGACGAGCGCTTCTCACGCGTCGACTCTCTCGCTGTGCCCGTTGAGCAGAAGGAGGACACACAGTTCGCTATGGCGCTCATCGGCAACTTCGGCTCGAAGACGCTCACCAAAGACTATTTCAAGAAGGACGACAAGCTGGCTTACGTCGTTACGTTCTTCGACTATATGACAGCTCACGACGACTATCGCTACCGTTTCGTGGCTTACGACCATGAAGGCAACAAGATAAACGACATCTGCGACGGCGTATACAATGCTTGGTTCGACCTCAACTCGATAAAGGGCGCTGAAGACCAGATGGCTTTCATGCAGTATACAGCCGACGAATCGTCGCAGCAGCTGCGCATCGTCAACCTCCCGTCGTGCGAAGAGGCTATGGTTATGCCGGCAGAGATTGAGGGCAACCTCATCAGCACCGTCATGAACCGCTACGGAAGCGCAGACAACTACAAGTATCTCATGAAGCTCAGTCACGGCGGCGACGACGGCAAGGGCAATGTCATCGCACGCGTGGCATGGATCAATAAGGATCTCACCGTAGACCACTACACCACATTCAACCTCGGACCGCAGGCAGAGAACTTCGGCATGTCTCTCTCTGACAACTATCTCGACCCGTACTTGTTCGATACCAACGACAAGCTCGAATTCTGCTACCAGGCAAAGGTTAGAAACGAGGAGACTGGCAAGCTCGGCAACGTATTCGTTATCGCAGACGAGGACGGAAACACTATCCGCACCTTCGCAAGCTCGGACAAGGGCGTGGCTACAACTGCAGGTTGCTACAACGCTACTGCTACACGCAAGGAGTTCTACGTACAGTACAACGACGAGACCAGCAACAAGTATTATCTTGAATTCTTCCTGCTCCCGTTCGAGAAGTATCACAACGGCGGCGACGGCACTAAGCAGAACCCGTACCTCGTAGCTACTGCGGGCGACCTCGTCGCTATGAAGGACGATCCGAAGGCTTTCTACAAGATGGTGAACGACATCAATCTCACCAACTTCAATATTGTTAACGACACATGGACACCAATCGACGCTTTCGCAGGCAACTTCGACGGCGCTGGCCATGCTATCGACAACCTCTACATCAACAGCTCTAAGGCAAGCGTAGGTCTCTTCGGCGACCTCGCAGAGAAGGCTTCTATCAGCAACCTCGTGCTCACAAATCCCGAAATCGAGCTCACCAACAACAATAGCACAGTGGGCGTTCTCGCAGCAAGCGCTGTAGGCGACACAATCAAGAACGTGCATGTGTTTGACGCCGACATCGAAGGCGAAGCAGGTGGTATGATTGGTGGCATCGTTGGTCAGGCATCTCTTGAGACAAGCCTCTCGTCTGTATCGCTCAACAACTCAGATATTGACGCTCCGCAGGCAAACAGCGTAGGCGCAATAGCTGGCGACATCCGCACTTCTACCGTCATCGCAGCTGCTGCTGCCAACAACGTGAATATCAATGCTCAGCAGACTGTAGGCGGCATCGTTGGCGCAGCAATGCAGTCTACCGTTAAGGACGCTCACGTGAGCGGCACTACTCTCGCAGCCGACAACACCGTAGGCGGTATCCTCGGCAGCAACAACTCGTCTAACGTAGACAAGTGTATGTTCGACGGCACCATCACCGTGAAGGAAGCTATGTGGGACGGACTTTCTGCAGGCGGCATCGTCGGTTCTCTCGCTCCAGACTGGACTGGCAAAGCTACACCTCTCGTTACAAACAACGTAGCAAAGGGTGAGATCGCTCTCGCTGAGGGCGCTGAAAGCGACGCTACTATCCACCGCATCGTGGGTCGCACCATCGAGAACGAGGAAGATTGCACCGACAAGGAGCTTCGTCTTGCCAACAACTTCGCCGTTAAGGGCATGAAGGTGAACGGCGTTGCCGTAGAATCTGACGACGCTGCTACCGTAGAGGGCAAGACCGCTACCGAAGCTGAACTCAACAAGGCGGCTCTTGAGGCACTCGGATATGCTTACGGCACAACAGAAAAGGCTCCTTGGAAGGAGACAAGCGCTCTGCCGGTGCTCTACTTCGAGAACTCTCTCAAGGCATTCACACTCTCAAGCACACAGCTTACTCTGAAGCCTAACGATGAGTGCGAACTTGTTGCTAACTCTTACGGCGCAAGCGCTCTGAACGCAGACGTTGAGTCGACAAACGACGAGGTCGTAGAGGTTACTTCTACCGACACCGACGAGGAGAGCGTCATCATCGCTCTGAAGGCTAAGAAGGAAGGCAAGGCTACTATCAACGTAACTCTCGACAACGTAACCGTATCTTGCGAGGTGACTGTAGCTGTTCTGAACGGCATCAACGAGACTGTCGCAGACAACAACGCTCTGGCTATCGTGCCTGGCAACGGTGTTGTAAAGGCTGAAGGCGCACTCTCTATGGCTGCTTTCGCTCTCGACGGACGCAACGTAGCAAGAGCTAACGGCGAATTGCTCAAGACAAGCGAGCTTGGCAAGGGCGTATTCGTAGTGGTTGCCAACTTCAAGGACGGCAAGAAGGCTTCTGCAAAGGTTATCGTTAAGTAAAAACCCTAAAATCTACAGATTTTGAACTTACGTAATATTATTGTCACAGCCACCGTGCTACTCTGTTCGGCAGAGGGTGCGATGGCTGTGCCTGCTTATCCTGGTATCATCAAGGTGAAGCAAGCCGACGGCACCGTACTATCGGTGAGACTGCACGGCGACGAGCGAGTTAACTTCATGACAACCGACGACGGTTACCCTATTCTGCTCAACCGTCAGACGGGCAACTACGAGTATGCAACGCTCTCGGGCAGCACGTTGCGCACGAGTGGCATCATAGCAACCGACGCTTCGATGCGTACGGCGAAGGCGAAGCAGTTCCTTGTGAGCTACGACAAGAACGCTACGCTGTCGGCGGCAAAGGCGAAGAGCATGAACGCGAATGTGCTGATGCAGCATACCGACACATACAAGCGCAACGCGAAGCCGAAGAAGACGCTGACGAACAACTTCCCGCATACGGGCGAACAGCACTCGATAGTTATCCTCATGGAGTTCAAGGACAAGAAGTTCTCTACGATGGACAACCCGCAGCAGTACTACACCAACGCCATGAACCAGGAGGGCTTCACGGCGGAGAACGGCGCCAACGGCAGTGCGCGCGACTTCTTCATCGCGAGCAGCAACGGCATGTTCAGTCCTACTTTCGACGTCTACGGACCGGTGCAGATCAACTATAACCAGCACGACGCCGGACAGGGCACGTACAACACCACAATCAACATGGGCACGTTCGTGAAAGCAGCCATCGAAGGTCTCGACGATGTTGTCGACTTCTCTAAGTACGACCACGACGGCGACGGATTTGTCGACAACGTGTACATTTATTATGCGGGCAACGGCGCTGCCGACTCGGATGACACGCAGACGATATGGCCCCATGCGTTCGACTTGCGCAAGTGGAACATCAATCTCACCACCAACGACGGCGTGGGCATCGGCAGCTACACGTGCAGCAACGAGGTGGACGGCACACGTGAGGGCAACCTCACGACTGGCATCGGCACCTTCGTGCACGAGTTCGGCCATTGTCTGGGTTTCGCCGACCACTACGACACGCGCGACGCAAGCGCCAACTACACGCCGGGCGATTGGGACACGATGGCGAGCGGTTCGTACAGCAACAACTCGAACACGCCCCCGCTCTACTCGGCTTTCGAGCGATACGAGATGGGCTGGATCGAGCCCGAGGAGATTACTCACCGCAGCGGCGGCGTGAACAGTCTGCCTAATCTCGGCAGTTCGAACAAGGCGTACAGAGTGAGCGTGCCAGGAAAGTACAACGAATACTTCCTGCTCGAGAACAGGCAGAAAACTGGTTGGGATGCCTACCTGCCTGGTCAGGGAATGCTCATCTGGCACATCGACGACGTGCCAGAAGTGTGGCAGAAGAACGAGGTGAACAACAACGCAGCCCACCAGCACGTGGACATCATCGAGGCTAACGGCAAGCTCTCGGGCTACCAATACTATCAGACGGGCGTGCCCTTCCCCGGAGCGAACAACGTGACGTCGCACAAGTTCAAGGCTTGGGACAAGACCGAACTGCTCACTATCGAGAACATCACCGAGACAGACGGCGTCGTTTCGTTCATCGTGGCAGGATCGGACGCCGGACTCACCAAGCCCGACTTCACCGTGAGCGACGTGAGCTACGACCGCTTCCGCCTTTCGTGGCAGAAGCAGGCTAACGCCGAGAAGTACATCCTCAACATAAAGAAAGTGGAAGCCGACAACTCGCTGAGCGTAGTGGGCGACTATACGGATATGGCTGTTGAGGGCGAAGAAGTGCTCGTGACGGGTCTCGACGAGGACGCCACCTATCAGGTGAGCCTCAGCAGCTGCACCGCATCGTTCTACTCTGAGCCGCAGATAAAGATGGTAAGCACCACGCAGATGCCGTTCACGGAGAAGCAGGTGAAGAACGTGAAGGTGACAGACATCAGCGGCTCTACGCTTAGCGCCACATGGGACGCAATCGACGACGCTCAGCAGTATCTTGTGACACTCTCTACGCGCGCCTTCGACGGCGACGAGCAGACCACATCGTACGATTTCGCCGACAAGAAGGACGGCATGCCCGAAGGATGGTCTACCAACAGCAGCAACTTCATCAGCAGCGAGGGCTACTACGGCGAGGCTGCTCCGGCGTTGCGCCTCTCGGCTAACAACAGCTACCTCATCGCCAACAACGGTGAGGCGAAGGCAAGCAAGCTCAGCTTCTGGTTCTACGTAGCTGTGCCGAAGGAAGGTTCGGTTATAGAGGTGCAGACCATGCGCGACGACGAGTGGACAACGGTGAAGACCATCGACGCTTCTACGGAGAAGAAGGAAACGGCTGTGGTAGAGTTCGAGCCGACAACGCAGGTGAAGATCTGCTTCAAGCGCAGCGCTACGTCGAACGTGCTCATCGACGACGTGAGCGTGAGCGGCAAGGGCATAAAGAACCACCCGCTCGACCGCTATAACATGAAGGATGCGGGCAGCGCCACTACCTTCACGTTCTCCGACCTCAACACACTCACCGAGTATAGCCTGACGGTTCAGGCTGTGCGCAACGGCGAGAAGACAAAGCCGTCGGCAGAGGTGGTCGTAACGACGACGGACAGCACGAACGCCATCGAAGCTATCAACGCAGACAAACTTACGGACGGCAGGATGTACGACCTCTCGGGCAGACGCGTGACGGACGCTGGCGCGAAGGGCATCTACATCAAGAAGCAGAACGGAAAGGCTGTCAAGCAGATTGTAAGATAAAAGCTATTATAGAACAAACGCAAAGAGTCGGTCAGAATTCTGGCCGACTCTTTGCGTTGCCTACAACAGATGCCGCGCCGGTAAATGGCTATTCAGACATTTTGTTATTGCTGCACAATAAAATAAATATTCATTTTACCGGCTTAATCATATTTTTAAACTACCTTTGTACGACACCAAGAAAAGAAACAGCATGGCAAAGCATAACAACACGGGCAAATGGGGCGAGGACCTGGCTGCCGACTATCTGCGCGAGAAGGGCTACGAGATAATCGAGCGTGACTGGCGCGACGGACACCGCGACATCGACATCATCGCGCGGTCGCCCGACTTGCGCACTATCGTGTTCGTGGAGGTGAAGACGCGAGCTACGGATGTCATCACAAAGCCCGAGGAAGCGGTTGACAGACGCAAGATTCGCAACATCGGCATGGCGGCTAACACGTACGTGAAGATGCTGAACGTGCTTGACGAACTGCGCTTCGACGTCGTTTCGGTCATCGGCGGAACGAAAGAGACGGCGCAGGTGGAGCACATCGTCGATGCGTTTAACCCGTGCATGGCATTTTGAATTTAAAATTCTTCTAATGAAAATACTGAAACTCACGGAGACGGCGTCTACGAACGATGTGCTTCTCGCCCACCCTGCCCCGCCAAACGGCGAGATAGTTGTGGCTATAGCAGACTATCAGACGGCAGGACGCGGACAAGCCGGCAACTCGTGGGAGAGCGAGCGCGGCAAAAACCTGCTGTTCTCCATACTCACCTGTCCGCAAAACATAGCCATAGCCGACCAGTACGTGCTGTCGATGGCTGGGGCATTGGCGCTGAAGGCTGCGCTCGACCGCTACACCGACCACATTACGCTGAAGTGGCCCAACGACATCTACTGGCGCGACCGCAAGATAAGCGGAACGCTCATCGAAAACACCGTGAAGGGAAAACGAATAGACCGCTGCGTGTATGGCATCGGACTGAACGTGAACCAGCGCGAGTTTCGCAGCAATGCGCCCAATCCCGTGTCGCTATATAATATAATAGGTAGGGAGACACCGCTCGAGGAAATGCTCGACGCCGTGCTCCGCAGCTTCGAACTCTACTACCGACGCGCTGTGGAGGGCGACCGTGACGGCATCTGCGCCGAATACAACGCCGCTCTGTTCCGCCGCGAGGGCATGCACGCCTACGAAGACTGCGCCACGCACGAGCGCTTCGAGGCACGCATCAGCCGCGTGGCGCCCAACGGACGCCTTCATCTCACCGACACGCAAGGACTGGAACGCACGTATTGGATGAAGGAAGTGAGGTTTATAGTCTAATGGTTTGGCTACATCACAAAAAAGCAGTACATTTGCATCACAAGGGGTGCACATAAGGGGGTGCACATAAGGGGGTGCACTTGTCTCAAGTGCACCAACCAAGCAAGAGAACACCAACCAAAGAATAGTACCAACAGCTCTGTTGGTGCAGCTGGGACAGCTGCACCCCCTAAAGTGCACCAACCAAAGAATAGCACCAACAGCTCTGTTGGTGCAGCTGGGACAGCTGCACCCCCTAAAGTGCACCAACCAAAGAATAGCACCAACAGCTCTGTTGGTGCAGCTGAGACAGCTGCACCCCCTAAGGTGCACCAACCAAGCAGAGAACACCCCAACAATAACAAATAACAAAACAAAACAAACCAAACATACAACATGGCAAAGTTCAAGAGAATTCTCCTCAAGCTCAGCGGCGAGAGCCTCATGGGCAAACAGAGCTTCGGTATCGACCCGGTACGTCTGGGCGAATACGCAGAGCAGATTAAGGAAGTGCACGAAATGGGCGTGCAGATAGGTATTGTAATCGGCGGTGGCAACATCTTCCGCGGACTCAGCGGCGCATCGAAAGGCTTCGACCGCGTGAAGGGCGACCAGATGGGCATGTGCGCTACCGTCATCAACTCGCTCGCACTCAGTTCGGCGCTCGGCGCACTGGGCGTGAAGACAAAGGTGCTCACAGCTATCCGCATGGAGCCTATCGGCGAGTTCTACTCTAAGTGGAAGGCTATCGAGGCAATGGAGGAAGGATATGTCTGCATCTTCTCTGCCGGCACTGGCTCACCCTACTTCACCACCGACACCGGCTCATCGCTCCGTGGCATCGAGATTGAGGCTGACGTGATGCTCAAGGGCACACGCGTCGACGGCATCTACACAGCCGACCCCGAAAAGGACCCGACCGCTACGAAGTTCGCGGACATCACTTACGACGAAATCTACACACGCGGTCTGAAGGTGATGGACCTCACAGCTACCACAATGTGCAAGGAGAACAACCTGCCCATCTACGTGTTCAACATGGACATCGTAGGCAACCTGAAGAAGGTGATGCAGGGCGAGGAAATCGGCACATTGGTACACAACTAATCATCAGGGGGTGCAGATGTCTCATCTGCACCAACCGTTTTTTCTTGCTATGTAGGTGTAGATGAGACATCTGCACCCCATGAAAACGTATAAATACAGAAAGATGAATATTTCTTTACGCAAATCATTATTCGCAATAGCCCTCTTCTCGTTCGTCGGCGCCTTCGCACAAGGCCCCAACAACAGCGGCACCTACTACAGCGCTGCCGACGGCAAGAAGGGAAAGGCTCTCAAAACAGCATTATCAAAGATTATCGGCAACCCAGACGTTGTTTCATACAAATCCTTACCGGAGGCTTACAAGAAGACCGACCGTCGCGACGACGGCAAGGTGTGGGATATGTACTCTTGCACGACTAACTACAACTTCAACGACAACACCGGTGGCTACAAAGGTGAGGGCGACATGTACAATCGTGAGCACTCTTTCCCGAAGAGCTGGTTCGGCGGCAAGGTATCGCCTATGTATAGCGACATCGTTCACGTAGTGCCTGCAGACGGCTACGTAAACAACCGCCGCGGCAACAATCCGTTCGGTGAGACCAAGGGCGAAACATACAAGTCGAACAAGAATTTCAGCAAACTCGGTAAGTCAACAACACCCGGCTACACGGGCACCGTATTCGAGCCGAACGACATCTACAAGGGCGACTTCGCGCGCATCTATCTCTACATGGCTACATGCTACGAGAGCAAGATAAGCGGTTGGTCGAGCCCGATGCTCGCCGGCAACTCCTATCCTGCTTACAAGGAGTGGGCGCTCAACCTGCTGCTGAAGTGGGCTGAGCAGGACCCCGTGAGCGAGAAGGAGATTAAACGCAACACGGCTGCCTACGGCGTGCAGAAGAACCGCAACCCGTTCGTCGACTATCCTGGTCTGGAGCGTTACATCTGGGGCGACATGCAGAACGTGCCGTTCAGCTACGACAACTACCAGAACCCAACGTCGATCATCACCGTCAACGCACCCACCACTCCGCGCCAGGTACGCATCTACACCATCAGCGGCACACTCGTGCGCACTACCAACGATGCAGACCGCGCCCTCGACGGACTCAACAAGGGCATTTACATCGTAAACGGAAAGAAGTACGTTGTGCAGTAGGTTTAAACCCCAAATCGTTCATTAGAAAAACTTTTTGTTATTTTCTAATGAACGATTTGGGGTTAATTATACTAATCTGCTCTGACACTTCAAAGATATTTATTTCACCCTCTTATATCCATTGAGTAATCCATTTAGATTGAGGTGATTTCCATATTAATGCGCAACATTGCACCGATAACTCTAAGGAGCTTTACTTTATCTTTGGTTGTGTTGGGCACAATAATCCACCGCTGATTGTCAATCTGTACTTGTCCGTTAAACATCTTTGATGTTGTTATAAGTGGCTTGCCACACCAAGACAACTCTTTTTGCTTGATTTTATCAATACCTATCTCCCATATTACTTCAAGGAACGTATCTGTTGCTGAATTATTTGCAAAATATTGTCCATCAGGAAATTTTACTAGCAGTTTGTCTCTATTTTTAGTGCGCTTTTCTTTGTTAGGGTTGTCTTGAGCCTCAAAGTCTTCGCCTAACTCCACCTTTAAACCTAAAGACAATTGCTCATTTATAGCATTTAATTGTAGAAACTTTGATTCCGAATTTGATTGTGTGTTGAGATACCAACCATTGCAAACAGGCTTCATCCATTCCTCGTATTTGGGATATATTTCTTTTGACAACAATGGCAGGTGGCATAGATCTAATTTTATATTAGATATAACATCATCACCCAACTCTTGCATTGTTGCTATCATTGTATCGGTTGTACTTTTATAACAAAGGACTTTACCATTGGGGAAGGTTACTCTTAAGAGTTTTCTCTTCGCTCTACCTCGCTTTAGTTCTTCCATAAAGTTTTATATTAATGATACTTCTATTTTTTTGTGCAGCATTGCACCTATTACTCGCAGAAGCTTTAGCTTTTCTTTATTTAATGCTGGCACCACTATCCAGCGGTCTGTATCAATTTGAACTTGATTGGCATACAACTTGTTCCTTGTTATAAGCTGAAAATCGTTCCATGTTAGACCGATACGCATGATTTCATCTATACCAAGTTTCCAAATAGCTTCTATAAAGGTATCTATACTTGATTCGTTGCCGATATATTCACCATCAGGCATTTTCACCAATAGATTACCTGTTATAATATGTTTCTTTTGCTCAATATCTTGCGTTTCAAATCCACATTCAAATTCAATCTTCAGCCCTAGTTTTAGTTGTGAATCAATCTGCAATAATTGTTGATATTTATCTGCAGGCGTTGATTTGGCATTTAGATACCAACCTGGACAGATAGGTTTCATCCATTCACCAAACTTTAGATATTGGTTCACAGAGACTAATGGTAAATGCTTCCACTTTATTTTTATAATAGATATTTTATCTTCTCCTATTTTTCTTAAAACAGAAAGCATTGTTTCGGTTCTGCTTGATAAGCATATCACCGTACCATCAGGAAATGTTACCTTTATAAGTTTCTTCCTTGCCATCGCATTCCTAATATTATATATCGAGTTTATTCAGGACCATTTGCCATTCCGAACGAAGCAGCACTAGTAGTGCCGCTTGTTCTTCTTTCTTCATGTTTCCTTTTTTCAGTCAAAAGTTGCAATTTATCCTTTATAGCCAAGCTCTTTAGCTTTTTCTATTAGTTTTAATGCAATTTGGGCTTGTTTCAAAGATCTAAACGACCTGTTACGCGAGCGTATCGTACCATAGTTAAAAGCATTTTTACGGTCCAATGGCGTGAGATAGTCATTCGTCTTTGCCCAATTTGCAAGTCCAAACCAATAATTTGCTTCAATGGCATCAGCTTCTTGAATACAATTTTGCTGTTCTTCATTAAGACAAGAGCCGTCATCGTTTACTTCTTTCTGAAGAAGTTCACCACCAAGCTTGTCAAGTTCGCCCAGTTTTAGCTTCAAGCGATTCCAACATTCTGGTTTCTTAGTCCACTTGCCAACATCAGTAAATTGCTTTCCTGCAATTTCATTGCATGTTATATGTCCCCAAACCAACGGGATAAGTTCATCTACCTTATCAATGACTTCTTGTTGGACTCTTTGATGTTTCCAGATGTATGCAAAATCAAGTTTATTGTCTGACAGGAAGGATATGGATGACATTAAGTAAGTAACCATATTTGCCTTGTATCCACCTAAATTCTTTGATGACACGATAGAATCAATGGTATTGAACAGAATACATTTAGCAATTATTTGTCTATAATAATTAGCGGTCACCATTGGACTTTCTTTCTTTATATCTGCAACAAAGAGAGCATAGTTTTGCTCTGCACCCTTGCAGACATTGTATGGTTGGAGATTCCATGAAGCCTCGTATTTCGCAATGTCCGTTTTGGTGATTTTACGGTTCTTAGGATATTCTATCTTGAACGACTTCTCGTTATAGCCGCTTAATTGCGCTAACTGGTCAAGATATTGTCCACGGCTACGCTCAAAGTACCACTTGCAATCAGGCTTGTTGGTATCATTAGGCACCCATTCGGAACGACTAAACTTTTCCAAGTCAATCAGGTATGGATCATTCGCGGAGAAATCGGAATTTCTAATGGATGTCTGACTGTTGGCGGTTGTGGATATAGCTTTTACAATTATATCACTGTCATCAGTATTTCGTATTACACTGATTTTAACTGGAACGAAAACTTTGGACAAATCAACATCCCTATCATTAAGTGAAGCTGCGATTGATGCCGTAGTCTGACCTCCATTCACAATTTGCCAATCATACAGTTTGGTAATGTAAAGAGTACCTTCTGACTTTTTTGTTTCAATTTCTGTTGCGGTACTTGATATACCATTGTTGTAAGAAAAGAACATATCAGGTTCTTCACGCAATGTCTTGCGGATTCCCTTGTTCACCTTACCCTTGAACTGCAAGAATGTACGCACGTTTTTCTCCAACAACACTTGTTGGTACTTCTTGTATATTTTAGCCAATGTTACACCTGAAATGACAGCCATGTAAGCATCTACAAAAGGATTCTCATCGCTCATTTTCAAGCACTGTAACTTGGTGTTATACTCTATCGGAAAATCAATCTCTACCTTTTCTTTACCACTACGTATATTGTGTTGCTGATATACTCGCTTCATATCCCACACATTATACTCGATAATAAAATCATCATCACTCGATTCGACGGCCGAAGGGACACAAGCAGGGTCGGTCAGACCATTGGTGATAACATAGATACGCAACTGGCTGATTGAGCCTTTCGTGCTTTGCACCAACCTTGCTACCTCTGCAATTTCATCGGTGTTTTCTATGTTTACTGTGCGCAATAATGTACCGTTCATCGCCTCACGATAGAATGACATAAGGTAATTAAAACCTTGCTGCACCTTATTGTTGTTTACCTTACCAAGAACCGTGTCCGACTTTATAAGATAAAACAGATCAAGCGACTCGGCTTCGTCATTATAATCGTACGCAGTTATTCTTGTGCGCGTCTTCTGAAACGTACATATCTCTGGCGCATTTACCTCGCCATTGTCCTCCATATATTCAAGAATTCCTTTTGCGACTTCCGTGTCAAAATCGGTATTTCCCATTTCTGCTGCAATTCTTACGTTCTCCTGGAACTCTTGAGCAAATTCTTTTATATCCATAGTGCGTGATTTTAATAGGTTTTAATCTTCAAACTTCTGTCTAAGGCGCAATACACAAAGGTACAACATAATACTTAATTAACCTACATTTTGATTAATATATTTTTAGTTTATGTATGCCTTCGCAGATAACCTACACCTTAAAACGCCCACTTTACAGCCCACAGCGGCACATTCGTCAGCCAATCCTGCTCACGATAGTCGGACATAGAGAAGCGCACGCCGTGCAGACCAGGGTTGTCTGTGACGAACTGGCGCAACGACTTCGCTCTGAGATTCTCCTCCGCCTTCACCTCTATCGGTATTATATGCGTATCGTGCTGCACAACGAAGTCAATCTCCAATGTCGAATTGTCATTGCTGTAATAGTAGACAAAGGTGCGCGGCAACGACTTCAGCTGTTGCAGGACATAGTTCTCGGTGAAAGCGCCTTTGTACTCTTCAAACACATTGTCGCCGATGAGTATCTGCTCGGGAGGCGTCTCAGACAAAGCACCGAGCAGTCCGCAGTCGAGCAGAAAGAGTTTGAAAGAAGACATATCTTCATAGAATTTCAGCGGCACAACCGGTTTGCTTATGCGATGCACCTTATGCACCAAACCCGAATCGACAAGCCACTGTATTGCTATCTCAAAATCGTTGGCACGTGCGCCCTTGCGCAGCGCTCCATAGATAAACTTCTTGTTGTCGCGAGCCAACTGCGACGGTATCGAGTTCCACACCATGTTTATGCGCTGCACCTGCTGTTTTGGCGCATGTTTCGACATATCGTTGCGATAGGCGTCTATTATCTTCGAATGGATGGAACGCACCTCCCATATATCCCCACGCTCCACGTATGCCTTCACAGCCTCCGGCATGCCACCTACGAAATAATACTGACGCAACAGTTCGGTCAGCATACCTCGCAATGGCGTCAGAGCCGTCCAACTGTTACTGCGTAGCAATTCTACAAGCTGCTCCTTACCCATAGCCAATAGAAATTCCTCGAAATCCATTGGATACATATACAACATATCCACCTTGCCAACGGGGAACGATGTGCCCTCGTGCAGGGTTATGCCAAGAAGCGAACCTGCTACAGCCACATGATACTCGGGTGCTTTCTCGCAAAAATATTTCAACGAGGCAAGTCCACGCTCCACTTCCTGTATCTCGTCAAGAATAAGAAGTGTGGTTGAAGGCTTTATAGAGACGCCGGAGATTGCACTCAGACTGCGTATGATACGATCTACATCATAGTCGACGAACATATTCTGCATATCGTTGTTGTCGTCGCAGTTGATATAGACCACTTCTGAGTATTCGTGTGCTCCGAATTCTTTCAATATATAGGTCTTTCCGACCTGACGTGCGCCTTGTAGTATCAAAGGTTTACGGGTCGGCGATTCTTTCCATTTTTTAAGACTTGAATATATGCTACGCTCCATAATTACTTAATTTACTAATTTACTGATACTTACAATGCAAAGATACACTTTTTTAGGCGAACTTACAAGCATCCACCACACTTTTCTTGGGGAACTTTCGCACAAACACCACACTTTTCTTGGGGAACTTTCACACCAACACCACACTTTTCTTGGGGAACTTTCACAACAACACCACACTTTTCTTGGGGAACTTGCCAATAAAACCACACGCTGAATCGGGTTGAGACCCGACAAAAACACAATTACCGCATACTGGGACTTCAATTACATGTATGCGGTAATGAAAGTTCCGGTATGCGGTAATGATGTTACCTGTATGCGGTAATCAGCTTACTACTGTAGCTTAACGCTCTAATAACTGTAGCTTAACGCTCTAATAATAGAGTTTGTATCATTGATTGTTGCGGAGGCCGGAGACCTCCGCTACTATATAGTTATAATAAAAAACTATTATTATCACTCCAAATTCCAGATGACCCACTCTTAAGCCTCCAACGCAGCGGCAAACTCGCGGTGGAACGTGCTGTGGAAGTGGATGATCTCGCGGCGAGCCTCGTCGTCGAGTTCCCAGATGTTAGCTTCGCCGGCGCGGTGAGCCAGTATGTGGCGCACGCAGCGAGCAATCTTGCGCTTGTTGTTGCGCGCCTGGAGCTGGTCGCCCTGGATAGGCTTCTGCGAGATGTAGGAGAAGGCTGTGAGGCGCTGCATGAAAGCCTCGTAGCGGTTGAAGAGCAGCGCCTGACGCATCATCTTCTCGGGGTCGGCGTCGAGACCTTCCATGTCGATGAGTCCATCGAGATTCTCGTGACTCCAGTCGGCATCGCCGAGCCAGTACCACTGGAAACCGAGGTGCTGCTCCATGTGCATGAGTCGCTGCGCAAGCATGTCCTCGTCTACGTTCTCCTCAGCGCTGAACTGCTCGAAGGCGAAGCGCGCGAGAGCCACTCCCGTAAGTTCTACGGCGTCTGCACCCTCCACCTCATCGCCGGTGAGAGCGATGCGCCAGCGCGCCATCTTATTCTTCACGAGCAGCGAGTGAGCGCCCATGAGCAGGTCGCTGAGCGGACCCTGCAGGTCTATCTCCTTAACAAGCTCCATGCGGTTGCGCATATCGCGCACCGAGAGCCGGTTATCCTCGTTGAGCACGCACATATAGTTGAGTTTTCCCTCGTCGAGCGCTATCTGGAAGCGGTCGTTAGCCTGGTCGCCCACGAAAGCATACGAGTAGTTGTGGATGTCGCTGTGCGATATCTCGATGTCGCCGGAGAGTTTGTTTTCGTCGGCGTCGAGCAGAGAGAAGCCAACGTACGGTATCTGCAGGCGCAGCGTGAACGGGTTGCCCTCGCGCGGAGTGAGTCGGCAGCTGATGCCGTCGTCGCCGAAGTCGTCCTTGCGCACGACGAAGCCCTCGTCGGTCTCTTGCGCACGGTCTATCTCAACGGTGCCCTGGCGCCATGTGAAGTCGAACACAATCTCCTGGTCGTCCTCGCGCACTACAGAGAGGAATCTGTCTGGCGAGATGCCGAGATACACAGCCTCTACCGGCTCTACCTCCTCGTCGCCCTCGCCGAGCACACAGATGTCGAGACGGCCCACCATCGGGTCGTCTTCCCAGTCGTCGGCGTCGGCTCCGTCGGCGCGGAACACCACAAACGAGAGGCGGCACTGCTGGCGTGTGCCGTCAGCGCGGCAGATGAAATAAGAAGTTTCTTCGGGTACGTAGATCGGCGTGCAGATGTACGGGTTCGTGCAGCGAGCCGAGTATTCTACCTCGGTCCAAACGGACGAGGCGTGAGTGTTTTTACTGCTTGTCATATATACTTTACAATGTTATCCTTTAATCTTTTCGGGTGCTGTCTGCCAGGAATTGCGGCAAACGGACTGCAAAATTACTAAAAATTGGCGAAACAAGCAAGCACAAAAAGAGAATTGAGAGTTGAGAGTTGAAAGTTGAAAATTACGAAAAAGCAGGAAAACGGCTGGAAGATGACTGGAAGAAAGGCTGGTAGATTTCCCGTTTTTGAGGAAATCTACCAGCCTTTAAATGGTTTATAATATGAAGGTTACGGCGATGCTGGAAGATATGGTAGATTTTTTCAACAACCATACATTCTGCAGACCGCTGTAAATTGAAGCGAAAAATTTATTTCTTCACTTTCGAGAACGAGTACGGAGCGTCGCTCTCAGCTGTGCCGCGCTGCTTGTTCGGCTCCGACGCCATGTCGTAAACGAACTGAGCGCCGTTCATAAGGTCGGTGCGCGTAACGTAGTTCTTCGTATACGGAGCGCCGTTGAGCTGCAGCGTCTTCACGTAGCAGTTCTCGTCCTCGTTGTTGCGTGCCTTGATGCTTACGCTCTTGCCGTTCTCCAGATGAAGCGTCATCTCGTCGAAGCGCGGTGCGCCGAGCACATACTCGCCCGAGCCTGGACATACCGGGTAGAAGCCCATTGCCGAGAACACATACCATGCAGAAGTCTGTCCGTTGTCCTCGTCGCCGCAGTAGCCGTCGGGGTTAGCGTTGTACATGCGGTCCATAGTCTGACGAATCCAGTACTGCGTCTTCCAAGGCTCGCCCGAGTAGCCGTAGAGGTAAATCATGTGCTGTACGGGCTGGTTGCCGTGAGCGTAGTTGCCCATATTCATGATCTGCATCTCACGAATCTCGTGGATAACGGCGCCGTAGTAGCTGTCGTCGAACAATGGCGGCACGTTGAACACCGAGTCGAGCATCTGGTTGAATACCTGCTTGCCACCCATGAGGTCGATGAGTCCCTGCGGGTCGTGGAACACCGACCATGTGTAGTGCCAAGCGTTGCCCTCGGTGAAGGCGTCGCCCCACTTCAGCGGAGAGAACGGCTTCTGGAACTCGCCGTTCTTCAGACGACCACGCATGAGGTTGGTCTCCTTGTCGAACACGTTACGATAGTTGAACGCACGCTTGCGGAACGGCTCAAGCTCCTTCTTCGACTTGCCCAGCTGCTTGCCGAACTGATATATACACCAGTCGTTGTAAGCGTACTCGAGTGTGCGAGCCACATTCTCGTTTATCTTCACGTCGTAAGGCACGTAGCCCAGCTTGTTGTAGTATTCGTAGCCGAGACGTCCGGTAGACGAAACGGTAGGGTGAACAGCCTTTGTGCCATGCACTACAGCCTCCCAGAGCTTCTCGGCGTCGTAGTTCTTCAGTCCGCAGAGGTAAGCGTCAGCCACGATAGACGCCGAATTGTTGCCCACCATGCAGTCGCGATGACCCGGCGAAGCCCACTCGGGCAGGAATCCGCTCTCCTTGTATGCGTTCACAAGACCAGCCTGCATCTTCTCGTTCATCGACGGATACATCACATTGAGCAGCGGGAAGAGACAGCGGAAGGTGTCCCAGAAGCCGGTGTCGGTGAACATATATCCGGGCAGCACCTCGCCGTTGTACGGCGAATAGTGTACGATTTCGCCCTGCACATTCTTCTCGTAGAACGAGCGTGGGAAGAGCACCGAGCGGTAGAGGCACGAATAGAACGTGCGGAGATGGTCGATGTCGTGCGACTTCACCTCTATCTTGCCCAGCACGTCGTTCCATGTCTTGCGTCCGCGAGCCTTCACAGCGTCGAAATCGTCGTTGCCAAGCTCTTTGAGGTTCTCTACAGCCTGCTCCTCAGAGATGAACGACGAGGCGATGCGCACGTTGAGCTGCTCGCCGCGCTTTGTCTTGAAGCCTACGATGGCACCGGCGTGGTTGCACTGGCTCACCAGTTCGCCACTCTTTATCTCGCCGTTCACGACTACGGATGTATATGCGAACGGGCGGTCGAACTTCATCACGAAGTAGTTCTTGAAGTTCTCGGGCACGCCGCCGTTGTTCTTTGTCGTATAGCCCACAACCATATTCTGCTCGGGCAGCACCTTAACGTACGAGCCATCGTCGTAAGCGTCAACGACGAAGCTCGCCTGCTCAGCTTCGGGATACGTAACGCGCATGATGGCAGCACGCTCCGTAGGCGCAATCTCGGTAACGATATCGTAGTCGGCAAGGTAGGCACGATAGTAATAAGGTGTAGCCACCTCAGCCTTGTGCGAGAACCACGACGCGCGCTTCTCCTCGTCGAACACGGGTGCGCCTACCTCAGGCATAACGGCAAACTGACCGTAGTCGTTAATCCACGGACTCGGCTGATGGGTCTGCTTGAAACCGCGCAGCTTGTCGGCAGAATAGGTGTATGTCCAGCCGTCGCCCATCTTTCCGGTCTGCGGTGTCCAGAAGTTCATACCCCACGGCATGGCAACGGCAGGATAGGTATTACCCGTAGAAAGCGAGTGCTTCGACTCCGATCCGACAAGCGTGCTGACGTAGTCGACCGGCTCGTAGGTCTTGGCAGTGCCTGCACATACGGAAGCGAGTGCGAGCACGGCTGTGAATAGTTTTCTCTTGTTCATATTTGTTTGTTTTAGTTATTGTAGATAATGCTTATAAGAGTCTTTCCGCAAACGACGGAAACGCACTTGGTGCGAAGAAGGCACGCTTCTTCATTGCAAAGTTAGCGATTTCAGACGAAATACACAATAAATAACGCGCACATACGTTGTTTATTATAAACAATAAACACATGAAAGCAATAATTTCGCTCGCAATATTCCTCATGGCTACGCTCACGGTGTGGGCAGACAGCGCAAAGGACAGATGGACTGTCTATCAGAGTTACAGCAACATCACGGAGATAGAGCCGGCTGGCACGGTCTGCTTCGTGCTGGCTTCAAACTCGGTGTTCTCTTACGACACAACCGACGGACTCGTGCAGACCTACGACAAGGCTGGCGTGATGTCGGACGTGGGAGTGAGCCACATAGCTTGGGCTAAGGCTTCGAAACGACTGGTCGTGGTGTACACAAACTCGAACATCGACCTGCTGTCTGCCAACGGCGACGTGATAAACGCGCCCGACTTCTACCTGAAGACGACGACGCTCGACAAGACTATCAACCATATCGACTTCGACGGACCGTACGCTTACCTCTCCACGGCGTTCGGCGTGGTGAAGCTGAACACGCGCGACGGTGCCATCATGGACACTTACGACCTGGGCACCAACGTGAGCTATACGTACGTGAAGAACGGATACCTCTACGCAGAGTCGAAGGAACGCGGACGCCTGCGCTGCAAGCTCACCGACAATCTGCTCGACAAGAGCAACTGGGTGCGCGAGGACGGATTCACCACGCTGCACGAAGACCGCACCAACGTGCAGGACGCACAGACCAAGCTATGGTGGACAAAGACCGCCGACGGCAAACTGACTTACTACGCTCTTGACGCCGACGGCAAACGCACATACATGACAGAGGGCGTGCAGCCCGAAGGTCCTGTGTCGAACAACTTCTACCGCCTCTATGCACACAACGGAAAGATATATGCCGTAGGCGGAATGTGGAGCCAGGAGACGGATGGCAAGCTGCCTGGCGAGGTGCATGTTTGGGACGGCACTACATGGAGCCACTTCGAGCAACCTACAGAAGCACAACTCGGACATGGAAACGTCGACTATCTATGCATGGACTTCGACCCGCTGAAAGAAGGACACGTGATGGTGGGCGCCAAGAGCGGACTGTACGAGTTTCAGGACGGCAAGTTCGTGAAGTGCTACAATAGTAACAACAGTCCGCTCGAGTCGGCTACAGCCGACAAGAGCAAGAACTATGTCATGGCAACCGGCGTGAAGTACGACCCTACGGGCAATCTGTGGGTACTGAACAGTCAGATTACAAATCCGCTGAAAATGCTCGGCAAGGACGGCGAGTGGAGCGTAATGAACAACATCGGATTGACGAAGGACAACGCTTGGGATGTGAAGGAGCTGTTCCTGAGTCCGACATACGGCTATATGTGGTTCGTGAACAGCTACTGGGAGGAGACGAAACTCTTTGCCTACGACTACAAGAACAACAAGCTGTACGACGCAGGCGGACCAACATTCACAAACGAGGACTACACTACGTTGAAGCCATACTATCTGTTTCATGTAACGGAGGACAAGAACAAAAATATTTGGCTGTCGACATCGGCGGGTCCGCTGTATATGACGCCTAACGACGTGGCTAACGGTGGCGGACGGGTTACGCAGCACAAAGTGCCGCGCAACGACGGAACGAACCTCGCCGACTATCTGCTCTCTAACGTAGAGACACGCTGCATCGCCGTCGACGGCGGCAACCGCAAGTGGATAGCCACTTCGAGCGGTGTGTTCCTCATCAGCGACGACTGCAACACGCAGATCGAGCACTTTACTACCGACAACTCGCCGCTGCCTTCGAACACGGTCTACTACGTGCTGGCAGACCCTAACTCGAACATGGTTTATTTCGCAACGGAGAAGGGTCTGTGCTCGTATCAGAGCGACGCAACCACACCAAACGAGAAGATGACGAAGGACAACGTGTATGCATACCCTAACCCCGTGACGCCTGACTACACGGGATACATCACCGTGGTGGGTCTGAGCTATAACGCCGACGTGAAGATTGTGACATCGAACGGCACTCTCGTAAATCAGGGCAGAAGTACGGGCGGTTCGTACCGCTGGAACGGATGCGACCTTAAGGGCAAACGCGTGGCGAGCGGCATATACATGGTAGAGGCAGCCACCGAAGACGGCGGCAAGGGAACGGTCTGCAAGATAGCTGTTATCAACTAACTCCCGGTGGATATGATTTCTGTTTGCATCGCTACATACAACGGCGCAAGGTACATAGCCGAGCAGTTGGCGTCGATACTCAAGCAACTCTCTGCCGAGGACGAAGTGGTGGTGAGCGACGACGGGTCTACGGACGGAACCTTAGACATTGTGCGCAGCCTCAACGACCGCCGAATACGCATCGTTGACGGACCGCGGCGCCACTCGCCTACGCTCAACTTCGAGTGGGCGCTGCGCAATGCCAAAGGCGAATACATTTTTCTTGCCGACCAGGACGACGTATGGCTTGAGGGCAAGGTGACAAGATGCGTGGAGGAACTGCAGAAGTGCGACTGCGTGGTGAGCGACGCGAGGGTTACAGACAGCCTTCTGAACACAACAAGCGAGTCGCTCTTCCAGCTGATGCACGTAAGACGCGGACGTCTCTCTAATCTTCTCTGGCGCAATGGCTATACGGGCTGTTGCATGGCGTTCAAGCGTGAGGTGCTGAGCAAGGCGCTGCCCTTCCCTACCGACATCCCGATGCACGACATCTGGATCGGCAACGTGGCGGCTTTCTGTGGCAGGCTGCACTTCATCGATGACCGACTGCTGTTGTTCCGCCGACACGATGCGACTGCTTCGTGCAACGGCAAGGGAAGCAATTACTCGCTTTGGCAGAAACTTTCGTTCCGCTGGCACACGCTTAAGAATATCGTCAAACTGAAAACCGGAATAAGATAACCTTATCTCAATACGCAATAGAAAAAAACGTAATCTATGACTCTGAGCATAATAATACCTATATATAATGTGGCAGACTCGCTGCGCCGATGCGTAGACAGCGTGCTTGCGCAGCGCATCAGCGACTGCGAACTGCTGCTCGTCGACGACGGTTCGACCGACGAGAGCGGACGAATTGCGGACGAGTATGCCGCTAAGCATGCTTGCATAAGGTGCTTCCACAAACCGAACGGCGGACTCTCCGATGCTCGCAACTTCGGACTGCAACATGCCGTGGGCAGATACGTAACGTTCGTGGACAGCGACGACGAGGTGGCGGCTGATACGTATGCGCCGCTGCTCGATGCGCTCGCCAAACATGCCGAATACGACATCATCGAATTCACAATGCTGCAGAAGCCTGGGCTGCCCGACGAGACGCTGTTCCAGCCTGGCGAACATGTCTTCGACGATGCGCTCGACTGGCTCGCCTACATGGGTACGGAGCATTGCTGGGTGTGCAACAAGATATTCAAGCGCGAGCTGTTCGACAACGTGAGGTTTCCGATTGGAAAGAAATTTGAGGATATGCTGACGCACATCGAACTGATAAAGCAGCGCCCGTGCATTGCTACCGTCAACCACGGACGCTACATCTACCATTATAATGCGGAGGGCATAGCGGCGAAGGACAAGGCTAACGGACTGACTTCGCTGCTCGAAGCACAGCTCACTCTGGTTGACGAACTGGGCATAGACACCCGTCAACGACGCTGGCACCGCCTGTATATGAACATGCTTACGGCGCAACTCTACACCTTCCGCTGCACAGAGACCATACTTCTGAAGCCTCAGCGCATTGCCCTTTCGGGTTACGCTACGTGGAAAGACTCGCTTAAGGCGCTGCTCGTAGACACAATCGGTCTGCGAATGACGTGCCGTCTATTCAAAACATTAAGCCGATAAGATTATGAAGATAGTATATATTGTTGAGGATTTCGCCGAGAACGGCGGCGTAGAACGCATTGTCTCGCTGAAGGCTAACGAGCTTTCGACAAAGTACGGACACGATGTGACGATAGTGTCTGTATACAAGGACGAACGACCCGTGCTGTATAGTCTCGACAAGAGCATATGGTTCGTGAGACTCGACGTGCCGTTCGCCACGAAAAGCCACGGACGCATTGCGACACTCGCAAGTAGGGTGGCGACGCTCGCACGTGCTGCAAGCCGACTCAACAAGGCGGTGAAGCAGCTCGACCCCGACGTCATCTTCTTCACCACAACGCTCGGCGCGCTGCTTCTTCCGTTCTGTCGCACGAAGGCAAAGCGTGTGTACGAGTCGCATCTTGCGCGTCCGTTCAATCCGTACCAACAGTTGTTCTGGCTCACAAAGCGTAGCGCCGACGCCGTTATCTGCCTCACGAATGGCGACATGCACGCTTTCGGAGACGGCAGGAACGTGCGGCTGATACCCAACTTCATTGAGCAACCGAAACACAGCGTGGCAGACTACGGTCGGAAGAAGGCGATAGCTGTGGGCAGACTGGAGAATCAAAAGGGGTTCGATATGCTCATCGACTGCTGGAAACGAGTGGCTGAACAGCATCCCGACTGGCACCTGGATATATACGGTGTGGGGTCGCTCCACGACAAGCTGCAAGAACAAATAGACCAGCTGCGTCTGAACGACTATATCACACTCTGCGGACGCTCCAACAACATAATGGATGTCTACCCAGAATACAGTCTGCACATCATGTCGTCGCGCTATGAGGGTCAGCCGATGACACTCATCGAGGCGCAAGCATGCGGTCTGCCTTCTGTAGTGTTCAACTTCAAGTTCGGTGCGGCTGACATTGTGCAGAACGGCGTCAACGGCATCATCGTAGAGCAGGACGACTGCAATGCGTTCAGCGAGGCACTTTGCAAAATGATGAGTTCGGAGGATATGCGCAAAAAGTACGGAGAGAATGCGCTCGAAGTGGGCAGACAGTACTTCAAGGATAATGTTTTTGGAAAGTGGGTTGAGCTTATCAATACCCTAAAACAATAGGTTCGGTGACCGTGCGGCGAACGCGATTCGATCGGGCGGCGGACGGAATCTGATCGGGCGGCGGACGGAATCCAATCGGATTGCGAACGCCACACGATGCTAAAGACTATAATTTAGCATGCTAAAGACTATAATATAACTTTTCGTACTGCTCTGCTACGTGGCGGTAGTCGTGATACTTGTGCACGAACTGTATGCTCTCTTGCGCCATTCTTTCGAGCGTTCCGTCGGTGAAGAGGGCACGCTCAATCGCCGCGATGTTCTCCTCGTCGGGCACATCGGGGCGCACGTTGATAATCGGGCGCAGCGTATCCTCGCCAATAAACTCATAGTATTCTTCTTCGCCTCCACCTATGACAACCGTTCCGCGAGCCATTGCCGCGAGCGAGTTCATCGACGGGGTGTAGCTGTATAGCTGGTCGACAAGCACGTCAGCCTTAGCAAGCAGGTGCATATACTCGTCGTAAGGCACTCCTTCTACGTACTTAATCTGCACCTTGCCGGGATGTCTACGCGCCACCTCCTCAACGAAGGCTGCTATCTTCATTGCGCCCTTCATGAAGTCGCGCTTGGGCTGAAGACCGATGAGGAGGGTGAGAGGGTGAGGTGGTGAGGTGGTGAGATTTGTTGGGAGTTGAGAGTCGTTGGGGTGAGAGGGTGAGGGTGTGTCATTACCCAGACATTTCACCTTCTCACCATCACACCATCTCACCATCTCTTCACACTCTATCGGTAGCGGGATGTAATGGAGTTTGGCGGCATAGGGCGGTTCGTTGTAATCGAGCCAATACTCGTAGAGACAAGCCACGAGGGCGTCAGCCATGCGGGTCGTCTTACGCCACGAAGCCTCAGCACCGTGCTCAACGACTTCAGCAATGCGGTCGCGATGCTGGTCGGCGTTCTGCAGCTGTCCGCTCCAATAGGTGTCGGAATAGGCAGGTACGCCCTGCGCCTGGCGGCGGAATATCTGCGGGTCGTCGCCAAAGCAGCCCTTCACAACGCGGCGGTTGGTGAGCTTGAGGAAGCGCAGCAGCAGCGTGTTCCAGCGATACATGAGCGGCACAAACTGATAGTTGTGTATCTGCACCACGTCGTTGCCGCACAGTTGCGGCAGATGGCGCAGCAACTGCCATACCACTCGCAAGCCGCCGAGCTTGCCCCAACGCCAGTCGCGGCGCAGGTCGATGTCGCGCGGAGCATCGTGCCAGCCATTGCCGTCGGACATGGTTGTGACGCGGTGTCCACGCTCGACGAGTCCTTTCTTCAAAGTATTGTGAAGAAAGCTCGCCTCGCCTATCAATAGTATCTTCATAAATCGTCTTTTTTATGATGGTGATGTGGTGAGATGGTGATGTGGTGAGATATGTGGGGTAATGTCAACACCTCAACATCTCAACACCTCAACACCTCAATATCTCACAACCGCTTGAAGTTGCCGTTACCGTCGAGCACCTCGTAGGTCTCTACCGTGACACGCTTGCCCTTTATCTGCAGCACGTCGAACGAAGCGTTGCCGTCCTCGTCGCGCCAAGCGTTGTTCACCTGGTGGATGTCGTAGCCACGATAGTGCTGCACGGATTTGGCGTGGGTATGACCGACGAAGAACGCAGCGAGGTTATAGTGCTCAAGAATGTCGAAGAGCTGAGTGCGCTGCTCCTCAGTCCACCACTCCAACGCCCACGCATCGAAGCCGTAGTGCTGCACGTAGACCACTGGCTTGCCGTCGGAAGCGTACTTCTTCAGGTCGTCGGCAATCCACTGCATGTTGCTCTCGCAATAGGTGGTGTCGCCGGCAGCGAGCTGTCCGCACACGAAGTGAACACCGCCGATGTCGAACGAGTAGGAACGCGACGAGCGGTGTATGTTCAAGATGCGTCCAGCTTGCTTCATGTCGAGCAGCGTAGAGTCGAGGTAGTGGAGATTAAACTCCATACCTATGCGGTTCTGCTCAGGTCTGCCGGTCTCGGGCGATATGTCGTGGTTGCCGAAGGTGGGATATGTGTCGTAGTGAATCTGCCGGTAGCCGGGTCCTCGCTCCCAACGCTGCCGGTAGAGGTCGAGTATCTTCGGGTCTGACTTGTCGAAGAGGTCGCCGGCGAGTATCACGCCGTCGATGCGACGATGGTCGCCGAGCGCATTTATGGCGAGCACATGGTGAAACTGGTCGGTCTCTGGCGGCATATCGAAATGCAGGTCGGCTGCTATGACGACGGTGCAGTTTGCCTCACGCTTCTTCTCCGACGCGTAGCCGTTGAGGGCAGAAAGCGCGAAGAGCAGAAGTGTAGCGAATATCATTTTTGTAAGCATAGTGAGATGTTGAGGTGGTGAAATGATGAGATGTTGAGATATGTTGTGGTGATAAGATGTTGAGATATGTTGAGGCGGTGAGTTGTGCGGAGTAATGTCAACATCTCAACACATCAACATTACATATCTCACCATCTCAACACCTCAACAGCAGAACGCAACTAAATTGCGTTCTGCCCAACCTTGATTTCCTTCTCCACACTCTCGCCGTCGCCCCAGATGAGCGTCAGCTTGAATGGGATATTCGTATTGATAGTAACTTTCGGTTTCTCGTTAACAGAACTGCGCTTAGCCACCTTGAACGAGATATTGCCGTCGGCGCCGAGCGGATAGCGGTCGATGCCGTAAGCGTCGAGCAGCTGCACGTCGAGCGTCACGTGCGAGTCCTGTATGTCGGCACGTATGCCGAAGATATACTCGATGAGGTCGGCGATTGGCGGCAGACCGGTCCAACCCACAAAGTCCTTGCGAGCCATGAAGCCCGGCGCAGCATCCTCCGGAGCATAATACTCCCAGAACGTACCCGTCTTCTTATACACCTTCAACACGTTGTTGTAATGGTTCATCACGATGTCGTGAGCCAATCGGCGATAGCCCTTCTCCACGAGTCCCGAAACAACCATATAGTTGGTTCCGGGCCACACGCCGCCTTCCCAGTAGCGTCCGTTAGCCTTATACTTCGGGTTATCGGCAGCAAGCGACGCCACACGGTGCGGACGGTTGAACTTGCAGGTGTCGTCGAGGTGCTCCACGAGACGGTCGAGGCGCTGCTTGGGTAGCACATCGGTATGCAAAGCCCAGTAAGCATAGATGCCCTGCGTCGTAGAGAGCGAGTCGTTGGCATACTGGTCGTAGAGGAATCCGTCGCGCTCGCTCCACATGTTCTTGTTGATGTACGCCGAGAGATTCTTTATGTCGTCCTCAAACTCCTCAATCTCCTGCCAGCGCTCAAGATAGAAGCCCATCTTCAGCAGAATGTTCGCCACCATTATCTGCTGCAGGCAGGCGTCGAGCCATATCATGTGACCGTTGCTATAGATAGTGTTGTAGCCTTCGGGCACACGTGGCATATTGTCCATGCCTGTGCCCCATCCACTGCTCCAGTATGTACCGTTGCGCCAGGTGCGGTTCAGCTTGAGCCATTTGTAGTAGGCGGCAAGCACGGGGAACACCTTGTTCAGACGGTTGTCGTCGCCGAACTGCGTGTAGTAGAGCCACTCCGACCACGGCAGCAGGTTCGGACCGGTAGATGTAGGGTCGTAGCGGCCGAAGCAGTCGGAGCCGTCGGCGCGTATCTCGCGACAGATGAATCCGTCGGGATGCTGCTTGGCGTAGAAGTTGTCGAGCGTCTTCTGGAACGGGAAGAAGCGGTCGCCGTAGCGGCAGAACATCGTGATGAACGCGTCGTCCCACATGAAGATGTTGCCGTTGTAGGCGGGCGAGATGTATGAGGTGACGAAGCCCGAGTCGTCGAGCGGCTGGCAGACGTTCTTCAGACCTATCTGCCATGCCTTCCAGTACATCTCTATCTCCTTCTGGTGTCCCTCCCAATAGGGCGAGGGCAGCACCTTGCGTGCCTGTTCGAAGGTGCCGGGCTTCGGTTTCTCTACCTTCGCCGTGCGGAACGTGTTCTCCGCCACGAGTGTCTGCATTACATACGTGTTCTTGTAAGGCAGCTTGTAGAGCGGCGAGCCAGAAGATATGAGGTTCTGCGCTGGCGCAAGCACCGCAAAGAGCGAGGCTGTAAGGGTTAATATTGTTTTCTTCATCTTATTTGTATATTACTTGATTACTCCGTATGTGAGCAACTGCTTGATGCGCTTGAACACGTCGGTATTCTCGTAGATTCCGGTGAAGTGTTCTGCGCCCGGACCGAAGGCGTAGACCGGAACCATAGCGCCAGAGTGGTCGCGTGTAGAGAAGCAGCACTCTACGCGTCCTTCGTTCTTGTCGCCGTTGACGAGCGTGAGTCCGCCCGTCTCGTGGTCGGCTGTAACAACGACGAGTGTCTCACCGTCTTCTGCCGCCCACTTCATCACCTTACCAATGGTCTGGTCGAAGTCGAGCGTCTCCTTCATGAGCATATCGAGCTGGTTGAAGTGTCCGTAGTCATCGAGCTGCGAGCCTTCGATCATCATGAAGAAGCCCTTCTTGTTGCGGTTCATCAGGTCGATGCCCTTCATCGAAGCACGCGCAAGCAGGTCGCCGCGCTCATCGGGCAGCGGAGTGTCCTTGTCGTAAGGCACGGCAAAGATGTTGCTGTTGGTGTCATATGCGAAGAAGTCGTCGAGCGAACGCGAAACGTGATAGCCCTTCACACGCAGTTCGTTGAAGATGTCGCGTCCGTCCTTGCGGTTGGCGAACTTCTCAGCGCCACCGCCGAACACAAAGTTGACACCACTTGCAGGATAGTCGCCGACGAGTTCTTCTTCCTTGTCGCGGTCGATGTTATGGCAGCAGAAGTCGCATGGCGTAGCGTCCCAAAGTCGGCATGTGACGGCGATGCCCGCATCCTTGCCAAGCTCCTTCGCCACGTCTACGAGCGACGTCAGCGGCTTGCCTTCGGGGTCGACGCCTACGGCATGGTAGCAGGTCTTTACGCCCGTAGCGAGCGATGTTCCGCCCGAACCGGAGTCGGTTACGAGCTTGTTAGTTGCCCAAGTCTTCGACAATCCGGTGGCTGTAGCGTTCTCGAGCCACAGTTTTCCGCGGTTGGCTGTCCACGCCGTGTAGACGTGCATGAGGCTCATGCCGTCGCCAATCATCAATATTACGTTCTTCACCTTTTTGCCTTTCGGTGCCTTTATCTTCTCAACGGCGTATGGTTTGTCGTATGTGAAGGTTTGTGTGGGCATGTTGTACTGTGCACTGGCTGTGACTGCACATACGGCAAGAGCCACAATAGCAAATAGTCTGTTTATTTTCATAATGTTCTATAGATTGTTTGTTATTTTGTTGTTTGTCTTTCTTTCATGGTCGGCAACGGCTGAAGAACAACCTGCGGAGGTCGTTTTCAGTCGACTGCTTAGGTGTAGACAAAGGTAAGAATAATTTTTGTGAACCGGAAAGTTTTCTATACATTGAGGGGTATAATTGCGTTTTTTTCTTTACATTTGCATAGAAACCACACCTTAGCGTGCGTTATGAATTAATCGGACAAATCAAAAAAAAGAAGAATCATTTATGAGAAAAACATTGCTTCTGATCTTTACGGCTTTGTCATTGTTAACATGCAACGCCCAAGAGCAAGGGTCGGCAGACATCATACCTATGCCTAACAAGCTGGAGGTGACTGCTGGCAGAGTGCTCAGACTCGGCAGCGAAGTGAAGATAAGCATACCGAAAGACCTCAACAAGCGGAAGGCAATAGTTGGCTACCTTGAAGGCAGACTGAACGACAACAACATACACACAACGGCGACAACGGCGAAGAAAGCGCAGTTGCTGCTGGTGGTGGACAACACTCTGCAGGACGAAGCCTACGAACTGACGGTGACGCCGAAGCGTGCCGTTATAAAGTCGAACGCTCAAGGGGCGGGTTTCTTCTACGGCGTGCAGTCGTTCATGCAGCTGGTGCCGGCGGAGGCTGACGCGGAGGCTGCGGTTCAGTGCGTAGAGATTAAGGATGCGCCGCGCTTTCAGTATCGCGGTGCGATGATTGACGTGGCTCGCAACTTCCAGTCGAAGCAGACCGTGTTGCGCTTCATCGACCTTATGGCGGCGTTCAAGATGAACCGACTGCACATTCATCTCACCGACGACCAGGGTTGGCGCATCGAGATAAAGCGCTATCCGCGACTTACGGAGGTGGGATCGAAGCGCAGTCAGACTATGATTGGTCACTCCGACTACTACTTTCCGCGACGCTTCGACGGAAAACCGCAGGAGGGTTTCTACACGCAGCAGGACATTAAGGAGATGGTGGCGTATGCTGCCGACCGATTCATCACGATTATACCCGAGATAGAAATGCCGGGACATTCGTCGGCGGCGCTGGCGGCTTATCCGCAGTATTCGTGCGGACTGGGCAAGCAGTATGTGGTGCGCGACTATATGGACATCTTCGACGAGGTTTACTGTCCACAGGAGCAGACGTTCGAGTTCTTGCAGAACGTGCTGACAGAGGTGATGGATCTGTTCCCGAGCGAGTATATACACATCGGCGGTGACGAGTGTCCGAAGAAGGCGTGGAAGGTTTGTCCGCGCTGCCAGGCGCTGATAAAGAAGCTGAATCTGAAGGACGAACACGAGCTGCAGAGCTGGTTCATCCATCGCATTGAGCGGTTCGTGAACAGCAAGGGAAAGAACATCATTGGCTGGGACGAGATTCTGGAGGGCGGACTGGCGCCGAACGCCACCGTGATGTCGTGGAGAGGCGAAGTGGGCGGCATTGAGGCTGCGAAGATGAAGCACAAGGTGATAATGACGCCGGGCGACTACTGCTATATCGACCACTATCAGGAGGACCCCGAGCATGCTCCGCTTGCCATCGGCAGCTATCTGCCTCTGGACAGCGTGTATGCGTACAATCCGTTGCCCGAGAGTCTTACGCCGGAGGAGCAGAAGTACATAATCGGTACGCAGGCAAATCTTTGGGGCGAGTATGTGCAGACGGCTGATTATCTGGAGTATATGGCTTATCCGCGACTGATGGCTATGGCTGAGGTGCAATGGACCGACGCTGAGAAGAAGGACGTCAACAACTTCCACAAGCGTCTTAAGACGCAGTTTGCTTGGCTCGACAAGAAGGGCGTGCATGCCTGCCGCAACTTCTATGAGGCTGAGTTCGGCGGCGAATGGAACAATGAGCAGAACGTATATGAGGTGAAGCTCAAGACGCTCTGCCCCGACGCCGAGATACGCTATGCGCTCGACTGCGCCGACGAGAACCGCTTCAAGACCTACTCTGCGCCGATAGCTCTCGACAAGGAGACGGAGTTGTGGGCGGCAGTGTATGTAGACGGCAAGCGGATGGGCGGCATAACGCATAAACGCTTCGCCGTGAATAAGGCTACGGGCTGCGAATATACGTGCTCGCCGAAGGCTGCTTGGGAGAATATGCACGAAGGATATGCGCTCACCGACGGACTGCGCGGATTCTCGAAGGACACGCGCTACTGGACGGGCTTCAACAAAGACACGCTGCGGATAGACATCAGTCTGCACGAGGCGACGACAATCAGCAGAGTGAAACTCGGTACGCTGTGGCGCACTTGGAACGCCGTATGGCCCGTGCGCGAAGTGAGGGTGATGGTTTCTGACGACGGCAACGAATACAGAACGGTTGCTTGTAAGAAACCCGAATACGACTTCTCGCTTACCGAGGCTACACGCTTCCCCGTCGAGGTGAAGTTCGAGGAAAGCGGCGCAAGGTTTGTAAGGCTCGTGATTCTGGGTGGCGGAAAGTGTCATGAGGGTCATTACAACGCCGGCGAACCGAGCGAACTGGCATTGGACGAGATTGAGATTTACTAAGCACGGCAACCACACGTTTCAAAACAAAATGCAATGAACGGACAAACCAATAAGAACAACTATAAACAACTATAACAAATGAACAAAAACCTATTAGTTACTTTGCTCTTCTTGCTGGCAGCAGGAACCGCATTTGCACAACACAAGTTCCGTTTCAATAACGACGGCAAGTTCAAGATTGTGCAGTTCACCGACATCCATTGGGACCCGACATCTGCCGGATGCGACACCACACGCAACACCATCCTCTCCGTACTGAGTCAGGAGAAGCCCGACATAGCTATTCTCACGGGCGACATCGTTACTTCGAATCCTGCGAAGAAGGGTTGGGAGGCTATAATAAAGATTTTCGAGGAGGCAAAGATGCCGTTCGCCGTGACGCTGGGCAACCACGACGCCGAGCCGCAGTATATGAGCAAGCAGGAGATATTCGACGAGCTGCTGAAGTCGCCTTACTTCGTAGGCTCGCACGGACCGCAGGGCATTCCGGGGCATGGCCAGTATGTCATTCCGGTGTACGGGTCGAAGGAGAAGGACAAGGTGCAGTCGCTGCTCTACTGCATCGACTCTAACGATTATCCCGAAACCGACGAGCTGGGTCACTACGACTGGATTCACTTCGAACAGATTGCGTGGTACCGCGACCAGAGCAAGCACTACACAGAACTGAACGGCGGCACTCCTCTGCCGGCGTTGGCGTTCTTCCACATCGCTCTGCCCGAATATCGCAACCTTATGAACCGCCCTGGCACTTGGGGCAGATGCGACGAGGGCGAGGTATGCGCTGCTGACATCAACAGCGGAATGTTCGCTTCGTTCGCCGAATGTAAGGACGTGATGGGCGTGTTCGTGGGTCACGACCACGACAACGAGTTCATAGGTCAGGAGAAAGGCATCTGTCTTGCCTACGGACGTGTGACTGGTACGGACGCTTACGGCGGACTGGTGCGCGGCGGACGCGTTATCGAGATGTATGAGGGCGAAAGACGCTTCGACTCGTGGGTGACTACACCGCAGGGCAGAGACTTCGCTTACTACTACCCGTCGGGCATCACATCGATTGACGAGGAGGGCCCGTATCTGTCGGCTCTGAACGTGAAACCGAAGAAGCACGGCGTGAACTATACTTACTATGAGGGCAAGTTCAAGAAGACTGCCGACATCTTCAACAATGGTAAGAAGGTGAAGGAGGGCGTGCTGAACAACTTCATCATCACCGAGGCTCGAAGCGAGGACCACTTCGGCTACGACTTCCGTTCGTTCATAAAGATACCCAAGAAGGGCTTCTACTACTTCGACATCGCTTCCGACGACGGTTCGCGCCTGTTCATCGACGGCAAGGAGATTATCGACAACGACGGTTCGCACAGTCAGGAGTTCGTAGCTGGTAAGGTGGCGCTCGACGAGGGTTTCCACGAGATGCGCATCATTTACTTCGAGGACTACATGGGACAAAGCCTTAAGATAAAGATTACGGACAGATACAACAGTAGTCGCATACTTCCAGACTATATGCTTTACACCAAATAAGATTACCACGTAGGTAAAACATCATTCCCGCATATCGGTAACAATGTTACAGATATGCGGGAATATCATTACCACGCCACGAGAATACCCAAAAACTCCGCACAGCGAAACATTCTGCTGTGCGGAGTTTTGTTGTTTAATAAGTATTAGTAACCGACGGTTAACGAGTGTTTGTAACCGTCGGTTAATGAGTTTTTAATAGCCGTCGTTCTGGTGCAGCGCACCACCCGACTTCGTGATTTCTGTTGAAGGATACGGGAACACCATGAGATGGTCGTCGTACTCTACGGGCTTAACCGCAGGGTTAGCCTCGTTGAGATAGTCCTCGTACGGTCCAACTTCGAAGGTGCTGTTCCAGTCGCTGCGGTCGGCATAGTGGCGAGCACGCGGGTGAGCGTTCAGCTCCTTCTTAGCAAGCTCCTTAATCTCGGGTGCACCAGAGTGGAACCAGCGCTTCAGGTCGTAGAGGTGGTCGCTGTACTCGAAGGCGAGTTCGCAACGACGCTCGTGATAGAGGTCAGCCCATGTAGCGTTGCCCGACAGCGGAGTGAGGTGAGAGCGGTTGCGCACGCGGTTGATGTCCTTTGCTGCGAGGTCGGCATGACCGAGAACGAGGTTAGCCTCGGCACGGAACAGAAGCATCTCGGCAAAGCGTACGAGCGGCATGTGAACGCGCGCTGTAGGCCAGTTGCCGTTGGAGCTTACGTAGCCGTTCTTGTCGGCATTCTCGTACTTGAACGGATCCATGTACTTGTTGATCATGAAGCCCGACTCAACGTCTGATGTAGAGAAGAACTTGCGTGTCTCGCCGAAGAACTGGAACTCCTGACCGTATTCGAGCACAGAGCGTGTGATGCGGGCGTTGCCTGCACCGTCCTTCAGCATCTCCTCGAAGATGTCGTACGACGGCTTGATCTGACCCCAACCGTTGTAGACGCCCCAACCCTTGTTCTCAAGAATTACGCCAGGGAACTCGGAGCCGCCAGGAGTGTCGCCACCTGTGCCGGCAATGCCGAAGAGGTATTCCTTTGTCCAGTAGTTGGAGAAGTCGGAAGAGAAGATGTCTGCGAACTCGGGAGCGAGGTCGCGTCCGTACTCATTCTCAAGAGCGTCTACCATCTTGATAACGTTCTCCCACTGCTTGCTGTCGAACGCAGCCCAGTAAGCATAGACCTTAGCCTTGTAAGCAACGGCGGCTGCCTTGTGAGCACGTCCGCGGTTGTCGATGCCGTAGTCCTTGAAGTTCGGCAGATACTTGATGGCGTTGTCGAGGTCTTCGATAATCATCTTGTAGTTGTCCACTACCGATGCCTGCTGCTTCGGAATAGAGTTGCCGTAGCCGCCAGGGAAGTCCTCGTAGCGTACGAACGGCACACCCTGCTTGTCGTTACCGTAGCGGTAGGCAACATAGAAGTGGCTGAAGGCGCGCATGAAGAACGCCTCGCCGAGCGAGCGTGTCTCTACAGCGGTGAGCGCTGTAGACTGCTGCTTCTTCAGCAACTGCTCCACAACCCAGTTGGCGCGAGAGATGAGGCCGGTAAGGCGGCCGTATGTGCCCTTCAACGGGTCTTCATCGCCTGTATACTGGAGGTTGGCGAGAGTAGGATAGCTGCGCGTACGGCCCCAAACGATGTCGCACGCACCGCCCTGCTCCCAGTAAAGTTCGCGACCGAAGAGGCCCTCCTGATGAATCGGCGCATAGAGAGCATCGATAGCATCTACAGCCTGGTCGTCATTGGTGAAATATAGCGTCGTAGTAGGCTCGCCCTCTTTCTGTACGTCGAGGAAATCGCTACACGAGCTCAACAGTGCCGCAGAGAAAACGGCTGTCAATATATATTTTGCTTTCATAGATATTGCTTTTTAGTTGTTTTAGTAAGTAAGTTTCACACCGAAAGAGAACGTGCGAGCCACCGGATACTTCATAGCGTCCCATCCGCCACACTCGGGGTCGATGCCGGTGTAGTTGGTGATGGTGCAGAGGTTCTCGCCACTTACGTAAACGCTCAGACGACTGTTGCGCGAACCGAAGTGTGAGCACTTGCGGAGAAGGGTGGTGAGGTCGTAGCTTACGGTCACGTTCTTCAGACGCAGGTATGAAGCATTCTCAAGATACCAGTCGGAAGCTGTAGAGAAGTTGCCGTTCGGGTCGTTCTTAGAGAGGCGCGGAATGTCAGAGTCGCGGTTTGTCTCGCTCCATGCGTCGAGGATGCGCGAGTCGCGGTTGAAGTTGCCCTGAACGTCTGAGAGTGTCATATACTTTGCAACGTTCATCGCCTTTGCTCCTGCCACGCCCTGAAGCATTGCAGAGAAGGTGAGGTCTTTCCATGTGAAGCCTGCAGAGAACGAGAAGGTGTACTTCGGTGTGGCAGAACCACAGTACTGACGGTCGGCGTCTGTAATCTTGCCGTCGCCGTTCTTGTCGATGAACTTCAAGTCGCCTGCCTTTGCGTTAGGCTGAATGCGGTTGCCGTTCTTGTCTACGTAAGAAGATGCTTCGGCGTCGCTCTGGAAGAGGCCTGCGCTCTTGATGAGGTAGAACGAACCGAGAGGCTGACCCTCTGCGTCCTGATAGCAGTAAGGCAGGTTGCGGAACGAACCATCACCGGTCCATACACCTGCGTTGCCGTCTGCGTCCTTCACGCCGATGTCGCTAACCCAGTTCTTGAGCCAAGAGAAGTTGCCGCCAACGTAGTACGACCAGTCCTTGTTGATGCGGTCGTTCCAGTTGAGCGAGAGCTCGAGACCACGGTTGCGCACCTCGCCTTGATTGATGAGCATCGGGTCGAGACCGATAGAGCCAGGCCAGTTCATCGACTGAGTCTGGATGAGGTCGAACGTGCGCTTCTCGAACCAGTCGAACTGCAAAGCCAAGCGGTCGTTGAACATATTGAGGTCGAGACCGAGGTCGAACTGCTCTGAGGTCTCCCAAGTCAGGTTGTTGTTGAGAGCGATAGAGTTGTAGATGAATGTATCCCACAGTGTATTCTTCTCAACGCCATACTGCGCCTGCTCCTGCCATGAGTCCTTAGAGAGCACTGCCGAACGGTAGTTGTAGCCGATAGAACCGAGGTTGCCCACACGACCCCAAGAAGCGCGGAGCTTGAGGAGCGACACGAGGTCGGTCTTCGGGAAGAAGGCTTCGTTAGAAATCTTCCAACCGGCTGTCACAGCGGGGAAGTCGCCGTGGTTCTTGCTCTTAGGCAGACGACCTGCATAGTCGCGGCGCCAAGAAGCTGTGAGAAAGTAGCGGTCGTCGAACGAGTAAGCTAAACGTCCGATGAGCGACACGTTGGCGTCAGGGCCTGTGAGATAGTCCTTGCCAGACACGGAGCCTGCGTAAGCGATATACTGCAGATAGGGCGACTCGTCGGCGAAGGTCTTGCCGTTCAGCTCGAAACCGCGTATGTTGAAGTGGTCGGCTGTGGTAGAGAAGAGTGCGCCTACAGTGTGCTTGCCGAAGGTGTTGTCGTATGTAAGGGTGTTCTCTGTCTTCCACTGGTCGGTGCGGTATGTGCTCTCGGTGAGCGAGTTGCTGCCGTCGGGCTTACCTACCTCGTCGCGACGCGGCGTGAAGCCTTTGTAGTGGTTCGACTGCAGGTTGTATGTAAAGCGGCTCACGAACTTCAAACCCGGAACTACGTTCGCAATCTCCAACGATGTGGTTGACCATGCGTCGTTGGTGCGGTCGAAGATGTTCTTGGAAGAAAGCGTGCTGATTGGGTTCACAGCGTCGCCATGAGCATCGGCGAAGTTGTTGCCGTACGTAGCGATGTATGCTGGGTCTTCGGTTGTTGTTCCGCCGAAGCCGCTCTTTGTGAACGGACTGTAAACGGTGGCACTTGCCGGCATGTAGATAGCCGAGAGGATAGGTCCGGTGTAACCCTCATTGGTGTCTGTAGTGCGACTCTCGGTGTTCTTCCATACGAAGTCTTCGCTGATAGAAACCCACTTGTTAATCTGATACTTGCCTGTATAGTGCAGGGCAAGGTTCTTGTTGAACGTATAGCGCATTACACCCTCGTCGTTATCGTAAGCGAACGACAGACGGTTGGTGAATGTGTCTGTACCTGCGTTGATGGCTACGTTATGGCGCTGGTAGAACGCTGTGCGGAACACCTCGTCCATCCAGTTTGTGCGGGTTGTTGCAATCCACGGGTTCTTCTTTTCATCCCAACCGTTAGGCAGAGCCAGACCTGCGTTGGCGTAAGAGCGCTTGCGCATCTCTATCTCCTGCTGTGCGTTGAGCGGCTTGGGCAGGTTTGTAGCGTTGCGCACACCTACCATACCCTCATAAGAGACAGATGTGGCACCCTTCTTTGCCTTCTTTGTTGTAACGAGCACTACGCCGCCGGCTCCCGACTGCGCACCGTAGATAGCTGCTGAAGCGGCGTCCTTCAATACTACAATCGACTCGATATCGTTGAGCGAAGCGATCGGTGCGCCGGGCACTCCGTCTACTACCCAAAGCACGTTGTCGCCGTTCTGCGAACCTTGACCGCGAATCACGATGTTAGGAGCGGCTGTAGGGTCGCCACCGTCGGCAGCAACGGTTACGCCTGCCAACTGACCCTGCAACATGCCCTCGGTAGAGGTAACGGGGCGCACAGCCAGCTCGTCGACATTGCTCACAACGCCAACGGCTGCCGAGAGGTCCTTCTTCTTTGTAGCGGTACCGTAACCGATGGCTACAACCTCGTTGAGCATCTTGCTGTCCTCGTCGAGGACAACAACGATGTCGCGGTTGTTAGCGCCAACCGTCACTTTCTTTGTTGTATAGCCTACGTATGAAATCTCGAGTGTGCCTCCAGGCAGCACCTGAAGACCGAAATTACCATCTACATCAGTAACTGTGGCTGCCTTGTATCCCACGAGTTTAACGGAAGCGCCAATGATAGGTTCTCCGTTCTGATCCTTCACAACGCCCTTGACGGAAATGCTACCGCGCAATGGCTGTTGTACCTCAGTCGCATTGGAGAAAGCAGTGCCTGCATAAGCCGAAGAGGAAAACGACAACATAGAACATGCGGCTACTCCGAAGATGCCCCACATCCAATTTTGTTTAGAAATACCTTTTCCCATGTTCAATAAATTTTAATTAATATATGCAATAGATTATTATTCGTTGTAAATGTAATAGTTGATATTCATTGCAAATGTAGGCAAAATATTAAAATCAAGCAAATAAATGTTTCAAAGATTAAAAAATGAAACGTTATTTTAAAGATTACGTATCAAAAACAACTGAAAAACAGAGCGAATCCGACTGATTAGCAACATCTTTTTGCATTGATACAAGACAATACGAGGCAAAAAAAACGTGCATAACTTTTGCCGTTACATATTAAAATGCTAACTTTGCAGGTGGATAAAGCTATACATTATTATATAATGTGGCAGACCGACAACGAAACAAACGTTTTTATACATAAAACAATAAACAATTATGGTAAACTACAAAGAATTGGGCTTGGTGAACACACGTGATATGTTCGCAAGAGCCATCAAGGGTGGTTACGCTATCCCTGCATTCAACTTCAACAACCTCGAGCAGCTCCAGGCTATCATCAAGGCTTCTTCAGAGCTGAAGTCACCGGTTATCCTCCAGGTATCTAAGGGTGCACGTGCTTATGCTAACGAGACTCTTCTCCGTTACATGGCAGAGGGCGCTGTAGAGTACGCTAAGGAGCTTGGCTGCAAGCATCCTGAGATCGTTCTCCACCTCGACCACGGTGACAGCTTCGAGCTTTGCAAGAGCTGTGTAGACCTTGGCTTCTCTTCAGTAATGATCGACGGTTCTTCACTTCCTTATGAGGAGAACATCGCTCTTACAAAGAAGGTTGTAGAGTACGCTCATCAGTTCGACGTAACTGTAGAGGGCGAGCTCGGTGTATTGGCAGGTGTAGAGGATGAGGTATCTTCAGACGTATGCCACTATACAAAGCCTGAGGAGGTTATCGACTTCACAACTCGTACAGGCGTTGACTCACTCGCTATCTCTATCGGTACTTCACACGGTGCTTACAAGTTCACACCGGAGCAGTGCACACGCGACCCGAAGACTGGCAAGCTCGTTCCTCCTCCATTGGCATTCGACGTCCTCGACGAGATCATGGAGAAGCTCCCGGGATTCCCAATCGTTCTCCACGGTTCTTCTTCTGTACCACAGGAGTATGTTGACATGATCAACGAGTACGGTGGCAAGTTGCCTGACGCTGTTGGTATTCCTGAGGAGCAGCTCCGCAAGGCTTCTGCTTCTGCAGTTTGCAAGATCAACATCGACTCTGACTCTCGTCTCGCATTCACCGCTGCTGTTCGCAAGGTATTCCACGACAAACCAGGTGAGTTCGACCCGCGTAAGTACTGCGGTCCTGCACGCGACCTCATGGAGCAGATGTACAAGCACAAGATCACAGATGTGCTCGGTTCTGACGGCAAGCTCGCTCAGTGCTAATCAAGCTGCTTAGCATTTAAAGCTAAATAAAATGGAGCGCTCGAAACGTTTATCGTTTCGAGCGCTTTTTTATTAGGATAAAACCGAGTAGGTGAAAAAATCCTCCATATCTTCCAGAAACAGTGTAACCATCACAATATGAGAACAATAAAGGCTGGCAGATAATTTGCAAATAGAGTTATCTGCCAGCCTATCTCCCAGGCATGGTATTTACCGAAAAAAGGTGAGCCGTTTGGCTCACCTTTTTATATTTATAAATGTTATTTACGAATTTATTCTGCAGAGTAATCTTAAATGTTATTTACAAATTTATTCTGCAGAGTAATCTTACTTTTAGCCGATTACTTCAGATTCATAATCTGCTTAGCAGTCTCGTCGTCAGGACGAACCTCGAGCAACTTTGCAGCCCACTGCTTAGCGTCAGCTACTTTGTCGTTCTGGATATAGTGAACAGCGAGATACTGGTATGCTGTGCCGAGCTTCTTCAAGTCGCCTGCGCTCTTCTCCGACTGTGACTCTATCTTGTCGATGAGCTTCTTGTAGTAAGGAAGCGCAAGACCAACCTTCAAATCAGGGTTGATAGCGTGGTAGAAGTTAGCCTGCTTGAAGAGAGCATAAACAGCAGCGTAGTCGAACTTCTCTGCAATCTGACCGTAGATGTCGGCAGCCTTCTTCAGAGCAGCCTTCTTGGCAGCCTCGTCTGTAGCAGCCTCTGACTCCTCAAGGTAGATGTCAGCGAAGTTGTCGTACTCCTTGTATGTGCACTCGTCACCCTTAGCAGCGAGGTAAGCCTCGTAAGCAGCTACAGCCTCAGGGAACTTCTTAGCCTTAACGTAAGCTTCAGAGATGAGCTTGTTAACCTCCTTGTTCTCCGGGTCAACCTCTGTGATGTGCTTGTAAGCAGAGATAGCGTCGTCTATGCGACCAACGTTCAGGAGAGCATCAGCGTAGTATGTATAGTCGCTTGCTGTGTACTTAACGGTGTCGGTAGCTGCGAAGAGCTTGTCGCCGTACTCTACAGCTGTCGGGTAGTTCTTCTGCTTGTCTGAAGCGTAGAGAACAACGCGGTTGAACGCACCATAGCTCGGGTACTTCTGAATACCCTTCTGAGCAAGACTTACAGCCTTGTCGTAGTCCTCAAGAGCGTATGCAGTAAGAGCGTAGTCGAAGAGGATGTAGTCCTCGATAGTTGTCGGGTCGGCAACCTTGTCGTAGTGAGCCATAGCCGACTTCAACTGACCGTTGCGTGAGTACATACGACCTGCAGCTGCGTCAACAGGATAGTCGGGCTTCACAGCGCGGAGCTTCTCAAGCATTGCAACAGCTCCGTCCGGGTCTACCTTCTGGTAAACGGTAGCGTATCTTACGTATGAAGTCGGGTTAGCCGGCTCATAGTAAGTACCCTGCTCGTAGAAACCGGCAGCCTTACCGCCGTCGTCCTGAGCAGAAGCGATGTCGCCGAGGAGGATGTAACCCTCTGCACTCTTGGCGTTAGCCTTGATAGCGAGGTTAGCGATTTCCTCTGCCATCTGGAAGTTCTTAGCCTCAAGGAAAGCACGACCGAGACCAGCGAGAGCTGTCGCGTCCTTCTTGTGAGCCTTCTTAAATTCCTTAACCTGATCCTTAGTAGCGACAGCGTCGCCCTTAGCATCTACGATAACTTTTGTGATAGCGTCGATATCAGCCTGTGATGTCTGCGCCATTGCCGGTACTGACAAACTTGCGAGAAGCAGTCCAGCTACGAGATATTTAATAGTCTTCATAATTCGTATTGTTTAATTTGTTAATATTCCGTTTACTGAATTGATGTTATAACAACACACTTAGTTTAAAAGGATGCGTGAACATTAGCATATCTTAGCGAAAATTCGCAATTCTAAACTATTGGTTGCTCACCTGCACGTCGCGGATGGTTATCTCGCCGCGTGAGGGGAGCAAACCAGCCTTGAAGAGGATGAGCTGACCCTTAGGCGACTCGATGAAGTGGGCGAAGCCCCACGGCAAGCCGCGCTTCGGGTCGTTGAGCAGCGCCCAGATTGTACGCACGAACGGATAGCGTCCGTTGAGCAGCCAAGCCTGATAAGGTTTCCATGAGTTCATGGCTGTAGCATGGTCGAGCTTAGAGACAGACATCACGCGGATAGCCTTGTTCCATGTGGTGTTGGTAGAGTCGCGCTTATCGTTGAGCCAGTTGCTGCCGATTACGCCGATGGCGTTCGGTGTGCGTGCCACGTAGTCAATTACGTCCTTGCTGTTCTTGGCTGCGAAGACGTTCGGACTGTTGATTGGCTTGCCGCCGAGGATTGAGTCACAGCAGTAGTTGACGGCGCTCGACTTGCGGTTGTCGAAGCAAACCCAAATCTCACCGAGCTTCGAACCAGGATTCACCTCGTTCCACTTTGTCTTCTTGCCCAAAAGGATGTTCTTCACATCCTTCACGCTGATACATGAATCGAGGTTCTGGTTGTTACAGATGAGCGCCATGCCGTCGTATGCGAGACGCACCGCTTCGGGGAGCATGTTCAGTCCGTCCTTTACGTATGTGTACTCCTTCGGAGTGAAGTTGCGTGCTGTGATGGTGAGCCATGTCTTCTGCTTGAGAAGCATGTTTACGCCGTCAATCTCGTTGGTGTAGATAGGTTTGAGCTTTGTATTGGGGCATTGCATCTCGTAGACGCCGATAAGCTCGTCGATGATAGGACTGAAGCTCTCGTCACATGCAAAGCTGATTTCGCCCTGAGTTGTTGTGTCGGTTCTGCCGTCCTTGCGTTTCTTCTCACCGCCGCACGAAGCCATGACGAGCATCATTGCCACGAGAGCGAGTATCGATATGTTCTTAAAATTAGTCTTCATCGTTTCTTCTATTTTTATTATAGATGATACATACTGGTATCGGCTGCGCCGCTACTGAATGTATAACGCTAAATTCTTATATATATTGTGAGATACAGTTCAAATTAAGTTGACCGCATGTGCAGTCGGTGGGGTGAATCGCGCTACAGAGCGCTGAATGTTGCATTGCGCAGAAGTTATAGAACTACAAGCGCCAATAAAGAGTTGCTGAGTGGTTTGAAACAGTTTGGTTTCAAGAAACCTGATTTTAAGCTACAACCATCCATGAGCTCTGGCATAAAGCCGGAGCCACGTGGATGGTTGTTTATGTTAATCCTGCCCGACCGAGGTCAGTCAAGATATTAGAATGCGTTGCGTTTACTGGAGGCGGAATGATACCGGCACCTGATACTTAACACGCACAGCTGAACCGTTCTGCTTACCAGGAGTCCAGCGCGGCATGTTCTTAACCACGCGCATAGCCTCACGGTCGAGTGACGGGTCAACACCACGCAAGATCTGTACGTCGGTGATAGAACCATCGCGTTCAACAACGAAGCCTACTACTACACGACCCTGAACGCCGTTCTCGGCAGCCACTGTCGGATAGTTGATATGGCTTGAGAGGTAGCCCATAAGCGCTCCATCGCCACCAGGGAACATAGGCATCTGCTCAACCACGGTGAAGATCTTATGCTCCTCAACGTGCTTCGGAGGCTCGGGAGCTGCGATTTCTTCCTTAGCCTTGAGAACGGCACCGCCGACCTCGTCGTTACCCTCAACGGTGAAGGCGCCGACAGCCTTATCGCTCTTCTGAACCTCGTCGAGCTTAATCTCGTCCTCTTCCTTAACTTCCTCGTCCTTCTTGATGACAGGAGCGGTGAACTTAACAGAAGACTTAACCTGCTCTACTACCTTTTCAGGCTCTTGCTTGATGATTTCCTTCTTCTCAACCTTAGCTTCCTTCTTTTCAGTGTTCAGCTTGGCAAGCTCTACGGCCTGAGTATTCTCAACCTTCTTGTTTGCCTCTGCCATTTTCTGAAGTTGGAGACCGAGATAGAGGAGTGCTGCAGCAAGGCCAACGATGATGAGAGCCCAAACGTTACGCTTGCCAGTGCCTTTGCGCAACTTGTAGGCTCCATATGACTGGTTTCTGCCCTCAAACACGAGGTCAGTCCATTCATTGGATATCAAATCTATTTTTGACATTTCTTCGTCCTTTCTTTAATTATTAGTCATTTACTTGATACCTTTTGAGGCAAGGAGTTTAGCGTCCTGCTCATTGATCTTGTCAATGACATAAGTACCAATACTGCAGATAGTCATCTCGTCCAGTGCATCAACCATGTTCTTGTATGATGCATCGTCAGTACACTTGATGATGATGGTCATAGTCGGCACCTTGCCAGACTCGAGCTCACCCTTCTTGATCTTAGTCAGAGCAGCGTCATACACTTCCTCTGGATAAGCAGCCGGGTTAGCGAGCTTCTTCTTGTCAAGAGCGTCCTTAGCCATCATGATGTCCTTAACAGGCTGCGAGCCGTCCTCGGTGATGTGGTTGAAGAGCACCGAGCGGATACCCTTCTGGCCCCATGTAGTTTCCTTCAGACAGTTCGGGTCATCATACTTAGGCAAGCCATCAACGTGATAGATCTTGTCGTTACCACATACAAAGATTGTAATGGTCTGTGATGCCTTAGCAGCGTTACGATCCTTCTCAGAGATATTCTCGTCGTTCGAAGGCATGGTCAAGTTCATAGTCTGAGGCTTAGCCAAAGATGTACAGAGCATGAAGAACGTGATAAGAAGCATCATCATGTCCACCATCGGCGTGAAGTCCACGCGGGTCTGCATCTTTTTCTGTCTGCTTGCTTTTTTCTTTGCCATGTCTTAGTCCTCCGATTTTGATTTAAGTGCGGTAATGAGATAGTAACGGTTCTCGCTCATGTCCTGGAGCTCCGACATCATCTTCTTGATGGTCTTGTACGGAGTGCCTGCGTCCGCCTTGATAGCGAGCTTCATATCCGAGCCGTTGTTATCGCGAGCCATCTTAACCCAATCCTGGAACTGGCTCATCTTACCGTCCACGCTATCAGTAGGGATACCCTTTGTAGCCTGGAATTCGTTCAATCTGTCTTCCTGGTTCAGAGCGGATCCGAGATCCTGCATGTTTACACCGATGGTAGCAGCGCCCTGAGCAGTCTCTACCTGCTTCTTGGTGAGCTGTACGCCATACTGGTCTGCCATGCCCTGAACGAGTTCGCCCATTCTTCTTGGATTGTCCATACCTACGAAGATTCGGCCGTCCTTATCGCAGAGGATTGTCAAGACATTTGTCTCCGGCACCTTGATTTCAGATACCGAGCCTGGAGTAACGACCTTCACTGCCTCGTTCTTCACGAATGTTGATGTCAACATGAAGAATGTAAGCAAGAGGACCATCACGTCAGACATAGGAGTCATGTCTATCCAAACGTCCGCTTTCTTAACTTTTACTTTACCCATAATGATAAATGTTTTAAAGGGTTAGTAAAATTAAGCCTCGTCTGCGTGGTTTGCTTCGTATGTCTTAGCAATAGTGTAACCTACTTCGTCAAGAGCGTATGTCAGCTTGTCGATCTTGTTTGAATAGTAGTTATATGAGACTACGGCTACCCATGATGTCAAAATACCAGATGCGGTATTAACGAGGGCCTCAGAGATACCTTCTGAAAGCTGGAGAGAGTCACCACCACCACCTGATGCAAGAGCGGCGAATGAACGGATCATACCAACCACAGTACCGAAAAGAGCGGTAAGAGTACCGAGTGTAACGATAGTTGCGATGATAGGCATGTTCATCTGCAGTGTAGGCATCTCGAGCTGTGTAGCCTCCTCGTGAGCCTGCTGGATCTTAGAAACCTTAGCAGCGCGCTTGAGGTTAGGTGTGTTCTCCATTTCCTTGTAAGCTGCGATAGAAGCGCCAACAACGTTAGCTACGCTACCCTGCTGCTTGTCGCAAAGCTCCTGAGCCTTAGCCATGTCGCCTGCTACGATAGCCTTCTTTACAGAGATAACGAACTTGCCGAGTGAGCTCTTACCGAAAGCTGTGCGGAGAGCGAAGAAGCGCTCGATAGAGAGAGCGATTACAGAGAAGAGAAGAGTGATGATCACAGGAACGACAACACCACCTTTGTAGACTGTACCCATGAGGTTACCGTCCTTAACCGGCTGTGTCGGATCACCGTTTACGAAGTGCTCAGGTGCACCAAGGATGTACTTGAAGAAAAGCACTGCGAGTACAAAACATACAAGGATGATAAAGAACGCATTTTTAACACCCTGGAATCCAGAAGACTTTTTCGGATTCGCTTTAGCTTGTGTAGTTGCCATAATTTTTTTTTAAAGTTTAATAAGTTATTAAATGGTTAATAAAAAATTCTCTCTTTATGTTAGTACTATTTCTGCATAGTATTAGGATTGTTTGCCAATAATTGCTTTCTTGTACCATTTTAGCATGGCAAAGTTAGCAAATAATGGCAAATAATCATACTATTGCAGAGCATTTAACATTTTTTTATTTCAGTTTAGCCAACGTTTCCTTTATGCGGCGCATAGCCTCGCGGATGTTGTCGTCGCTGGTGGCGTAGCTCATACGGAAGCAATCGGGGTCGCCGAAGGCGTCGCCGCCTACTGTTGCCACGTGACCCTCTTCGAGGAGGAACATGGCGAGGTCGGTAGAGTTGCTGATGGTCTTGCCCTCGTAGCTCTTGCCGTAGAAGCCCGAGCACTTGGGGAAGAGGTAGAACGCGCCCTGCGGACAGTTCACTTCCAGACCGGGTATCTCCTTGGCGAGGCTCACGATGAGATCGCGGCGGCGCTCGAACGCCTTGCGCATGGTCTCAACGCACTCCTGCGAGGTGGTGTATGCTGCCTCGGCTGCCTTCTGGCTTACTGAGCACGGACCGCTTGTGTACTGGCCCTGCAGCTTGTTGCAGCCCTTCACGATCCACTCGGGTGCGGCGATGAAGCCGATGCGCCAGCCGGTCATGGCGTATGCCTTAGACACGCCGTTGACGATGATGGTGCGCTCCTTCATGCCGGGGAACTGCGCGATGCTCTCGTGCTTGCCCACGTAGTTGATGTGCTCGTATATCTCGTCGGCGAGCACGTACATGCCTTCGTGACGCTTGATTACTTCTGCGAGTGCTGCGAGCTCGTCCTTAGTGTAGACGCTGCCTGTCGGGTTGCTCGGCGAGCAGAGGATGAGCATGCGTGTCTTGGGTGTGATGGCTGCCTCGAGTTGCTCGGGCGTCATCTTGAACTCCTGCTCGAAGCCGGCGTTCACGATAACTGGTGTGCCGCCTGCGAGTTTCACCATCTGCGGATAGCTCACCCAGTAGGGCGCGGGTATTATCACCTCCTCGCCGTCGTTTACGAGTGCCATAACGGTGTTGCAGACGCTCTGCTTGGCGCCGTTCGACACGAGTATCTCGCTTGTTGTGTAGTCGAGATGGTTCTCGTTCTTGAGCTTTGCCACTATCGCCTTGCGCAGATCCATGTAGCCCGGAACTGGCGAATAGCGCGAGAAGTTGTCGTCAATGGCCTTCTTGGCGGCCTCCTTGATATGATCGGGTGTGTTGAAGTCGGGCTCGCCGACGCTCATGTTGATTACGTCGATGCCCTGTGCCTTCATCTCGCCGCTTTTCTGCGACATTGCAAGTGTCTGCGACGGAGCGAGACGATTGAGGCGATTTGATAATTCTGCCATAATTATAAATATGTATAGTTATAATTTCTTGCAAAATTAAAAAGAAATTCTGAGTTTGGCGAATAAAATATAGAGGAATTAAAACAAAACTACGAAATGAAATGATATTTTGTTATTTTTTAAACATCAAGAGTCGTAGTTTAATGCATCGGATGGCGAACGCAACCCAATCGGACAGCGAACGCAACCCGATCGGACGGCGGACGCAACCCGATTGGACGGCGGACGGAATCCGATCGGACGGCGGACGGAATCGGTGACGAAAAAATTATATTCGGCTCTTCTGACTTTGTCCTGCGCCAGTTCCCTTATACTTGCTATTTGTGGCATTAAAGCGATAGCGGATGCCCAGCGTGATGCTACTGACGGAGTAAGCATCGTAAAACAATGTTCGTGCAGCGCCAGAATAGAACGTGCGGTACTGATTGCCGGTGGCGAATAGGTCGGATACGTCAAGCGTTAACGTCAAGCGATTTTTAAATAATGCCTTGTAAAGAGAGAGATCGGTGTTGAAATATCCCTTACGTATATTTTTGTTTCCCATGTTTCCTTCGGTCTGTGCGGTCATTACGAGCGAAGCCGTCAACCACTTGAAGTCGAACGTGTTGGTAAAAGAGAAGACAGCCACTGGATTATTGAGTTTATTGCCCACGTGCGTGTCCATCTTGAGCCATTGTTTGTAGAGCATCGCCTCTAATGTGGGATGCCAAATGCCGTAGGTTGGATTCAGCGTCAGTCCTGCCTGAAAGGAGTTATAGCCGTTGATATTTTCCGGACGGGAAAGCGACTTTATTGGGTCGTTCTGATACGACTGCGTCATCGTGCAAACCTCATCGGAGATATGCGAACAAATCAGTTGCAGATTAACCCACTTCCATGAGAAAGCGTAAGTAAGATTGCGCGTTATAGATGGTGTGAGGAACGGATTTCCCGATTCGTATGTGTACTGGTTGTCGTACTGCACGCCACTTCTGAGTTCGTTGTAGCTGGGACGATAGATGTCGGCTGCGTATGTCAGTTGCATCTGGGTCTTGCCTACGGGTAGCGAGAGGGCAAGCGACGGAAACCAGTTGCTGTATGTCTTGCTCTGAAGGTCGATGCGAATCTCGTTTGTGTAATAATCAAAGTCGTTATACTCGTAGCGCAAACCTGCCTGCACAGAAAGCGCCCCGAAGGAGCGGGTGTAATCTACGAAAGCCGAAGTCATCGACTCTTTCACTTTCTCGTTCTCATTACTCGTAACTTCTGGCACGATGGTGTATAGCATTCGACGATTAAGAGAAGAGTATTCGCCACCTACCGACAGTTCGCCCTTGAACAGTGGAAAACCAAGAACAAGTTTAGAAGCAACCAGCGAATTGCGGTTGTTGCGGTAAGAGTCGGCTTGAGAGTTTTTTATCTGGTTGTCTTCACCGGTGACGCTCTCTTTTATAGTCATTCTATTCTTGTCACCATACCAATAGTAATCGGTATTGAAGTCTATTTTGAGTGCCCCTATCTTGCCTACATAATAGGCATTGGCAAGATATTTCGAGGTATGGCCAGGAGAGAAATAGTCTCCACGAGATGTCTCCACGAGTTGATCATTGCAGTATGACATGGCTTGCTGTAGTCCCCTACCTTCATTTCTTGCATAGCGGTCGTAACTGAAACTCGCGCCTATGGAGTTCTCATCGTCAAACATATAGCTGGCATTCAAGCGTGCATACGGATTGAGATTTATATATTCTTGCGTTATCTCAGTATTCTGTAACCATGTATTGCTGGTGTAGGTATACTGCTGTATTCTCTTGTTGTCTGGTTGATGAGTGTATGCCCCATACAAAAAGCCGGTGATGTCGAAACCGCCTTTACGATAGTTGCCTTGGAACGACTCGTAATAACTCATGCGCTTATCTTCATTGATGACAAAACTGGTGCTATTGTCAAAGCTGAAGCCCTCGCCTTGCGGTTTCTTGGTGGTGATGCGTATAACGCTCTTCACGCTGGCATCATAACGTGCACCAGGGTTGCTGATAACCTCAATGTTCTTGATGTCGGTGGGTTGCAAACGCTGCAACTCCATTTGGTCTTGCATCTTACGACCATTGATATAAATTACTGGTGTTCCTCTGCCGAACACTTCTATATCTCCGTCTTTAGCCGACACGCTGGGGATGCGTGAAAGCAACTGCTCCATATTGGCAGTTTTCTCCAACACGCTACCTGATACCGTCGTCGTCATTCCTTCACCGCTCAAAACCGTCTTGGGCAGTTGGCTTCTTACAACGATTTCGCCGAGCATCCAGGAATCTTCACTTAATCGGATGACACCCATGTCTTCTCCACGACAATCTCGGAAAACTGTCGTATAACCAATTGATGAAACCTTAATGATTCCGTCATTGCAAGGAGAATCGATAACAAAGCTACCATCCTCGCCACTCACAGCCCCCTTGACAAAGGCCGAATCCCCACGAGTCAGAAGCACGACATTCACGAAAGCCAAAGGTTCTCCTTTAGTATTTTCAATCTTTCCCTTAATGTTCTGCGCCATTATCGGAGCAAAAGACATAAGCGATATAAGCGCCACTATCATTACCTTAATCATAATCGCTATTTTTTATTTTTAATACTAAACAGATCATTTGCTCTATAAAAAAGGAAGAGAACATGAGTTTGGGTATATACAAATAGCATACACCCAAGCTCTTGTTCTCTTATCGTTAGCATTGCTTGCTGCTGCGGAGGCTTTCACCTCCGCTACTTGATTATTACTTCAGATGTAAGGTGTGACCCATACGGTCGCGCTTTGTCTTGAGATAGCGCTCGTTGTACTCGTTGGGTATCACTTCGATTGGCACGTTCTCCACAATCTCGAGACCGTACGACTCTAAGCCAACACGCTTTGTAGGGTTGTTGGTGAGCAGGCGCATCTTGTGCACTCCGAGGTGGCGCAGCATCTGTGCTCCGCAACCATAGTCGCGCTCGTCGGGCTTGAAGCCGAGGTGCACGTTGGCGTCTACGGTGTCGTAGCCTTCCTCCTGCAGCTTGTACGCCTCGATCTTGTTCATGAGTCCGATGCCGCGGCCTTCCTGCTGCATGTAGACTACAACGCCCTTACCTTCCTTCTCTATCATCTCCATCGCCTTGTGCAGCTGCTGTCCGCAGTCGCAGCGCTTAGAGCCGAGGATGTCGCCCGTAGCGCACGACGAGTGTACACGCACGAGCACCGGCTCGTCTTCGCGCCACTCACCCTTCACAAGAGCCATGTGCTCGAGTCCGTTGCTCTGCTGGCGGAACGGCACGAGGCGGAAGTGTCCCCACTCTGTAGGCATGTCTACCTCCTCGCCCACTTCGATTATCGATTCCTTCTTGAGGCGGTAAGCGATGAGGTCCTTGATGGTGATGATGCGCAAGCCCCACTCCTCTGCCTTCTTCTGCAGGTCTGGCATACGTGCCATCGTTCCGTCCTCGTTCATTATCTCCATGAGTGCGCCGGCAGGATAGAGTCCGGCGAGACGGCAGAGGTCGATTGTAGCCTCGGTGTGTCCGCAGCGGCGCAGCACGCCGTTGTCCTGGGCGTAGAGCGGATTGATATGTCCAGGGCGACCGAAGGTCTGCGGTGTAGACGCAGGGTCGGCAAGCGCCTTTATGGTAGCTGCACGGTCGTGGATAGACACGCCGGTGGTGCATCCTTCGAGTTTGTCTACTGTGACGGTGAACGGTGTGCCGAGCATCGACGTGTTGTCGCTCACCTGGTGCGGCAAGTCGAGTTCCTCGCAACGCGAGAGGGTGATAGGTACGCAAAGCACGCCGCGTGCGTTCTTCAGCATGAAGTTCACCTTTTCAGGAGTTATCTTCTCGGCTGCGATGATGAGGTCGCCCTCATTCTCGCGGTCTTCGTCGTCAACCACGATTACGAACTGTCCGGCTTTAAAATCTTCGAGAGCGTCTTCGATGCTGCTCAGTTTGAATTCTCCCATAGTATTTTAGGGTTTATGAGTCGGCAGGCTGCGGTGGCTGGAGTGTATGCTCTTACCCACAAACATCTTGCCCAACTCTGGTTAGTTTTATATTTATTCTTAATTTTCTGATTGTTGTCTGTGTCTTTTTCTCGTGCACTACTGTCGGCTGAGTATGTCCTCGATGCGGCGTATTATCACTTTGTTCTCTGCCTGCACCACCTTCAGGTCGCGTTGCAGACGCAGGCGGTAGCGCCACATGCGCATGTAGAGCACGAAGCCGAGCGGTATGACGGCGGCAGCCACGATGTTGAGCCACTTGCGCTCGAACGGACGTGTGTGGGCGCGCTCCGACATCACGGGGTACTGGCTCAGATGGTTGATGATAGTGCGGTCGCGCGAGTTGCTCAGGTCTTCTATTATCTGCTCCAGCTGCGGCACGATGCGCTCCATCACGTTGTCGGGCTCGTACTTGAAGAACACTTTCACCCAGCTCGGCGCGTGCTTCAGACGGTGAGTGAGCGAGTATTCGGTCAGCTCGCGGTTCATCTGCTTCAGCTGCACGAGGTTCTCAGCGTAGTGCGGGTCGTTTATCACCACTTCCTTGCGGTATATCGGGCGCTTGATGCGCAGTCCGAAGAAGCGACGGAAGGCGTTGGCATACATGTCGGCGTTGAACACAACGGAGTCGTTCGTCGCCTTGTAAGTGAAGAACACCGCCATCGGCACGAGCACGGCTGGCGCAAGACTCTTGCCGAACCAGATTGTCCACATGCCGCTTCGCGCCATTCGGTAGCCCGAGTTGTCGAGTATGTAGTAGAGAATGAACACGAGCACCGATATGAGCACCGGCAGACCCAAGCCACCCTTGCGAATGATGGCTCCGAGCGGAGCGCCGATGAAGAAGAAGATGATGCACGACAAGGCGAGCGTGATCTTTGCCACCCATTCTATCTTGTGCTGGCGGATGAGTCGGTCGCCGTCGTCGGTGATGAGCGACTTGAACTCGAGGTCGTACTTGCGCGACGCCACGCGGTTAAGCGCATAGCTCACAGCGGAGCGTTTCTGCTGCGGCGTGAGTCGGGCGTATACTGAGTCGACATTGTATGACGCGCCTTTGGCGAGCTGCAGGGCGCGCAGCGAGTCGGCCTTCGACACCGTGCCGAGCGTGTAGAACAGACGCTGGTCGGCTGTGTAGTAAGAGTTGCCGATGCTGTCGTACACATGCTTCAGCGAGTCCATATCGTGGGTAATCTGCGTGAAACTCTTTCCGCGTGCGTCGTTGGAGAGCGACGATCCGTCAGTCACGTTGAAGTCGGTGTCGAAGTCGAGCACTATCTGTTTATGCACGAACGACTCGCGACGGTAAGGCACCGAAGCGCTGCCTGCCATCTCCTGCGACTGCATGTTCTCGAACCACTCGCCACTCCATAGCGTGAGCAGCAGATGCTTCTTCTCGGCTGTCGACTGCAGCATACCCGAGTCGGCAAGTATTATCGCCTGGTCTTCGTAAGAGCCGGTCATGCGGTATATCATGATGCCGTAGAGTTTGCCGGTGTCCATGTTCTTCTTCGAGACGTAGATGTTAGAGCTTGGTATGCCGTCGTAGAACACGCCTTCGGGTATCTCCAGTTCTGGACTTTTCTGCTTCATCGACATCAGCATCACGGCGAGCTTGCGGTGGGCTTCGGGTCCGATAGAGTTCTGGAAGTAGATGGAGAGCACGCAGATAGCCAGACTGATGGCTATGAGCGAACGGAAAGCCTGCATGAGCGAGATGCCGGCGGCTTTAATGGCTGTAAGCTCTGAGCTTTCGCCGAGATTTCCGAAGGTAATAAGCGAGGAAAGTAATATTGCAAGCGGCATAGCCTGCGGCACAAGCATAAGACCCATGTGCCAGAAGAATTCGGCAAGCACGTCCATGGAGAGACCCTTGCCGATAAGCTCGTCGACATACTTCCATAGGAACTGCATCATCAGCACAAACTGGCAGATGAAGAACGTTCCTATGAACAAAAGACCGAACTGCTTTGCAATGAAAATATCTAATTTCTTTATACGAAACATCGTGAGAGTTTTTACCTTATTATATATATAGGACGGAACGTGCCGCCGGAGCATACATATAAGAGGTGGGTATATGTTGACTTTTATGCTGCAAAATTAGCATAAATATTTCATATACTCCCCGAAATTAAATGATTTTAGTATTTTTACGGCTTCACTGAGCCGCTCTGTCTACATCTACACTCCGCATCTGCGGCGCAGACGCTCGAAGTTGTGCGTCCAAATGTCCATCAGCCACTCTTTGTCGCCGTCGTCTGTGAAGTCGGTGACAGAGAGCATGTAGCCACCGGTGAGGTTGCTTTTCTCCATGCGTATCTCTACATACGAGCCGTCGGTCTCGTCGTCCCACGACCAGCGTATGCGACCGAACTTTTCGAGCACGCTGACCGTAGCCATGCGCACTTCATGGTGGCGGTTGGCATCGCCCCAGGCACAGGTGAGCTGGTCGCCGTCGAGCGTAACGCTGTCGGCAATCCACTTCTGAAGACCCGAATCGGTACCAATGAGCTGCCAAATTATGTTCTTCGAGGTTGAGTTGAGGAGGTGTTCGACTGTGATTTTGTTTTTCTCCATATCGTTTTTAGTAGCGTAATTACTATATATATAATGTAGTGACAGTGCAAAGTTAAGGAAAAAATAAATAATTTGCATACAAAAGTGATTTTTTTTGAAAAAAGTTTTGGAGATTAACAAAAAAGCATTACCTTTGCACCCGCAATCAAGAACGATGGCGGGATAGCTCAGCTGGTTAGAGCGCATGATTCATAATCATGAGGTCCCCAGTTCAATCCTGGGTCCCGCTACAAAAGAACGAGTTAAAGACAATTCTTTAACTCGTTTTTTTACATCTATATCAATTAAAAGCAGATTTAACACATCTTTTACCGCATTTTTTCTACAATTAACACGTTATATTCTTGGTTTTTAGTACCTTTGCATTGATTTTCGTAAAGTGCACGAAAGACGCTGCCACAAAGCGCATAACAACCGCGTCTAACGACAATTACGACTGATAACAACAAAGAGTAAAAGGATAATCAACAATAATAAAAGAAACAATGGCTGGAACAAAAAAAATCAAGACCGCGCTTATTTCTGTATTCCATAAGGATGGTCTCGACGAGCTCCTGAAGAAGCTCAACGAAGAAGGTGTTAAATTCCTCTCTACCGGTGGCACTCAGGCGTTCATCGAGAAGCTTGGCTACGAGTGCCAGGCTGTAGAAAGCGTCACTTCTTATCCGTCAATCCTCGGCGGACGTGTTAAGACTCTGCACCCACGCATCTTCGGTGGCATCCTCGCTCGTCGCGACAACGAAGGCGACCGCCAGCAGATGGCAGAATACGCCATCCCTGAAATCGACCTCGTTATCGTTGACCTCTATCCGTTCGAGCAGACCGTAGCAAGCGGCGCTTCTGAGGCCGACATCATCGAAAAGATCGACATAGGCGGCATCTCGCTCATCCGCGCCGGCGCAAAGAACTTCAACGACGTGGTGATCGTTCCGAGCAAGGCTGAGTACAAGGTGCTCCTCGACATCCTCAACGCTAACGGCGCAGAGACTACTCTCGCTGAGCGCAAGATGTTCGCTGAGCGCGCATTCGGCGTAAGCAGCCACTACGATACTGCAATCCACGCTTGGTTTGCAAAGTAGAATTTTGAATTTTGAGTTTTGAATTTTGAATTATGCGCTATGCGCATTTTGAATTTATCAGTTTTGAGTTATGAATTCAAAATTGAATAATTCAACATCGGCTTAGCCGACAATTAAAACTCAAAATTCAAAACTCAAAATTCAAAATTGCGACTGCAAGTCGCAATAACTCAAAACTCAAAATTCAAAACTCAAAATTCAATAAATGGGATTTTTTTCATTCAGACAGGAAATTGCGATGGACCTCGGCACTGCCAACACCATCATCATCAGCGACGACAAGATTGTTGTTGATGAACCTTCGGTAGTGGCACTCGACCGTCGCACAGACAAAATGATTGCTGTCGGCTCGAAGGCAAAGATGATGTATGAGAAGACTCACGACAACATCCGAACCATTCGCCCACTCCGCGATGGAGTCATAGCCGACTTCTCCGCTTGCGAACAGATGATGCGCGGACTCATCAAGATGGTACACTCTGGCAGCCGCCTCTTCACCCCGTCGCTGCGTATGGTGATCGGCGTTCCTTCGGGTTCTACAGAGGTTGAACTGCGCGCCGTGCGCGACAGCGCAGAACATGCTGACGGACGAGACGTATACCTCATCTTCGAGCCTATGGCTGCTGCCATCGGTATCGGTATCGACGTAGAAGCGCCGGAGGGCAACATGATTGTCGACATAGGTGGCGGTTCTACAGAGATTGCTGTCATCTCACTCGGCGGCATCGTGTCGAACAACTCTATCCGCACTGCGGGTGACGACCTCACTGCCGACATTCAGGAGTATATGTCGCGCCAGCACAACGTGAAGGTTTCTGAGCGTATGGCTGAGCGTATCAAGATTCACGTCGGATCGGCTCTCACCGAGCTTGGCGACGAGGCTCCTGAGGACTTCATCGTTCACGGTCCGAACCGCATCACCGCTCTCCCAATGGAGGTGCCGGTATGCTATCAGGAGATTGCTCACTGCCTCGACAAGACTATCGCAAAGATTGAGAACGCTGTGCTCTCTGCTCTTGAGAACACTCCGCCTGAGCTGTATGCCGACATCGTGAAGAACGGCATCTACCTCAGTGGTGGCGGCGCTCTGCTGCGCGGTCTCGACAAGCGCTTGCAGGAGAAGATCAACATTCCGTTCCACATCGCCGAAGATCCGTTGCACAGCGTAGCTATCGGTGCGGGTGTTGCTCTTAAGAACATCGACCGCTTCTCATTCCTTATGAGATAAGCTAAAAGTAAAAGAGTAAAAAAGTAAAAGAGTAAAAAGCTCTCAACAGTAAATAACATTTAAAGGTAAGAAGGTAAAAAAGTAAAAGAGTAAAAAGAGTTGGAACGATGATACGCCCTCTGCTTTTTACTTTTTTACTCTTTTACTTTTTTACTTTTCGACTATGCGCAACTTATTAGATTTTCTTTCACGCCACAATCATTGGTTCGTCTTCCTCCTGCTGGAGGTGGTGAGCCTCACTCTGCTGTTCAAGTACAACAGCTATCAGGGCAGCGTGTGGTTCTCGTCAGCCAATGCCGTAGCGGGAAAGATGTACGAATGGGACTCGTCCGTTAAGCAATACTTCGCTCTTACCGAAGTGAACCGACAACTCACCGACCGCAATATTTACCTCGAACGCGAAGTGGAAATGCTGCGCGAGCAGGTGCTGAAGACAAACAAGGACACTACCCTCGTCGAACGACTGCAACAGAACGTTATGCGCGACTATGAGACCATTCCGGCAAAGGTCGTCAGCTCGTCGCTCGACAAGGCTAACAACTTCATCACCATCGACAAAGGCAGCGCCGACGGCGTGCGCAAGGATATGGGCGTGGTGTGCGGTCAGGGCATCGTGGGCATCGTTTATCTCTGCAACGAGCACTACTCGGTGATTATTCCAGTGCTCAACGAGCAGTCGAACATCAGCTGCACCATACGTGGACGCGGCTTCTTCGGCTATCTGCGCTGGCATGGCGGTTCGCCGGAGTCGGCTTACGTAGAGGACATTCCGCGACATGCTCACTTCCGTTTGGGCGACTTCGTCGTTACGTCGGGCTACTCGTCGGTATTCCCGCCGGGCATCATCGTCGGACGCATCAAGCATGTGTACAACTCAGACAACGGACTCTCGTATCGCCTCAACATCTCTCTGTCTACCGACTTTACACGTCTGCGCGACGTGAGCGTCATCAACGACCGCGAGATGGATAAGAAACTCGAATTACTGCGTGCTGCGGAGGATTCTCTGAAGGCGCGCCAATAAATATATAGAAGAAATCAAATGAGCCTGAATTTCATCAGAAACATAATATTCATCATTGTGCTGCTCCTCGTGCAGACGCTGCTGCTCAACCATATCAGCGTCTTCGGATGCGCTACGCCGTTGCTCTACGTCTACTTCGCACTTACCATACAGCGCGGAGAGTCGAAGTGGGCAACGCTGCTATGGTGCTTCGCGATGGGTCTTCTTGTAGACATCTTCTCGAACACTCCGGGCGTGGCTGCCGCAGCAATGACTCTCGTGGGCTTTCTGCAGCCTTACGTCATCGAACTGTTTGCCCCGCGCGACAGTGCTGACGACCTGCGCCCGTCACCATTCACATTCGGCTCAAGCAAATACGCCAACTACACCATCATCCTCGTGGTTATCTATTGCTTAGCGTTCTTCTCGCTCGAAGCATTCAACTTCTACAACTGGGTTCAATGGCTCTCAAGCATCGGCGGCAGCGCCCTGCTCACCATCATACTCATATTGGTGATAGAGAACTTCAGAAGCAAACGTTAGTAAGAAAGTAGTATTTGTATTTTTTAGAAGTAGGAAATGAGCAATTATAATCTCGAGAAACGGCGCTACGTCATCGCTTTCGTGGCAACGGCAATTGTCGTTGTCTACATCGTGCGGCTCTTTACGCTACAGTTGCTGAGCGACGACTACAAGAAGAACGCCGACTCGAACGCCTTTCTCAAGAAGATTGAATATCCGTCGCGTGGAGCCATCTACGACCGCAACGGACGTCTGCTCGTGTACAACCAGCCGGCGTACGACGTCATGGTGGTGATGAACGAGGCGAAGGGACGCATCGACACGCTTGAGTTCTGCCGCGCTTTGGGCATCACGAAAGAGTATTTCATAAAGCGCATGAACGACATCAAGGACTACTCGAAGAACCCAGGCTACTCGCGCTTCACGCAGCAGATGTTCATGAGTCAGCTTCCGTCGGAGGAGTTCAGCTACTTTCAGGAGAAGATATTCCGCTTCCCGGGCTTCTACGTGCAGCAGCGCAGCATACGCCAGTATCAGTCGTCTGTAGGTGCGCACATCCTCGGCGACGTTGCGGAGGTTTCGCCCTACGACATTGAGGAAGACAGCTACTACCAGCCGGGCGACTACATCGGCAAGCTCGGCGTGGAAAAGTCGTACGAGAAACAGTTGCGCGGCGAGAAGGGCGTGCAGATATTGCTGCGCGATGCTCGCGGACGCATCCAGGGGCAGTATATGAAGGGCAAATACGACCGCAAGCCGGTTGCCGGAAAAGACCTCACACTCGCCATCGACGAGAAACTGCAGGCATTGGGCGAACGCCTTATGGAAGGTAAGATAGGTTCTATCGTGGCTCTCGACCCTCGCACGGGCGAAGTGCTCTGCATGGTGTCGGCTCCTACCTACGACCCGCGCATCATGGTTGGCCGCGCACGCTCCAAGAATCACCGCGCTCTTGCCAAGGACGCTTGGAAACCGCTCCTCAACCGTTCTATAATGGGTATGTATCCGCCGGGTTCTACGTTCAAGACGTCGCAGGCTCTGACGTACATGACCGAAGGCATTATCACTCCTGGCACCGCATTCCCTTGCAACCGCGGTTTCTACTATCGCGGTCTGCACGTCGGCTGCCATTCCCACCCCGCTCCTATCGCTCTTGTCGACGCCATCAGCACTTCGTGCAACTCCTACTTCTGCTGGGGACTCTACTACATGATAGGCAACCGCTCCAAATACAAGAATCCGTACAACGCTATGAATATATGGCGCGACTATATGGTGTCGATGGGCTTTGGCTACAAATTGGGCATCGACCTTCCGGGCGAGAAGCGCGGCATGATTCCGAACGCCGACTACTACGACCGCAACTATCGCGGCTCGTGGAACGGACTCACCATCATCTCTATCTCTATCGGTCAGGGCGAGGTGACGCTCACTCCGCTGCAGATTGCCAACCTCGGCGCTACCATCGCCAACCGCGGCTACTACTATCGTCCGCATGTCGTGCGCAAGGTGCAGGGCGAACCGCTCGACACGGCTTACACCCACAAGCATTATACCAAGGCGTCGCGCCGTGCGTACGACTACGTTGTCGCGGGTATGCGTTCTTCGGCACTGAAGGGCACGTGTAGAGCGCTGGGGCGCCTGCCGTTCGAGGCGTGCGGCAAGACGGGTACGGCGCAGAACCACGGTCGCGACCACTCGGTGTTCATGGGCTTCGCACCGATGAACGAACCGAAGATTGCTATCGCCGTATACGTTGAAAACGGCGGATGGGGTGCCGACTTCGGTGTGCCTATCGGCGGACTGATGATGGAACAGTATCTCACTGGCAAGCTCTCGCCGGCTGCAGAGGCTCAGGCAAGCGCTATGCAGGCTCGACGCATCGGCTACGGTCCGCGATTTCCAGGGCAAAAAGATAAAAGTAAAAGAGTAAAAGAGAAAAAACAATGATAAACGAGAAGCCACAAAGCATTTGGTCGCAGGTCGACTGGCTGACAATTGGTCTTTACATAGCTCTTATGTTGTTCGGATGGCTCAGCATCTGCGGTGCCAGCTACACCTTCGGCGACAACGACTTGTTGTCGCTCGGCACGCGTTCGGGCATGCAGATTGTGTGGATAGGCACAAGTATATGCCTCGGATTCGTCATTCTGATGATGGACTCGCGTTTCTTCGACACGTTCTCGTTCGTCATATACGGCGTGCTGCTCTTACTGCTTTTCGCCACCATCTTTAACCCTCACGACATCAAGGGTTCGCACTCGTGGCTCGTCATTGGACCGCTCCGCCTGCAGCCTGCCGAGTTCGGCAAGTTCGCTACGGCGCTGGCTCTCGCCAAACTGATGAGCACCTACGGCTACAACATACAGCGCTGGAAAGACTTTGCTGCGGCTTGCGCCGTGGTGTTCGTGCCCATGCTCTGCATTGTGGGTCAGCGCGAGACGGGTTCGGCGCTGGTCTACCTCACCTTCTTCCTCATGTTCTACCGCGAAGGGATGCCTGGCAGCATCCTCTTCACGGGCGTAGCGATGGTGGTCTACTTCGTTGTGGGCATCAAGTACGAGGGCATTATGCTTTTCGACACGCCTACATCTGTGGGCAAGTTCGTCGTGCTGCTACTTGTGCAGATATTCGTTGCGGGCATGGTGTACAACTATGTGCACAACCGCAAGCATACCAATACTATTCTTGGCTATAGCATAGCATTTACCGTTATAGCCATTCTCTTCGACGTGTACGTCATTCCGTTCGACGTAACGTGGGTGCAGCTCGGCATGTGCATAGCACTGTTCCTCTACCTGCTCTATCACGGACTGCGCACGCGTCTACCACAATACTTCTTTATCCTTGCGTTTGCCGTCGGTTCGGTGGTGTTCTTCTACTCTGCCGACTATGTGCTTAACAACGTGATGGAGCCTCATCAGCGTGTGCGCATCAACGTGCTGCTCGGTCTCGACGAAGACCTTGCCGGCGCCGGATACAACGTTCACCAGAGCGAGATTGCCATCGGTTCGGGCGGACTGAAGGGCAAGGGATTTCTCAACGGCACACAGACCAAACTGAAGTTCGTGCCCGAGCAAGACACCGACTTCATCTTCTGCACCGTAGGCGAGGAGGAGGGCTTCATCGGTTCGGCTGGCGTGTTGCTGCTGTTTCTGATTCTCATTCTGCGTCTGCTTGCACTCGCCGAACGACAACCTTTCGTCTTCGGGCGCATCTACGGCTACTGCGTGGCATCGGTATTCCTATTCCACGTGTTCATCAACGTGGGCATGGTGCTGGGCTTGACGCCGGTTATTGGCATCCCGCTGCCGTTCTTCAGCTACGGCGGATCGTCGCTTTGGGGCTTCACCATCCTGCTGTTTATATTCCTCAGCATCGACGCAAAGCGCAATATGCTCAAGGCTTAGGGCGTAGCAAAACATATTAAAGCTATGGAAGAATCAAATATGCAAAAAAATCCTCCATATCTTCCAGCATCGTCATAACCCGCACATTATAAGAACGATATAGGCTGGAAGATTTCTCCAGAAACGAGAAATCTTCCAGCCTATCTTCCAGATTTTGTTTCGTATCTTACAGCCGATACACCGGCTTTAGTTCATTAAATTCAGCCGTGATTCCGGCTTTTATTCCTTATTTTCCAGTTTACTCGAAGTAGAAGCTCAGCACAACCATTTTTGTGCGTACTTCCTTCACGCCCTGCGCGAACTTGAGCAGACTCTTGTCGCGCAGTTCCTTGGCATGATTGGTATCGAGAGCATTGCCGAGTCCGTAGACGAACTTCAGCTCGGGGCGCAGCTTGAAGAACGGCAGGTAGAAGTCGCAACCTACGCCGAACTCCAACGAGAGTGATGTGCGCTTCAGCTTCAGCGCGTCGGTGCTCTTGCCCGTAAGGTTTATCATCGGCGACACACCAGCCATGAGGTACGGGCGGTGGTTGTTGAATCGGGGCGCCGAGAATATAAGGTCGCCAGCCACAGCGATGTACGCCGTCTTCATGTCCTGACGCTTCTCGTCGGGCTGTCCGCTTTCGCTCAGTTTCTTAAGGTCGTGAAACACGATGTGGCGCGTGCCGAAGTACATCATCGGCGCCACGCGCAACTGGAAATGTGTAGACAGACGCAGTTCGCCGAGCACTCCGACATTGATGCCTGGGTCCCAACGGCTCTGGTCGGCGGTGACGAGCGTCTCCTCCGCGCCGTCCTCCGTGGTTATGGTCTGCGGACCAGCCATCAGCACCTCCATGTCCTGCACGTGCATACCCACGACTACTCCGAAGTGGAACGGACGCAGGTCGGTGTATGGGCGGTTCTGCACGGTGCGGTCCTGCGCAGAGGCAGCGAGGCTCACGATACACATTAATAATATATATATGTACTTTCTCATTGATTGGTTGTTCTGAAAATGACGCTTAGGTTTCCACCTTATTATATATAATAACGCCGCGAATGTGATATTATTGCATTCGCGGCGTTTTTCTATTCTATCAGCAATAGTCTGCCGACTATTCTATTGACATTTGCGTGCCGACTATTCTTTCTTCAACTGTATACCGACGTCAGCCACGCCTGGCAGTATCTCGCGCTTCATGTCGTGGCGCACTACGATGTGCAGCGAGTCGCCTTCCTGCAGCTGTAGCTTGCAGATATCAAACTGATACTGTCTGTAGCTGATGCCCTCGCCCAGAATGTTGCCCTGCTCGTCGGTGAGGTTGCAGCATACGGTGTCGGTCACAAGCCGATGCGCCGGCATTATCTCCTGCTCCACAATCAGCGTTATCGCCGTGAACGGATAGGCGTCTGTCGTGCGCACGCCGAGAACGGCGCTGTACGTAGCGGCGTCCTTCAGAGGCGGAATAGCGAACGAGAGCGTGTCGTTCTTCTCCCAGCCTGCAAGTGCGGTGCTCTGATATCGGTCGTAGACGGTGCGATGGTCGCAAGCTGCGAGGAGCATTGCGAACATCACAAGGGTCATTGAAGCGATTCTAAAGCTCATAGTTCTTTTCATAATCACAATTAATGAGCGCCTTTAGGGGGTACTGCAGTCTCTGCTGCACCTACAGAACCGTTGCCGCTATTCTTCGGTTGGTGCACCTTAGGGGGTGCAGCAGTCTCTGCTGCACCGACCGAGCTATTAGCGTTATTCTTCGGCTGTTGCACCTTAGGGGGTGCTGCAGTCTCTGCTGCACCGACCGAGCTGTTAGCGTTATTCTTCGGTTGGTGCACTTGAGACAAGTGCACCCCCTGAGGTTGCTCGGTTGGTGCACCACCAGGACGGTTGTTGCGACGCTGCTGGTTGTTGCGACGCTGACCCTCGCCATTCGGTTTATTCGGTGCGCCACCTTGAGAGTTTTTCGGTGCAGTTGAGACAACTGCACCCCCTTGAGAATTCTGTTTGTTCGGTGCGCCACCTTGGCGCTTTGCAGGCTTCTTCTTGCGCTTGCGAGTCTTGTCGAAGCGACTGATGTCGGCGTCTGCGAGCAGGTCGGCAGGGCGCGAGTCTTGTCTTACCTTGCCGTCCTCGGTGAGCGACTCGGGCTTTTCGCCACGCTTGTTCATCTCGATGATGGCACGGGCGCGCTCGGCTGTAATCTCCTCGAGGTTGGCAGCGATGCCCTTGTCCGTAGAGTAGACCACGGTGCCGGCGAGAATGTCCGACTTGAAGAGGTAGTAGTCGCTGTCGAGTGTCTGCAGAACGACGTCGCGCGACGGCATCTTTCGACTTGCCTCAACATAGTCGTCCACCTCGTAGTTGAGGCAGCACTTCAGCTTGGCGCACATGCCGGCGAGTTTCTGCGGATTGAGCGATATGTCCTGAATGCGAGCGGCGTTGGTGCTGACGCTCACGAAGTTCTTCATCCATGTGGCGCAGCAGAGCTCTCTGCCGCACGGACCTGTACCGCCGATGCGTCCTGCCTCCTGACGCGCTCCGATCTGCTTCATCTCGATGCGCACGTGGAAGGTGTCGGCAAGCACCTTGATGAGCTGACGGAAGTCGACGCGCTCGTCGGCGATGTAGTAGAATATAGCCTTGTTGCCGTCGCCCTGATACTCCACGTCGCCAATCTTCATCTGCAGACCGAGGTCCTTGGCTATCTGTCGGCTCTGAATCATGGTGCCGTGTTCGCGGCTTTTCGCCTCGTAGTATTTGTCGATGTCCACGGGTTTAGCAATGCGATATACGCGCTTTATGTCGTCAGCCGACTTGAGGTTGGCTTTCTTCAGCTGCAGCTTCACCAGGCGTCCGGTGAGCGTAACCGTACCGATGTCATGACCCGGACTTGCCTCAACCGCCACGATGTCGCCCTTGTGCAGGTCGATGTGGTTGACGTTGTGGTAGTAACCCTTGCGCGTGTTCTTGAACTGCACCTCCACGAGGTCTGTGTCCTCGTCGTTGCCCGGCACGTCGTACAGCCAGTCGTATGTGTTGAGCTGCATGTTCTGTCGTCCGCAAGCGTAGTGGTGCAATCCGCGATCGGTGTCACGCGTTATCTTGAATTGCATATCTTTGAAATCTTTCATTACGATTTATGCTTGTTTTTTACGTGTTATGAGTATAATTGTTTGTAATGCTATGTCGAAGAACACCATCTTTGCGTTGGCGTTCTGTGATATATCGCGTAGTGAGTGCTCGAAGAGTTCGTTCAGCTCTATGACGTTGCGTTCGTTGATGAACGGTGCAAAGCGTGTGCAGAACTGTTCTTCCTGCGCCGTCATGTAGTTGAGTTCCGGGTTATGGAAGTTGTGCATGAAGCTCTCGCGCACCATTCGGTTGAAGTAGATGAGCATGCGTTTCTGCTTCTCGCGTCCGAAGGCAGCCACGCTCTCGCTCCACTTCTTCAGTTCCTTCACGTGCTTGCTGTAAGCGTAGCGCATGAGCATGGCGAAGAGGTCGAAGAACATGCTTGCCTCGTTGCCGGCGCGTAGCGAGTCGAGCGCTGCGGTCCACGATCCGTTGGCGATGCGTGCTATGCGGTGCGCTGTGTCGGCGTCGATACCGCGTCGCGCGATGAGCGCCTGCTCTATGGCTTCGTCGCTGATGCGCTTGAAGTCGAAACGCTGTGTGCGGCTGCGTATGGTTTCGAGCAGTTTCTCTGGTTCCTCGCTCACGAGGATGAATACGGTCTGCTGCGGCGGTTCCTCAAGCAGCTTGAGTATCTTATTAGCCGAGGTGACATTCATACGCTCGGGCAGCCACATCACGCACACCTTGTATCCGCCCTGCGACGCCTTCATGCTCAGTCGGCGCGAGAGTCGGTCGCTCTCGGCTCCGGTGATGATGGCTTGCTGGTTCTCGGCGCCCATCGCCTCCATCCATTGCTCTATGCTGAAGTAGGCTCCGTCGCCGAGCAGTTGGCGCCATTCCTGGGCGTAGTCGTCACTCACGGGCTGGTGGTCGGAGCCCATCGTGGGCTTCTTTATCGTGGGGAAGCTGAAGTGGAGGTCGGGGTGCTGCCACTGGCGCAGCAGCTTACTGTCGCCTAACAGACGCGACGCGAACGCAAGGGCAAGCGCCTTCTTGCCGCAGCCCATCGGACCGCAGAACAGCATTGCGTGGGGCACTCGGTGCTCCTCTATGAGTTTGACGAGCGACTGTTTCGCCTCGTCCTGACCTATTACTTCTTCGAATGTCATTTGCGCTATTGCGAATTTTGAATTTTGAATTTTGAGTTTTGAATTGTTGCCGTTGGCAATTTTGAGTTTTGAGTTTTGAATTATGCGCTGCGCGCATTTTGAGTTTATCATTTTTGAGTTATGAATTCAAAATTGAATAATTCCTAATCGGCGAAGCCGACAATTCAAAATTCAAAACTCAAAACTCAAAATTGCGACTTCGATCGCAATAATTCAAAACTCAAAACTCAAAACTCAACATTCTACAGCAGCCTCCTTGCCACTTCTCTTACGGAGTCGACAGCTGAGACGGTGTAGAAATGTATGTTGTTCACTCCGGCCTTGTAGAGCTGTCGGCACTGTTCTGTCGACCACTCTATGCCGAGTTGGCGGGCGTCGTCGTCGGTCTTGCACTTCAGCGCCTCAACGGCGAGCTCCTGCGGGAAGTCGCAACGGAACACGCGCGGCACTACCGTCAGCTGCGAGAGCTTTGCAAGCGGCTTGATGCCAGGTACGATTGGTATGGTGATGCCCATCTCGCGCGCTTTCTCCACGAAGCGGAAGTATTTCCGGTTGTCGTAGAAGAGCTGCGTCACGGCGTAGTCGGCACCCATGTCTTGCTTCATCTTCAGATACTTCAGGTCCATCTCCATGTTCAGCGCCTCCTCGTGCTTCTCGGGGTAGCACGCCACGCCGTAGTGGAACTTCTTGCCGGGGTTCTTTATCGGCGTGCCGTCGTTGAAGAAGCCCTCGTTGAAGCGGTTCACCTGCTCGATGAGGTCGGTGGTGTGAGCGTGTCCGCCAGGTGTGGGCACAAACTGACTGTCGTCGCGAGCCTTGTCGCCGCGCAGCAGCAGCACGTTCTCTATGCCCAGAAACTGCAGATCTATCAGCTCGTACTCTATCGCCTCGGCTGTGGCGCCGCTGCAGATGATGTGCGGTATGACGGGCACGCCGAACTTGTTCTGTATGGCGGCAGCGATGGCTACCGTTCCCGGACGGCGGCGCACGCGAAGGCGCTCATACTGTCCGTTCTCGAGTTCGCGGTATACGTACTCGCTGTGATGGGTGGTGATATTGATGTATGCCGGATTGAAATCGCGGAACTTCTCTATTGTGGAGAACAGACGCTCTGTTCCTGTGCCTTTCAACGGTGGTAACACCTCGAACGAGAAGTGCTTCTCGTCACCACCTGAGGTGAGTATATCTGAAATGTTCATCTTCTTATTATCCTTTCGTATCTTATTTACCAGTACAAAGTTACGGAAAATCTTACACAAATTTGCTGTTTTGATTAATAATTAATACTTTTGCTTGTAAATCTAAACAACAACGATGAATATGAGACCTCATACAACTATTTTTTCGGGCGCATTCCTTGCGCTCTGCCTCGCCGCAAGCAATGGTGTTGCGGCGAATACCTCACCATCTCAACACCTCAACACCTCACCATCTCAACACCTCAACACCTCACCATCACAACATCAAATCTCACCATCTCACCCCATCAACACCTCACCATCTCACCATCTCAACACCTCAACCTCCACCCTCACCACAAAGCGCCCTGCTCCTGCCGAGCGTCTCTTCGTGTCGGACGCCGTTGAGAAGAAGATTCGCGAGATAAAGAAACGCATAAAGGACAACGCCTACTTAGCGTGGATGTTCGAGAACTGCTTCCCGAACACGCTCGACACCACCGTCCACTTCACCGACGCTGCGGACGGCGAGGAGGACACGTTCGTCTACACGGGCGACATACACGCCATGTGGCTGCGCGACTCGGCGGCGCAGGTGTGGCCCTACGTGCAGCTGGCTAAGGGCGACCGCAAGTTGCAGAAGATGTTGCGCGGTGTGATACGCCGTCAGCTGAAGTGCATCAACATCGACCCGTATGCCAATGCCTTCAACCGCGAGCCGGTGGAGAACGGACCGTGGGCTAACGATATGACCGACATGAAGCCCGAACTGCACGAGCGCAAGTACGAGATCGACTCGCTCTGCTACCCTATACGCCTCGCCTACCACTACTGGCAGGTGACGGGCGACGCTTCTGTCTTCGGCGACGAGTGGCTGCAGGCGGTGCGCAACATCCTGCGCGTGTTCCGCGAGCAGCAGCGCAAGCAAGGGCTCGGCTCTTACCGCTTCCAGCGCGAGACGGAGGACCAGCTCGACACGGTCTGCAACCACGGTTGGGGCAACCCCGTGAAGCCCTGCGGACTCATCGCCTCTGTCTTCCGCCCGTCCGACGACGCCTCGACGTTTCTCTTCATCGTGCCGTCCAACTTCATGGCGGTCAGCTCACTGCGCAAGGCGGCTGAGATTCTGCGTAAGGTGAACGCCGACACGGCGCTTGCCGACAACTGCACGGCGCTTGCCGACGAGGTGAGCAAGGCTCTCGAGCAGTACGCCGTGGTCGACCATCCGAAGTACGGCAAGATATACGCCTACGAGGTGGACGGTTTCGGTAACCGCTTCCTCATGGACGACGCCAACGTGCCGTCGCTTCTCGCCCTGCCCTATATGGGCGACGTCGACGTTAACGACCCCGTATATCAGAACACGCGCCGCTTCGTCTGGAGCGAGGACAACCCCTACTTCTTCCGCGGCAAGGCGGGCGAAGGCATCGGCGGTCCGCACGTGGGCTACGACATGGCGTGGCCTATGTCTATAATGATGCGCGCCTTCACGAGCACCGACGATGTCGAGATAGCCGAGTGTCTGCGCATGCTGCAGCGCACCGACGCCGGCACGGGCTTCATCCACGAGTCGTTCAACGTCGACGATGCAAGCAAGTTCACGCGCGAGTGGTTCGCATGGCAGAACACGCTCTTCGGCGAACTTATCATCAAGCTCGTGGACGAGGGCAAAACGGAGTTGCTCCTCGACGCCCGCAAGTAACTTCAGGGGGTGCACTTGTCTCAAGTGCACCAACCGAGCAAGCGGCGCCCCAGCATAGCACTACCTACGCAAACAACGCTAAGGACACCATCTGCTACGTTGGTGCACTTGAGACAAGTGCACCCCCTAAAAGGCTCCTTGAAGCAAGCAAATGCAACTTGAGACAAGTGCACCCCCTTATACTTTCATCAAAAAAAATGTTATAGAGGAACCACACCGATAGGAATATATTGCTTATCTTTGCACCATCTTAACCACAAGTATGTCTAACAAACGTTTGTCAAGCTAAAACTTCCATATAAAAGGATTAAGATACTTGCACAAACAAAACCCAAAACATCCAGCTTATGGAAAATGTAATTAAGAAACTTTTTGTCGCCATGCTGCTCTGCCTCATGCAGACCGCCGTATGTACTGCCGACACGTTCAAGGGAAAGATTGTGAACGCCGAGACGGGCGAGATTCTCATCGGAGCAACGGTGCGCAGCGAGATAAACCCACAGCCGGGATGGTCGATGCAGAACTCAGCGGAGACCGACAGTACGGGCTGCTTCGTGCTCGACAGCGGCTGGGAGGGACGCATCATGTTCACGTTCAGCATGATCGGCTACAAGAACTCGCGCAAGGTAGACTATGCGTACGGACCCGAGGTGAAAGACACCACCGACCTGGGCACCATCAGGCTGCAGCCCACGGCGCTCATGCTGCAGGAGGTGGAAGTGAAGGCGAAGGTGCCGCGCATCACCATGCGTGGCGACACCATCGTGTTCAATCCCGAGGCGTTCAAGCTGAAGGAGGGCGCGCGCCTCGACGAGCTTATCAAGAAGTTGCCGGGCGTGCAGCGTCGCGACGGCAAGCTATACTGGAACAACAAGCCCATACGCCTGATGATGAACGGCAAGGACATGTTCGGCGGCGACCAAATCTTAGAACAGCTGCCGGCTGACGTGGCTGACAAACTGAAGGTGTACGACCGCAAATCGGAGCTGGCACGCCACACGGGCAACGACGATGGCGATGAGGACCATGTGCTCGACATCCAGGTGAAGCCGGGCTTCCTCGACAAGTGGTACGGCGACATCGAGGCTCAATACCAGACCAAGAAACGCTACAGCGCAGCCCTCACCGCAAGCCGGCTGAGCGACCAAGACCCGCACATGATATACGCCCAGGCTAACAACGCCAACCGCTACGTAGACAAGACGATTGGCTCTTCCATGAACCGCAACATCGACGGCGACGGCAAGAGTCAGTACGGCTCGTACAACTATCAGCACAACTGGCAGACAAAGGGCACGCAGCAATACACAAGCAACCGCTTCAACATAAGCGCAAACATGGGACACAGCGACGGATGGAACAGCGGAAAGGCATCGACCGAGACGTTCTTCCCGAACCAGGAGCACACGTTCGGCGTGAAAGACACTTACCGCTACAAACACAACCTCAAGCCGCAACTGGAGGCGAAGCTCTTCGCCTACACCGACTCTGCCAACACCATCGACGTGAAGGTGAAAGCCTCATACGAGAAGTCTCGCAAATCGTACGAGGAGAAATCGGCTTCGTACGGCTACCAGCCCGACCAGTTTGCCTACCACTCGCTGAAGGAGGCGCTCGACGCAAAGCCCGGCGACGCGCTCTACGACCGACTCATCACACGCGACAGCGAGTACGAGTCGACCGACCTGCAGCAACGCGGACTCAACATCTCGTACATCTGGCAGCACTTCATCGGTAAGAAGGGTTCGTTCATGCTGGGGGGCTACACCAACCTGAGCGGAACGAACGAGGACACGCACACCAACCACGACGTTGAGTATCTGCGCGAACAGCGCAACGAGAAGCTGTGGCAGTTCTACGACCGCAGCGAACACAATCTGAATACGCAGTTCGGCGCTTCGTTCGAATACTGGCTTGGCAAGAAGGTGTACTTCAACATATTCGACAACGTGAGATTAAGCCGCACACGCATCGCACGCAACTTCTTCAGCGACACCGACGAGCTGAACGTAGCTAACGGCACGCCGACAACGGCTGACCCGGCGAACACCACGCGCAGACTGACGCACAAATGGACGAACGAGCTGACTGTGAAGTCGACCATCACGCCGGTGAAGGCACTGATGATTATGCCGATGTTCAAATGGAACTACAGTCGCGAGAAGGCCGACTTCCACTACGGACCGCTCGACACCACAGCCGTGCGCACAAGCAACACGTACGAGCCGTCTATCTTCCTGAAGTGGAAGATGAGCCGCGTGCGCAACATGGACATCGCCTTCGCATACAACACCACCGTGCCCGACCTCGTGAGCACGCTCGGCTACCGCAACACCATCGACCCGCTGCATATATACATGGGCAACCCGCTGTTGCGCAATTCGCACAGTCATACCACTACGTACAACTACCACCGCATGTGGCTGCGCAAGCAGATTGTGCTGGGCTTGACCGCTTCGTACAACAAGGACATCAACCCCGAGGCTACGCTCTACAGCTACAACTCGGCTACCGGCGTCTACACGTCTAAACCGATGAACGTGAAGGGCGGCGACATGTGGAAGTTCGCATTCAACTACGACCAGGGCATCGGCTTCTACTTCCGACTGATGAACAAGTTCGCATTAGAGACGGCTAAGTCGTACGGCTTCCTCACCATCGTCAACAACAACGCCGCCGACGCTCAGCCCGAACTGAACAAGCAGAAGCGACTGGGCATAAACAACGACTTCGAGTTCTCGTACGAGACCGAGAAGTTGCAGCTCACGCTCTTCGACCGCCTGGAGAGCAACCGCTACCGCTACGACGATGCTTCGTACAACACCACACCGCTCTTCAACAGCGTGGGCATAAGCGCCAACCTGCACCTCGCTCCGTTTGAGGTGTTCGTGCAGCTGTCTGACGACTATTGTTCGGGCTATGCCACATCGGCTATGAACGGACACAAGCTCAAGTCGATGGCATCCGTCAGATGGAGCTTCTGCAAGAACAAGTGTATGCTGAGCCTGTTTGCCGATGACATCTTCAACAAGGACATCTGGTACGAAAGCGAATACTCAGCCTTCCAACGTCAGGAGTACTCCACAAACTATATTCACCACTATCTGAATCTGAGCTTCAGATACAGAATCGACGCGAAGGCAAAGAATGGCAAATCGACAACAATAAGCAGTAGAAGATAAACTGTCGGTACAAACAAAAACCGTAGCGGAGGTCTCCGGCCTCCGCAGCAAGCAACAATACGTATTACTATACGACTTGGTACTAAGTGTGTACATTCTATGTTTATACGAATAGATGGCGAACGCAATCTGATCGGACGGCGGACGCAATCTGATCGGACGGCGGACGCAATCTGATCGGGCGGCGAACGCAATCCGATCGGACGGCGGACGCAATCCGATTGGACGGCGGACGCAATCTGATCGAACATTCTAACAATCTATAGAGTAAAATTAGTGTTTGTTACAAAACATAACCTGCAAATTCTACTTTCTGAACCTCTTCGACACAGCCGCGGCGCGCAGACACAGTTGAGGTTGCACACATTAGTTATTTCGAGATAGCATCGTGTAATCATATCGGTTTGTTGTTGCGGTATGGCATCTTGTTATCTTGTCACATTGCGTCATTACTTTCTTTTAACCGGCTTCTTCGCCACACGCTTCACCACCTTCTTCGGTTTATTCTCCATGCCCGGCAGGTCCTTCAGAATAGTGGCTTTTACGATACGCACATCCTCAAGCGGACGGTCGTTGGCGTCGCGCTGCACACGCTGTATACGGTCTACCACATCCATGCCTTCGAGCACCTCGCCGAACACCGTGTAGCCGCCGTCGAGGTGCGGCGTGCCGCCGACGGTGGTGTACACCTCGCGCATCTCGTCGGTCATCTGTATGCTGTCGCCGAAAAGCTGACGCAGATTGTCGCGTCCGCGCTGCAATCCGCGCTCGTCCTGCTTGCGTCCGTAGACGATGTAGAACTGCGAACTGCTCGACTCGCGCTTCGGGTTCACCATATCCGGCTCGCGTGCTGCCGCCAGAGCGCCACGCTTGTGGTATATCTGCGGCAAACGAATCTCCGCCGGAATGGTATAGTCGAGCGAGTGGTCGCCGAGCACAGCTCCCTTCGGAGCATTCTTGCTATACGGGTCGCCAGCCTGAATCATAAAGTCGGGTATGACACGGTGGAACAGCAGCGAGTCGTAGTAGTGGTACTCGCGTATGAGTTTAAGAAAGTTGTCGCGATGCAGCGGCGTCTCGTTATACAGCGCCACCCGAATATTGCCCATCGTCATCTCAATGAGCACCTCCGGTCGCTCTTCTGCCTTCACAGTCTTCACAACAGCCCCCACTTTGCCCACGTTCTTCGCTGTCTTGATGGTTGTTCCCGCTTTGCCCACGTTCTTCGCTGTCTGCGCACTGACGCCGATGCAAAGCAAGAGCATCGAAATAATCAGCATTACATTCTTCATATATCTATAAGTTTATGTCTATAAGTTGTTTTGTCTTGATGCGCACAGCCATTTATACTTGGTTGTATCCATATCGCGACCTTGCCTCCTCGTATATGTCATCGATACCATCGGCAAAACCATAGCCACAAACGCTCGACCACTTGACACACTGCTGAAGTCGCTTGTCATACTTTTCCCACAAACCGTTTTTAGCAATAAACTGCACAGTCTTGTCAAAATTGCCTTCAACAGAATCATAATATTGCTCCCACATATCACCATAGTCGTATGTGAATTCAATGGCATATTCCATATACGACAGCATCAGTTCTGCAAGCGCATCGGCAGACGGCTTTAGTTTCTTAAAATCAGCTACAGCTTTTCTGCATACCGAAAAACGCGTCTTTGGTTCACGACGTCCCTCAGGATAAAACTCTTCACGAATAATATCCTTGTACTCTTCGAGTTTGCTATTCTCGTCAGGACTTGCATAATACTCCAGATAATCCTTTGCTTCCTTGCGAGCATCATACATTTCTATCACCATTTCTATTATCTGCTCCTTCGACATCGAGCGAAGAAGCTTCTTTATCGTTGCCTTTGACATATCTATTGTATTTTCCGTCAAAGTTAACACAAATTTATAATATACGGACAAAGTTAGCCATAAAGTTAATCACAAACTGCCACAAAAGTTAGTTGTAAAACCCCACAATTCATAGTACTCAACATCCACAAACATTGATTCATCATCTGAATAGTGTAAATATTTAGAACATTATCGCTACCTTTGCATCAGAGATTCATACCTAAACCCACGCTAATGAGAAAAATTCTACCATTACTGCTTGCGCTTCTGATGCTTGCATGCAACAGAACCAAACACAATTCAGCGTCCGACCACGCTTACTCTATGCTCGAACGTGTAGCCGAGCTCAACGCAGGAGGCGACAAACATGGAGCTTTGGCTCTGGCAGACAGTGCCCTACGGATGCACCCGGCTGACACTACCCGATGCTGGCTTTTGAGTGAGAAGGCAGTGACGCTTGTCGACATGGGGCGCATGGCGGATGCCGTCGGCGTGGCTCAGGGCGCTTACCGTCTGGCAGAGAGGCTGCATGACTTAGACGCTATGCTCAATCTGCGTGGCACTATGGGCATAGCCTACCGCAGGCTTGGCAAGACCGACTCGGCTTTGGTGCAGTATAAGGAAGGCATACAGATGGCGCTTGCAGAGCACAATGCCGAATATGAGATATATCTGAACAACTGTGTCACGGTGTTATACTCCGAAAGCAACCGCTTTGCAGAGGCTCTTCACTATGCCGAAAAGACCGAAAAGACCGAAAAGGCAGCCCTCGCAGCCAACGACACCATACAGCGATTGTCGGCACGTGCCAACATCGGAGGTATATATCTGAGGCAGAACCGCCATCGTATGGCACTCGAAGCTATGCTGCCGTGCTGGCAAGAGGTGAAGAGCGTAGGCTATAACGTGCTCACGCTGAAGTTCCTTTCTATCATTCTGAAGTCGTACAGCGTATTGGGCGACTATCAATCTGTGGCGCAATACATGCAATATGCCGACCGTGTAATGGACGGAATGGCTGCCAGCAGTAACGGAGTTTTGGGCATTCTTGAGGTCAAGGCCGATCTTCTTGGCAAACAGCATAGATACGCCGAGCAACTCGCACTTGTGGACAGCATCATCGCCAGCGGCACACATAACCAGGCAATGCCGTTAGACAAGATGCTGCGCATGAAAGCCCTGTGTCTCGAAAAAATGAATCGCAACGCTGAAGCGCTCGCGTTCATGAACCGTGCCTATGCCGTGCTCGACTCTGTAAAGCAAAGCGACATTGAGAAAAGCATGAGCGAATTCACGGTGAAATACAAGACTCTGGAAACGGAGACGGCTCTGGCTGAATCCAAACGCGAGACTGCCGAGAAAGCCAATCAGGTGCTGTGGCTTGTGGTGGCGGTAGTGCTACTGCTGGGAGTGGTAGGCATTATGCTCTATCGCAGACGCATCGCTGCACAGCGGGCGTTGTTGCACGAGAAGCAGAGCTACATCGACGGGCTCGAGAACGAGCGTGAGCGCATAGCCAAGGAACTGCACGACGGAGTGTGCAACGACATCCTCGCCACCAAACTGATGCTTGCCACCGACAGCATTCATGCCGAGCAGTATCTCGACGACGTATGGCGCAACGTGCGCCAGTTGTCGCACGAGCTTATGCCTCCATCTTTCGCCACGGTCACACTCGACGCTGTGGTGCGCTCGTATGTAGCCGCCATCAACAAGAACGGTGGCCGCGACATCTCGCTCAAGATAGACACCGCGTTCGATTGGAGCAGTCTGCCGCAACAAGTGGCTTACGAGGTATACCGCATTATTCAGGAGTCGACAGCCAATGCTATGAAATACGGCGACCACAGCACCATAGACATATCGCTGACTGCCAACGATGGCAATCTATGCGTATGCGTTGCCAACGGCATAGGCGCCCGTTCGGCAGACGGCAGGCACACTTCCGACCATGGCATAGGACAGCAGACGCTGCAGAAACGAGCCGACCGCATCGGTGCAAAGCTGACCGTAAGTGAGGCAGATATGCGCTATAGGCTGACGCTGACTTACCGACTCGCCACCATATAATCACACCTTTACCAATTGAAAAGAATGACAATACTCATCGTCGACGACCACCCCATAGTGCTGAAGGGTATACACGCCCTAATGGTTTCGTCGTTTGCCGAAGCCCGTATCGTGGATGCCGCAGGGCTTGAAGAGGCAGAACAGATGCTCAACCGACATAAAGTAGACATACTTATAACCGATCTCGACCTCAACGGTGAAAGCGGATCCATGCTAATAGAGCACGTTCGCGACGTACAACCAGCCACACAAGTGGTGGTATATACCATGCACGAAGAGCCCTGGTCGGTAGGCGAGATAGCCGATATGGACACCGAGGCGGTGGTGATGAAGAGCGACAACGCTGCGGAACTGCTTATGGCCGTTAAGAGTCTTTGTGACGGCAAGGGCTACTATAGTCCAACATTCTTCCGGCTGCTCAATTCATTGAAGCGCCATCCAGACCGTCTGTCCGACCGCGAGAAGCAGGTCGTCAGTCTCACGGCAATGGGACTTTCGGCTGCTGACATGGCTTCAAGGCTTGGCATCAGTGCCAATACCGTTGAGTTCCACCGCCGTCGTATCATGCAGAAACTCAATGTTGCCAACGCTGCCGAAATGATAAGCCGGACAACTGAATTGGGCTTGAAGGCAAACATCTGATGCCGGATAGCTATAAAGTGTTTTATGTCGGTCGGACAGCGGCTCGGCTGACTACGGAAAACCATAGCTGACCCCCTACCAAAAACAATAGTTCTTAGTTTTTGGTAGGGGGTTACTATATTAAAAGGAATATATTTACTATTATTTTTCTATACCTTTGTAACCAAACAGCGTACTCATTATCAAATACCAGCTACATGAATACCGATATAAAGGACAGTATCACCACACGCGAAAAGGAGATATTAAGTCTGCTCGCCATAGGACTTAGCAGCAAAGAGATTTCGGAAAAGTTGTTCATATCTCCACATACCGTGGAGTATCATCGCCGACAACTGCTCAAGAAAACAAAATCGCGAAATATCGCACAGCTCATCGGAACCGTTTATCGTATGGGAATACTGTGAGGGTTGTCGTCCGGCTACAGAAGGATTTGTATTTGTCAAAACTTAATAAACATATAATATGAGAAGTTCTACCCTATTATTTGCTATTGCCTCGGCAATGCTTCTGCAGGCTGCTCCTGCGGTGGCACAAAACAATGTGCCTATCAGAAAAATCAAGGCTGTAAAGCCTTCCACCGAGCTTACGCTGCTTGACAGAGTGAAAAGCGACACGCGCAAGAAGGAATACCAATACAACGAGTATGGATATATCACGTCGGTCATGGAATACAACAAAGAGGCGGGACAGTGGGTGCTCGACACCGACAACTCGTATCGCCAGGAGTACGTGTTCGACGCCGACGGACAGTGTACAGCCCGAACTGCCTACAACGTGGACAAGGCTGGCAACAAGACCACTGAGAAGAACAAAGCCGAAGTGGAAGTAATCGGCAACACGACATGGGAGCGCCACTATCAGAAATACGTCGACGGAACCACTCACCTAAGTGAGGCATACGCCTACGACCAGTGGGGCAACCGAGTGGAGAAAATCAATTATGGATACGACATCGACAGCAAGAAGGAGTACATAAGCGGCTATAAGAAGAGAGAATACTCCGGACCGGTAGACATATACGCCGACAATGCAAACTACAATAGCATCAGGGAAAGCCGACTTTTGTATGATCTTACGGCAGAAACAAATGGTTCCGACCAAACCACGATGGATATAAACGAGCTGTATGTTGAGGAATTCCGTAAGGTAGTATGGCAAACAGAAAACGACAAACTGTACGCACGGGAATACGGCTGCGAAGGGTTTCTGCAAATCACGGTAGGAAGCATAGAGAGAGAAATGTGGAAATCGTCCGAACATGAATACAAACTCAACGCTGACGGCACCCGCCCCGTACAGGAAACGATGCGCTACTATAGCAAGAATGGCGAGGTAACAAGCGAGCACACTTCTACTTTCGCATGGGACAATAGCGGTCGCCTGCTATCCGTCATCGAATACAACGAATCATCATCGGAAATATCATATAAAAATGAATACACTTACGCCGACGACTACGCAAAGAAGCTGTCGCTGCGCGAAGCTATTGAAGCATTAAACGGTGGCGGTCAGATATATCCGGAGGACGAGTTTATGCAGTTTGGACGTATAGCAACCTCTTCTTACTATTATGCCGAGGATGGTGATAAGGGTGAGAGTACATACGAGTGGAACGCCAACGGACAACTCATTGGAGGCACATGGACGGAGACTTCTATACAGTCTGACCCCGACAACCACGACACGTCAACTGTGACCGACTACGGCGAGGCACGAGTAGGATATAACGCAGATGGACATATTGCATGGAAGATTGACCATAGCATCAGTGAAAACGACTTCACCAAGATTGAATACTTGTATAACAAGAAAGGTGTTTGGACCGGCGAGGCAGAATATGATGGCGACAGTTGGGATGGCCCGTGGACCAAGGTAGATTGGAGCAAAGCAAGAGCCAGAAAACGTCTCACAACGCGTGCAGCTAAAACGCCGAAGTTTATCGATGATATGACCGACGGCTATCATTCTATAGAAAACAATGATGGCGTATGGAATACTCATGGAAACTACGTTGTGTCAGATGGCGTTGTAACATACGGTCATTATGAACAGACTCTCGTAAGCAACGCATCCGTTCCTGCTAATCCGCAATATAACTATACCGACCCGTTGATGCCTCTCGAAAGTGAAGAGGATGATGACGAATATGATAACGGTGTAGTAATGTGGTACTATAATTGGAACACGGACAAGGGCGATTGGGAACCCATGGGGGGACCGACAGAAGCCCGAAGGGTGTATAACAAGGATGGCAATATCGTTGCCGACATCTACGACCGCAATCAGACCATAGTAAATACAATAACATACCGTCTTGACGAGGACGACCGACTGATAGAGGAGGTCAACAGCAAGGGTGGCAACATCACCTACGAGTATCTCCCCGGCACCGACTATCTGCTTGAGAGTGTAGAGACATCAGCCGACGGCTATCGCAACGTGTGCCACTATTACTACAGCAAGCACAACTATGTAGACCCGACGGGCATTGAAAGCATCAAATGCGATGACGCTTCCATACCAGTATGGTACGACCTGCAAGGCCGCAGCATAACCACTCCAACCTCTAAAGGCATCTACATTGTCAACGGAAAGAAAGTGGTGGTTCGTTAAAAAAACAAAAGCAGCGAAATAAACAAATTCAATGACAACCGAAAAAGGCGTACAACCAAAATTAGTAAAGATTAAGGTTGTACGCCTTATTGTTGTTTTTTGTTCAGAATAAAACTTAAAGTTAATCACAAACTGCCACAAAAGTTAGTTGTAAAACCCCACAATTCATAGTACTCAACATCCACAAACATTCGTTTTTACTTGCATATCCAACTGAATACCACTAATTTTGCATACATAAACAAACTAAAACCAAATCAGAAATACAAACAACAATGAACAAAGCCATAAGAAAAAACAAATACATTGCACCTAAAATAATCGAATTTGACATGAAAAGCACCACCATCTTGGCAGGTTCTGGCGGCCCAGAATACGATACTGACGGAAGCAAAGTCGATTTTAAAGTTTCCGAAAGTGAGAAAAACTCCTGGGGTGGCGCCAAGGCACCAATGAGACAAAACATCGGTGATTGGAGCGAGGAGGAATAAACCGAAAACGTTAGCTGTACCCATTGTGGCTATGGCTAATGCCAATGACGGTGTGATTATGAAAGCAGAGAAACTTCACCTCCTCGAAATGCAAACCGTTATTAAAACAAGCCATTTGCGTGAACGTGCTGCAAATGTGCTGCAAATATGGAAATAAGCAACGATAAGCAAACACGCACTCAACTGCTGCAAAGGTAGTGCAAATGGAGAGAAAAACAAAAATAAATCACATTTATTTTTATTTCCGAGGTGCAGCCTACCTTATTAAAAGGTAGTGCTTTACCACAAAAACACATGATAAAATGCCCCAAAAACTACAAATGAAACACCTCAAAAATTACAAATGGATTACAACAAAAACTTAAAATAAAACACATCAAAAACTTAAAATACGTTTGGTAATCAAATTAAAATGAGTACCTTTGCAGCATAAAACAAAATCGAATATGGCATATCTAAATAGAGTCTTTGACTTGCGACTTAAAGCGCATCTTAAAGCAATGGGAGCAGTGCTCATTGAAGGACCAAAATGGTGTGGCAAGACCACCACTGCCAAGCAATTGGCCAATAGTGTTATTAGTTTACAAGATACTGACCATCGTGAAGAATATTTGGCTACAGCCATTACCAAGCCCTCATTCTTATTAGAAGGGGAAGTGCCTCGCTTGATAGATGAATGGCAAGATGCCCCAATGCTATGGGATGCAGTGCGCACAAAGGTTGATGAGCGTGGCTTGCCTGGTCAATTCATATTGACAGGGTCTAACGCTATTGACGACAGTAAAATCCATCATAGTGGAACAGGGCGTATTTCCCGGATGGAGATGCTGCCCATGAGCCTGTGGGAATATGGTGAATCTAACGGCAGCGTATCATTGATGGAGATGTTCGACAATCCTCAAGAAGAAATCTTCGCTACCTCGGAACTAAAAATGGAAGAAATCATATTTGCTGCATGCAGAGGAGGTTGGCCAGCAACATTGAATTTAGGTGACGACAAGTCAAAATTACTTGTTGCCAAAGAGTATGTAAAGTCTGTATATAAGAATGACATATCACGCATAGATGGAGTAAAGAGAAATCAGAAGTTGGCGCACCTGATAATGAAATCATACGCACGCAACATCTCTACATTGGCGAAAACCACATCCATATTGGCAGACGTTACTGCTTCTGATGATGTAGAATGTACCAGGCCTACGCTTGAAAGCTACATCGAGGCATTGGAAAAACTGTTTGTCATTCAGGACATAGAGGCTTGGTGCCCTTCCATAAGGAGCAAGACAACAATCCAAAGCAGACCCAAACGAGCGTTCTGTGATCCATCGGTTGCAGTCGCATTACTCAACCTGTCACCAGAATCCTTAATGACTCAATTAAAGACATTTGGCTTTATTTTTGAGCAAATGTGCGCACGAGATCTTAGGGTGTATTCAGCCTCTCACGATAGCCGCCTGTCATACTATCGCGACCGCTACGGACTGGAAGCCGACTTGGTGCTTCATCTTGACGATGGACGCTATGCTCTGATAGAGTGCAAGCTTGGCAGCCGTGAAATAGAAGAAGGAGCCAAACATCTTTTGGAAATTAAACGACTTATTCAAGTGCATAATGAGACAGAAAAGCAGGTGCCGTTGCGCGAACCCGACTTGATGATTGTCATGACAGGTGGCAGCATGGCTTACACACGCCCAGACGGAGTCAAAGTCATACCGCTTGCTTGTTTGAAAGATTAAAAAAGACATGTCATGAATGATATCAGTAAGGACAAGGATTATCATGAATTCTTTGCAGGGATAAAAGAATTGGCAAAGGGACTTATGCAAATTCGTGAGAGAGCAGCCATAGAGTATGCTCCCATTGTGGAGGAGTTCTGTGCGAGGAAACACGCAACTGCAAATGAAGTAGGCCGAATGCTTGACTATCTGTTTGAGTTTGCCGATGACGAACGCATATTGCTTATGTACAAGAAAGTTTGCCGAAGATTCGTCTATGATTATCCCGAAACCATAAGTTATTACATCATGGAGTACAGAAAAAAATATGACCGTGAAAGTCTTATCGGTACCGAATATGAATATCTGCTTCATGAGGATGATGAATTGTTTGACAAAGAACATAAAACAGAATAGAATATGGGAACAGCATTACTGGCACTCTGCTTCTGCGCATTGTCGCTCGTCCTCGCCTTGTTTGTGGGCATATCGCCCATAAGCTATAAGGCGAAAGTAAGGTTTATGTATGTCTGTGCTGCGCTGTCGTTGATGGCAGTGCAGACAAGGAGCCATTAGCCACAAGGTTAATCACAAACTGCCACAAAAGTTAGTTATAAAACCCCACAATTCATAGTACTCAACATCCACAAACATTCGTTTTTACTTGCATATCCAACTGAATACCACTAATTTTGCATACATAAACAAACTAAAACCAAATCAGAAATACAAACAACAATGAACAAAGCCATAAGAAAAAACAAATACATTGCACCTAAAATAATCGAATTTGACATGAAAAGCACCACCATCTTGGCAGGTTCTGGCGGCCCAGAATACGATACTGACGGAAGCAAAGTCGATTTTAAAGTTTCCGAAAGTGAGAAAAACTCCTGGGGTGGCGCCAAGGCACCAATGAGACAAAACATCGGTGATTGGAGCGAGGAGGAATAAACCGAAAACGTTAGCTGTACCCATTGTGGCTATGGCTAATGCCGATGGCGGTGTGATTATGAAGGCAGAGAAACTTCACCTCCTAGAAAATAAACTATATTGATAGTCAATAAATTAGCATTTCTTGGTACAAATATGAACGTATTTTAATTAAGAAAAAAAAGAAACACATGCTTAATAATAGAATTTAATTCATTTTGTTGCAAATAAGCTATAAATTTTATTTAGATTTTCTTTATATAGAGAAATTAGCAGTATCTTTGCCAAGAGAAACGATTACTATATGGTAAGTAAAAATTTAAATAGGCTAAAAGTAGTTCTTGCAGAAAAGCAGCGGACGAACAAATGGTTGGCTGAACAATTAGGTAAAGACCAAACAACCATATCAAAATGGTGCACCAATTCAAGTCAACCAGACTTAGGTAATCTGATGCAGATTGCCAAAATATTAGATGTAGAATTGACCGACTTAGTGCGATTCGAAGAATTCAAAAACGAAACAGAATGAAAAAAGAAGAAATACAAGCATTGTTCTCTCAATTTGAAAAAGTATCATGTGTTACAAATGGCATAGAATGTTGGAGCGCAAGAGAATTATGTTCTCTATTGGGATATACCCAATGGCGTAATTTCTTGAAAGTCATTGATAAAGCAAAGGATTCTTGCAAAAATGCAGGTCATGATATAAAAGACCATTTTGCTGACGTCAGCAAAATGGTTGTACTTGGTTCAGGTGCTGAGCGTCAGATAGATGACATTATGCTAACACGCTATGCTTGCTACCTTGTTGCTCAAAATGGCGACCCTCGCAAGCCACAGATAGCATTTGCGCAAACTTACTTTGCTGTGCAAACTCGTCGTGCAGAACTTATAGAACAGCGTCTTATTGAAGTTGAAAGAGTTAAGGCACGTGCTAAACTACAGGAAACAGAGCGTAAACTTTCTGGCGTACTTTATGAACGAGGTGTGAATGACAAGAGTTTTGCAGTGATACGCTCCAAGGGAGACCAAGCATTATTTCGTTTGAATACTGCAACGCTGAAGCGACGCATGGGAATCCCAGAGAAACGACCATTGGCAGATTTCCTCCCCACTATCAGTATCAAAGCAAAAGATTTTGCGGCAGAAATGACGAGCGTGAATGTACAGACCAAAGACCTTCAAGGAGAAAGTCGTATAAGCCAAGAGCATATTGCCAACAATGCTGCTGTTCGAGATATGCTTGTGCAGCGTGGTATAGTTCCAGAGAACCTTCCTCCTGCAGAAGATGTAAAGAAGGTTGAACGTAGATTGGCAAGTGAACAGAAAAAGGCGTTGGAGAATAAAAAGAAAAAATAAGATAAAACAGAATAAAAAAGAATTGCTCTTGGGCAAATAGAACTCTGCTTCTGCGCATTGTCGCTCGTCCTTGCCTTGTTTGTGGGCATATCGCCCATAAGCAACAAGGCAAAGATTAGGTTTATGTATGTTGGTGCTACGCTGTCGTTGATGGCAGTGCCAAATACAGCCAAGCCGACCTCATGGCGTATGCCAGTTCCGCTTTCTTCAAGATTGGCAAGAAACGTAAGAGCATTGCCCAATTCCTCAGCATAGTATTCGAAACTTACTTCCCCGGTGGTGAAGGATTCGTGTATAAGAAGATGCCGGGGGCGAAAGGTTAGCTTGATAAGATTAGAGAATAAAGGATAAGGTTACACGAGACCACAATAAAACAAATGCACTTACATTCTTCATAATCTTATTCTTGAGAATCTACTAAACATGCATAACACACTGATAATCAATACACATAAAAGCACAAAATTGACAAAAGAAACAAATTAGAAAAGAATTCATTAAAACCCCATTTGCAAACAAGAGACAACAAAAACAACATAGATAAGAACAACAGTTTTCCGATTCATGTATTTGCTCTGAAGGTGTCTAAAAAACTCTCTTTTTTACTTTTAAAAAGTGACATATATAAGGACAAAAGGAAGGAAATAAACGGCTTTGCCGCATAGTGCAAAATCGGTGAGCATAACAGTCATACAAAAGATGGATTGTATATGATTATAAAGGATTCGTTTTTGACACACATTGCACTATTTTAGAACTATTATGACAAGATTATTAAGTTTTAGAGTAAGAAAATTCAGAAAAGATTTTAACTCTTAGCAGAAATTCAATATATTTGCATCGTAATTAAACAAATTATACTTCTATGACAGAATTGAATAGACTAAAGATAGTTCTAGTTGAACAAAAGAAAACTGGGAAATGGTTAGCAGCTCAACTTGGGAAGTCTACATGCACAGTGAGCAAATGGTGCAGCAACACTGTACAACCTGATTTGCATACCCTTGATCAAATTTCAAAACTTCTAAATGTAAATGTAAAAGAACTCATAAATGATACAAATATAAAAAAATAGCAAAATATGAAAATCTTTGGCATAGTACTACTTGTATTTGCAGCATTAAATTTTATTGTTGCAATTCTTGCAGCATCCAATGGTGCAGCGGACGCTGCAGGACAAAAAATGTCTGCAGGTTTCTTATTATCTATTATTGGAGGCTTGCTCTTTTATTTCGGTAAGCAAAAGGACAAAAGAAAGATAGAAGAGGTATTAGATAAGAAGAAGGAAGAAGAATTAAAAGTTCAATGTATTGCAGAAGAAAAGCAACGAATTGAAACAGCGAAAAAGACTGAAGAAGAAAAAAAGAGAAGGGAAATAGAGGCTAATAGCAAGAAGTATAAGATTCTAAACTTCTATCTTGATTGCCCTCATTGGCATGAGCAAGAAAAGGAAATTAAAAAAAATGCCCTTGCTCTTCCTATTGAAATCGTTGACGTAGACAAGGATGATGATACAGTAGAAAAATATCATGTTCATAGTTTACCAAAACTTATTTTGGTAGATTTCAATGGTAAAGAAATCAAAAGATGGAAGGGGATTACTGATACTTCTGAAATAAATGATTACCTATACACCAATGGCTACGCAGAAGCACCTGAAGTCAACAAAGAATCAGATTTAGACTCTCTTTTGCTTGACGATGATGAAGACTGTGAGGATTATCCAAAACCAATGTTTGTGCTTAGTCCCGATGATATGCAGAAACTCATGTCTGCTGAACTAATGGAAAAATCTATAGGTATTGCTGCTGAAGGCGGAACTAAGGAACAGACACAAGTCAAGTTTGAGATTCTTCTCGGGAAGCGTGAGAAAACAGAGGCAATGCTTGCCATAGAAGAACCCATAAGGGAATTCTTTCATAATATATATGACAATGCTGCAAGGGAAGCATTTAATAGTTCAGACAAACCTTTGTTACGAAAGTTAGCAGTAACAACCAGCTTAATGCAAGCATACAAATCGGTTAATATTGAAGAAGGTGAGCTTCATTCTGCTAAAGATAAAATGACTCAAATAGCTAACAATTTTGGCGTTAGCATTAATCTTATAGAAATGGAAGTTAAGAAAAAAATAACAGAAGAATATTCAAAATAATTATGACAGTATTAGCAATTATAGCTTGTATTGCCCTTTTTATTTGGGCAACAAATTCTAAGAAGAAAATTGACGAAGAGGAAAAAATTGCATTAAAGACTTCTGGTCAAGCAACCCGACTTAGAAACAATTTTGGAGATCTAATCACTCTTTTACTTCAATCGGAAGATCATTATATCAAGTTTGAAAGAAGTTATGATGAATCAATTAGAATAGGCAATTCTAAAAACCAAGAACTGTTCCTGAGTTACTCGTCATTAGGATCGAATGGACCTAAACTTCTTGTTGCATGTATCGAGCATTCTATTCTTTTGAAAGAATTGAAATTTGACAAGAGCAGATCCACAAATTCAATTTACCAAGAAATCTCTGATTATTTTCTTTAATACAATACATTATGAGTACAATCCTTATATTTATATTGGTCGTAGTGGGTTTTACAATCTTTTCATTTATAAAAGATTCTACAGCCGAAACTGATAAAATTGTTAAAGAAGGAGGTATCTACAATAAATATAAGATATTGATAGATAATTTCATAGACCCCGAGTCAGGTATGAGAGTTATTCAAAAAAACAATAAGTACATGTGTGTTGGCATAAATAATAATGCAGGAAGTGTTGTTTTCCATTTTCAACACACATTCAACAAAATCAATATAACATTTGAAATGAAAAATATATTTATCGGAGATCATAAACTGGAATGGGATTTTCCAGAAACGATGCCTCAAACAGACATGATTAGGCATATAGAAAACCGCACAAGACAATATATGGAAAACGTTACTTCACAATTTAAATAACATGGAATATACCAGTGATTATATCAATAGCCTTAGTTTTGCTGAGTACATTAAACTAATGGCTACCGAACTAAACGAGAATGGTTTTAAGGAAAATGGGCAATACGAATATTGTTCATTTGAGAATGACCCTGCAATGCAGCGGCTTTTTATGATGGGCCCAATAAACGACCCTAAAGCTATGGCCTTTCTTAAATCAAAAGGATTAATTGAAAATGGAAGATGTCCTTCTTGTGGAGCACCAATGTCCGTCTATCGTTATACATGGTCTGACATAAGAGATCCGTCCAAGAAATTCTACGTCTGCTATGGATGTGCAAAAAATCATGGAAGAGGAGATGGTCATAGTATGGATGGTTGTCCTAGTGGGGCACCAAATCAAACAAGCTCAGGAGTTGGGTGTATGCTTAGCTTGATGCTCTTACCATTTTATCTTATTAAAGCAATGTTCTAACTATATATCTTATGGGATTCTTTTCATCTTTATTTGGACAAGCCAAGGAACTAACAAAATTAGGGAATTCCGTGGCTAATGTCAAGAATATGCTGGACCAATTCGAATCTGATTCAGACAATACCTTTCTTTTGTGTTCAGCATGGATTTGCAAAGTCGGAATCATTGATCTTATTGAGAAACATGGTTGGGCACCCAATTATGTTGTATATGTTCCAATAAATGGACATCAAACGAAGATGTATATGACGGAAGTACAGCTTGCAACTATAGGACGACTAAAAAATAAGGTTCAAAATTTGGATTCGTCACTGAATAGAACTATTGATGATATATTGGATGGTGGTCCTTCTCTTTATAAAATTGATGCCCAGATTCCTCAAAACGTAAGGGATATTATACTAGGCAAATAATTAACTTTTGTTATTACATAGGCTATAGAACAAATAAATTTGGATTATTAGCATTGCAATCTATGCCAGATTGACTATTGTTTGACAAACCGACTGATTTTAAGCGCAAACCTAAGGTCAGTCGGTTTGCTTATTTGAACCATCCGTAGTAAACCTCCAAGCCTGTTGACCACAACAGCCATAAAAACATCGAAGCTAAGGGTAAAGTGACCGAGATAGCAGCCATCGTACTCTTTGTTTATAACCATATACACGAAAAAATCTGCCATATCTTCCAGAATCGGCGCAACTCTCTGACTGTAAATGCAATAAAGGTTGGAAGATAAACTTGAGAACGGGATATCTCCCAGCGTATCTTCCAGCCACAATCAAATATCTTCCAGTCATCCCGCAACTTGACGGAGATGCTGAACAAGATACATAAATGCTGAACAAGATACACAAGTCCGTGTAACAAAAAAGGCGTACAACCGATATCCATAAGATTTCAGTTGTACGCCTTATTATTTATTCTTATTCAGAATGTCTGTTCTTAAAAGTCAAGTTTACTTAACCTCCTCGAAGTCAGCGTCCTGGATGTTATCATCAGCCTTTGCGCCGTTGTCTGCGCCCGGTTGAGCACCTGCCTGAGCACCTGCGCCCGGCTGTGCGCCACCCTGGTACATCTGTGCAGAAGCTGCCTGCATGACGTTGTTGAGGTTGGCGATGGCGGTGTCGATGGCAGCCACGTCGGCAGCCTTGTGAGCGTCCTTGAGCTGCTGCAGAGCCTGCTCGATGCCCGGCTTCTGGTCTGCAGGAATCTTGTCGCCGTTGTCCTTGAGGAAGTTCTCGGTGGTGAAGATCATCGAGTCAGCCTGGTTGAGCTTGTCGATCTTCTCGCGCTCTGCCTTGTCAGAAGCAGCGTTCTGCTCTGCCTCTGCCTTCATGCGCTCGATTTCCTCCTTGCTCAGACCTGAAGAAGCCTCGATGCGGATTGCCTGCTCCTTGCCTGTTGCCTTATCCTTTGCAGATACGTTGAGGATACCGTTGGCGTCGATGTCGAATGTCACCTCAATCTGCGGAACGCCACGGCGTGCCGGTGCGATGCCTTCGAGGTTGAACTGACCGATTGACTTGTTCTGTGCAGCCATCGGACGCTCGCCCTGGAGCACATGGATGGTTACGGCTGTCTGGTTGTCGACGGCTGTAGAGAATGTCTCGCTCTTCTTAGCCGGGATTGTGGTGTTGGCGTCGATAAGCTTTGTCATCACGCCGCCCATTGTCTCGATACCGAGTGTAAGCGGTGTTACGTCGAGCAGAACGATGTCGCCTACGCCGCTCTCCTTGTTGAGGATAGCGCCCTGGATAGATGCGCCTACGGCTACCACCTCGTCGGGGTTAACGCCCTTTGAAGGCTCCTTGCCGAAGTAGTTCTTAACGAGTGTCTGAACGGCTGGTATACGGCTTGAACCGCCCACGAGGATCACCTCGTCGATGTCTGATGTCTGGAGCTTTGCGTCGCGCATTGCGTTCTGGCAAGGTACGAGGCAAGCCTGGATAAGGTTGTGTGCGAGCTGCTCGAACTGTGAGCGTGTCAGCGTCTTAACCAAGTGCTTTGGCACACCACCTTCTGCTGAGATGTACGGCAGGTTGATTTCGGTAGATGTGGTGCTTGAGAGCTCTATCTTTGCCTTCTCTGCTGCTTCCTTGAGGCGCTGCATAGCCATCGGGTCCTTAGAGAGGTCGATGCCTTCGTCGGCCTTGAAACTCTGCACGAGCCAGTCGATGATTACCTGGTCGAAATCGTCGCCGCCGAGGTGTGTATCACCGTTTGTAGAGAGCACTTCGAACACACCGCCACCGAACTCGAGGATAGAGATATCGAATGTACCGCCACCGAGGTCGAATACGGCAATCTTCATGTCCTTGTTAGCCTTGTCTACGCCGTAAGCGAGTGCGGCTGCTGTCGGTTCGTTCACGATACGGCGAACGTTGAGGCCTGCGATCTGGCCTGCCTCCTTTGTAGCCTGACGCTGTGAGTCTGAGAAGTATGCCGGAACGGTGATTACGGCGTCTGTTACCTCCTGGCCGAGGTAGTCCTCAGCGGTCTTCTTCATCTTCTGAAGCACCATTGCCGAGATTTCCTGCGGAGTGTACTTGCGTCCGTCGATGTCAACGCGCGGATAGCCACCTTCGTTTACTACGGTGAACGGTACGCGTGTCACTTCCTTTGCGCACTGCTCGTAGGTCTCGCCCATGAAGCGCTTGATTGAGTATACGGTGTTCTTCGGGTTGGTGATAGCCTGACGCTTTGCAGGGTCGCCTACCTTACGCTCACCGTCCTTTACGAAGCCAATGACTGAAGGGGTTGTGCGCTTGCCTTCGCTGTTGGCGATTACTACCGGTTCGTTGCCTTCAAATACGGCAACACAAGAGTTTGTAGTACCTAAGTCGATTCCAATAATCTTTCCCATAATATTTCGTTTTTTTATTTTTTACTTTAATTGGTTGATGTTTTCGCTTACTGATATACAAATGGCGTGCCAAATGGGGTTGCGCAGGTTTTTTGCTGACAAACGGCGCTGTGCCGTGTCTGACAGAATGACACTCGGAGCTGTTTTAGTGACAGTTTTTACACTATTAGTGTTCGACTTGGTGCTGCGGAGGCTTCACAACGCAAAGCGCAAGAAAAAAGGCTCCGATTACGGCGTATTTTGAATTATTTCTGTAACTTTGCAGAGTTGTATATATATTAATGTATATCGTAACGTGAACGTTTACATTGTATAATCAAAAAAAACAAGAATATCAATGAAGACTTTGAAACGCTTTCTACCAGACTTGCTGGTAGTGTTGTTGTTTGCGGTCATCGCGTTTGCCTACTTCTTCCCGGCAGACACCGAGGGGCGCATTCTCTATCGTCACGACTCGTCGGCAGGACGCGGCGCGGGCGAGGAGCTTACCGAGTATTATCAGCGCACGGGCGAGCGCACCCGCTGGACTAACGCCTTGTTCAGCGGTATGCCTACATATCAGATGGCGCCGTCGTACGACTCGCAGGAGGTGCTTAACGGCGTGGGCAAGTTCTACCATTTGTGGTTGCCCGAGAACGTGTGGTACGTGTTCGCCTATCTCTTGGGCTTCTACATACTGCTACGCGCGTTCGACTTCCGCCGCGAGCTGGCTGTGCTGGGCTCCCTGCTATGGGCTTTCAGCAGTTATTTCTTCATCATCATCGCCGCCGGACACATCTGGAAGGTGATTGCGCTGGCTTATCTGCCGCCGATGATTGCGGGCATCGTGCTCGCCTACCGCGGCAAGTATGTGTGGGGCTTCGTGCTCACGGGTCTGTTCACGGCGCTCGAGATTCAGGCCAACCACGTGCAGATGACTTACTACTATCTGTTCATCGTGCTGTTCATGGTCATAGCCTATCTTGTAGAGGCTCTGCGCCAGAAGCAGATGGCGCGTTTCGCCAAGGCTACGGCGGTGTGCGCGGTGGCTGCGGTGCTGGGCGTGGTGATCAACCTCTCCAACCTCTACCATACATGGCAGTACACGCAGGAGTCGATGCGCGGCAAGAGCGAGCTGGTGAAGAAGAACTCTGCCAACCAGACGTCGAGCGGCTTAGACCGCGACTATATCACGCAGTGGAGCTACGGCATCGACGAGACTTGGACGTTGCTCGTGCCTAACACCAAGGGCGGCGCTTCGGTGCCGCTGGCGCAGAACGAGAAGGCTATGGAGAAAGCCAACCCCGAGTTCTACCAGATATACCAGCAGATGGGTCAATACTGGGGCGACCAGCCGGGCACAAGCGGTCCGGTGTACGTCGGAGCGTTCGTGATGATGCTCTTCGTGCTGGGTCTGTTCATCGTGAAAGGTCCGATGAAGTGGGCGCTGCTCGCTGCGACGGTGCTCTCCGTGCTGCTCTCGTGGGGCAGAAACTTCATGTGGTTCACCGACCTTTTCCTCGACTATGTGCCGATGTACGCCAAGTTCCGCACCGTGGCGTCGATACTTGTCATCGCCGAGTTCACCATTCCGCTGCTGGCTATGCTGGCTCTGAAGAAGGTGTTGGAGATCGAGAACTTCCTCAAGGGCACTACCCCACTGCTCGTCGGCACGGCTTCGCACCGACTGGTGTGTCGCGAGGTGAAGAATCGCTCGTGGCTCGCGCTCAGCTTCCTGCTCACGGCGGGCATGTGCGTGGCGTTCGCCATCATGCCTTCGGTGTTCTTCCCCGACTTCGTGTCTAACGCCGAGCTGCGCGCGCTCGCCTCTATACCGAGCGAGTATCTCACGCCGCTCATCAGCAATCTGCGTGAGATTCGCATCTCTATATTCACAGCCGACTGCTGGCGTTCGTTCTTCGTGATACTCGCCGGAACAGTTGTCCTCGTGCTCGCTCTGCTGAAGAAGCTGCAGCCGAAGTACGCCGTGGCTCTCCTCTTCGCACTCTGTCTCGTGGATATGTGGCAGGTGAACAAGCGCTACCTCAACGACGGAATGTTCGTGGAACGCAGCGTGCGCGAGACTCCGCAGCAGGAGACCGCCACCGACCGCCAGATTCTGCAGGACACAGCGCCCGACTATCGTGTGCTGAACCTCGCGTCGAACACGTTCAACGAGAACGAGACGTCTTACTATCATAAGTCTATCGGCGGCTACCATGCAGCCAAGCTGCGCCGCTATCAGGAGCTTATCGACGAGTACATCGCACCCGAGATGCAGCAGGCGATGTCTGCCATCGCCAAGGCTCAGGGCGATATGACGAGCGTGCCGGGCGACTCGGTTTATCCGGTGCTCAACATGCTCAACACCAAGTATATCATCATGCCGCTGCAGGGCGGACAGACCGTGCCCTTGCAGAACCCGTACGCTTACGGCAACGCGTGGTTCGTCGACCGCCTCCAGTATGTCGACAACGCCAACCAGGAGCTCGACGCCATCAAGCGTCTCGACCTGCATCACGAGGCTGTAGCCGACAGCAAGTTCAAGACAGCGCTGGGCGACGCCGTAAAGCAGGAGGGCACAGCGTTCGTGCGTCTCGACAAATACGAGCCTAACGAACTGCGCTACACCGTGCAGTCGCCGAAGGGCGGCGTAATCGTGTTCTCGGAGATTTACTATCCGGGCTGGACCGCTACGGTCGACGGCAAGGACGTAGAGGTGGGTCGCGTCAACTACGTGCTGCGCGCCATCAACGTGAAGCCGGGCAAGCACAACGTGGTGCTCACGTTCAAGCCGGCGTCGGTGAAGAACACCGAGACCGCGGCTTACGCTGCCTATCTGCTGCTGGCTCTCGCCATCATCGGCGGAGTGCTGTTTGAAATAAAAAGAAAAAAAGAGTAAGAGGTGCTCAGTTGAAAATTGAAAATTGAGAGCTGAGAGTTGAAGGTTGAGAATTGAGAGTTTAGAATTGAGAGTTATGATTACTTTGAGAGCTTCAAGAAGGCATAAGCTATAGAACATATCATAACTCTCAACTCTCAATTCTCAATTCTCAACTGAATAAAAACAGATTGTAATGGAATTTCGCACGCCAGTCACCATAGACAAGTCGCCGTTCGCTATCGACCCATGCGAGCGCATGCTCTTCGTAGGCTCCTGCTTCGCCGACAACATCGGTAGCAGGTTCGTCGACGACAAGTTTCGCGCTACGGTCAATCCGTACGGCGTCATGTACAACCCGGCGAGCATTCTGCACACCGTAGAGCGCTACCTCGCAGCCGAGACTGCTGAGGTGGCGCGCACGGCGGTGTTCACGCTCGGCACCAACCGCGTGTACATACTCAACGAGACGGGCGAGATTGTGGACAACTGCCAGAAACGACCGCAGCGACTCTTCACCGAGCGCAGCCTCAGCGTAGACGAGTGCGCCGCTTATCTCCGAGAAGCCATCGCCCGGCTGCGCAACCGCCGACCGGACATGCGCGTCATACTCACCGTCAGCCCCATACGCTACGCAAAGTACGGCTTTCACGGCAGCGCCGTGTCGAAAGCTACGCTGCTGCTGGCGGCAGACGAAGTGGCTCGGCAGACTGACGCCTGCATCTACTTCCCGGCGTACGAGATTGTGTGCGACGAGCTTCGCGACTATCGCTTCTACGCCCCCGACATGCTGCACCCGTCGCAGCAGGCTGTCGACTACATCTGGGAACGCTTCGCCGACACGTTCTTCAGCTCTAAAACCAAGGCGTTCATGAGCGAGTGGCTGCCCATAAAGGCTGCACTCAACCACCGCCCGTTCAACCCCGACTCGGCAGAACACCGCGCCTTCATTGAGAAGACACAGCAGAGAGTGGCTACTCTGAAGGCACACTACCCCGAATTAGAGATTTAAGATGGCTTCCAGAAAGGCGCACTACCCCAAATTGGAGACATAAAGAAAAGAGAGTTATAAAAACTAAAGCCTATGAATTTTCGTAAAGAACACATTATCTACTCTACCATCTGGGCGATGCTCTACGCTTCGCCAGTGATAAACATCTACACGCGAATGGCAGGCAACCCCCGCATCACCTTCTCGTGGAACGAGATACTGCACGCATGGGAGTACACAAGTACATGGATCGTGATGTTCACCATACACAATTTCCTCTTGCTGCCAATACTTCTGAAGAAGCGCAAGACCGGTACATACTTGTGTCTGTCGTTCTTAATACTGCTGACGGGCATGTTCATAACCTACCTCAACCGACCGATGCACAAGAACCAGTACAAGACACGCATGGAGGCGGAGTGGAAAGCCGACTCGCTGGCTTACGAGCGCGTGGCGGCTGTGCGGCTTGGCGACGGACGCTACTGCAGTCCGCAGAACCCGATGCGCCGCAAGCCGCTTGACTATCAGCCTATCGATCCGCTGCCTATGCTTGGACCGGGCGAGTTGGTGGCTTTCTTCGGCGGACTGCTGCTTATGGGCATGAACCTCGGCGTGAAGCTATACTTCATGTCGCAGCGCGACCGAGAGCGACAGAAGATTATCGACCAGCGTAACCTCGAACAGCAGATGGAGTATCTGAAGTATCAGGTTAATCCGCACTTCTTCATGAATACGCTCAACAACATTCATGCCCTCGTAGACATCGACCCCGAACGTGCCAAGACTACCATCGTCGAACTGTCGAAGATGATGCGCCACATTCTGTACGAAGGCAGCAAGAAGCTCATTCCGCTGACGCGCGAGGTTGAGTTTCTCAACCTCTACGTTCAGCTCATGCGCCTTAGATATACCAGAAAGGTGCACATCAACGTGGATGTTCCGCCGCAGTTGCCCGAGCTGAAGCTGCCTCCGCTGATGCTGATCATCTTTGTGGAGAACGCATTCAAGCACGGCATAAGCTACCGCGAGGAGTCGTTCATCGACATCAAACTTCGCGTGGAGAACAAGCGACTTCTCTTCAGCTGCTGCAACAGCAAACCCACGCAGGTGCAACGCACGAACGAGAAAGGCGGCATGGGTCTGCAGAACGTGCGCCAACGTCTCGAACTGCTCTACGACGACGACTACACGCTCGACATCAGCGACGGCGAAAAGACGTACGAAGTGAAGCTCGACATACCGATGCAGACGCGCCTGCCAGACGCAGAAGCCGAGACAGCGGATGTATCGAAACCATAAAGCGCAGCAGAGATAACGAACAAGATTAAGAACAGCCACAACAAATACAATAACCGTCTCAACATATAAATCCTACACTATGATAAAGACTCTTATCATCGACGACGAGCCGTTGGCTCTCCAGCAACTTGCAGTCTACGTGTCGAAGGTTCCGTTCCTTACGCTCGTGGGCGAGTGTCAAAGTGCTCTCGAAGCGCGCGACATCATCAACAACGAACGCGTTGACGTCATCTTCATCGACATCAACATGCCCGACCTTAACGGCATGGACTTTGTGCGCTCGCTCGTGGCGCCGCCGCTCGTGGTCTTTACCACAGCCTATTCGGAATATGCTATCGACGGATTCAAGGTTGACGCCGTAGACTATCTGCTCAAACCGTTCAGTCTGGACGACTTCCGTCGTGCCGCTCTGCGCGTAAAGGAACGCTATGAGCACAACAATGCGCCGCTGACTCTCACCGCTGAGCCTGAGCCTGAGCAGACAGACGAGAACATCTTCCTGAAGACGGAGCATAAGGTGGTGCGCGTAAAGATTGCCGACATACGCTACATCGAGGGCATGTCGGAGTATCTGAAGGTGCATGTAGACGGACAGTCGCGCCCTATCATTATGCTTCTTGCTATGAAACGCATGGAGGAGCGTCTGCCGTCCAATTTCCTGCGTATTCATCGCTCGTATATCGTGAACATGAATCATGTGCAGGAGGTGACTAAGAACCGCATCATGATGGATACTGACACGTATCTGCCAATCGGAGATATGTATAAGGATGCGCTGAGCGAATACTTGGCAGACAAGTATCTGGGAAGGTAGAACGAATTCTCAATTCGTTCAGTTGAGAATTGAGAATTTAGAGTTGAGAGTTATGATTACTCTTAGAAGTTATAAATGGCGAGCAAAAACTCAAACAACAAAGCATATCATAACTCTCAACTCTCAACTCTCAACTTTCAATTATAAACAAAAAAAACGGGACTAAAGATAGCCCCGTACTTTTATAACCTTTTCTCACGAAAAAACTATTAATCAACAACAAAATTCATTCGTTTGTGACTCCACCACTGTGGACATACTCTAATACTTGTAGTCTTTTGCTTAAATAACATTGCTTAATGTGTGTATGAAACGTAATCTGATGTATGTGTGTAAACTCTAAATTTCTTCTAAATAACTCTCTAACTTACTTTTATTATAACTCTCTAAATTATTAACTCTCTAACAATTACTACTTGTAATACTAAACTATTCTTCCTTTTTACGCTTGCAAAGTTATTCAATAAACCAGAAACCCACAAATTTATTCAACAAACGCCCCCATTCGTTCAATAAATCCTATCATACGTTGATGAACGGGCACAAAAAAAACGGGGAATCACGCTCGTTTTGACCGTAAAACTATCAAAACAAAGCGGCGATTCCCCGTATTGGTTTCTAACTAAAAGCTATGTATGTCTTTAGCTTTCGTTCTATAAGTCGTGAGTCTGAGTCGTCGTCAACCGAACGGAATCTGATCGGACACCGAACGGAATCTGATCGGGCGGCGAACGGAATCTGATCGGGCGGCGAACGGAATCCGATCGGACGGCGGACGCAACCGGTCGGTTTACTCCTTATTGTTGCCGAAAATGCGCAACAGATAGAGGAAGAGGTTGATGAAGTCGAGATACAAGCTCAACGCACCAAGCAGAGCGAGCTTCTGCATGTGTTCGCCTGCGTCTGGCGCAAGCTGGCACATCTGCTTTATCTTCTGCGTATCGTAAGCGGTGAGACCCACGAAGATGAGCACGCCTACGTAGCTCAGGATGAGGTCGAAGCCGCTGCTGCGCACGAACATGTTAACCACGGTGGCGATGATCAGACCGAGAAGAGCCATGAAGAGCAGCTTGCCCATAGACGTGAGGTCGGTCTTGGTGGTGTAGCCCACGAGCGCCATTACGCCGAACGTGCCGGCTGTGATGAGGAATGTCTTGACGATGGCTGTCATGCTGAACGCAAGGAAGATGACAGAGAGCGTAGCGCCGTTCACTACCGAGTAGAGCACAAACAGAAGTGTAGCCGTAGAGAGCGAGAGGCGGTTGATGGCGCCGCTGACAGAGAACACGAGCACAAGCTCGGCGATGATGAGTCCCCAGAACAATGCCTTGTTGCCGAGGATAGCCATGATGAGCGACGGAGTAGACGCAACGCCGTATGCGGTGATGCCGGTGATGGCGAGGGCGAGGGTCATCCATACAAACACTTTGCGCATGAGCGCAGGGAAAGCAGACGACATAGAGAAGTCGCTGCCACGAAGCGAATCGGTATCTAACCAGTTTTGTTGTTTCATAATTTTCTGTTTTTAAATTGTTTGTATTCTTTGTTTGCAGGGCGGAGGCCGGAGACCTCCGCTACTATACATTATATTATATGCAGGAAGCGCAGGATATCATTCAGATTCGCCACCACCATGAGCAGCAGCAGAATGCCAATGCCGATATACTCGGCGTATATCATGAAGTTCTCAGACGGCTTGCGGCGAGCTATCATCTCGTAGAGCAGGAAGAGCACGTGTCCACCGTCGAGCGCCGGGATAGGCAGAATGTTCATGAAGGCGAGGATGATGCTGAGGAAGGCGGTCATAAGCCAGAACGAATGCCAGTCCCACTGCGACGGGAACAGACTGCCGATGGCTCCGAAGCCGCCGAGCGACTTGGCGCCTTCAGACGAGAAGAGATACTTCATGTCGCCTACGTAGCCCGAGAGCACCTTGCAGCCGTACTTGACGCCGGCGGGGAACGACTCAAGGAAGCCGTAGTCGATGTGTGTCACCTTATACTTAGGCTGCTGCGGCATATAGCCGAGCACAAGGCGCATCGGCTTGCCCTTGGCGAACGGCGAAAAACCGCCTGCCGACATGGCATCGAACTGGCCCTTGAGCGTGAGTGTGTCGAGTTTGCCGTTCACCTGACGCTCTACGTTGACAACAGCGGCGAGCGCCTTCACGGTGTCGGCGTGGGTCTGTGCGCAGGTGAACATATCGGTACTGCGACCCACCTCGTATGTGAACTGAGAGAACGAGCTGACGGGCTTGCCGTTGAGCGAGAGGATGCGGTCGGCTTTCTGCAGACCCATGCGCTTGGCAGCCGAGTTGGGCGTTACGCTGTCCACTACAGCTGGCACATAACCTACGACGAACGGCGGCACATTCTTCAACATGCCGAGCAGGTCGAGGTCGCCAGGCGTGTTGACGGTCACCTTCTTGCCGTCGCGCAGCACATATACCTCCGTAGCGTTAGCCAGACCGCGATACATGTCAGCCTTGGCGTCCTTGAACTCGCCGAGGTTGGTGCCGAGCAAAATGTCGTGATCCTGGAATCCGAGCGCCTTAGCCTCCTTGTTGAACTCCATTCCGAGCGTCATATCCTTCGGGCTGACGTAGTCCTCGCCCCATGTGAAGAGGCACATGGCGTAGATGAAGAGCGCCAAAAGGAAGTTAACAAGCACACCGCCTATCATGATAAACAGTCGCTGCCATGCGGGTTTAGAGCGGAACTCGTACGCCTTGGCAGGCTCTTTCATCTGCTCGGTGTCCATCGATTCGTCAATCATACCCGATATCTTGCAGTAGCCGCCGAGCGGAAGCCAACCGATGCCGTACGTAGTGTCGCTGTTCTTCGGCTTGAACTTGAACAGACTGAACCAAGGGTCGAAGAAGAGGTAGAACTTCTCGACGCGCACTCCGAAGAGTTTCGAGAAGAAGAAGTGTCCGCCCTCGTGCAGGAGCACGAGAAGCGAGATAGCCAGCATGAACTGGAGTGTCTTTATAAGAAAAATTTCCATTTAAGAGTTTTGAGTTTTTGATTTATGAATTCAACATTGAATAATTCAACATTGCCATAGGCAACCATTCAACATTCAACATTCGTCATTCAACATTAAAGCATGCTTGCCGCAATTCGTCTTGCCTCAGCGTCAGAAGCGATATAGTCGTCGTAAGTAGGCTGGGCGACGAACGTAGCGCGCTGCATGGTAGCCTCGATGATGTCTGCCATCTGCAGGAATCCGCAGCGGTCGTGACGGAACGCCTCGTTCACCACTTCGTTGGCTGCATTCACTACGCACGGCACATTGCCGCCGCGACGTATCGACTCGTAAGCCATAGCGAGACAACGGAACTTCTCCATGTCGGGCTCGAAGAACTCGAGCGGCTGACGGAACAAGTCGAGACGGTCGCCGTTCAGCGGCAGACGCTCGGGGAACGAGAAGGCGTACTGTATAGGCAGGCGCATATCGGGCACACCGAGCTGCGCTTTCACGCCGCCGTCGCGGAACTGCACCGCACTGTGCACTATCGACTGCGGGTGGACGAGCACCTGAATCTTCTCAGCCTCAACGCCGAAGAGCCACTTCGCCTCGATAACCTCGAAGCCCTTGTTCATCATAGACGCAGAGTCTATCGTAATCTTCGCTCCCATGTCCCATGTAGGATGGCGCAGAGCGTCGGCAGCCTTCACATCACGCATCTCGTCGAGCGTGAACTTGCGGAACGGACCGCCCGAAGCGGTGAGCAGTATCTTCTCTATCTCGTTGTTGCCTTCGCCTACAAGACTCTGGAAGATGGCAGAGTGCTCGCTGTCTACGGGCAGTATGTTCACGTGGTACTCCGCAGCAAGTCGGCAGATGAGGTCGCCGGCTACGACAAGTGTCTCCTTGTTGGCGAGGCATATCGTCTTGCGTGCCTTGATGGCGTGGATAGTTGGCGAGAGTCCGGCGAAACCCACCATGGCCGTAAGCACCATGTCGATAGGCTGCGCCTCTACAATCTCGTCGATAGCCTTCGCTCCGGCATACACCTTGATGTCGGGAAGGTCGGCAAGCAGCAGCTTTAGCGACTCGTAGTGCGCTTCGTTCGCAATGACGACTGCAGCCGGGCGGAACTTGCGCGCCTGCTCGGCAAGCATCTCATAGCGGTTGTTAGCCGTGAGGCAGTAAACCTCGTAGCGGTCGCTATGCTGTTCTATCACGTCGAGTGCCTGGGTTCCGATAGAACCGGTGGAACCGAGGATACATATCTGTTTCATTGTGGTCTGATTTTTATATTGCTTGATTTTGTTGGAGAGCTAAGAGGACTAGGTTGGCTAGGTAAACTAGGCAAACTAGATAAACTAGAAAACCTAGATAAACTAGGAAACCTAGAAAAGCCAGAAAAGCAAGCCCTTTACAGCTCTGTCAATCCCTCCGGCAGATCCATAGTGATGGTGCGGCTCTCAGCGTCCACCTCCACGATGAACTCGTCGGAGGCAGGAATGAGCAGCTCGTTGCCGTCGGTAGTGAGCAGACAGAAGAGCGTGTTGATGGTAGAATCGTCAACCGATTCGATCTCACCGACAACAGCGCCCGATCGGTCGTCAATGACCTTGAAGCCGACGATGGCAGCCCAAGAGAGCTGGTCGGCATCTGTGTCGACATGCTCACGCGGGAAGTAGACATCGCAGCCAGTAAGCTCGCGAGCACGCTCCTGCGAGTCGATATCGGCAAAGCGTACAAGCGCCGTCTCGTCGTTCTTGAAGCGGTATTCGTCGAGGAAGAACGGCACGAGTATGCCGTCAATCTCAAGAATGAGGTAGTCGGCGTCTACACGGTCGAAGATATCGTCGTCGAAGTGGAACGACACCTCGCCGTCTACGCCGTGCGGCTTGCCTATCTTACCTATTTTATATACTGATTCTTTCTTTATCATTTTTGTTAGTTAACAAGGAAACCAGGTGACTAAGAGGATAGGAGACTATGAATATAGTTTACAAGGAAACGTATTGCCTTACTCTCTTCTAATCTTAGCTCCAAGAGCGTTGAGTCGGGCTTCTATGTCCTCATATCCGCGGTCGATCTGTGCGATGTTGTCAATGCGACTTGTGCCCTTTGCCCCGAGTGCGGCGATGAGCAGAGCGATTCCGGCGCGGATATCAGGGCTCGACATACGGCCTGCACGCAACTGAATATTGCGGTCGTGACCAACGATTACGCAGCGGTGTGGGTCGCAGAGTATAATCTGTGCGCCCATATCTATGAGCTTGTCTACGAAGAAGAGTCGACTTTCGAACATCTTCTGGTGAACGAGTACCGATCCGCGGGCTTGTGTCGCAACCACGATGAGCACCGAAAGCAAGTCGGGCGTGAGTCCGGGCCACGGCGCATCGGCGAGAGTCATGATAGAGCCGTCGAGAAACGAGTCGACAACATAGTGCGGCTGGTGCGGAATGTAGAGATCGTCGCCGTCTACGTCAATCTTCACGCCGAGACGGCGGAAAGCGTCTGGAATAACGCCGAGCTGAGCCACGGCACAGTCCTTTATGCGTATGCCGTTGCCCACCATTGCCGCCATACCGATGAACGATCCCACCTCAATCATGTCGGGCAGGATGCGGTGTTCGGTGCCGTGCAGCTCGCTTACGCCGTCGATGTACAAGAGGTTGGAGGCGATGCCCGTAATCTTGGCGCCCATAGCGTTGAGCATCGTGCAGAGTTGCTGTATATAAGGCTCGCAGGCGGCGTTGTATATCGTTGTCTTGCCCTCTGCGAGTACGGCTGCCATGATGATGTTGGCAGTGCCGGTCACGGATGCCTCGTCGAGAAGCATGTATGTGCCGTGCAGCTTCGCTGCTTCTATATTATATACGTGGCGCTCGTCGTCGGCATTGAACGTCGCTCCGAGGTTCTTGAAGCCGAGGAAGTGGGTGTCGAGACGTCGGCGTCCTATCTTGTCGCCGCCCGGTTCAGCCACTACAGCCTTACCAAAGCGTCCGAGCAGCGGGCCCATCATAAGCACACTGCCGCGAAGCGCCGAGCACTTGCGTACGTATTCGTCGCTGGCGAGGAAGTCGAGGTTGAGTTCGTCTGCCTGGAACGTAAAGTCGCCCTTGCCGTTGCGCGTCACTTTCACGCCCATGTCCTGCAACAAGCGTATGAGGTTGTTGACATCGAGGATGTCGGGGATGTTGGTTATTCTGACGGGGTCGGACGTGAGCAGCACAGCGGCTATCACTTCGAGAGCCTCGTTCTTGGCTCCTTGCGGCGTGATGGTGCCCTGCAGCTGGTGTCCGCCTTCAATTATAAACGATTCCATAAGCGTTGTGGTTTATGTTCTACGACGTTGTGTGGTATATATCTACAACGTTGCGGATTTATTTTCTGCGACGTTGTCTTCTCTCGTAATTGCGTGTCGGTGTCTCTGTGCGGTCGAACTTGAACGTTTCGAGGTCGAGCTGAATCTTGCCGTCGGTATAGTCGGCGAGGTCTGACGCTACCTTCTCGTCGTCGCTCGATCCGTGTCCCCAGAGCACGAGGTCGCGCTTCATCTGGTTAGCGGCGAGGCGTGTAAGCTCGGTGCGTTCGGCTCCATTGGGCAGGTTCTTCAGCAGTTCGAACACCTCGAACATCATGTTGCCGTAATGGCGCACGGGTATGCGCTTCATCGGGTAGCGCATCGGTGCGGGCTTCTGCAGCATCTTCTGCGCTTCGGTGATGTCGCACGGATAGTCGATGTCGAGCTGGAAGCCGCTCATCAGTGCGAGATGGTCCCAGAGTTTCTGTCGGTAGTCCTTGTTCTCGTAGGTGTGCGGCATCATGCGCTCCATGACTGCTATTATGGTGTTGGCACAACGCTGGCGCTCGGCGCGACTTTTCAGGCTGACACAGTAGTCGACCATCTGCTGCACCTCACGTCCGTATTCGGGGAGCACGAGGCGTTCGCGCTGTGTGTTGTAGTCTAAACCTTTTATCTTCATATCTTTCTTACAATAACTTCTTTGATTCTTTCGCCACGAAGTCCTTGAGGTAGAACGGCACGAAGTATGCCACGTCCTCGAACTTCTCCTGTGCGATGCGCTTCTCTGCGAGTGGATACATCCACTTTGCGAGCGGGTGTACGTTCTTGATGAAGCGTGCGTTGGGATGGTTGATAACCTCCATGCACTTCTCGGCGCCGTTGCCGAAGAAGTAGACCGGTGCGCGGTCGAGGTATTCCTTGTAGGTGTCGGCGTCGACGATGTCTGCCTGTATGCCGCGCACTTCGCGCAGGGCGCGGTCGTAGACAGCCGAATACACTTCCATGCGGCGTGCGTCGAGCATGGGGCAGAGCAGTGCTCCCTCCTCCACTTCCTCACGCAGCAGTACGGGCACTGTCATCAGCTCGAGTGTAGGCACAGCTATGAGTTTCAGGTTCTGTCCGTAGCAGATGCCCTTTGCCATCGACGCTCCGATGCGCAGTCCGGTGTACGAACCGGGACCGCTGCTCACGGCTACGGCGTCGAGAGGTATGGCGTGGCTGTCGGCGAACGACATTGCCTCGTCTACATATACGCCGAGATTCACGGCGTGGTTAGGACCTTCAAAGTCTTCTTTGGAGAATATACACGCACCGTCCTGACTGACGGCAACTGAACACACATTGGTGCTCGTATCAATACTCAATATACACGACATTCTTTTTCGTTTTTTTCGCAGTCCGCCCTGCCTAAACTCCGCAATAACTCATTGGCGGCGCTTAGGTGCAGACTACACATTATATAATAGAATGCAAAAATACAATTTTTTATTCAATTTAGCCCATTAACAAAGCGTTAAAAAAAACAAGCAAACGTTTTTTTTCATATATGAAAAATATTACTTACATTTGCACATTTAAAATAACAAACAAGCATATATAAATAACAAACACGCAATATGATACTTTCAATGACCGGCTACGGCAAGTCTGTCGTAGTCTACAATGGTAAGAAAATCAATGTCGAGATAAAGTCGCTCAACAGCAAGGCGCTCGACCTCTCTACTCGCATCGCTCCGCTCTACAGAGAGAAGGAGATGGAGATTCGTCAGGCTATACAGACGAAGGTGATTCGCGGCAAGGTCGACTTCTCTATCTGGATTGAGAAGGACGCTACGACCGACGCCACGACTATCAACACAGCGCTTGCGAAGAACTACTGCGAACAGATTAAGAACGTGGCTGCGGAGTGCCAGATTCCGCTGCCGGGCGACTGGTTCCTTTCGCTGCTGCGCATGCCTGATGTGATGTCGAAGGTGGAGATAGAGACGCTCTCCGACGAGGAGTGGACGGTGGCGCGCAAGGCTATCTACGAGGCTATCGATGCGCTCGTGGCGTTCCGTCAGCAGGAGGGTGCGGCGCTGCAGAAGAAGTTCGGCGAGAAGATAGACAACATAGAGGCTCTGCTGAAGAGCATTGAGCCGTACGAGAAGTCGCGCGTGGAGAAGATTCGCGCTCGCATCGTTGACGGACTGAGTTCCATCCCCGAGGTTGAGTACGACAAGAACCGCCTTGAGCAGGAACTTATCTACTATATCGAAAAGCTCGACATCAGCGAGGAGAAACAGCGCCTTGCCAACCACCTCAACTACTTCCGCGAGACTATGGCTGAGGAGGGCGGCCAGGGCAAGAAGCTCGGATTCATCGCGCAGGAGATGGGACGCGAGATAAACACTACCGGCTCGAAGAGCAACAACGCCGAGATGCAGAACATCGTGGTGAAGATGAAGGACGAACTGGAACAGATTAAGGAACAGGTGCTGAACGCACTTTAAATTTTGAATTTTGAGTTTTGAATTTTGAATTGTCGGCTTCGCCGATTTTGAATTATTCATTTATGAATTAAGAATTAAAAATTAAAAACTCAAAATTCAAAACTCATTAATTCAAAATGCGCACAGCGCATAATTCAAAACTCAAAACTCAAAACTCAAAACTCAAGACATGGGTAAACTTATAATATTCTCCGCTCCGAGTGGCAGCGGAAAGAGCACAATCATCAATCGTCTGATGCAGCGCCCTGAGCTGCACCTCGCCTTTTCTATCTCTTGCACATCGCGTGCTCCGCGTGGCACAGAGCAGAACGGCGTAGAGTATTTCTTCATCACTCCCGAGGAGTTCCGCGAGCGCATCAGCCGCGACGAGTTTCTCGAGTACGAGGAGGTTTACGAGAACCGCTTCTACGGCACGCTGAAGCAGCAGGTGGAGACGCAGGCTGCGCGCGGCGAGAACGTGGTGTTCGACGTCGACGTGAAGGGCGGTTGCAACATCAAGCAGTATTACGGCGACCGCGCGCTGAGTCTGTTCATTCAGCCGCCGTCGGTTGAGGAGCTGCGCCGCCGTCTTGTTGGTCGTGCTACTGACGCTCCTGAGGTGATAGAGCAGCGCATCGCACGCGCTGAGTTCGAGCTGTCGCAGGCTCCGAAGTTCGACCGCATCATCATCAACGACGACCTCGAAAAGGCTGTCGAAGAAACCTACGAGGCTATTCGCACATTCATCGAGGAATAACAACAGTAGCGGAGGTCTCCGGCCTCCGCAGCAACCAAAATACACTAATCGACTTGGTGCTGCGGAGGCCGGAGACCTCCGCTACTAATATATCTCCGCATCTATTATATAATACCAAATGCAAAAGATAAAGACCGGAATATACGGCGGGTCGTTCAACCCCATACACAACGGGCACATCGCCATTGCGAAGCGTATGCTCGAGCTGGCGGGGTTGGACGAGATATGGCTCATCGTGTCGCCGCAGAACCCACTGAAGACGGCGGGCAGCCTGCTCGACGACCGCCTGCGTCTTGCCATGACGCAGCGGGCGCTGGCGCCCTACTCGCAACTGACGGCGAGCGACTACGAGTTCAGCCTGCCGCGACCTTCGTATATGTGGAACACGCTGCAGCGACTCTCTGCCGACTATCCCGAGCGCGAGTTCACGCTGCTCATCGGCGCCGACAACTGGACGGTGTTCGACCGCTGGTATCACGCAGCCGACATCATCGCCCACTACCCCATCGCCATCTATCCGCGCACCGGGTCGCCTATCGACACCTCGACGCTGCCGCCTACGGTGCGTCTCTACGACACCGGCCTTTACGACATCAGCAGCACGGAGGTGAGAGAGAAGGCTGCGCACGGTGAGGACGTGGCGCAACTCGTGCCCACCGAGATTGTTGACGACGTGAAGCGTCACTACGGCTGTTGATTTTTTGCACACTTTTAAGTAGCGGAGGTCTCCGGCCTCCGCAGCAACCAAATAAACTAATCGACTTGGTGCTGCGGAGGCCG
>ENA-UOJA01000071-UOJA01000071.1-human-gut-metagenome-genome-assembly--contig:-C19-NODE-71-length-101072-cov-9.368948_pt1 | contig 101072 bp, 95 predicted proteins | sample MGYA00242337_ERZ723884 | MGnify/ENA metagenome assembly ERZ723884
TATTCTATGCTGATTATAGCATTTTTTTCGACGAATTTCTACTCTCCTGCCACAAAATATTTCGACATCTTTTAACATTCAAAAGAACTTTTCAATTCCCCTGTCTTTGTATATAATAGAAGTATAAAATACCGCAAAACAAGGAGGCAAATCCTTTCCTCGTCCATGGGACTCGGATTTTGCTTCGCAAAACAAGGAGGCAAATCCTCTCCTCGTCCATGGGGACTCGGATTTTGCTTCGCAAAACAAGGAGGATTGTCTATGCCATTTGTCAATACAAAAACTACGGAACATTTAAGCGATGAGAAAAAGTCTGCACTCACAAAGGAATTGTGCAGCATTACAAGTGACTGCCTCGGAAAAGGCGAGAACTGGGTCATGATTGGATTTGAGGACAATGTGTACCTGTCTTATCAGGGTAACACTACAGGTGTCGCATATGTGGAAATCAAGACCTTCGGCACACCTGCTGCCGCAGAGTGCAAACAGATGACCACAAAGCTTTGCGCCCTCTTTGAGCGCGAACTTGGGATTCCTTCCGACCACATTTACGTTGCCTACTTCCCTACCGACCACTGGGGCTGGAACGGAAGCAACTTTTAACATCTACAAAAAACCGCGACTATTGTCGTGGTTTTTGAAATATCCTCTGCCAGAATTTTTTCTTTGGGGGCTGCGGTTTTGCAACCGGAAGTGCCTCTTCGCTGAATTCAAGCTTATCTAACTTCAACGTTTCTTTATTTTCCAGACGATTGCACATATCTGCTGCCACAATCATCATGGTTTCCATCATGCGCCTGACATTCTGTTCCATGCGCTCTTCTAGGGTTATGCCCTTATCCGGTGCCGCCTCACCGAGTGCACAGTCCTCGCCTAGTACACGCAGTTTATTTAACCGGTCTCTCTGTTCCTTTCGCACAACACTTAAGAAACGGCTTACCATCACATTGTCCGCCTCGCCGCCCGAATAGCACAAAAAATTTTCCAGTTTCGTATCCGGTCCAAATCCGACCTCATAGCGGTCATTGTAGGCAAAACAAATCTGCTCTGCCGCCTTACACAAAAGCTCTGCACAGCCGCTTTTATCTACCAAGTAAATGTGCTCTGCCTCATCAATCAGCCGGTAAATTTCCTCATACTGCTTTTTTCGCTTCTCGTCACTCGTCTCACATTCCAGAATAAAATCAAAATTCATACCGTTTTACCTTCTCTTTACCCTCACATTTATTTACACAGGCTGCTCCATACCACATTTTTGATTCTGCGGGTAAGCTCCGTTGTCCCGGCATCCTTTAACTGGATGGTGAGAAGCATCGTCAGTCTGTCTGCCGGGCTGTTGCAAAAATATGCACCAAGCCAGCCATCCCAGCCGTACTCCCCAACGGAAGTCCGCATCAGTGTCCACGCCGGCTCTGCTGCCACACGCATAAAGTTTCCATATGTATAACCGGAAAGTCCATCCCATGTGCTCTCTAAAACCGTCTGCTGCCACGGCATCAGTTTTCCACCGGTAAGACTGCGCACCGTCTGCGGGCTCAAAATCTGTTTTCCCTTATAACTGCCCTGCCCTAAGAGCATTTCTGCAAACTTTGCATAATCGTCAAGTGTAGAGAAAAGTCCTGCTCCACCGGATTCAAATGCCGGCAGCGTATCTCCGCTGTTTTTGATTGCCAGATGATTTCCACAGTAGCACACCAGCCCCTCCGGCGTCTTTTCATATACCTTGACAAGCCGTCCCTGCTTTTCCTTTGGTACATAAAAATCCGTATCTTTCATCCCGAGCGGTTCAAAAAATTCTTTCTGTAAAAATTCCCCAAAACGCATCCCGGATGCCGCCTCGATAACCGCTCCCATCACATCCGCCGAGGTTCCATAAAGCCATTTTTCCCCAGGATGAAATGCCAGCGGGCAAAGCCCCATCCGGTTTGCCACTTCTATCGTTCCCATCTCGTGTTCCGTTCCAAGCGCTTCTCCCATGCGGTCAAATAATTTCTGCGCTTCCACCGAGCTTGGACTCGTCTCGTCCCCGCCATAGGAAAGCCCTGAAGTCATATGAAGCAGATCATAAATGCGTACCGGACGCTTTGCCGGCACAAGTCCGCCCTCCTCGGCTACCACTGCATTATGAAAGCCGGGCAGATAGTTTTCTACATTTTCTGCCAAATCAAGTACTCCGCGCTCCACAAGCAATGCCGCCGCTGCTGCCGTAACAGGTTTTGTCATGGAATATAGCCTCACGATAGCATCCCTCTGATAAAAAATGCCTGCTTCTTTGTCTGCATATCCCGCCTGCGCATAGGCAGCTTCCTTTCCATCCTGTAAAATCAGCACATTTCCGCCTGCAATCTGCCCTGCTTCCGATGCCTGTGCTAACAGCCCTTCTAATTTCCGGCTTAATTCTTCCATGCTCCTTCTCCTCCCTGACATACATTTCCTATTTTTTACAATACTACATTTCCAACAAAAAATCCACCATTGGGGAATGGTGGATTTAAAAAAGGGGGAGAATTTATGAAAAAGTTTCATCACTCTTATGTGATGATATTAATATAACCCCCATTTGTGAAATACTGTTGTATAAATTTTGAACTCTCTTTGAAGAAAATGTGAATTTTTGTACACAATTTACCAGCAAAGCACTTCATGACCGGTTTCGGTTACCAAAACCATGATTTCCCACTGCGCGGAAGGCATTCCGTCGTCCGTGTATACTTCCCAGTCGTTCTTGGAATCGATATAGATATCCGGCGCGCCCATGTTGACCATCGGCTCAATTGTAAAAATCATTCCAGGGACTAAGAGCATCTCCTGCCCTCTCTTGCTGTTATAGCCAACCCATGGTTCCTCATGAAATTCCAGTCCGACACCGTGTCCGCCGATTTCACGGACAACCGTATAACCATTTGCAAATGCATGGTCGTGCACCGCCTGTCCCATGTCTCCAAGGAAGCCCCATGGTTTTACCTGCTCTAAGCCTTTCTCCACACATTCTTTGGTCACCTGCACCAGACGTTTTTTCTCCGGACTTACCTCTCCGATACAGAACATTCTCGAAGAATCCGAAAAATAACCGTTTAAAATCGTAGATGCGTCTACGTTTATAATATCTCCTTCTTTTAAAACGACATCCTTAGACGGAAATCCGTGACACACCTGGTCGTTCACGGAAGTACACACGCTGTAAGGATATCCTTCATAGTGAAGCGGTGCGGGAATTCCGCCCATGCTTGTCGTCATGTCATAGACAATCTTGTCAATCTCTGCGGTATTCATTCCCTCATGAATATGTTTTTCGATATAGTCAAGTACTGCAATGTTGATTTTACAGCTTTCCTTGATGCCTGCAATCTGATCCGGTGTCTTAATTAAGTCATGGGTCGGAACAATATGTCCCTCCGACGCAATTTTTGCAATCCGTTCATCAAACGCCTGATGACATGCTTTGTATTTTCTGCCGCTTTTGCACCAGCACGGATCATTTCTTCCTATCTTTCCAGTCATTTTCTTATTCTGCCTTTCCTACGGCTTTCCCTAGTGATTCACCGTAATACTTCCAAAATGCACCCGATTCCAGTTTTCATCCACGACGCTGTAATCATGTTCCTCTAACAGTTGTGTGTAAGCCGGACTGCCTACGGAATAATCGTCGTATTCGAGTGCATGTTCTTTTGCATAAAGCTGCTGCCCCTTTTCCGCCAGTGCGATTTTCTCCATGGATTTCTTTAAGACATCCTCGCTCACGCCAAGCGCTGCAACACCCTCTTCTCCGAGGTCACTTAAAAAATCATACTGTGCGTTTGCAAGATATGTCTCATCCGCCTCCTCAAGGGTCAGTCCCTCTTCTTTGGCAAACTGATAAAAAATCTCATCATGAACCACCATCTGAACAACTGCCCGCTTTGCCTCAGTGCGGATATATGTACCGTTGGTATAAGAACGCCAGTATTCCCCGGTGTCTTTCGGGTTATACGTATAAGCTTCTTTTTCCACCTGCTGTTCCTGATAGGCAATATAAAATGCCACATCCTGCACCGTAAGTTCTGTTCCATCCACCACGATAACTGTTTTGTCAAGTGCCTCCGGCATCGTATAGTACGTTTTCCTGCCACCGGAGCGCAACGATACTGCAACCGCAATCGTCACACACAGCAACACAATGGATGTGAATCTGAGTGGAAGTCTTTTATCCTTTTTTTTATTTACTGACAAAGTTTTGCCACCACCTGGTTAATGACGCTTCCGTCAGCCTTTCCCTTTAATTCCGGCATTACATTTTTCATAATCATGCCTTTGTTTTTTCCTGCAAGAACATCCGCAAATTTTTCTTTGATAAACGCCTCTACTTCCTCTGCGGACATCATTTTCGGCGCATATTCCATAAAGATGTCATAGCGTGTCTGATACTCTTCCTTTAAGTCCTCTCTGGAATCCGGACAGGTATCAATCTGCTCCTTTACGGATTTGATTTCCTTTAAGATGACACGGTCTACCAATTCTTCCTTAATGTCATCCCTGCAGCCCTCATCAATCGCTGCCTTTTTTGCTGCTGAAACCAGCGTGGAAATTGCGTCCTTACGCACTTTATCTCTTGCCTTCATTGCTGCAATCATATCTTTTTGTAACTGTTCAAACTGCATAAAATCCTCCTTGTTTTGCGAAGCAAAATCCGAGTCCCGTTGGACGAGGAGAGGATTTGCCTCCTTGTTTTGCGAAGCAAAATTTCCATCTATCTGGGCAGTGCATCTCGAAAATGCTTCGCCTTCCCGTCTGGCACTGCTCGTTGCTACACACATGATACCACTTTTTTCCAGAAATTACAATTACAACGCACGCATATCAGAGTACACGCCGCACAGACAAAATGGTACGATAAGTTGCCGTACCGTATTTAATTCCGGTCGACGGAGTGGACGCATGGACAATCTTGCCGTTTCCCATATAGATTGCCACATGTCCCGCATAACAAATGATATCTCCTGCCTTTGCATTTTCATAGCTGACAGTCTTTCCGGCACTGCGAAGGGAATACGAATCACGCGGCACTGAAATTCCAAAATGTGCATACACCAGATTGACAAATCCGGAGCAGTCCGTTCCTTCTGTCAGACTGTTTCCGCCATAGACATATGGGTTTCCCACGAACTTGCTCGCATAGTTTACAACTTCCGTTCCACTTACATTCGTCGCGTATCCTGGGTCTAAGTCACTGTTGGTAAGACCATTTCCGCCGGAGTTACTATCCGAACTGCTTCCGCTTGAGCCACTGCCGTTTGAAGTACTGCCACTCGAACCTGTTCCATCGGATGTACTGCTTCCGCCACTCTCGGTACTGCCGGTCTCGGTATTGCTGCTTTCTGTGCTTCCTGCCCCTGTGCTGCCAGTCTCGGTATTCTGCTGTGCCTCTGCCTTACGGCGTTCTTCCTCTAACTTCGCCTGGCGTTCCTCTTCTGCAATCTGTGCCAGTTTTGTCTCCTGTTTTGCAATAATCTGGTTCTGCTTACGCACCGTCTGGGCATACTGCGCAGCGAGCGTCTTTGCATTGGCAAGCTGTGTATCAAAATCGGCAATCTGTGCACGTTTCTTTGTAATCATTCCCTCCAGCTCGGTCTGCTGTTCCTCAAAACTTATCTGCAGTTCTTCCATTTCAGACAGCTCTGACGCATACTGTTCCTGCAATTCCTCCACCTGCGCGACCGCATCCTGATACTCCTCTAACAGCTTTCTATCGTAATTGTAAACCTCCGAGGCATATTCCGCACGGTTTAAAAGCTCTGTGATGCTCTTTGAACCGATTAACGCTGTCCAGAAATCTTCATTTCCATTCTCATACATATACTGGATGCGGACCTTCATTGCCTCATACTGCGTCTGTTCCTCTTCTTTTGCCTGTTCCAGGTCCTTTTCTGCCTGTGCGATATCATCCTCTTTGTTGCTGATATCCTGCTTGAGCAAATCCATATCCGTCAAAAGCGCAATCAGTTCCTGGTCATAGGCTTCCATTTCTTCGTACAGTCCGCTCTGCACACCCTGAATGTCTTCAATCTCCTGATTGATGCTGTCGAGGTTTTCCGCCGCCTCATCTCTTTTGTTCTCTGCATCTTCTTTTTTGTTCTGGACATCCTGCTTTGTCTCGGTCTTATCAGACACTTTTGATGCCTGTACCGGATAATAGCATCCAAGTCCAAGAGTTACCGCTAATGCTGCGGCCAGTTGTCTTTTATAACGTTTCATCGCTTCTGTAAATTTCATCAAGCGTAATCCTTTCTAACATCTTTCCTTCGGTATTGCCATCCCTATTTTAGCATATACCTTGTGAAATTGTTAGTTTTTCCATTATTTTACTTGAAAAAATTCCACTATTTAGCAGTGCACTTATACGTCTGTTGAAATATCGCGAAGAATCCGTTGACATAAAAAAATTAATTGCTATCATAGCATATAGCAATTAGCTGCTATTTTGAGGAGGTAACAATTATGGCGACAACGGACACAGCCTTAGTAGATATCAAACAATACACAAAAGACCTCATTCCCGATGTTTTTGCAATTTGAACGTGACCTGCGCTCCGAGGAGGACTTTTGGGGCTGGGAAATAAATGAAAGAACAGGCATGACCAAAATCATGCCTGTTCCACCCAAATACGCTTTTTATCCGACCTGTTTTACAATCAGGATGCGTTCTCCCGCAGAAAGTCTCTCTCCCTTGATAGGATTTGTATTCATGATGGAACGCACCGTAGTATGATTTTCTTTTGCAATATTCCACAGCTCATCCCCTTCCCTTGCAATGTACCCTGTAAGTCCCGGACTGTTTTTCAGCTTCTCCATATCAAGTGCTTTTTCCTCGATAGATTCGATGTTGTCTGCCGTCTCCTCCGCAAATGCCATCAAGTCCAGATGAATGAGTGCTTTGATTTCAATATGTTCCTGGTCAAGCATAATGGCAGACAACTGCTCAATGCCGCCATCTAATTCCACCCGCGTCTGTGCCGGCATATCGGAGACCTCCACAACCTGCCGGAACGGGAAGATTTCTTTTACGACGCCAACCGGCATATGGTCATCCGTCGTTATGTAAAGCAGCTCCACCTGAACAATTCCTTCCGCAAGCACGCCTTCCGGTGTCAGCTCTTCCCGTTCAATCACTGCCTTTCCTTCACAGGCACATATCTGCAATATTTTTTCCTGCTGCTCCGTCAGTTCAATCGTCTCTGCAAGCCGGCTCTTGGCATAATTTTTAACCAGAAGTCTTTCTGTTTTATGCTCTTTACGAATTGGCACAACTTCTTTTTTCAGGGAATACAAATCGTCTAACAGTTCTACACGCTCTTCCCGCCATACACGGATGTCAAGCTCTAAGGCAAGCTCAAGCACCAGTATCCGTTCCTCTCCGTCATAATCCGGCTTTACTTCCACCTCCATAGACGCCGGGACCGCCCGGATTCGATGTACCACATCTGTCTCGTCAAGTTCACACTCCGTGCCGGCATCAAGCGGAACCGTCGTCTCATACCACTGAAGTCTGTCGCCGTCCTCCTCATCGCTGTAGAGCACCGATAAAAGGATTTCTCCGGTCACACCCGCACGCCCGTCTCCCAGACGGCTTTCCACGTTGCGAAGTTCAATGCTGCGCCAGAGGATTTCCCGGACATTCGGTTTGCTTGAAGGAAGCACAATTTCATTTTTCTGCCTGCAAATATCTTTTTTTGCCAGCAATAACTGCAGTACCTCGCGCTCCTTAAATTTCTGCTCATACTCCTCTCCGTCCTCAAGTCCGCAGGTCAGTTCCTCCGTCCGCTCTTCCTCCGCTACGGCACGTAAGACAACGACCGCACGCACATTCAGTTTTCTGGAATTGATAACGCCGATGGTGATGTCCTCGACCTCTCCCTGCACGCGAACCGGTTCATAGTCCTGTAATCCGTCCATATTCAGTTTTTCCTGAAAAGGGATTTCTCCGCGCAGGCAGCTGATTCCTCCATTCTCCTGTTCACTTCGGTAAAGCACCTTAAAATTCAGACTTCCCTTCACCCAGAGTGCACTGTTTCCGGCTTTTACTTCGTCAAAACGAAGCTCTCCCTTTTCCTTCAGTACCTTTACAATGTCCGGCCGGTAATCCGGCACATTATAGTCATCGTCCAGCGTAATCTGGCTGACTGCATTTCCTTTTTCCTGTCTTCTATGCAGTATAATCCGTTTTAACTCCATAAAAATTCCCCCGTGCGTGAATCTTTGTCTCTATCTTATTCATCGCCGGGGGAAAATATGTCTCTGTTCAATTGTCCGCACTAGCAAAGTTTCATGCGGATATCTCTTGTAATAATGTCTGAATAACTGAACGATAATAACTGTGGTGGATTCTCCTCTCTCTCATCACGCACCAGAACGGTGAAAACACTGGGATATGCCTTCTGAATCACGCCTTCCTGGATGTCTACCTTATTGCGTCCTCTGTCGAGCTGGATCATAACTTTACTGCCACACTGCTGATGTACGGAAGCCCGAACTTTACTGATATCTGTCTGTTGCATATGTCCCCTCCCTGATTCGGCTTTATCTCATCCTCGTCACCGAATTCTCTGTGCTTTAGTATAGCACTGCGTTAAATTTTTGTCAAACAAAATATTTTACAAATATAAGTTTTAAGAAAATTTATTTTTATTCAAAAATAACACTTTCCTCCAACGGCTCTGTCCGAATCACAATGTACGAATAGCTTGGACTTGCGCTGGCATTTTCCCCTTTTCTCGGACCAATCAGTTCTGTATCAAAAATCACTGCATTTGAGGTCAGATACAACTCTTTCACACAGATACTGTAGCCTCCTGTCTCCTGTTCGCCGTATCCATGGACAATGTATAGATATTCATCATCCGTATAACTCATCTTAAAATCCGCTGTCTTTTTTTCCTCAATCTGATCAAGCAGTTCCTCCGGTATCGCAGCTTCTTCCAGTATCTCATAAGAAAGGTCACGGACTTTCGTGCGATTCCCTTCCTCAATGCTGCATCCACCGACCGCCCCGCAAATTATTACGAGCAGCACGAAAATACCTATCATGCACATTTCATAGATTCCGCCGGGAATTTCCCGTCTTGCTTTCTCCATGCCATCCACCCACTCATTCACTTCTATATCATCTTATTCCAAATAGACGAAAAATATGCCTTTTTCTTTGTTGTTTTTCCGTGGTATACTTTATATAATGTGAATAAGCAATGAGCAGTGCCAGACGGAGGCTTTGCACGGTTCTGCGCTTGCGCAGGAAAAGTGAAAAGCTGACGGATGGGTAGGGCGAACGCCCGACAGCCAGGGAACCCCTTGGGTTTCCTGGCTGGCACTGCGCATTATCACGCAACAGAGCCAGAAGCTTTGCACTGCGCATTGAAATTTCATGATTTATAACCAGAAAGGATTTTTACCATGATTCGAGCAATTTTGGCACTACTTTTTGCAATTCTTTATCTGATTCTCGGTATTCCCGTGTTAGGAGTCGAGTGGATTATCCACAAAATCAATCCGAAGGCGGCGGAACTCAGCCAGCTTCGGATGGTACAGTGGGCATTCCGCGTGATTCTTTTTATCTGTGGAACCAAGGTTACCGTCATCGGTGAAGAAAATGTTCCAAAAGATGAAGCGGTTCTCTATATTGGAAATCACAGAAGCTATTTTGACATCATTATCACTTACGCAAGGTGTCCGGGTCGGACCGGCTATGTTGCAAAAAACACGATGGAGAAAATTCCGCTGCTCTCCACCTGGATGCGCAGACTTCATTGCCTGTTTATCAACCGTAAGGATGTAAAGGAAGCTTTAAAGACGATTCTCGCCGGAATCGAAAATATCAAAAACGGCATTTCCGTATGTATCTTCCCGGAAGGTACTCGGAATAAAACAGACGACCTGATGCTTCCTTTTAAAGAGGGCAGCTTTAAAATGGCAGAAAAGACTGGATGCGCCATCGTTCCAATGGCAATCACAAACTCTGCCGAAATTCTTGAAAATCATTTTCCAAAGGTAAAAAAGACACACGTAATTGTGGAATACGGAACTCCAATTTATCCGGGCAGCCTTGATAAGGAAACCCGCAAAAAAATCGGTGCACATTGTCAGGGAATCATTGAGGAAATGCTTGTTAAGAATAAGGAATTGGTATAGAAAAACGCGCCCTCAGGCGCGTTTTTCTAGGAAAGCAATGCTTTTACTATTTCTGGATAATTCATAAAATGCGAGGCTTTTACAAGAATCGTATCGCCCTTCTTACAGTAATCTTTCAGCGCCTGCGCAAGTGCTTCCTTGTCTTCGTAATAGAATACTTCAGTGGCAGGACTGTTTTCTTTTACGCCTCGTACCGTCTCAGCAGAAAGCGCGCCGCTTGCAAACAGGGCATCAATCTTCTTTCCTTTGAAATAGGCGCCCACTTTGTAGTGAAGATGTTTCTCCTCTGTTCCGAGTTCTCCCATATCACCGAGCACTGCAATCTTTCTTCCAGCCGCATGGGAAAGCACCTCGATAGATGCCTGCATGGAAACCGGATTTGCATTGTAGCAGTCATCAATAATCGTCATACCGTCCTTCTCAATCAGATTACTTCTGCCGCCGATGGTCTTTACTGTCTCCATTCCACGCTTCATCTCTTCCACCGTAAGTCCGAGTTCTCTTGCAACCGCTGCCGCAGCCAGCGCATTGTATACATTATGCACACCCGCTAACGGAAGTGTCACAGAAAATACCTCTTTTCCAAGATGAACCGTACATTCTGTAGATTCCAGACCAACTGTACGCACATTCTCTGCAAAAATTTCCCGTTTATTTCCGGTGGAGCCATGCTCCATGCTTCCGTCGGAAACTGCTCCGATTCCGTAGAACACCGGCTTTCTTCCATTGACTTCGGATACGGTTGCAAGTTTGTCATCGTCTCCGTTTAAAATGACCATTCCATCCTCAGCCAGATGTTCAAAACTCTCCGTCTTTGCCTTTAAGATTCCGTCTCTGGTAATCAGATTTTCAAGGTGGCATAATCCTATATTTGTAATTACCATGATATCCGGCTGCGCCATTTCCGCCAGGCGGTGCATTTCGTCAAAATGAGAAATTCCCATCTCAAGAACTGCCACCTCATGTTCCTCTCTGATTTTAAAAATCGTCAGCGGAAGTCCGATTTCGTTGTTAAAATTTCCCTCTGTCTTTAATACATTGTATTTCTGCGACAACACAGACGCAATCATTTCCTTGGTGCTGGTCTTTCCGACACTTCCGGTAATCCCGACCACTTTCACATCAAGCGCTCTCCGGTATGCTGCTGCAATCTTTTGCATTGCCATCGCACAGGAATCCACAAGAATATAAGGTCCTGCCGGATTCTCTAATGTATGCTCTGAGAGTACTGCAAGGGCTCCTTTGGTAAAAACCTGCGGAATAAACGTATGTCCATCCACGCGCTCTCCCTTAATTGGAATAAACAGATAGCCCGGTTCTACCTGACGGCTGTCAATGACAGCGCCTGCAATCTCTTCATTCTTTTTGCTCTCGTCTCCATAATAAGTTCCGCCGCACACCGTGGCAATACGGCTTAATGTCATGTCTTTCACACGCGCCTCCGCTCCTTCTTCCTCTACTTCTGTTAGTTATTATATTTCCGCAGAGAAAGCTCTATGATTTTCTCACACAACTGATTAAAGTTCATTCCAACCACCTGTGCCTCCTGTGGAAGCAGGCTCGTAGGTGTCATACCCGGAAGCGTATTTGCCTCGAGGCAGAACATCTGATTCTTTCCATTTAAAAGGAAATCGGAACGGGAATAGGTATCTAATCCGAGCACTTCTGCCACTTTTTCCGCATAGCGCTTCATCTGCTCTGAAACCTCTTCCGGAAGGTCTGCCGGACAGGTTTCCACTGCGCTTCCTGCTTTATACTTATTCTTGTAGTCATAAAATCCATGTACCGGGGCAATCTCAATAACCGGAAGTGCCTTTCCATCTAACACGCCAACGGAAAATTCGCGTCCCTCGACATACTCTTCAATGACAAGCTCCTCTTCCCAGCGGAATGCTTCCTCAAGCGCTGCACCAAATTCTTCCTCGCTGCACACAATGGACACACCGATGCTTGAACCACCGCAGCATGGTTTTACCACACACGGCAGGGTGAGTCCGAGATGCTCTGACAACTTCTCGATGCTTCTGTCGCACTCTGCCTTTTTGACTGCAAGTCCCTTCGGGGTCGGAATTCCGTTTGCCAGGAAAAGCTGTTTTGCCATACCCTTATTCATCGCAAGCGCGCTGCTTAAATATCCGGTTCCGGTATAACGGATGCCAAATAAATCAAATGCAGCCTGAATTTTTCCGTTCTCGCCATTCTCACCGTGAAGTGCCATGAATACGACGTCTGCCATCTGACAAAGCGCAATTACATTTGGTCCAAAGAAATTGTCGGACTGGTCTTTTCTTGATGCCTTCACCTTCGCCAAATCCGGGGCAATTTCCGGGATGCCGGAAACCTTCACGCTGACTTCCTCGGCGCGCTCAAAAATACCGTCTAAGTTTTCTTCCTTGTCGCTATATCCCATAAACACATCCAGAAGAATAACCTGATGTCCATTCTCCCGCAATGCTTTTGCCACCATATCTCCCGTCTTAAAGGAAACATCTCTTTCTGTACTGAGACCACCTGCTAAAACCACAATCTTCATTGTTTTATTTCTCCTATTTCAAAACTTTTCTGCTATATCTTATACCTTTTTTTGGTGAATGACAAGAGATTCCTTTGACATTCTAAAGCTTGCGTGCATCAGCCCTTTTCCCCTTTGTTATTCTATGGATTCGTTCTTCGTTTCAAGCTCCTCAAGTATATATAACAGCCATAAAAAAATCTGCCTTCCCAGCAGATCCGAACCTTTTAACATACTTCCATATAAATAAATTTCGTTTCGTAATTTTTCATTCTCCCAGATTGCAAGTCCTGCTGCAATCTCCTGTAACACATTCACACGTTTTTCGTCCACGCAAAACCTGCTTTTTAACGTATTCCATAATTCTATATTTTCCTGAAAGCTTCCCAATACATCACTTATCTGATTTTCATTTGCTAACATTTTCCTTCTCCTCTTTTTTCCGTTCATTCAGCCGACACACGTAAGCCGTACTACAATTATGATATGCAGGTATTCTTTTTACAACTTTTTCTACGTACTTCGGATAATTCAATTGAAGCTTTCCTATTAAATAAGAAAATGCAGTGTTTTAGTGCAAAAAAACTGCCGCAACGATTCCCCGCTGCGGCAGTTTTACATTCTCTTCGTATGAAATTCCGGCTCAATCTAATTCTTAGCACTCCGGCTCAATCAGACCGTAAGTATTTCCTTTTCTCTTATAAACAACATTCACTTCTTCTGTCTCTGCATTAATAAATACATAGAAGTCATGTCCTAATAATTCCATCTGTACGCAGGCATCTTCCGGATACATCGGCTTCATATCAAACTTCTTGCTGCGGATAATCTTGATTTCTTCATCGTCCTCGTCATTCGCATCAATAAATTCCTGTTTGAATACGGATGCTGCATTCTGCTGCTTGGTCACAATCTTGGTTCTGTATTTCTTAAGCTGACGCTCAAGTACTTCCTCCACAAGATCAATGGATACATACATATCGTTGCTGACCTGCTCGGAACGGATATAATTGCCTTTCATTGGAATTGTAACTTCGACCTTCTGTCTTTCCTTCTCGACACTGAGTGTTACGTAAGCATCTGTGTCCGGAGTAAAATATTTCTCCAGCTTGGATAACTTGCTCTCAACTGCCGTTTTCAGTCCCTCGGTTAATTCGATGTTTCTTGCTGTAATCTTAATTCTCATGATGTCCAACCCCTTTGCCGTTTATTTGATACAAGATATATCATACTTGTATTATACCAGATTTTTACATTATAGCAAGAAAATATGTGTATTTTTTACAATTTTTTCAGAAAAATTAGATTTTGTTTATGCAGATGTCTGATTTACATTGCCGCACGAATGATTCGTTCCGCCTCTGCCGCCTCCGCCTTCGTAAGCTGCGGCGTGTCCTTTAGCGCATAGTCCATGCCAAGGTTGTCATACTTTACTTTGCCAAGAGAATGATACGGAAGAACTTCCAGTTTCTCCAGATTGGGAAGTGTCTTTAAGAAACGTCCAAGCTCTGTCAATTCTTCTTCGTCAAATGTAATTCCAGGAACTACCACATGACGAATCCACACCGTTTTTCCTATTTTGGCAAGATATTTTGCAAACGCCAGACTGTTTTTATTGGAATGTCCGGTGAGTACGCGGTGCGCCTCCTCACCCATATGCTTGATGTCCAACATCACAAGGTCTGTGACCTCCATCAGGTGCGCAATCTGTGCCATGCGGGATTCTTTTGTCTCTCCCTCTCTCAGACAAAAATCTGCTTCGTTCTCCGGAAACATAATGCCAGAGGTATCAAGACAGGTGTGAATTCCATGCTCCTTTGCTTTTTCAAAAAGCTCCGTCAGAAATTCTATCTGCATCATAGGCTCCCCACCGGTCGCAGTCAGACCGCCCGTAGTATAAAAACTCCGGTTGCGTTCCATCTTCTCAAGAATCTCGTCCGCCGGTATCTCGCTGCCGTCCGCCATCACCCAGGTGTCCGGATTATGGCAATAGAGGCAGCGCATGGGACATCCCTGAAAGAACACGACAAACCGTACTCCCGGTCCGTCTACCGTACCAAATGTCTCTATCGAATGAATTTTCCCCATACGTGCCTCCTGAAATGTCTTTTCTCTTAGAATGCGCTTCTTGTCACGCTTCTATACATCCGTATCGCATCCCTCCGGCTGCCGTCTCACTACATTCTCTCATGGAATGTACGCGCAATTACCTCATCCTGCTGCTCTTTGGTCAGCTTGATAAAGTTTACCGCATATCCGGAAACGCGGATTGTAAGCTGTGGATATAACTCCGGATGCTTCTGTGCATCTAATAATGTCTCGCGGTTTAAGACGTTGACGTTTAAATGATGTCCGCCTTTTTCCACATAACCGTCAAGCAGTGCAACCAGGTTACTCTTCTCGTTCTCATCGTTCTTTCCAAGTGCATCCGGCACAATGGTAAAGGTATTCGAGATACCGTCCTGTGCATCCATAAACGGAAGCTTTGCAACAGATGCTAAAGATGCCACTGCACCGTGGGAATCGCGTCCGTGCATCGGGTTTGCACCTGGCGCAAACGCTTCTCCTCTCTTTCTTCCATCCGGTGTTGCACCTGTGTTCTTACCATAAGACACATTGGATGTGATGGTAAGAATGGAAGTTGTCTGGATTCCGCCGCGGTAGGTGTGGTTTCCTTTGATATAGCCGATAAATTCGTGAAGCACCTGTTTTGCAAGCTCATCCACGCGGTCATCATCATTTCCGTATTTCGGGAAGTCTCCCTCAATCTCAAAGTCAATGGCAATTCCGTTCTCATCGCGGATTGGTTTTACCTTCGCATACTTGATTGCGGAAAGGGAATCTGCCACTACGGACATTCCGGCAATACCGGTTGCAAACCAGCGGCGTACCTGCTTGTCATGAAGCGCCATCTGGATTTTCTCATAGCAGTATTTGTCGTGCATGTAATGAATGATATTTAACGCATTGACATAAACCCCTGCTAACCACTTCATCATATCCTTATATTTGTCCCACACCTCATCAAAATCAAGGTACTCGGAAGTAATCGGGCGGTATTTCGGTCCTACCTGTTTGCCGGACATCTCGTCCACACCACCGTTGATTGCGTAGAGCAGACATTTTGCCAGGTTTGCTCTTGCTCCGAAGAACTGCATTTCTTTTCCGATACGCATGGAAGACACACAGCAGGCGATTCCGTAATCATCCCCATGTACGACGCGCATAATATCATCATTTTCATACTGGATGGCAGAATGTTTCACGGAAATCTCTGCGCAGAACTTCTTAAAGTTCTCCGGCAGCTTTACAGACCACAGAACGGTCATGTTCGGCTCCGGTGCAGCTCCGATGTTGTTTAATGTATTCAGGTAGCGGTACGACATCTTCGTAACCATATGTCTGCCATCTACACCAATTCCGGCGATAGACTCGGTTACCCAGGTCGGGTCTCCGGCGAAAATAGTGTTGTACTCCGGTGTACGTGCAAATTTTACACAGCGCAGTTTCATGACGAACTGGTCAATTATCTCCTGGATTTCCTTCTCGGTAAAGGTTCCTTCTTTTAAGTCACGCTCTGCATAGATATCTAAGAAGGTTGAGGTACGTCCAAGGCTCATTGCCGCACCGTTCTGCTCCTTAACAGCAGCAAGGTAAGCAAAATATAATGCCTGTGTTGCCTCTTTTACGTTTGTTGCCGGCTTTGAAATATCGCATCCGTAAATCTCAGCTAATTTCTTTAACATCTTAAGCGCACGAATCTGCTCGGATAACTCCTCGCGCTCACGAATGACATCAGAATACATGATAACGCGTGTGCTGTTTAACTGCTCTTCTTTATCCTCAATCAGACGGTCTACGCCGTAAAGTGCCGGTCTTCTGTAGTCGCCGATAATACGTCCGCGTCCATACGCATCCGGAAGTCCGGTGATAATGTGTGCGGAACGGCAGGCACGCATCTCCGGTGTATAAGCATCAAACACGCCGGCATTGTGTGTCTTTCTGTGTGTGGTAAAGTACTCTACCACCTCCGGATCTACCTGATATCCGTTATCCTCACAGGCTTTCATTGCCATACGGATACCGCCGTAAGGCTGTAAGGAACGTTTAAAAGGTTTGTCGGTCTGGAAACCAACAATTTTTTCCTTGTCTTTGTCAAGGTATCCCGGTCCGTGGGAAGTAATCGTGGAAATAATTTTTGTATCCATATCAAGGACTCCGCCTGCTTCCCGTTCCTTTTTGGAAAGCTCTAACACTTCGTCCCATAAATCTTTCGTATCCTGAGTCGGTCCCTCAAGGAAACTTTCATCTCCGTCATAAGGGGTATAGTTTTTCTGGATAAAATCACGTACATTTACCTCTGTCTCCCAGGCACCACCTTTAAAGTTTCTCCATTCGTTTTGCATCAGTGTTATCCTCCTCACTTCTGTCTCAATTTTTGTTCACGAGAGTTAGTTGTCACTAACTCCATGAATATACCATCATCTCCCCCAGACTGTCAAGGGCTTTTGCGAAAGTAAAAAAGGTAACAAAAAAGCCGATAATCCGGGTTCCTGTGCCCAGACGGTCGGCTTTTGTACGTTATACTTCATGTGGTAATTCCACTTATCCGTCAGTCATATAACATGGTCATCATACTATAACTTTTTAGTTTTTGCAATAGGTATTCTTTACCAAAATTATAAAATCAGGTTTGTTTTTACCGCGTCAGCTCCTCCGGATGCTTTGCAATGCGGATGGCACTGTGAAAATAACTGCATGCGGAAATTCCCCAGATAATGATTACCATGGTTAGTGGCATCAAACCGAAGTCAAACAAAAACATTCCAAACAGACAGACTAAAAACAGCACAAGGCATGCCATCTGGGTTGTCCGGTACGAATAATAAGCACATTTATAGATTCCCATGCGCTCTGCCTCATCGCAGCTTTCCATCCACTGCTTCTGAAAATTCGTATCGTAAACGCTTCCCTGTTTCTCCGGGTTTAACTCCTTCTCTAGATTGACGATTCTCCTCTGATAGGAAGCGATAACCGCAAGGCTGTAAAATACCCCTCCGACCAGCAGAATGGTATACAAAATCGCCGACGTTTTTCCGATTGGTGCCCTTTCCATACAATAGATTCCCGCTCCGATAAAGAAATAATTGAGAATCATCGCTACTGAGAGCATCCACATCAGGTAGCTGAGTCTGAGATCCACCCTGTTAAATGTCTCCTCATCTTCTTCTGTCCATCCTTCAAGCTGCTTTTTGCACTGCTTAAATACCGCCGCACAGACAATCCAGAGTACGGTTGCAATCACAATATTGGCAAACGGTGAAATCACCGTCAGGATGTCTATCAGCACATCCCCAATCGGGCGTGCCGCCCCATTCTCCGCTAAAAGGGCACTGAAAAACCCGCTGATTCCTCCCAGGACAAAGCAAACAACCAGAATGACCATAAATTTTTTAAAGGCTTTTTTGTCCTCTCTCCTGTTCTGATTTGCTTTCTTACTCATCTGCGTCCTCCTCATACCAGAAAATATCCTCAACCGGAACCTCAAATACTTTTGCAATCTTAAGTGCAAGCGTAACCGACGGGGAATAATCCCCCCGCTCAATCTGGCTGATTGTCTGCCGTGAAACACCTACCAGCCGTCCCATTTCCTGTTGATTGACCTCAATCTTAGCCCGGTATTCTTTAAGATGGTTATATAATGGCATCTTTTTCCTCCAGTTTCATGACAACTTTTCTTGTCATTCTGATTATAACCACCAAAAGGACGCTTGTCAATCTTTTAGCGCATCTTCATCCAGACTGCCATTTCACCCGGCACGCGGTTTCCCCAGTTACAGTACGGCACGAGCGTTAATGTGGCATCCTCAAAGCCCACCGGAACTGCGCCATAAAGCCGTCCGGGCTTCCAGTCGTCCGTCTTTACCCGCACGCCATACGCCGTAATCTTTGTCACACCGCCGAGTAAGTCTTCGCACCAGGTCTCCTCAAGCGGTGCCGCCGTATCCACAAAAAATGCGGCAAGATTCTCGTCATTATCCTGCTGCTCCATGCAGTACACAAGCGGTCCCTTCACAATGGCAGTCTTGCCGACATCCGCACGCACTGCCGGATTTGCATAGACAAAGTGTGCCGGCATCTCAAACGTAAGCTCCACCGTCTGATTTTTCCAGTCCGCGGTAAGAGATGTGTAACCGCACTCTGCCGATACGTTTTGCTCTGTGCCATCCATGGTGATCTTTACATTTTTTGCATAGGAAGGGATTCTGATATGAAGGGTCTCTTCCCTGCCCTCTGCACCCGCATTTTTTTCTTCCTCAAACTGAAACGTTACCTTTCCCTCAAACGGAAATCTTGTCTTCGTCTCAAGTCGCAGTGTTCTGCCGGAAAGTGTCGTATGCAATGTTCCGCCTGCAAACAGGTTCACCCAGAGTCCATCTTCCCCCGTAAAATAGATGTATTCGCCAAGGGATGCCAGTGTTCTTGCAATGTTCGGCGGGCAGCACGCACAGCCAAACCACTTCTGACGCACCGGTTTGATATGGTTTTTGTCGGTCTTTGGAATACAGTTTGCCGGCCAAACTTCAAGTGGGTTTACATAAAAGAAGCTTTTTCCATCCATTGCGATTCCGGCAAGCACCGTATTCATCAGCGCAAGCTCCATCGTCTCTATGTATTTTGCATCCCCGGTAATCTGTGCCATCCGGCGGCAGAATAATGCCAATCCGATGGAAGCGCAGCTCTCGGAATAGTTCGTATCATTCGGCAGGTCATAATCGGTAGTAAAGCGCTCTAACGTTCCGGAGCTTCCGATTCCTCCGGTTAAATACATCCGTTTTTCTACGATATTGTCATAAAGGCGTTCGCATGCTGCTAACAGTTCCTCGTCCTGATAAATGCCTGCGATATCCGCCATGCCGCAGTATAGATAAACTGCGCGCACCGCGTGTCCCTCTGCCGTCGTCTGCTCCCTGACCGGCAGATGTGCCTGCCCGTAACGCGTCTCATAGGGATCCTGAACATGCCACACATCAACAAACGTCTTTTTCTCATGCTCATGAAGCAGATAGTTTGGTTCCGTTCCCCTGCGGTCGATAAAATCCTTTGCCATCTGCAAATACTGCTCTTTTCCGGTGGCCTCCGCCATTTTCACAAGTGCAAGTTCCACTTCCTCGTGTCCCGGCACGGCATTTGCATACTCCGGTGTATGGAACACTTCGCAGATTAAATCCGCATTTTTTTCCATGATTTTTAGCAGCTTATCCTTGCCGGTTACTTTATAGTAGGCAACTGCTGCCTCCATGAAATGTCCTGCGGTGTAAAGCTCATGCCCCTCTTTTAAGTTGCAGAACTGTTTTCCCGGCTCTAAAATCGAAAAATAGGTATCAAGGTACCCGTTTTCCTCCTGTGCCTTGCTCACAAGCTCGATTGCCTCATCTGCAAGCGCCTCGAGTGCCTCATTTTTTTCATAGGAAAGCGAATATGCCACCGCTTCCAACCACTTTGCGAGGTCGCTGTCCTGAAATACAAAGCCGTGGAAGGTTCCGTCGGAGAGTCCCGCTGCCACCTTAAAGTTCTCGATGCAGTGGCTTGCCTCGGCATCCGCCACCTCATCGTTTAATGCACGCCACTGGTACGGAATGATTTCCTTTGTCACCAGCTTCGTGTACTTGCTCCAGAAAGCATCCTCAATCCGCACATCGTTTAATGAAACACTTTTTAATCTTTCTTTTCTCATATCCTTCTCCTGTCATTTTCTTATAAATAACGCACTGCCCAGGCACTCTGATTGGCACCTACGCCGGTAATGCACATGGTCGGATTGCCCGCCTCATCGTTAAGCTGGACAATGACCCCCTCATAGCTGTTTTCGCCGATATTTAAGGTGATACAGCTCTCATCACTCAGGGTAAAACTTCCGATTGGTTTTGCATAAGTTTCCTTTGAAACGCTCTCTGCGCTCTGATCGCGGTATTTTAAGATTTCCCCATTCATCATAAATTCCGCTTTGACGGGCTTATGAATCTCATTGGAAATATCAAGTCCATGTTCCACTACATAATACGTTCCGCAGATTTCCGATTCATGATAAGACTTCGGGCAAAGCATCTCGCCCTCGGTTGCAAACGGTGCCGCCGTAAGCCACCCGTTTCTCGTGCGGAACAACTGGTGTACCCTCGGCTCGTGCATCTCGGTGTCCATGTCAAACCTCTGATGGTAAACCATGTAAATTTTTCCATCCTGGTCCATAAACGCCGAGTTATGTCCCGGCGATTTATAACCGCACTCAAGACTTGGGAAAATATAATTTCCAATTAATTTTAAGCCATATGGGTCATGGTGATTGACTCTGCGAAATGTGCGTCCGTCCATATCCACATACGGTCCATCCACCTTTTTGGAGCGGAACAGACGAATCTGATAACCGCCGTCACGCGCCAGCCATCCAAACGATACAAACAGATAGTAATAATCTGCCTGTGGGTCGTACAGAATATACGGTCCCTCAATCGACTTATGTCCGCCGCCCAAAAGCTTTTTCCCAAAATACGGGTCTACCTGATTCTTCACATCCTGCTTCGGATGAATCGGAAGTCCGGTCTCCACGTCCAACTCAATAAGAAAGATTCCGCCGGACCACGAACCGTATACCAGCCAGAGCCGTCCTTCACGGTCTTTGACCGTATTTGGGTCGATACAGTTCGGCCACGCCAGGTTATTGTAATGCCCGTTCTTTTTTAAGTAGCGGGAAATATCCGCTCCCTCTCCCAATACGTCCTCTACATTTGTTTTTTCAACAGTCTGTGCATCAAAGCCGGAATGAAGGATTGCACCCACGTAGGTGTAAGGTCCCTTCGCCTCATCCGCCACTGCCATACAGATACTTGATTTTACATAGGAACCGGAGGTACAAAAATACATCACATATTTTCCCATCACCGGATTATAGGACACATCCGGCGCCCAGACCGCATAATCTTTTCCGTCAAATTTGCCGCAGAAGGCAAACGCTTCTTTTTTTTCATCAAACAGGTTGGTAAACAGCGGATTCTCCTCCGTTACCCCCTCTGCAAAACAGTTCCAGTAGCGCAGGTCGGTCGAAACTGCCGCCGACATATGCGTTCCAAAAATATAATATTTTCCGTCTTTGTCTACAAAAACCGCCGGGTCATGCACTGGTGTTCCAGTATGGAAGCCCCCTTTTTTCATCTCATTTCCCCCGCCTTTTCAGAAGTAATTTAATCAATAATAAACTATTTTATATTTTATTAAATTATATCCTTTTTATTCCGAGACTGCAAGTATTTTATCTTTTCTTCTGACCGATTTTGACGGAAAATTTAGGACTTCTTTTTAGCGGAATCCAAATTATTAAGACAGAATTAAATTGACGAAAAAGCGGATTTTTCTTATAATATTTTTTAAGAAAAAAATGACGAAAACACGGACTTCTGGCTGTTGTCCGCATGATACAAATGGAGGGTTTCTGCCTTGTTACACATTACTTCTCTTAACGATGGATTAGAAATTTTTAAAGCTCTCGGTTCTGACGTCCGCGTTCAGATCCTGAATATTCTTTTAGAAAACAATAATATGAGCATGAATGAGCTTGCTTCCCGCTTAAACATCACAAACGGCGCTCTGACCGGACACATCAAAAAGCTCGAAAGCAGTGGACTTATCAGCACATCGAGTGAGTCCGCCGGACACGGCAATCAGAAAATCTGCTCCGTGCATCTTGATAAAATTCTGATTGATCTGGAAAAGCCGGAGGATTTCCAGAATGTTTACAACACCGAGTTAAAAGTCGGTCACTATTCCAGCTACAATATCTGCCCTACCTGTGGACTTGCTTCAAGCAAAGCGTTAATCGGCGAGGTTGACGACGCGAGATATTTTGAGCACCCGGACCGCTACAATGCAGATATCCTCTGGTTCACCAAAGGATATGTCGAGTATGTCATCCCGAATTTTATCCCAAGCTCCCAGCGGATTACCCAGATTACAATTTCCGCAGAGTTAAGCTCCGAGGCTCCCGGCATCAACAATGTCTGGCCGAGTGATATCAGCTTCTATTTAAATGACGTCTGCGTCGGCACCTGGACTTCCCCTGGCGATTTCGGCGATGTAAAGGGCTTATTTACCCCGGACTGGTGGCCGCAGAACTGGAACCAGTATGGTCTTTTAAAATTACTTGTAATTAATAAGAAGGGAACCTACATTGACGGTCTTAAGATTTCGGATGTGACGATTGACAGCTTTGACTTAGATTACCGCAGTGGAATCCGTTTCCGCATGGCAGTTGAAGACGATGCGGCACATGTAGGCGGTCTGACGTTGTTTGGCAAATCCTTCGGAAACTACGGTCAGGACATCCGTGTCAGCTTAAATTATGCTCCGATTGAGGCAGCAGAATAAAAAAGAAAATGATTTTGGTAAAATAAGAAATGTTACACGCGAAGAAAACACAACAGGATATTACGACACAATTAGGGAGTGGCAGCATCCTTCCGCTCATCGTACGACTCTCCATCCCGGCTGTCATCGCACAGCTCATCACCTTTCTCTACAATATCGTAGACAGAATGTATGTTTCCCGGATTGAAAATTCCGGAATGGATGCGTTAGCGGCTCTTGGAATTGTACTCCCCATCACACTGATTATTCAGGCTTTTGCAAATCTTGTCGGTCTCGGCGGTGCGCCGAGAGCCGGCATAAAATTAGGAGAAGGCGACCATCCGGAAGCAAACCGGATTTTCAATACCGCCTTCTCCTTACTTGTGTTGCTTGGAATTTTCATCGGCGTCGTGACATTTCTCTTTTCCAGAGAAATTGTGACGCTGTTTGGCTGTCCGCAAAGCGCAATAGAACTCGCCGTTTCTTACCTGAAAATTTACGCCTGCGGAACCGTATTTGTTATGTTAGCACAGGGCTTAAATCCATTTATTTTAACGCAGGGCTACTCCATGTTTGCCATGAGCTCGGTTCTGCTTGGCGCGTTCATCAACATTCTGTTAGACCCAATTTTTATCTTTTCCCTCCACATGGGTGTCCAGGGGTCAAGCCTTGCAACTGTTATTTCCCAGCTCTGCTCCTGCGTGTGTGTGATACTCTTTTTCCTCACCAAAAAGAGCATCTTCCATTTCCGGATTCCGGAAATGCGGCTTTCCCATGAAAGGTGTCTTGGCATCCTCTCTCTTGGCATTACACCATTTGTGATGACAATTACCGAATGTGCAATTCAGGTTGTGTTTAATATCAACCTAAACCGCGCAACCGGAGGCAATAAAGATTACACGGCCGCCTTAACCGTCATGTTAAGTGCCCTTCAGCTAATCTCTCTGCCGCTTAACGGGCTTGGAAACGGTGTGCAGCCCTTTGTCAGCTACAATTACGGAAAAGGGGACACTTACCGTTTAAAAAAAGGCATCACATACGTCACTGTGATTGCCTTTGTTTTCTGTATTTCCATCTGGTCGTTTTCACTTATGATGCCGGAACTCTACGCGCATCTGTTTTCAGCCAGCGAATCCGTCACGGCGATTGTAAAAGAGTATTGTCCGCTGTTTTTAATGGGCTCCATCATGTTTTTTGTGCAGATGACCCTCCAGAATGTCAATATCGCCCTGGGGCAGGCAAAACTAGCGCTGATTCTTGCAGTGACCAGAAAGGTCATCATCTTAATTCCGCTCTGTTTTCTTCTGACCCATTACCTTGGCTTTAAGGGTGTTTACTTATCAGAGGGAATCGCTGATTTGGTGGCTGGAATCATCACCGCCATTGCAATCTTTAGCTCCTTCCCACGGATTTTTCGGAAGCGGGAAGAAGCCCTCCGAAAATAGCTGTTTGCTTCTAGTCCTCTTTCTTTGGCATCATTCCGCAGGAAAATTTCTCCGGACAGTAGCCTAATTCCTTGCATTTTGGCATGAAATAATTGTCTACCACATAGCTCCACTCCTCGGAAACTGCGGATAATGCCTCGCAGATATCATGATAAAGGTTGCGGTATTCCCAGTTTGCGCGGTTGCACATGCGCTGACGGCTCATATCCATGAGGTTTCTGAGGTTTCGCTTATCAACTATTTTTGTAGACATTCCGAGTGGAAGAAGCAGTGCCGCATCCTCACGCGGAATCCCGCACTCTTCGTTTAAGTAGCGGCAGGTCTCGCCGATTTCCTTCATCAGCTTCTCATAGCGCTCGCGTGCGGCATCGTTCTTTGCCACTGATGCCGGCATGGTATAGGAAAAGTCATTGTAATTGATGTAACGGGTGCTTGCCTGAAGTCTTGTCGGTGCCCCACCGATATGCGTATACCACTCTCTTATCACACGGGCAGAATAGCCATCAATAATCATTTCCACATTGACATATTCTAATACTCTGCCGTGTCCGGATTTCATGCAGTCCAAACCACGTTTATAGTTTTTATCCTGATTGCTCACATCTGCACCCCAGCATACACCGGCGCGCTGTCCCATCAGCGAGATTGGATTCTTCGTTGTTTCCTCTAAAATTGTAACTGTGCCCATAATGTTTCCTTTCTTATTGCAATTTCAACATTATAACACAGTTCCCGCTTCTTGTCACCAGTGCTTATGGGGACAGGTTCCGACTTTCGCAGCCGCACGCAGCTCCACATAGCAGCCACACGCACCGCAGGTTCCAGCATTTAACAAATCACACTCCCTGCATCTGTTAAGACGCTTTTCGTAAGTCTCTTCGTCCACCTGGTCTTCTAATCTGATGGCGTCCTTATATTTTTGAATCATTTTCTGGTCTGCCTCCGCCATTTCCCGCAGAAGGCATTTTTTACAAATCTGAGCCATGTTTCTCTCCCGCAATTTATTATAGAGCAGGAAACGGGAGCTGACAAGCAGCCCCCGTTCCCCTGGGTATATTCATTTTATAGAGGTTGACACATTTATTTTACTTTGGAGACACGAAGCTCCACAACGCTGTTTACCGGAAGGGTCACTGCGATTGTCTCAGACGTCTCCTTATAATCGGAAAATGCCTGCTCCACCACCGTCTCCGGTGCCTCAAAGGTATTGTGGTCGCGCATATTCTTTCCGGTTACGATATTGGCTTCCGTCACACGGTAGCCGCTTCCTGCAAACTGTATCTCCACCATCTCTGCTGCTTCCACAGACAGATTGTTCAAGGTAATTGTGATGATACCCTCTTTGTCCATGGACACGGACTCTGTCACATTCGGCACCTTCCACTCACCGATTCCGATTTCGCCTGTGCCGGTGAGCGTACTCTCTAACAAATCAGCATCCTGATGATGGCGGTACATGTGCATCACATGATAGGTTGGCGTTTTAATCATCTTATCGCCTTCGGTCAAAAGCACTGCCTGTAATACATTGACCATCTGCGCCAATGCTGCCATTTTCACGCGGTCTGCATGCTTGTTAAAGATATTTAACGTAATTCCGGCAACCAGTGCGTCTCTTACTGTGTTCTGCTGATATAAGAATCCAGGGTTGGTGCCCGGTTCACAAGTATACCAGGTTCCCCACTCATCTACAACCATGCCCACTTTTTTATCCGGGTCATACTCATCCATGATATGTCCATGACGTGTAATTAACGTATCCATATAAAGTGCTTTATTTAACGTCTTATACCAGACTTCCTCATCAAAATCCGTCGCGCTTCCCTTTATCTCCCAGCCTTCCGGATGCACATAATAATGCAGGGAAAGTCCGTCCATAAATCCGTGCGCTCCTTCTGCATGGTCATAGGTTGTGGAAAGGACACCCTTCGTCCAGTGATAATCGTCCACATTTGCACCACAGCAGATTTTTTTGACTGGCTTCTCTGGATTATAATTACGCACGTAGGTCTGATATCTGCGGTACTCATTTCCATAATATTCCGGTGTCATGTTTCCGCCGCAGCCCCAGTTTTCGTTGCCGACGCCAAAATAATCGACGGTCCAAGGCTCTTCGTGTCCGTTTTTCGCACGCAAATCCGCCATCGGAGATACACCGTGAAAAGTCATATACTCGACCCACTCGGACATTTCCTGTACGGTTCCGCTTCCGAGATTTCCATTTACATAAGTCTTACAGCCAAGCTGACGACAGAGTTCCATATATTCGTGAGTTCCGAAGCTGTTGTCCTCCACCACGCCGCCCCAGTGGGTGTTAATCATTTTCTTTCTGCCTTCTTTGGGGCCGATTCCGTCCTTCCAGTGGTATTCGTCCGCAAAACAGCCGCCCGGCCAGCGCAGTACCGGAACTTTCAGTTCCTTTAACGCTTCCACAACATCGGTACGCATCCCGTTGACATTCGGGATTTCGGAATTTTCTCCCACATAAATTCCCTCGTAGATACATCTTCCCAGATGTTCCGAAAAATGGCCGTAAATTTCCGGCTCGATATGTGCCTGCTTTTTCTCTTCATTTATGATTAATTTTGCCATGCGATGCTCCTTTTTTAATTATCATAGGAAAATACCGGTCTTCCCTCTTCGTTCCAGCCAAACTTCATCAACATGGCATGGCGGTTCGGGTTATACAGCGGATCTCCCTCAATCACGGATTCCTTTCTTGCATGGTAAACCATGATATCGTTTCCATTCTCATCCTTCGTAAAGGAATTGTGTCCCGGTCCGTAAATCTCTTTGTCCGGGAAGCTCTTTAAGACCGGATAGCGCTCTTTGCTCCAGGAACGCGGGTCCAACAAATCGCTGTCCTCGTCTGCGGTCAACATTCCCACGCAGTAGGCAGTTCCAGTCTCACTTGCCGAATAGGTTAAAAACAGCCTGCCATCGTGATGGATTACCGAAGGTCCCTCGTTTACCCAGAAGCCGATGCGCTCCCAGTCATAATCCGGTGTGGTCAGCAGTACCTGAACAGTCTTTAAGGTATAACCGTTCTCCATCTTTGCAATGTAGAGATTGGAAATCTGTTTTCCGACACCAACCTTCTCTGCCCAGACGTAATACCATTCGCCCTTATTTTCAAAGACCGTTGCATCCAGTGAAAATGCTTCAAATGAAAATTCATCCTCCGACGCACGTCTCATTTTTCCTTTTTCAATCCAGGAATCCTCATACGGGTCCTGTCCCTGACATTCGAGCACATACGGGCGTATTTTCCAGATATCCTCCTCTTCTCCTCCTGCAAAATAAACATACCATTTTCCAAACAGATAATGAAGCTCCGGTGCCCAGATATGTTTGCTCATCGGACCGCTTTTATGCTTTGTCCAGATAACCTTTTCCTCGGCATCTGCAAGACCAGCCAGTGTCTTTGCCCTTCTTAAAATAATTGCATCATATGCCGGCACTGATGCAGTAAAATAATACCAGCCATCCGTGTGCAGATATACGTAAGGATCCGCTCTCTGTAAAATCCATGGTTCATTATATTCAAGTGTCTGCGGCATAATTCGTCCTCCCAGGTAAAAATTGGGGCCGCCAGATTCGGCAGCCCCATGTAAAAAGCTCAAATCCTACTGAACATCCAGGCAGCAGTTGTCAACGGTAAGGCAGAAATATAAATCTCCGTCTACTGCAATGTTGCCGTATTTCTGCTGATAGGTTGCACCGGAAGCGGTTGTCACATCTGCAACTACATCTGCGTTTGTTCCGTTATTTGTAACAGTTACAACAACGGTTGCACCCTGTAAATCATCTGCAAATGTATCCCAGTTCCAGTTGCTCTCAAGTACCCAGCCAAGTTCATCTGCGTTTGCAGCGGTGTTTAATTCACCCTTCCAGCCATAGTTGTCGGAACGGACAACTGCGTACTCAGCATAATCTGCATTATCATCAGCGGAATGTGCATCTGCAACGTTCTGTAATACAACAACGAAGTTGTTCCAGTTTGCAGCTTCTGCTCCATGCCAGTTTACAAATGTCTTAGATACGGACTCACCCTCTGCAACTGCCCATGTCTCAGAATGTGCACCCCAGAAAGCAGTTGTGCAGTCCTCAGCACCTACTGCTGTTCCTGTGATGGTGATTGCCGAAGTCTCTGCTGTCTCTTCTTCTGCTGCGTCACCTTCCGGAGCAACCGGTGTTACACTCGGGTCACCCATCTGGTAGAGTGTTGCAACCTGACCAGCGGTCAATGCGGTATCATATACATATAAATCATCTACATAGCCCTTGAATACGGTATCCCAGTAGTTGATTCCGAAGTAAGCCTTGAATTCATTGTCGCCCGGCTGCATGATGTTCGGAGCAAGGCTGGCATCCCAGGTATATTCGAAGTACGCGTTGCTTGAGTAGTTTGCCTGTGAATCATATACCATCACACCGTTTACATAGTACTGTGCACCAACGGTTGTTGCGCCGGTTGCACCGTTTTGTACTTCACCGGAGCTTACGATAGTTACCATTACCCATTCTCTCTTACCGTGAATCTCGTTGTCGAATGCGTACATCCATGGCCAGCAGTCTGTTCCGTCTGCTGCATCAGATGCCTCGTTACGGCTCCATACGATTGGGAAAATCTTTGCGGAATCAGCGCCCCACTCAGACTGTGTTACGTTAAGCCATGTAACATCGTTGCCTGCGTCTGCTGCTTTTCCCATGTTATAACCCATCTGTAAGGTCGGTCCAAAGGTAGAAAGTCTGTCTGCGTTCATCCAGAAAGATACAGTATAGGTATCTGTGTTTGTTGCCTGTAAACCAAGGTCAAGACCATAGTTTCCGTCAAGGTACAGACATTTTCCAACTGCACCGTCGGCGTATGCAAGACTTGCCTCTGTCTCTTCAATTCCGAAGGTTGCACCGTCATTGTCCCCAACATTGTCGGTCTGGGCTACTGCCTTATATCCCTCATCATCGCCGTCAAATGTAATATGTGCAAATGCCTCTGCCGGAAGTTCCTCCGGTGCTGCCATCTCTGCAACCGGTGCAGATGCCTCCTCTGTTGCAGGCTCTTCTGCTGCCTGTGTCTCCGGTTCCTGTTCCTTTGCCTCTGTCTGCTGTCCCTCTGCTGCATTTGAGCCAGCATCCTTGCTGTCATTTCCACCACATCCGGCAAACATGGTTGCTGTCATGGTTACGCACATCAGTGCTGCCAAAACTTTTTTCTTCATCTCTTACCCTCCTAAAAATCTTCCAGAATACAGCCGGAAGAATCTGCTTCCGGCTGATCTATGATACAGCTTTCGCTTATATCCTACTGTTCGGTGCTGCTTCCTCCGTCTTCTGCTACCATGCCCTCATAAAGAGCAATCTCCTCATCAGACAGTACGTTGTAACCGGACGGTCCGAAGTATTTTAACATGGCAGTTGCATGGAAATAATTTGCCTTCTCTGTTGCCTCTACTGCATAGTCAGCAGCCTGTGCCTCACCCTTGTCGCAGAGGTCATGGATACCGATGCTGTTGAAGTACTCATTGCAATAGTTCCAGTAGCCTGCGATGCTGGTCCAGCCGTAAGGAATCGGCTGCATACAGCTTGCAAAGTACTCTTTCCAGTAATCCTTATGGGTATCGTCCATGCCTGCGCAGTACATATCAATGTAGGCATCCCATACTTCTTCATTCTTGGTGATTGGTGCCGGCATTACGTCGTATTTAAGTGCAAGTCCGGATGCATTTGTGATGGACTCGTCATTATATGCTTCGATTCTTGTCTTCCATCCGTCTACGCCAAAGCTCATGAATTTTAACAGCTCATATGCTTCACGCGGATACTGGCAGGAAGTAGTAACTCCACCAAAGTCGATGGTTGCAATGGTATGATGGTCTTTTACTGCATCCTCTTCACTTACAGCCGGTACAACATAAGGAACGATGTCTAAGTCATACTGGTCAAATGCCTCGGTTGCCCAGGTTCCCTGATAGGTCCAGAATGCTTCGGTAAATAATGCAACGTGTCCGGATGCTCCGCACCATGCTTCCCAGTCACCCATCCAGTCTTCCATCTCCTGGGTCTCGGTTGTCGGTGCAATGTATCCGCCAAGCTTTAAGTCTGAGAACTGCTGCTCTCCAACTGCCCAGATGCCTAAGTCAAAGTCTGTTCCGTCAAATCCGAACTCACCCTTGATAGTCTGGGCTGCTGCGATTCCGTAGTAAGAATCCAGTCTGTTATAATAGCCACATCCGTAATAAGCCATTCCGTCCGGGGAATCGAGTACGGTACAGTCCTTGATGAGCTGAATCATTTCATCCCAGGTCCAGTTGCGGCTCGGTACTTCCACGTTTAACGCCTCAAGTACGTTTAAGTCCACGTACATAACACCCGGGAAGAATTTTACTGGGACTGCGTATCTTGCGCTGGTCTCGTAACATCCCAATCCACAGTCATTTACGGTATCTGCAAGATTCTGTGTCTCCGGGTCTGAATCCCAGTAACCGGAAATATCTCTGACTAACATATTGCTCAGTGCGAAGTCTGCATCGGAGAACATTACCACATCCGGTGTCTGCTGGTTGTTTACCAAGGTCAATAACGTATCATTATAGGTTGCAACGTTTTCATAGACTGCGTTTACCTTGATATTCGGATAAAGCTCCATAAAACGGTCTGCAAGATACTGTACGGTTTCATCCTGGTCAAAATGGAAATACGTCAGTTCAATCTCGTCCGTTGTAAGGTCTGTCGCCTTATTATATGTAATTCCATTGATTTCTACTGCTTCCGTCTCCCCCGATACGGTCGTAGCCTCGGAACCCTTTCCCGAGCCACCGTTGCTTCCACATGCGGTAAGTCCAAGCACCATGGAAAGAGCAAGCATCGCTGATAAAAATTTCTTCTTCATGTTTTACCCTCCTTGTTGAGATATGTGTCATCTCCCTGATGAATGTATTATAGCACAAACTCTTTTTATTTGTATACATTTTTGTAAAATAATATAGCTAAACTTAAAATATTTCTGTTTTTCACAATAAATGTGTCTTAAAATCGTGCATATTGCCACTTTATTTTGTGCATATTCTCCATAACGTTTATTTTTACATAAAAAGAATGAGAAAGAAGCAAAGTTCTTTCCCATTCTCATCCTGTTCTTATGTTCTTTTTATGCCTCGATGCGGTATAATTTGGCACCGTGGGCAGGAACGGCTGCGCTAAGTATCGCATCCGTTATCGTCTCCGTCTCGCCTGACCAGAGTTCGGATGCCTTCTTTCCTTCCGATGTCCCCAAAAACTGCTCCACTTCCTTTAAGTCCGTGCTAACTCTCTGCTCGCTCTCTTTGAAGTTAAATAACGCCAGGTAACGCTCGCCGATTTTGCTGTTATAGCAGCTCCACACCGCATGCTCGTCATCCCGCTCCACCTGTCTTCCGACATAGTCATTAGACAGAAGCTTTAAAACCTCCGGTCTTGTCAGAAGTGACAGCGTCCAGTCGTCTAACAGCGTCAGCTCCGCGCCAATCATAAGCGGTGAACCAAACACGCACCAGAGCGTCATCATCGTAATCTGCTCTTCCTTGGTAAAATTGGTCTCCCACTCATGTCCGAAGCCCTTGCCAAGTCTTCCGAGCGGAAGCATATCGCAGTCCGGATAGCTTCCCGGTGCCACATGATTCTGCCAGAGCTCACAGCGGCGGAACATATCATAAAGAAGCTCCCATTTGTCCCACAAATCGTCTGTGATGCGCCACATGTTTGCATTCTTTTCATAATGCCATGCCTTCTCAATCAATGCTGGTCCCGGGGAAAGGCTTAAGATGATTTCCCTGCCGCATTTTTCAATGGCATGGTGCAGCATCTCGATTTCGTGTGCGGCAGAATATGGATTTTCCACATACATATTTGTATTACAGATATCGTCGCACTTGATGAAGTCTACCCCCCATTGTGCATAGAGTGCGATGATGGAATCGTAATATTCCTGTGCTCCGGGAACTCCGGCACGCACACCGTACATATCAGGATTCCATCTGCAGATGGAGGACGGATCTGCCACGTCTGCTGCATTAGCCTCACATCCGTAAATCTTTAGATGTGCTTCTGCGGCGGCACGCGGAATGCCGCGCATGATATGGATTCCGAATTTAAGTCCAAGACTGTGAATATAATCCGCAAGCGGTTTAAATCCGGCACCGGCCTTTGCGGAAGGGAACTTCTGCGGACACGGAAGCAGTCTTCCGTATTCGTCCATCTCCACTTTTCCAAACGGAATGTACTGATAGGTCTCCCGTCTGCTCCCGGTGTCATAGGCGTACCACTGGATATCCACCACAATGTACTCCCAGCCGTATTCCTTCATGTGCTGTGCCATGTAATCGGCATTCGCTTTCACCTGCGCCTCATTGACGGATGTGTCATAGTAATCATAACTGTTCCATCCCATGGGCGCCTTGTTTCTCATTGTCTTCATAAACCTTCCATCCTTTCGGCTTTTTTTACATTATTCACCTGTAATACCCGTGCGGTCAATGCTTTCTACAAAATATCTTTGCAGAACGAAGTACATTAACAGTAACGGAAGGATAGACAACATCGTACCAGCCATATTGATGGATTCGTTGATGCTTGTAACTGCATTTGTCGCAGTCTGTGCATATGCACTGTAGTTGCTTGCAAAATTGTCAAGCTGGATAACAAGGGACGTCCAGCCGGACTTTGTCATAACACCGGACACATACATTTCAGTGAGGTAAGATTCATTCCAGTACCACACGAAAGAAAACAGTGACACGGTAATAAGTGCCGGTGTTGCAGACGGCAGGGAAATGCGAATGAAGGATTTTAAGTATCCGGCTCCGTCAATCTGCGCCGCCTCTATCAATACCTTTGGCACCTGTTTAAAGAACTGATAGAATATCAGAATAAATATCGGACCGTTGATTCCCATTCCAAGGATGGACGGGAGGATAAAGGACCATAAGGTTCCAAGAATTCCCATGTTGGAGTAGAGCACATAGGTTGGTATCATGGTAATCTGGCTTGGAAGCACAAAGGAGAAAATAATGATTCCAAGGATTACTTTCTTGCCGGGAAACTCGAAACGTGCCAGTCCGTACCCAATCAGGGAACAGGAGACAACGTTACAGAGTGTGGGGATTCCCGCAATTAAAATGCTCTGCCCCAGTGATTTCCAGAAATCCATACTACTTGCTGCCTGCGCGTAATTTGAGAACGACAGGGAGCTTGGAATCCAGTTAATAGAGGAATCCAGCAAATCGTCCAGAGACATAAAACTGTTGCTTATCATATAAAGGATTGGATAGAGATAGATAAATCCGATACAGATGAGCAGTGCATAGATGACAAACATCTTAAGAAAACCTTCTCGGTCTTTTGACCCAAGCATGAACTTGCGGACTTTGTCCTTGTTCAGGTCACGGAGCGACAATGTATTGTGCCGCGGCAATCCGCTCTGCTTTTTAATAGTCGCCGTTGCCGTTGTAGGTGGAATAGTTCCGTTTTGTTCTTGCTTTCTGAATCTTCTTGGCATTTCTCGCACTTCTCCTTTCGATTTTTCTTGTAAGGCGCTGTTCCTTCTTCATCGCTTTCTTTGCTTTCTTGACCTGTTTCTCATAGACATCCTTCTTTGCCACAAATAACAGTGCGAAGAGTCCGACAATCAAAAGCACTACGATGGAATACAGCCATGCCATTGCGGAGGCATATCCATAACCTTTTTCTGCGGTTCCTGAGAACATCGCATTTTTAATCAACTCAATAATCGAGTTCTGATCGTTGTTGGAAATAAATACGATCGTGTATACACAGTTTAATAAAATGAGCGGTTTGATGGTTGGAAGTGTAATCTTCCAGAAACATTCCCAACCGGAACCACCGTCAATTTTTGCCGCTTCGTACATGGAACGGTCAATTTTCTGTAGTCCGGAGAGGAAAATTAAAATCTGTACACCGGAGTACCATAAAATCGTAACCATGTTTTCAAAAATTTCGGCAATCGGCTTGCCAATCGCACTCGGCAGGAAGGTTGTAATCGCACTTGAAATTGCCTGTGTGTCGATTGCGGTAATACTTCCGGCTCCCTGCTGGTTTAACATTCCAAGAATCGGTCCACTGACGATAATTACCGGAAGGAAGAAAATCAACCGGAAGAAACCCTTCGCCTTGATGTTTTCGTTGAGCATCATCGCGATAATTAGGGCAAACACCACGATGACCGGAACGGAGATAATCGTCGATACCAGGTAGTCGATTAGCTGCGTCGGGAAATCTGCATCCGACAGAAGAATCTGTGTAAAGTTCCCATACCCTAAGAATGTAAAATTTTTTCCGAGCGGGGTGATACGGATATTATTTAACGCATACCAGAAGGAGGTGATGAGCGGATATGCCAAAAACATCACTGCTCCTACAATCCACGGCGATACGAATAACAATCCCGTAAGCGCCTCGCGTTTTGCAAGACGCCCCGGCTTCACCTTCTTTTTATTCTTCTTTTCTTCTTTGCTCAGTTTTTTACTCATTTTGCCTCACCTACCTTATAGGACATGGCATCCACGGTAACCCCGTTTACAGTCTGCTCTGCGTCCGAATAGTTGACATAAACGGCAGTCCCATTGTCGTAAGTTACAACCGTCACATCGTTCTCAAGTTTCTCGTGTCCTACAATGCACGCATCCCCTACCGCATCTGCTACTTCTCGAAGTGCCGCGTCATATTCTATAATCGTGTCACGATAGGTACTGTACTCCGTGCTGTATAAATCCGAGGAATTCGTATAAATCAGTGCGGAAGAATTTTCACTCGTGATGTAGAAGGACGGATACACACCGGATTCCACCATCTGTAAGAAAAACTCTGTCTTGTTTGCTTCAAAGTTGACATAATCGGAATACATCGGAAGCACACCCTTTAATACGATGGAAAGGAACGGAACCTCCTCGTCAATGTACATATAATCGGAGGAGCCAAGCGGCATATCAAGGAATGCGTCCGTGTCGTCCCACAGGTATGCAAACGGCTGCTCCAACAGCAGGTTCGTCTCTTCACTCACGCTGTCAATCTGGCTGCTGTAAGTATCTGCAACATCATATCTGGTGTAGTAATTTCCTTTGTAGCTGTAGGAATACAGGCTGTTGGAAATTCCTGCCAGTGCCAGATTATTGACACCCTTTTTCGTATAGGAGCTTACAAATTTTTCAAGCATGTTTGCACTGCGCTCCGGTGTCAGGAAGTAGAAGGTATCATAAACCTGTGCCGATGCCTCTTCTTCCGTAAAGGTACGTTTGTTTACTTTTTTAATTGTGTTAAAGGTTGCTGCATTCGTGGATGGATTAATCCGCAGTGCATCGTTGTAAAGGTAAAGCTGATAGCCTTTCTCTGCGGAATCGGAAATCAGCTCGGTCAACGCCTTCGTTCCTCCGATGTGGCTGTCCGCCTTATACTTAGAAATCGGAAGATTATAAATTCCACCCTTCTGCCATCCCTTGTATACCGAAATTAAGCTGTCAACGCCCGCATCGTCTAACTCTGCATAAATTGCATCAATATCGTCTGTCGTTGTAACCGTTACCGCCTTGGTTCCCATTAAGAACTCCTCGCGGTCTGTTCCAAGGAAATCCACTCTTGTGTTGTAGGAGACATCCTTTTTCTCCACAAGCCCGTTGTCAAGCAGATAATTGCGGTAGCGCACTGCCATGCTTGAGTAATTTGCCTCATCCCCTGACAGCATCATGTAACGCACCTGTAAATCGGTGTGTGTGCGGTCATTTTCTACACTTGTCACTGTTCCGGAATTGGAATTGTTCAGCGGCTGGGTGTAGATATCGCGGAGTAAAAATTTTGCAAAACAGCGGTTGTAGTTTACCATTACGCCGTTTGGATGTGCCTCAATGCTGGCACGCTTTTCCCCTTTTTCCACAACTGCAAGATATCCGGTCTGCTCATCGGTGTGTGCCATTCCGAATACCGGCGCAAGCACCTGATTTGCACTTTTTACCATCTCAAGCTTGTCGTTTAAGAGTGTCTGCTTGGAAGAATCCGTAAATCCGTAATCTTTTCCGTAAATCATCTGGGAAAATCCGGTGGAGTAACGTCCTTCCTTATTGTCAAGATAAATGAGTGCACCGTTTCCGTCCGGGATTAACATATAGCCTTCCTTGTCATCAAGGAAAGTGTAGCCCATGAACGGGAACAGGCTGATGGCGGAAATATAATTGTTTTCCTTCTGCTCAAGAATCGAGTCATCCGGCACATTTACCACCAGATCGTCATCCTCTAACGTAACGTTTACCGTCAGTCCGAAGCCATAATCTTTAAAGAAAATCTTAGCAGAAAATCCATTGTCAAGCTTTGTCACATCCACCGTATTCTCACAGGTAATCATATCTACCTGATAGGTGTTTGTGGTTCCGATAATCGCCTGGATGACGATTCCGGACTTCATGTAAGCATTCCAGGAAGTGTTACTGTTTCCGTCGTCCATCTCATCGCTTAAGGTGGATTCCGTGAGCACGCCGGTTGCTTTATTTTCCAGTATCACGGAAAGGCGCGGTGCGTACAGATACATCTTATAGGAATCATTTTCTGCCACAAGCTCATAATCATCAAGTGTAATCCACTCGGATTTATCAACCTTGCCGACAGCCCCTTCCATGACAACCTCTCCGTCCTCTAAAACGGTCTCTCCGTTGTCCTCCGCAGAATCTCCTGTGCTTTCCGCAGAAGATTCCGTGCTCTCCGTCTTCGTCTCATCCGACACCTCCGCCGCATACATCGTGGTGTGTGGAACGGACGTAACCATCATCGCCGCTGCCATAAGAATTGCTGCGAGCGAAGCACCTGTTTTTTTCTTTCTAGTAGCCAAGCCGATACACCACCTCTCCAAAGACTGCGCTGATGAACTCAAATACCTGAGCCCACAGAACGTATACGATGAAAATCAACAGTGCCAGAATCAAAATCGTAAAAATAGTCAGGCAGATAATCTTAAACGTCTCACCCGCCGTGTAGTTGTTGACTTCCTTGATTGCCAGTACCACAAGCACCGCAATCCATCCGAAAGTTACAATCTGAACCAATGTGATTAAGAACTGCTCGTTGTCTGTCAGCACATGGGACAGAATGAATTTTAACGGGGTTAAAAGGATATATGGCATTAAGCTGTAGCAGAAGTAGGTGTAAATTTTCTTCACCGTACCTTCTCCTTCATTAATCGTGCAGACTAAGTAGTTGCACACCGTCAGTGCCACAATCACTAACAAAATGCCGCCCACATCGGAAAAGATTTCGTATCTTCCTTCCCGGACTGTCTTCTGTAAGAATCCGCACAGATATTTGTCAATGACAAATTCGAGTGTGAATAAGAACAGCAAAATACTCGGGGCTGCAAAGGAAGCTCTCCCCTCTCTTGCGATTCCGTAGGAACCGTCAATCGGGTGCTTCATAAAATATTTTGCATAAAGCAGACTGGAAAAGACACGGTTCTTTTTGCGCTCCTCCCAGAATGCTTTCGGTTTTGCAAGAATGTTTTTCTTTTTGTCAAAGTATTTTATAAGTTTCCAAATTACAAAGATTGCTACAATCAGAAGAATCGCTGCCACAATGTTGTGCTTTAACCACTGATTACGGATTTCCCAGAACGCATCAGAATAACCCTCGTAGTCCTTTGCCAGTCTTGCATAGTGGAGTGCCTGCTCATAATTCTCCTCCTGGAAGTATGCCCTGCCCATCGCCTTGTTTGCGTAGTCAAACATACTGTTCATCTCAAGAACCTTCGTAAGTGGCTCCTTACTCTCGGTATAACGTCCCTTGGAGTAAAGGTAAAGTGCTTCGTGAAGCAGTCTGGTAAACTCGGATGGTTCATACACCTGAATCTGGCTCTTATCGGAGTCAAGAATGTAAATGTTGTCGTTTGTATCTACCTGGATGCTTGTTACCATCGTGGAAAGTCCGACACGCTGTGTTCCGTCATCAAGACCGCCGAACACATACAGCAGCTCGCCCTCATTATTATATTCGTAAATATATCCCTGCTGGGATGCCACATACACGTTGTCGTGATTTCCGGCTGCCACTGCTGCCGGTACCTGGTCATAGCTGTCCGGCTCAATCAGGTTCGTTCCTGCGATGTTTAAACGTTTTAAGGTATCCATTCCATCGCCGCGGGTTACGGTATAAATCAAGCCTTTCTGGTCAATCGCAAGATTTCCCGGCGTGGAAGGGATATTGCTCACCATCTTGGCGCGCTGTGCGTCCGTAAGAATGGCACGGTAGATAATCGTGCGGATATCGGTGGACGCATAGTTTGTTCCAAAATATCCCAAGAAGGTTCCGCCGTCTGTCGGTGAAATCTCTACAATACCGTTGGTGTTGGATTCGCAGATGATATACATAACGCCTGCGTCATTGACCACCAGTTTCATCGGAAGAAAGCTTAAGCTGTCGCCGTAAAGCGGGCTGTTTGGTTTTGTGTAGGTATTTAAAACCGTTCCGTCCGCATCAAATTCGAACACTGCCTGTGCATCACGGTCTGCCACATAAATATGTTTGTCTTCGGTGACGAACACACCCTTTGGTGTTACAAGCGTTCCCTCGCCGATTGTCCTAAGCAGCTCGCCCTGCTCATTTCCGACAAGGATTCTTGCATTTCCGGTGTCAGCCACATAGATTTCACCGTCATCGGTAATGTACATATCGCTTGGATTTTTCATAAATTCATCGCCGAATTTCACAACAGTCTCATATGCTAAATATGCTGTCTGTGTCTCCTGAGCATAGCCATAGCCATCTACGGTATAGGTTCTGTACGGGGTCTCTGCCAGGGCACTGATGCTGCCAAGCCCGGAAAAGAGAACCAGTGCGGTCAGGAAGACAACCGTTATTCTTTTAAAAAGATTTGTTCTTTTCTTCATTATTGTCTGTCCTTCCTCAATTACTTGATACCGGAATGTGCCATGGTATTCATAACGTTGTTCTGCAAAATAATGAATAATACCAGGTTCGGTATAAACATAATCAATGTTGCCGCTGCTGCAATACCCTGTCCGGAAACGCTGTTGTTTGCATTTACCAGAGAGTTCATGTAAAACGTTAAGGTCTTCATGCTGTCGTCATTGATATAGTAGTTTGACGTCTCCATGTTCGTCCATACCTGCTGGAACACTAAGATGGCGGCAGTTGCGATTGCCGGCTTAATCATCGGAATGATGACCTTGCGGTACACCTGCATATCCGTTGCACCGTCCATATATGCCGCTTCAATCAAAGAATCCGGAACCTGCTCTACGAACTGCTTTACCAAAAACAGTGCGACCGGCATTGCCACAAGCGGAAGTACATGTGCCCAGATGGTATCAATCATGCCAAACTTGCAGACTACCAGGTATCTTGGAATCAGCACCGCTGTTGCAACGAACATGAGGGCAATCTGGTTAATCTGCATCATGAGGTTTCTGCCCTTAAATTTTAACTTTGCAAGAGCAAATGCTGCGCAGGTCGTAAACAGAAGGGATAATCCGACGGTCAGCACCGTAACTGCAATACTGTTAAACACATAACGGCTTAACGGGATTCCTGCCGTACGGCTGAACTTAATCAGTTTTGTGAAGTTCTCCAAAGTTGCATTTCTTACAAAAAATGTCGGTGGAAATGCGAACAGCTCTTCCATCGGTTTGAATGCGTGATTGGCAATGAAGATAATCGGCATTGCCATAAAAATTACCAGTGGAAGAATGATTAATATAATTTTTATCTGACCCCGTTCAAATTTCTGGGGATTGATTCTTTTTCCTTTATATGCCATCTCCTCTACCCCCTTTTAAAAGTCATCCTTCTCCGCAAGCAGGGAATTTGCCGCTTTGGAGAACAACTGGACAATGAGTAACAGTACCACGGACACTGCTGCCGCATAACCCATCTCGTAACGGAGGAAACCGTAATCTTCGATATGGTTTACAATGAGCTGTGCCGCATAACCCGGGGATGGATTTCCGGTGAGGAGCGTTGAAACCAGACCGTTCTGGAATGCTCCTACAATTGCCATAACCGCTGCAAATAACATCTGCGGTTTCATCTGCGGAATCGTGATATAAATCATTTCCTGGAAACGGTTTTTGACGCCGTCGATGGCAGCCGCTTCATATAAGGATTCATCCGAGTTCAAGATACCGGCTATCATGGAGAGAAAGCCGACACCCATCGAGGACCACAAGCCAATGATGATGACGATTGGAAGCAGATATTTGGTGCTTACCAGCCAGATAATCGGCTCATTGATAATTCCAAGGCTCATCAGCCAGCTATTTAACAGTCCGGTCTGGTCTCCGGAAAAGATAACCTTCCAGAGCACGGTCATCGCCACACCGGTTGTCATACTCGGTGAGTATAAAATCAATGCAAAGATGGTTCTCGGAACCTTTGTCAGGTTACAGAGCGCCCATGCCAGCACGAAGGATAAGATATAGCCTCCTATACCGACCACCACTGCGTAGATAACGGTGTTCGGCAGAACGTACTGCATGAATACTTCATCACTTGTAATCAATGTGATATAGTTTAAAAATCCGACCCAGGACGGCCACTCGATTGCATTAAAATTCGTAAAGGATAACACAACCGCCAACAGAACCGGAACCAGAATGAAAATCACGAATACGATTGCATACGGTGCCATGAAAAGGTAACCGCTCTTGTTGTTATTCTCACGCCTTGCGATTCCGTTTTTCTTCTTTTTTTCCATTTCTTCACCCCATTCCCTTAGTCTTCTGCTGTCCGTCCAAGAAGTTTACGCACCGTGTCGATGGTCGGAATCTCGTATTCCTCCACGACATCGCCTTCACTGTTGTTGTAGCCAAACTCCTCAAGCTTTCGTTCAAACTCACGGTTAATGCTCTTTACCGCTTTATCAATTCGCGTCTGCTCATTGTCTCCGTTTACGGTAATATCATTAAAGGTGTTGCTCATTTCACGCTCTAACAGGTACGTACCCGGTACTCTTGCAATATCAACTACATTTTTCGCAGTCTCTGAAATCACTTCTCTTGCAGAGCTTTCAATCGGAAGCTGTTCAAATGCTTCCATATTTGCAGTCGGCCAGAGGTATTCATCTCCGTATGTAATCTGTAAGGTCTGACCAAATTCTGCCTGCACGTCAGTGGAGGACCACCATTTGATAAACTCCCATGCCTTTGCTTCCCGCTCGGAATCGCTCTTAAAGATAACGCTGCTCTCTGCACATCCGCAGACCGAACGGTCAACCGTTCCGTCCTCCTGTACCGTTCCCGGAATCACCGAGATTTCCCAGGAACCGGAAAGCTCCGGTGCCGCATTGGACAAAAGGTTGTATGCTGCATAATCTGCAATACCAATCGGTAAATCTCCATTTCTGAAATGCTGATAGAAATTATCAATATTTACCGGCAGGTTATAAATCGTAAATAAGTCAGTCAGCTCGGTAAATCCGTTGACGGATTCCTCACTTCCAAGTGCCGTTCCCGCAGATGCAGTGCTGTAATAGAGGGAACCGCCATTTTGCATGATAATCGGTGTTGTTCCGTGGAAGTTACGCATCTGCAACATTCCCGCTGTCGGATAGTAGAAGTTTAAGCCTCTCATCTGAAGCTCCGGCAGCATATCAATCACATCATCCATCGTATCCGGTACTTCCAGTCCAAGTTTTTCCAGCACATCGGTGCGGTAAAACAGTACCCAGAAGTTCATCGTCTCCGGCATGGAGTAGATGCCGTCTCCGATAGTTCCCGTCATGAAAAATCCGCTCTCATACGGCTCTGCCGCTTCTTTAAAGTCCTCAAACTGCGTCATGTCGACAAGTGCTCCACGAATACCAAGCTCGTACGGAATCGTGTAGTTGATACCGGTTGCAACGTCCGGTGCATCCCCGGAGGAGTTCGATAACACCAGTTTGTACTGGTCCGGCATGATACTGATATCCACTTCAATGCCCGTCTCCGGTGTGAAATACTCATCAATCATCTTCTGCATAATCTGAACATACTGGCTGGAACGGTTTACCCATACCTGAAGGTGTTCCGGGTCGGTGTTGCTCGTGGAATATGCCTGGTCGGTAAAGGATGCGATAAAGCGTCCGATGTTCATGATGCAGGATTTGATGATTCCCGGTTTACTTGGCAGCTTGCTGTCTTCCTGATAAAGCCAGATTCTGTCGATTGCAATTCCATTTTCAATCAGGTTGTCAATCGTGGTTGCAAGATAATGGTTGACGGAGTTCTGACTGGTGGAAAGTTCTCCGACACGGTACGGAATCTCGTCCGGGTTATTTGCAAGGCTTCTCAGCTGTTCTGCCGCAATTAACATGGAGGACATCACGGCTACGTTCTTGCTGCTGTTGCTCCACTGTAATGCGCTCTGTTCTAACTCACTCAGACGGTCTGCATATCCGTAAAGGTTCTTTTCCAGATTTGGAATGTATCTTGATAATTTCAAATCACGGTATTTATCGGAATTGGTTCCAGCTACCTTTGTAATCTCAAGTGCAAGGTCGTTGACGTCGGACATGACCTCGTCAAGCGCTTCCATAATGTAGCAGATTTCGTCCATACTGATGGTATAGGAAATCGTATGGGTTCCTTTTTCCAGATAAACGCTTAGGTAATTACCGTCCTCATCACTTAATGTCGTGGTCTTGTACTTCGTTGTATATGCCATTCCGTAAGACTGGAATGCTGTATTTGGAATCTCACCGTCGATTGCGACATCCAAAAATACCGGGAAATCGGTCTTATCGGACTGGCGGTAATTCATGGCAATGTAATAGTACCCTGCTTCCTCCACCGTAAAATCATAGGAAATCTGCTGTCCCGCTGTTCCAAACGAATCGGAATCAATGGTGTTTAACACGGTATCCGTTGTCTCATACGGGTCTAAGCTGGTATCATATTCGGCAATTCCATGAACGGAAGAACTGTTCGTTCTGCTGTAACCCTCTCCCTGAAGTTCGATGAGAGCACTGCCTTCCGCTTTCTCGGAACCGGTGTAGGCTTCCACCTCTGTCGGCGCTTCCAATGTTAAATTTCCAAGTAAAAAGGTTCCCTCTTTCACTTCAAGCTCTATCTCATGGGTTCCCTTTGTCAGCTCTAACTTTAATGGGGAAGAGTGACGGTAACTCGAATCCATCAGATATTTGCTTTCCCACTGGATGACCTTGTTCGGAACCGTTACCACCTGGTTGTCATACCGGTCATAGGAAGGTTCCGGGTCCGGCTCCCATGTCGTCTCAAATTCAAGAGTTCTACATTCATAGAACGGATAGGAACCATCCACTTTCAGTCCCAGGTTTATCGGCAGGATAGATTCATCATAAGACAGATAGTCAAAGTTCATCACGTACTGTCCGTCCTCTGGCACTTCAATCTGAAGTGTTATGGTATTCCCCGTCGTAAGGTCAAGCACCTTATCGGACTTCTCATAATCCCTCGTCTCAGATGTCTCCTTTGCATCGCCGGCATCCGTGACGGCTGCAACAGTGGAAATCTCTACCGCTTCCTTTTCATATACCGGAAGTGTATACCCCGCACTCACTTTTGTATAATTGTTTGCAATCCGCTCGCTGTCATAATCCGCCGCATCGTAGCTGTAGCTGTCATTCGATTCGCTCTCCTGCGAAACTTCTTCCGAAGCCGTCTCACTGGCAGCCACCTCCCCAATACCGGTTGCACCCAGACCGAGCGCTGCGACAAGCCCCAACGCAACAGTTTTAGAAAATAATCTTTCGATTTTTTTGCGCCCCATAGCTTCCTCCTTACCGCTTTCCTGACTGGTAATTTATTTTTTTGTAAATTACTTTAGTTTTTTATATAATACTATTATATTAACCAAAAGTCAATGCTATACTTACATCCTTCCTTATGATATTTTATAACAAGAAACAGCGTTTTCACGGCACGTAAGTAAAAACTGCCAAATAACGCTTTTGATTTTTAGTGATTTTGTATAGCATTTTGCACAAAAACAAGTGATTGGAGGATTCTATCATGAAAAACAGACTTATCAGGTGCCTTTGTGTCTGCCTGTGTCTCGGAACTTTAGGAGGTTTTGCAGGATGTTCCGGTAACACTTCAGGTACAGGGAGCCTTGAAGACAGCACAGAAGGCGGCAGTGTTTCCAATAGCGGCACGGTCACCGCTTCCTATACGGTAGACTGTGACACTTCATCCCTCACCGATGCAGACCACATTTCCGATACGCTCTACGGACTGTTCTTAGAGGATATCAACTTTGCGGTGGACGGCGGACTTTATGCCGAGCTCATCAAGAACCGTTCCTTTGAATATGGCACCGCAGCCGCCAATGAAGGGATGCACGGATGGATAAACAGTGATAAAGAGATTCTTTCTTTTTCTATTACAGACGGGAGCACCGACGGCTCCTGCTTGAATGAAAACAATCCTCATTATGCAGTGCTCACAAATACCGACTCCACCTGGCAGGGCATTGCAAATGTCGGCTACTTAGACGGACTTGCCGTAACCGCCGGGGAAACCTATGACGCTTCTATTTATATAAAAGGAAATGACGGTTACTCTGATTCCGTGCGGCTTTCTCTGGAAAATACAGACGGCACCGTCTATGCTGAGGAAACGATTCCTTCTGTAACGGATGAATGGACCAAATACGCAGTGACGCTCACACCGGATACGACCGTAAATGATGATTTGCATTTTTGTGCGCAGATAAAAGAAGGCTCTGTTTCCATTGATATGGTCTCCTTACTGCCGGAAGATACTTACAAGAATCTCCCAATCCGTAAGGACATTGGCGAATACTTGGAAAGCTTAAATCCTTCTTTCCTGCGCTTTCCGGGCGGCTGCGTGATTGAGGGAAAAGACGAAGAAAGTATGTACAGCTGGAAAGATTCCATCGGAAACGGTCTGGAATTTACGGTAAACAGTGAGACAACCGTGGGAGATGTTGCCGCAAGACCGCAGGGAAAAGATATCTGGTCCGGTACGAAACAGGACCCTTATTACACCACCTACGGCATCGGCTTTTATGAATATTTCCTGCTGTGCGAGGCGCTCGACTGCCTGCCGGTTCCGGTTTTAAACGCCGGAATGACCTGTCAGGTACAGAGTCCGAAGTATATTGTATACACCTTAAACAGTGACGAATTAAAGCAGTGTATTCAGGATGCGTTAGACCTTGCCGAGTTTTGTCTCGGCGATGAGACAACCTACTGGGGTTCCGTGCGCATTGCAATGGGACATACCGACCCGTTCCCGTTAAAATACATTGCAATTGGAAATGAGCAGTGGCAGAGTGAATATCACGCACACTTTGAGAAGTTCGTTGAAGCATTTGAAGCTGCCGCAAAGGAAAATCCGGATATCTACGGCAGCATTGAGTTAATCGTCGCAAACGGAACCGCTTCCGGCAGCACCGAAGGCTGGGATTATATTGAAGATTACCCGGATTCCATTACGACCCTTGTAGATGAACATTATTATGAATCTCCGAGCTGGTTCCTCTCCAACACCACGCGCTATGATTCCTACGATCGCAGCTTACAGGCAAAGGTATTTCTCGGCGAATACGCTGCCCAGTCCAACACGCTTGAGGCAGCCCTCGCAGAAGCCGCCTATATGACCGGGCTTGAGCGAAACGGTGACATCGTGCAGATGGCGTGCTATGCACCTTTGTTTGGAAATAACAAGGTCAACCAGTGGACACCGGATATGATGTTCTTTTCCAATGATTCCATCTACGGAACCGCAGATTTCTATGTCCAGAAGCTTTTTGCAAACAATGTCGGCACGATGGCGCTCTCCTCCTCCCTTGAAATGGAATCCGTTTCCGGCGAAACCGCTTTGAGCGGAAGTGTCGGTCTCGGAAGCTGGATGACCTCCGTTGCCTATGACAACTTATCCGTCACATCAAATGCCGACGGTTCCACTCTGTATGCGTGCGATTTTGATGATGATTCCGTCCTGAAAACTGACGGTTTTAATGACCACGAGGGCGAATGGTATATCGAAGATGGCAGACTCATCCAGGCAAATACCTCCGACCCGGCAGACGGCAACACCGGAGACGTCATCTATGTCGGTGATAAGGACTGGAGCAATTACACTTTAACGGTGGATGCAGAGATTTTAAGTGGAAATGAAGGCTTCTTAATTCCGGTCTGCGTGCAGGATACCGGAAATAATATTTTCTGGAACATCGGCGGCTGGGGAAATACCGTCTCCTGCTTACAGATTGTCTCCGGAAATTCCAAGAGCGGCCAGGTCTCCGGCACCGTCAAAAACCTGGTGTTAAAAAAGAATCAGGTTTATCATTTGAAGGTTGTAGTAGATGGTAACAACATAAAATGTTACCTCGACGATACACTTTACATTGATTACACGAAAGAAACGACAGAAGCTGTCTACGAAACTGCAAGCATTGACGAAAACGGCGATTTGATTTTGAAATTTGTGAATACGACTTCCGGCGAAGTGTCCATCAACACTACTTTGGAGCACTTTTCTGCGGAATCCTATGAGAACACCGCCGTTGTCACAACTCTCGCCGGTGACAAGTTAAACGAAACAAACTCGTTTGATGACCCGGAAAAACTCGTTCCGGTAGAAAGCAGCCTCACCATCGGCGGGTCCTTCTGCTACACGGCTCCGAAATATTCGGTGACGGTTGTGCGGATTGTGGCAAAATAAAGCCATAAAGGATACGCATACCGCATACCTGCGCCTGCTTTAGCAGGCTGCCTGATGCGGTATGCATATATCCAAATCATAAACTTTCTCTCCGCAAGATGCGCATATTAATTTACATATCCACTGCTTCAAACCGTTTCATGGACGTTTTACAGGACATTGCTGTCACGAATATGTATACAAGCAACGTAACCACAAGAAACAGCCACATCCCGACATCTCCCATTGCATCCGTTTTATTTAAAAATGCCAGTCCCGGAATGTGATGCAGCGTCTCTGCAATCACAATCAGTACAAACAACGCAATCGAAAAGAATAAAAATGGTTTTCCATACTTATATGCTGTTTTAAAAAATCCACCTACAAATAACCAGTTAAACAATGCAAATACCAAAAGATTTCCTCCTAAGAAAAACTGGTTTGCATTCATCATTGCATTGTTGGTATATGGAACTGCATCTGCCTTTTTACCGGCAGAAGCACTGTATATAAAATATCATTGTTCACACATGCATTCTGAAAAGACTGAAATACCCCAAAGCAAACGAAAAATGCACCGACAAGAATCGGATAACCCGGAACCATTGTCATCATGGAGAACAGGATAAAAAGAAATGAAATGAGGGAAGCTGAAAGTTTTATCTCTTTACGCATCAAATTTTTCATAAAGTGCCTCCTTTTCAAAATGAATCATAATCTCCTCTAAGTTCGTTCCAATGTTCTGCGCCCTGCACTGTTCAAGATAAGCATCCATCCGCCCGGAAAATTCTAGTTTTCCTTTTCGGATATAGGTAATCGCGTCCGCACATTTGTCCAAATCGGAAGTGATATGGGTGGAAAATAAAATCGCAATTCCTTCTTTTGCAAGATACCGGAATATCTCTAACAGTTCATCCCTTGACACCGGGTCCAAGCCACTGGTCGGCTCATCTAAAATCAGCAGTTTTGCACCATGAGACAGCGCAATTGCAAGATTTAACTTTACCTTCATTCCCTCGGAAATCTGCGCCGGCATCTTATCTTCATCCAGTTCAAACAGGTCTAAATATCTGCGATATGAAGCATCCTCCCATCCCTTATAAAAAGTCTTTGTCACGGTTACAATGTCTTTGATTTTTTTCTTTTTATAATAGTCTACAGCACCTCCCGCGTATCCAATCTGCTCTTTGATTTCCGCCTCGTTTTCCCTGAGATTTTTTCCAAAATACACAATTTCCCCATCAGAAATATGGATTAAATTCAAAATGGATTTGATTGTGGTGGTCTTTCCCGCGCCATTACGACCAATCAATCCCATAATCGTACCGCTCTCAATTTCAAACGAAATATCATCCAGCTTAAATTTTTCATATTCCTTTTTCAGATGTTTTACCGATAATACCACGCTCATTTATCCGTTTCCTCCCTTGCCATGTTTAACAAATTCATCAGACCTTTTTCCTTGATGATGGCAATTCCCTGTCCTTCATCTCCGAGGACAATCAGATTATCTCCCGGCTGGATGTCAAAGATTTTTCTCGCCCGTGCCGGAATCACAATCTGCCCTTTATCCCCGACTTTGACCACGCCAAACATGTGCTTGCCCTTTGGCGGAATCCCCAATCCCTTATTTTCTTCCGGATTATAATTGACCAGGTCATCCAGCGAAACGCCAAACGCGTCTGCGATTGCCTTGGTTTTTTCAATATCGGGAATGGATTCCCCGGTCTCATATTTTGACAGCGTCTGCCGGCTGACACCGACTTTTTCCGCAAGCTCCTCCTGCGATATGTTGTGCATCTTACGCAGGGCAATCAAATTTTCCTGAAACATAGGCTCCTCCATTTCTTATTTTTCTGACTTTTGCTACTTTCCTTAACATCATAATAAAAAAAGAATAGCAGATGTCCACCTACTATCCTTGGCACTTTTACACTTGTTTTGTTAAATATCGTTGCAGTCTCTAATTCCCCAAACTTTTGTTGTGCAAATTTCACAATATTTTTTCTGATAAATCCAATTTTATTGTGACTATTATACGTTGATGATATAATTGTCCTGTTGTCGCACCCATTCTGGCAACAGAAAGGGGGTGTTAGCGTGTCAATTGTTATATCATTCCTTGGTTCCGTCACAGCAGGTATTGTTAGCTACTATATCTGCAAATGGCTAGACGGAAATGCTAGCGACAATTAGCCTAAACGGATGCTCTACCGTTCAAAAACTAAAATCAAGTATTACCATTTCAAAATAAGAATTCCAAAAGCATGCAAAAATATTTTATTGTATAATTTTCACAATATTTTTTCTGATAAATCCAATTTTATTGTGACTATTATACGCTGATGATATAATTGTCATGTTGCCACTTTATCTGCAAATGGCTGGACAGAGACGATTAATTGGCAACCAGCCTAAGGCATAAGCCACCTTGCCTAAACGGAAGAAAAACCCCCACGAGATGCAACCTCGTGGGGGTTTTGTTGACTCTTGCAAGTCATTCATTTCATTTGCCTACCGACATTATAGCATATGCCTTCCGGCATTTCAAGTATTCCCATTTCAAAATAAAAATTTCACTCTATTTCCCCAATCATCCTGATGACTTGCTGAAAACACTCTTTAAACTCGTCCCAGTCGTATACATTCTTTTTCTCCGGCACATGAACAAATACTATTTTTGTCTTGCATTTACCGTCATATAGGTACTCGAGTCCTTTCCGGTAAACGTTGTTGCAGTAGGAACAGCCCGGACGGTCCGACAGTTCCGCCGTAATCCCATTTTTTTCAAACAACTGCTTTAATGCGTCACAGGGAAACTCTGTATAGATGGCGTTTTCCTGCCTCAACGCTCTTCTCTCTATCTTAACCTTATTTTGCAGCACAGGTTTTTGCCCAAAACATATCACATAACGGTAACTTTTCTGTGCTATACTCGCAGTCAAAAGCTCCCCATCCCGCTGCATATCACTCGGCAAAAACAGCTTATCTTCCTGCATCCCTTCGAGCAACATTTCTGACGATGTTCCACTAAATGCTGCCAACAGTATCCTGCCTTCCATATTTCCCCTTATCTTCCAAACAATATCCATATCATTTCCATCACAGGGAACTTCTCTCCGCACAACCATCGCATAAATTTCCGCTGTCAGACACAGCTTCTTAAATAATCAAGTGCCAGTTTTTGACCTTCCAGCTCTCTTTCCTTGCAATAGACCGGGTCATGATACCCTTCCACCGTAATATCTCCCTGATATCCCTGCGTATTTAAAATACATATTATCTCTTTCCAGTCCGTATCTCCCATCCCCGGAAAACGATGTACACAATACTGTTCCCCGAACCTGACACCATACTTCCGAATGTGTTCCCTGTCAACATGCGCATCTTTTCCATGCACATGAAACACCTTTCTTCCCCATTCCTTTAACTGGGCAAGCGGGTCTATGAGTTGCTGCCACTGATGCGAAGGCTCCCATTCCAGTCCAAGCGCATCACTGTCTACCACATCAAACATCTTTTCCCAAGCCCTCGGACAAAATCCGATATTACAGGTTGCGGCATACCAATGTCCGTACATTGGTGCATTTTCTATGCCAATTTTTACACCGCTCGCCTCAGCCATATTGGATAATTCAGAAAAATATTTTTTGAAAAAAGGCATTGCATCGTCCACACTTTTTCCGGAAATTGCTCCTGCAAACGTGCCTACAAAATTCGTATTTAAAACAAGTGCATTTTCAATACAATATTTCAATTCTTCTCTGGCTTTTTCACTCATCAGCGGATTACAATACAACCCAATTCCGGATATCTGAACTCCTGCATCTCCGATAATTTCCTGCATTTTCGGATATAGTTCTGTAAAATCTGCCCCGCCAAGCGTTTCGTTGTAGTATAGCTCAACCGTATCAAATCCCATCTCTACGGCATTCTTTAAGTCTTCCAAGAGATTCGTTCCCCTGATACACGTCCCGACTTTCATGTTTTAATTCTCCTTTGCCAGGTTCATAAACGTATCCTGTGTCAATTCATACACCACTGTCGACTGCTTCTCTCCAAGCTGGTCTGTGTAATCATCAATGTTTACCCGAACCTTCACAAAACCAATCTTTTCGTAAACATGCTGTGCCCTTGTATTGTTCAGATTCGTATCCAGAACAATCTTCGTATATCCCATCCGAAACAATTCGTCAAGAAGCATACTCAAAATCACGCGCCCAAGCCCTTTTTCCTGATACTGCGGTTCGCAGATTTTAATCCCGATTTCCGCAACGCGATTTCCAAGATTATAATACGCCATCTCGCCAATTCTTTCATTTTTAAATTTGATTATGAGGCGCCTGTTTGTATCATCACTGCACGCTTCTATCTCTTTTTCCACCTGCGCTGCCGTCGTGCCTAAACCGTTTGGAAATCCCGCATGTGCCATCACCCTGCCGTCATTCCACCACTTTGCCAGACAGGATGCATCTTCGCGTTCTGCATCCCGGATGCAGATAAAATCTTTTTCTAATATCATGATTGCATCACTCACTTTCCAATATCCATTTCACACAGCCCCTATTGCTCCTGCAACTCTCTATCTGACACAGCCAGCTGTCTTCTCAATGCCCCCTACTCTATTTTCTGCAATCCATTATATAATTCATCAAAACTTTTACGTGATTCGCACCTTCCAAAAGAAAAATTCTTATTCTCCCCAAATTCAAGTAAAAAGCACTTTGCCAGTTCTTCCACTGTTACTTCTAAATTTTCAAAAAATTCCCGGTACGCAAAATTCCAAGCCGGAGTATCTTCTTCAAAATTGGAAGTAATTAATGACTCACAAACCTGATCTAACGGATACATTTTTATATGCATCAATTCATGGACAATGACCTCATCCATATTTTCCTGTTTGGGACTCACAGCATTAAGCAGCAGCACCGCCTTTCTATCTGTCGGGTCAATTTTAAAATCTCCTGTCTTATTCCATTCCGGATCCGTAACCATTTCTAACTTAATATCCCATTGAGGTGTAATTCTTAACTTTTTACACCAATATTCAAATCTTTCCTTTATATCCACATTCAAACCTCTTTCCCTCTTCCTCCCGGTTCTGTCTGCATCTACAAAAACTTATCGAGTTCCCGTTCCACCTGCTCTTTTCGTTTTATCTTCAGATGGTCAAACAGCTTACCGTCTGCGACTACCATCTGCACATGGCGGAGTGCTCTTAAATCATCCAGCGGATTTTCTTTTGTCACAATCATATCCGCACATTTTCCCTTGGAAATCGTACCCGTGATATCCCCGATTCCCGCCATTTCGGCACTTCTCGCCGTTGCCGTGTAAAGTGCAAAGGCATTCGATACGCCAACGTATTTATGGAAATAATAAAGTTCCCGCCAGAAATCATACTGGGTAATCCACGGACAGCCCACGTCATTTCCCAGAACCACCGGAATATCATGTGCAAGCGCTTCCTTTGCACACGCAATGACTCCCTCAAATACCACATTTCCATTGTATTGTTCTACTTCTGTCGCATTTGTGATGGAGCGGTCAAACAACGCATACGGCAATGCCGGAGAAATCGTTGTGCACAAAAAAGCCCCTCTTTTCCGGAACAGTTCTATCATTTCTTCATCCGGTTTGGCACCGTGTTCGATGGAATCCACTCCGTTCTCAAGCGCAACCTTTACGCCCTGCGGAGACTCCACATGGGCTGCCACAATATAGCCTTCTTCGTGTGCCTTTTCACAGACGGCACGAACCATCTCCGGTGCCATCTTAAGTTCCCCGGGAACCCCTTTTTCCTTCGCGTCCATAACACCGCCGGTAATCATCAGCTTCACAAGGTCTACGTGTTCTTTCTTTGCCTGCTCTACGTGCTGCAACGCCTCATCAATCGTGCCTGCCGCAATTGCAACCGAGCCTGCCATATGACCGCCCGGAACAGATATCCCCTGATTGGCGGCAAGAATTCTTGGTCCCGTCTTTTTGCCTTCCGCGATTTCATCCCGGAGTCTGGTGTCAAAATTTCCAAGTCCGCCCACCGTGCGGATGGTCGTCACACCGCTAAACAGCTCATCCTTTGCAAATCCGCATACCATTTTGTAGGCAACCGCTCTGGTAATTCCGGAACTCATGATAGAGGAAACCAGCTTTTCGTTGTCGCGCTGTTTCTTCTGCGGCTTCCCGTTTCCTGCAAGGTGAACGTGCATATTGATAAGTCCCGGCATCAGATAGCTCCCGTTTAAATCCATCTTCTGATATCCACTGATATTGGTATTTTCCGGAACGATATCCACAATCTTATCGCTTTCCGTGAGGACAACCAGTCCCTCCTGCACCTTCATATCCTTCGTTCCGTCCAAAAGTTTTCCGTTTACAAATGCGTATTTCATTGTTCTTCCCCCCAAAACCTTTTATACAAACGGATTATAATATCTGCTTCCGTCCCAGAATGTAATGACAAAATCAAGTACCAGAATGAGCACCGCAAGGAAAAGTGTGATCCAGTCCTCTTTTTTCATCTTCCGCTGCACATACCAGGTACGCTTTTTATTTTTACCAAATCCGCGCAGCTCCATGGCATTGCTGACCGTCTCAATCCGGTTTAAGCTTGAGAGTACGAGTGGCAGTAAAATGGCAATCGAGTTTTTAAGCCTCGTAAAAAACTTATCCTTGCCGGAGAGGTCGATTCCTCTCGCCTGCTGTGCCTGGCTGATATTGTGATACTCTCTCTGCACATCCGGAATATAGCGCAGTGCAAGGCTCACCGAATAGCCGACCCGGTAGCTGACACCAATCGACGCAAGGCTCGCCGCAAACTCACTCGGGTCTGTGCAGGCGATAAACAAAAGCGCTACCGGCACCACACACAATACCTTCATGGACATATTTAGATGATAAAATAACTGCTGTAATGTCACCGTGTAACGCCCTGCAATCGTAAAAAGAAGCGTCCGGCTCTCATAAAGCCCTACCCCGTACTCCGGTGAAAACAGATACACGAACAGGTTATTCATCAGAAGAAATACCAGTGCCATTCCAAACACGACACTGACATCCTTAAATTTCACTTTACTGATTTTAAAAATAACGACACTTCCAATCAGCATACAGATGAGCACTCTGGTATCATAAGTTACCATCGCAGCTACACTCCATGCCAGAAAGAAAATTAACTTTGTAGTTCCAGTCAGTTTATGCACAAGACTGTTTCGTTCCAGATAACTTAAAATTGCTACTTTTGCCATGTTACTTCTCTGCTCCGTACTTTTGTTTTTCCTGTTTTACAAAATGCTCCGTGAATGCCTGCGGGTCATCGATTCCGCAGGAAAGTGCCAGCGTATAAAGACTTGTCTCTTTTAAGTTCGCCTTTTCCACCAGCGTTGGATTATTTAACACATGCGCCGCCGTGGTGTCCGCTAAAAGCTTTCCCTCGGTGAGGACAATCGCCCGGTCGGTGTATTCCAGCATCAGGTGCATATCGTGTGTAATCATAAGAATCGTATAGCCCTGACGGTTTAATTCCGATAAAAATTCCATAATTTCGGTGTAATGACGGAAATCCTGTCCTGCCGTCGGCTCATCGAGAATGATGATTTCCGGGCGCTGTACCAAAATACTCGCAATCGTCACACGTTTCTTCTGTCCAAATGATAACGCCGATACCGGCCAGTTGCGGAATGGATATAAGCCACAGATTTTTAGCGTTTCCTCCACGCGTTCCTTGCGCTCTGCCTCCGGCATTCCTGCACACACAAGCGCCATCTCCACCTCTTCCCATATCATCGGCTTTGAAATCATCTGGTTCGGGTTCTGCATGACGTAACCGATATGGGCGGCACGCTCCTTGATAGTGTCTTTTGCAAGGTCTCTGCCCTGCAAACGGATTTCTCCGACAAGCGGCTTCTCAAATCCGCAGATTAACTTGGCAAGCGTACTTTTTCCGGCACCGTTTTTCCCGACAATGCTCACCATCTCACCTTTTTTGATGGAAAAATTCACGTCTGAAAGCGTCACCGTATCCTTGGAATATCCAAAGGAAAGGTCTTTCACCTCAAGCAGCGGCTCTGCCCCTTCTGATGCCGGATGTGCCTCCCGTTCTTTTTCAAACCAGTCTTTTACCTGACGTTTCTGCTCGTCCGTAAGCCGCAGGGAATTTACGTGCTGCGGTTCCATCTCCGGTGTAATCAGGATTCCTGCGTAGCGGAGCGCTGTTAAGTATAACGGTTCTCTGATGCCATGCTCCATCAAAAGATTACTGCACAAAAGCTCCTTTGTCGGCAGATTTGCTACAATCTCCCCATCCTTCATCAAAACAATGCGGTCTACATTGCGCCACAGGACATCCTCTAAACGATGCTCGATGATGACCACCGCCGCCCCGGTTTTCTCCTGCACCATGTCGATTAATTCCATCGTGTTTCGTCCTGCTGCCGGGTCAAGGTTTGCAAGCGGTTCGTCAAACAGCAGAACCTTCACCTCATCCACCATAACGCCCGCGAGACTTACCCGCTGCTTCTGTCCGCCGGAGAGTTCGTGCGGTGCATATCCCAGATGATGGTCGATATCTACAAGTTTTGCGACTTTATCTACAATTTCTTTCATCTCATCCTGCGGAACACATTCATTTTCCAGCGCAAATGCGATATCCTCCGCTACCGTCAGCCCGATGAACTGTCCATCCGTATCCTGTAACACCGTTCCAACCGTGTGGCTTAGTTCAAACACGCTGCTTTCCGCCACATCTTTTCTGTCCACGAGCACCTTTCCGGTCACGTTTCCCGGATAGGAATATGGAATCAGTCCATTGATACAGCTTGCCATCGTGCTTTTTCCGCTGCCCGATGCCCCTGCAATTAATACCTTTTCCCCCGGATAAATATCCAGATGAATATGGCGCAGGGTTGGCTTTGCCTGCGCCGTATATTGAAATCCAAAATCCTGAAATGAAATTACCGGTTCTGACATATTCTTCCTCACTTCTGTATGCGTTCCTGGAACATGAAAGTCCCAGATTCTAACGCATCCATTGTATTATATTCCGCGGAAATTGTCAAAAAAAAGAGGACATATCTGCCCCCTTTTCCCTGTATGTCTTAATCCTCCTGATTGAGAGAACCTTTCTTTACAATTGTCTTTGCATAAGCAAATAATAACAGAGAACCAACGACTCCGGTAGTGATAATATTTGCACCCGCTGCCATTAATCCCTGTGCAAACAGTTTATCAATCGGCTCTGCGTAAATTACGATGTCAAGTACCGGTGCTACTAATCCCCATGCTAAAAGATGTGCTACAATCTGTGCTACGTTGAAACGGATTAGTTTCTTTGCATCAAGTCCGTCGCTTAAATCCATCTTTAAGGTAATCAGTCCGATTACAAGACCAGCAAATGCAGATGCGATAATCCAGCTCCACCATGGGCCATAGCTTGTAGCATCAATCAGGGTATGTCCGATAAATCCGATTAAAAGACCTGCAACTGGTCCGAACAGGGTTGCAAACACTGCCTGGATTGCATACTGTAAACTGATATAAGTGTTTGATACCGGTGTTGGAATGGAAATCTTGCCCAGTACGAAAAATAATGCAGCGCCAATACCAATCGCTACGACGCTCTTAACAGATAACTTCTTCATTTGACTATTCCTCCTCGTTTCTCAAATGTTTTATGTATCGTGGTCATTATAGCGTTCCCACACTGCCGTGTCAACTGCTGTTTTGGGCTGTTCCTCCCCGTTTTATAAAGAAAGTTTTCCCTCGATTCCCTCAAAACAAATCCGTCCAGCTGCTGCCGCGTCCGTAGCCTTGGTCTCCGATAGACTGCAAAAATTCACCTGACTGCGGGTCAAACTCTCCGATGTGAATGACCGAACCATTTTTCCGGACAAAATATTTCTGCGTCGTGTCTGCATGAAGCCTTGCAATCTGTGCAAACCGCGGGTCATTTGTCTGTTCGGATGCCCAGTACAAAAGCGGCAGGTTCATCATGCAGTCGATGATTGCAATGCCGGCATTTTTCCCGTCTCCATCATCGTTCCATGCCCGGATAAACTGCCCCGCCGGATTAAACCGTCCCGCCAGATTTTCCGCCGCGAGAAGTCCTCTGCGAAATGTCTCCTCCTCCCCGGTCTCTCTATAATGCGTTACAGCTGTAGGAAGCACTTAAAACCGCTGTCATGGTCCATCTCACGGGGATTTAAAAGATTGTTATCGAGCTTTTTCTCATTTTCGATGGCAATCTCTTTGTAGCGCTCCTTTCCGGTCGCATGATACATCTGCCAGAGGATTCCGCCCCAGAAGCCGTTTGTCCGCCAGCAGGGAGCGCTTTTTGAGCAGTCGTTAAATCTGCCGTTTTCCGTTGTATAGGGAATCTTATCGCAGTTTCTCTCTGCCACCACCTCTAGCTTCTGTTTGATTTTATCCGCCGCATCCTTTGCCCACTCCAACTGTTCCATCTGACTTTCCCCTGTTTTCTGCTTTTCTGATAGTTCTATCCTAACGAATTGACAGTCTCTTTACAATATCCTATACTATTCACAAACTAACTTTTTCTGCAATGCGGTTACCAGACCGAGGTTCACTTTTTCCGGCAGTTTAAAGCAATTACCGGCATGACCCCCGGAGAATACCGAAGGTCATGCCGGTAAGCATGCCGTTATCCATGAATGCGTCTGTAAATCAGATTTCCCGTATAGATTACAGATGTAATGATTGTACACACGATTCCATATCTTAATATTCCTTCAAACGTGATATGCCAGATATTTAACAGAAATAGCGATAGCAACAGCAGCACGAACATCCACCATGCAAACGCAATCGCTGTCACCGCCACCCACTTTAGGATTTCTTTTACAACATCTGTCACCAGTTCTTTTTTGTCTGTCATTGTCTTACTCAAAATACTTCACACCCCAGATACTCTTGTTGGCACCAACCATGGAAAATGTCATGACAGGCGTACCTGCTTCATCGTTCATCTCACAAAAGACACCGCTGTATTCCACTTCATTCATGGTGATATGTACATAATAAGTTCCGCTCTTTGCTTCCCAGGTTCCGGTAATGCCGTCGCCGTAGACATTTCCTCTCGCAGAAAGAATCACTTTTACCGGCTCTGCAATCTCTGCATCCACATTCGTTCCCTGGTCAATCATGTAATACTCTCCGACGATTTCGTCCTTGTCATAGCCTTCCGCAGAAATCGATTCACCGTCTGTTGCATACGGAAGCATACAAGGCCAGCCCTCCTCATTCAGGAAAAACTGGTGCACTCTCGGCTCATGGTACTCCTGCCCGTCGTCAAACCGGGTGTGGTATACAATATACATCTTTCCGTCTTCATCGACAAACGCAGAATTATGACCGGTTGCCATATATGCCTTGGTAAGGCTTGGCAGATAATAATTGCCGGACAGCTTCAGTCCATAATAGGTATGGTTTAACCCCTTCGTCGGATACTGTCCGTTCATGTCCACATAGTCTCCGTCCACCGTCTCCGAGCGGAATACACGAATCTGGTAACCGCCGTTGCTGGTAAGCGAACCGTAAGAAACAAACAGGTAATAATAACCGCTCTGCTCATCATACATGATGTAAGGTCCCTCGATGGACTTATGACCGCCGCCGAGCAGCCGTTTTCCAAAGTAGGCGTCCACGTTGTTTTCCGGGTCTGCCTCCGGATGAATGACTTCCCCGGTCGCCTCGTCAATCTCAAGTAAGAAAATGCCGCCTGACCAGGAACCGTATACCATCCACATTTTGCCGTCCTCATCATAAAAGACCGTCGGATCGATGGCATTCGGGTAATCCTCGTAATCATATTCGTCCCCGAGCGTGACATAATTGGAAAGCGCATAATCTTCCGTCACGTAATCGAGCACATCCGTGGCACCGATACTCTCCGATGTAAAACCGGAATAGATAAGTGCGCCCTTCCAGGTGTATGGTCCTTCCGGCTTCTCCGATGTCGCATAGCACAGATTTGACGCATTCCAGGTAGAGGATGTACAGAAATACATATAATAAAGCCCCTGTGCCTTATTGTAAATCACATCCGGCGCCCATACGTGCTTTCCGCCGTCATCTGTCGGAATCACACTGCCGCCGCTTCCCGAATAGTCAAATACATGCTCTGTCGCAAACAGGTTGTCAAACAGCGGATTGGACGGTGTGTAGCCGTTTCCGATAGACGTCCAGGTGCGAAGATCTGTCGAGGATGCCGCCGACATATGTGAGCCAAAAATGTAATAGGCGCCGTCCACCTCCAGGATGGACGGGTCATGCACGCTGACCCCCGCCTTGATGGACGCAGTTTTGATTCCGTCATAGCTGACCGTAAAATCACTGTCAATCTTCTCTGGAAACAGCTTGTCGTAATTCAGTGCAACTGCGGTTCCCACTGCCGCCGCTGCCACCACAACTGCCGCTGCCGTTATAATAATTTTGCTTTTTTTCTTCATTGCCCTCTCCTTACCACTCCATACATTGTCTGTTATTCCCAAATGGTATCTCATCCATTAAGCTTACTATAGCAAAATTATCTAAATTTTTCAATTGTTTTATTTAGTTTTTAGTAAACTATTTTAATCCACTTTGAAACACTTCCGAAACCGCCGCCTGATATTCCGGGATTCTCGTCGCCTTGCGCAGGCGCTTTAACGCCTTCTCTCCGTCCGGGAAGCGCTCTCCGAGATAACTCCACAGCTCCTTCATTCGAAACAGGGTATTGCGCTCCCCCGACATTACCGCAAGATATCCTTCCATCACTTCATCGTGAAATGCGCGAAGCTCTTTTGCATTTACGCCCTCTTTGCCGTTAATTTCATCAATCAAGCCCGGATTCATTAAAATACCACGCCCAAGCATCATCCGTTCCACCGAAGGAAACTGTTTTGTCACGCGCTCATAGTCCTCCCCCGAAAACACATCCCCGTTATAACATAGCAGATGGCTGCTCCTTTCTTCTGCTTTTGCAAATGCTTCCATATCCGGCGTATTTTTGTAAAAGTCCCTCTGGATTCGCGGATGAATGATTAACTCTGTCATCGGATATTTTTCATAAATGGCAAGCAGCTCTTCCCAGTCCGCCGCATCAAGTTTGCCGATTCTGGTCTTGATGGAAATTTTTAGCGGGCACTTTGAAAAAATGCCATCTAAGAAACGGTCCAGTTCCTCCGGCATCGCAAGGAATCCCGAACCGCGCCCCTTGGAAACCACCGTTCCGGACGGACAGCCGAGATTTAAATTTACTTCCTCATAGCCGTACTCTCCTAATGCCTTTGACACCGCTACAAAATCCTCCACGCGGTTCGTCAGAATCTGCGGAATCACTTCCATTCCCGCATTGTGCTCCGGCAGAATGTCCGCCACCTCCCTGTGGTTCATCTTAGCGTTGTTAATAAATGGGGTAAAATAGCGGTCAATATTGTGAAAATGCCTCTGATAAGCGCTGCGAAACACATATCCGGTCAGCCCTTCCATCGGTGCCATGTAAAATTTCATTGTGCCGCACCACCCTCTGCACCATCCGTTGCTGTTCCGGCATCTGTCGCTGCTCCGGCGTCCGTTGTCCCTGCATCTGTCGCCGCTCCGGCGTCTGGCGTTGTTCCGACATCCACTCCGGTTCCGGCATCCGCCGCTGGCGTTGTCTCCGGTTCTTCCTCCACCGGCTCCACATAAGAGTAGGCATTGGAAATATCTGCACTTACAGATGCAAGTTCTACTTTTTCCCGGTAATAGGCAACAACCGGCGTATCTTTCTCAATCATGCCATACAATTCCTCGACTGCAGAAAGGGAAACGTTGATACATCCGTGGGAACCGGAATTTTTATAGATATCTCCTCCGAACTTGCTTCTCCAGGAAGCATCATGCACACCTACGTTATAGGCAAACACGATAAAGTATTCTACATTTGACTCGTAACTTTCTCCGACTAACACAGCAGGACTCTGCTTATAGACCACTTTAAACAGTCCGTCTGGTGAACCGTTTCCATTGGCAATATTTCCGGACACAATGTCTGTCTCCATCTGTAAAACGCCCTCTTTAAAATACCAGAGGTGCTGATTTGTATAGTCAATTTCCAGATAGGTATCACCGATATCATCGAGTCCTTCGACCTGTGCAGTCTGTGAATACTCCGGCTTCCGCTCGGTCACACCGCCTGCCATAATATTCTCCTTTAACAGCTCTGCCTCGCTCTCCTTGTCGATAACCCAGCCGTAATCGCCGCCACCGATGGTAACCGTATCGCCTTTTGCTGTCTTAAATTCACGCTCGTCTCCATATGTATTGTACTTGCTCGCCAGCTTCTGCACATAACGTGCGATGGCATCCTCATCAAGCGTCACGTTATAATCCTCATCCACGAGAATCATATCCGCTAACTCTTCCCCTTCTAATGTCTCATCGTAATCTGCAATCTGGTAAACAATCCGTGCGGAAGTGTACTTCTCAATCTTTGCAAGCGGCTCTGTAATCTCCGGGGAATCAGATGTAATCTCAGGTTTCACATACACTGCATCGGTCAGATAAACTTCTCCATCGCCCTCTGCAACTGCTGCCCCCACTTCTTCCACTACATTTTGAAGTATCATTTCATTTCCTGCCTGCTCTTTTTCTACGCAGTAAACACCGTCTTCCTCCACAATATAGGCATCCTGCGGCTTCACGATATTTTCTTTGTCAAAGCAGGAAAGCGCCGCAACCGTATTCTCAAGCTTGGTGCTGTCGTACTTCATCGGTGTTTTTACATCAATTTTATTTCCGCTAAAAATCGCTCCAATCCAGTTATTGGACTTCTGTGCTAAAAGTGCTTCCTTCACGGAACCATCCGGAACATAATCCGCATCAATCTGATTTCCCTCAATCGTGTAAAGTCTCTTATCACGGTCTACGACAATCAGCGTATATTCACTTTCGTTTTCTCCGATTGCAGTCTCCGCTCCCTCCGCTGTCATTCCCCCCACACTGACACCGTTAATCTTCGTTCTTGGAAGGAAATGCGTTTTAAAATAAAGAGCTATCGCAACATAGGCAATCACAAGCAGCGCCGCCACCATCGTTGTCAAAATGACTGCATTACGAATCTTTCGCTGTCTTCTCCTCCTCTGTCTGATACTGTTGTTCATACAAGCACCTCCATCATTCGTCGCTTTCTATATTATATCTGCGCTTTTCTCAAAATATCCACAGTATGTGCACCCGCTCCTACTAACTCCGGTCTCTCGCAGGTTGCAAGATGATATCTTATAAAAGCATCGTAGGTTTCTTCGTCCATGGCATTTAATACCGGGCGCAGATAATCTGCCGGTCCATCTGCGGAAATCAGTTTTATCCGTTCAAGTCCCACCGCCTCATCGAGTGCATTAATGTCCTCCACCCTGACATAATCATAAAGGTCTTTTGGGGTCTGCCTGCAATGAAAATCCTCTGTCAGCTTTTCCTCCCGAAGGCACTCACTGATATGATTTTCCTTAAAACCGTAGGTGATGATTCCGTACTCATTCATGCAATAGGCAACAAGAATCACACCGCCCGGTTTTGTCACGCGCTTTGCCTCCCCCAGCGCAGTCACCTTATCCTCAAATGTAAACAGGTGGTACATCGGTCCAAATAAAAGCGTCACATCAAATGTATCGGATGAAAACCGGGAAAGATTCAGTGCATTTCCCTGAAATGCCTTCACACTGCTGCCCTTCTTTTTTAGGATGCCAAGGTTATATTTTACCAGCTCTACCGCTGTCACATCGTATCCTTCCTCCGCAAGCGCAACACTGTAGCGCCCTGTGCCTGCACCGATATCCAGAATCTTTGCCTGCTTTTCTTCGTCGAGATAATCGTGGATATATTTCATGGAGGTAAGAAATTCCACCCTTCCATGCCTGCTGTTTAAACGTTTCTCTTCGCAGAATTTATTGTAGTACTGTTCAAGCTCTGTCATATCGTGTAAGTCTCCTGTCCTGTTTTAGTGCTCTTTTTCTGTAATTACGAGTGTAATTTTAAATATTTTCTTTCCGTTTTCCTGCAAAAGCGTAAGTTCTCCATCATGCATGGCGATGACCTTTGCAGCAATGCTGAGTCCAAGCCCGCTTCCACTCTTGCTCTGTCTTGAAGCGTCTCCCTGCACAAACGGCTCAAAGAGATGCTCTGCAATCTCAGGCGGAATCGGCGTGCCGTTGTCCCAGATTTTTAAGGTAATCTTTTCGTCTGTCTCCTCCATCACAATTCCTGCTTCGGTTCCTGCCGGATTGTGCCTTATGATGTTGAGCAAAAGATTGTGGACCGCTCTTGAAAACTGTATGACATCCAACGATAAAATGCAAGGCTTCTCCGGAATATCCGCCTCAAATACAATCTCTTTTTCCTCAAAATCCATATAGAGCGATGCCGCCACCTCCCGCAGCAGCTCCGTCAAATCTTTTTTCTCTTTTTTCAGGGAAAATCCTTCGCTGTCCAACTTCACGTACTCAAACAAAAGCTGTATCAGCTCACTCATCTGCATGGATTTTCTTGCAATCGCATCCAGATATTCCTTCGTCTGCGCTTCCCCGGTCACATCCCCTCTCGACAATGCCTTTGCGTAGCCAACTACAGTTGTAATTGGTGTCTTTAAATCGTGCGCAACATCAGAGAGCAGGAGATTCCGCTGCCTTTCGTACTGTTCTTTTTTCTTTCTGTTTGCCTCCTCAAGCTCTGCCGCTTTCTTTGACACCATAATTCCAAACACAAACGCCGCTATCACATACGGAATCAGCCATAACAGAAGCAGTCCAGCTAAAATTCCAAACAGTCCTATTGTATAGAGAAGTTTCTGATTTCCGGACATATTTTCCGCATAAGTTCCAATCTGGGAAAACAAATCCTCCCCTGCCCACTCCGAAAGTTCCCCACGTAAATACTGCCGGATTCCCACTGGAAATGCGCCGAGTAATTTATCCGCACAGAAGAAAAAGACGCTCTTTGCCATGAGCGCCCCTATTTCCGATAATGATATTGATTCGAGATAACTGTTCAATCCAAATACCTGATTCATCCACGGATAGACCATCCTGTGAAAAAGTGTATTAAGCAGTCCCTCCGTGATTCCTATAAATGCAAGTATCAGTAAAAAACGTTTGATTAAAAATGTCCGCAGTTCTCTTTTCTCGTTCATTTCAAACCTTTCTATGACGTCAGGCTATGCCATCAGACGGTAGCCGAGTCCACGTATCGTCTTAATATACTCATTCGCATCCTCTGAAAGCTTCGAGCGGAGTTTGCTGATGCAGACCATGATATTGTTATCTGCCACCACGAACTGTTCCCCCCAGCCCTCTTCATAAAGCTGCTGTTTGGTAAACACTTTTCCCGGATTTTCCATAAAAAGGCGTAACAGTTTGTATTCGATTGCTGTGAGCTGTATCGGTGTTTCGCCGCGGTAAACCATGCAGCTTTCCGTATCCAGACGTAAATCCCTTACCTTCAGTTCCTTAATGCCGCCGCCCTTTGCGCCAAGCGAATAAAACCGTCTGATATTGGAATTAATCCGCGCCATCGCTTCAAGCGGGTTAAACGGTTTTGCCAGATAATCGTCTGCCCCTAAGTCAAGCCCTAAGATTTTGTCCTCATCTGCTCCCTTTGCAGACAGAATCATCACCGGAATGTTGCTCTGCTGCCGCAGTTTGCGAAGCACCTGGTAACCGTCAAGTCCCGGCATCATAATGTCTAAAAGCACCAGGTCAATCTCTTCTTTCTGCAGCAGAGAGACGGCATGTATACCGTCTCCCGCTTCCAACACACGGTAACCATCTTTTTCAAGATAAAGCCGCAGAAGGCTCCTGATTTCCGCCTCATCATCTGCTACCAGAACCGTATATGCCATAATCTCCTCCTACCTTCTGCTTCCAAAGACTGTTTACTGTAACAGGTTCTCACTTGCCTCTAAATTCATTGTTTCCTGCTTTAATGCCTCGTAAAAAGCTGCCTCTGTCTGGTATTCATATGGCTTTACATAGAAGATACCAAGAATTCCAATTGTCATGGTGTTTAAAATCTCCCAGCCAAGGAAAGATAAATCCAGTACAAATGCCTTCCATTTATTTCCGCTCATCATCTGTTTGCTGCGTGCAAATGCTTCTTCCTTTGTGATGTCCGGATTCTCTGCCAGAATATATGGCACCTGTTTGTACTCATAGGATTTGATAATACCCGGAATCACGAACAACAGTGTCCATAAGAAGGTGTATAACCCCTTGAAAAACATGATTTTTACGGAATTCATGTAGTTATGGTCATAACTGAAGCAGACTTCCTTCACCTGTGCGTTGTCATCAAGGTTGCGTGTAAAGAACCGTTTGCAGCCAACTTCGAGCGGCTGTAACAAAAATACTCTGAGCAGTACTGCAATCACCGTTGCAATAAGTACAACTACAAGTGCAATCACAACCACAATTAAAACGATTGCAATGAAATCATCGACTCCATCATCCAGATAAAAATCGTCATTCATCATTTCCTCGAAGCTGTCAAGCGCATCCGAAGCACTGTCTTCATCATCGCCATTATCACTTAGCGTATACCGGATTTCATCGCTGATGCTGCTCGAATCCGAACCGCCGCCGAAAGCACCTGCTGCACTGGCAGCTCCTCCGCCGGCAACCGCTGTAAGAATGAGTGCGACTAACACGCTTCTCCAGTAATTAAGTGACATTCTCTCTTTTGCTTTTGTTTTTAAATCTTTTCTTGTCCACATATCCTGTTTCCTCCCTGAGAAATAAATGCTCTCTTTTGTTTCTGTAAACAGTCTACCTCGGAAATCTTAACCGGAAGATGGAGCAATCTTAAAACTACCTTAATTTATAATAATTTGCCTAATCTATTTTCAAAAGAAGTTCCAGTACGCGCTTTGCACAGCGAAGCAGCTCTTCCCTGCTTAAAAGCCCTTTGTCTCTTGCAAGCATGAGATTGTCCGGAAAGCCACATGCCATCTTAATATCGTTTCCAGCCTTTGTCTCTTTGTAGTGTTCCCCGAGTGTCCACCAGTCGCTTGTCACCACGCCGTCAAAGCCCCACTCGCCACGAAGGATGTCCTCAAGCAGCTCCTTATTCTCGGAAGTCCGGTAACCATTTACAATATTATAGGAAGACATCACACACCAAGGCTTTGCCTCCTTCACGATAATCTCAAACGCCTTCAGATAAATCTCACGCGCCGCGCGCTCTGAGACTCTCGAATCCGAATCCCTGCGGTTTGTCTCTTTGTTATTGAAGGCAAAATGCTTCACGGTCGCCCCAATCCGTTCCGACTGGATACCACGCACCATGGCGCCCGCCAGTTTTCCGGTCAGGTATGGGTCTTCTGAATAATACTCAAAGTTTCGTCCGCAAAGAGGGCTTCTGTGGATATTGATTGCCGGGGTCAGCCATACGCCGATATTATTTTCTTTTACTTCCCTTGCGCCCGCTTCACCCACGGCGTAAACCACATCCGCATCCCAGGTACAGGCAAGCAGTGTTGCACACGGCCATGCGGTTGTCTTCACACCGCACTTTGGCTCAATCCGAAGTCCTGCAGGACCATCGGCAGTCATCACGCCTGGGATTCCATAATCCGGCATATTTCCAAATCCAAATGTGTTTGCAACACCGGTATTCGGCTGTCCGCCCAAAAGATGTGCCAGCTCCTCATCGGTCATCTGCGCAAGGAACTCATCGAGCGTCATTTTTCCTTCCGCCACCTCGGTAAACGGGCGCACATCCTTTTTATAAGGCTGCTTCCACAGCAAAAGTCCTGAAACTGCGCGCACAGACGGCACCTGTCCGTCATACTCTGCCTTCGGCGTGTCATCGATATTGCCGTCATTTGGATGATGCGGCGTTCTCTGCGGCAGTGCTTCCATCGTTCCGTCTGCAAGAAGCCGTTCCTTTAATGAGGAAGGTGCAAGATGCTCCTTTAATTGTTTTACTATAATTGTCTTATCAAAAACAACCTTCTCGTCAAGCTCAAAGACTTCCCGCACGGAAGTTCCAACATAAATGACGTAAGCGCCCCTTTCCAACAGATATGCAGACTTCTGCACCTTCCCAAGGTCATCATAGGATGCCGCCTGCGCAAGTGCAAATGTCAGATATAATTTCTGTGTCTCCCCCGGTGCAAGCAGTCTTGTCTTCTGGAAAGCCACCAGGCTCTTCGCCGGCTTTAACAGTGCTCCCTGCGGTGCTCCCACATAGACCTGTAAAACCTCTTTTCCGGCACGCTCTCCTGTATTCGTGACAGAAACCGCAAGACTCACCGTTTCCTCTCCTGTTTTTACCCGCGCAGGAATCGTCACTTCCTCCACCCTCCAGTCAAATATCGTATAGGAAAGTCCAAAACCAAACGGATAGTTGACCTTTTCTGCCGCGCCCGGAAGTGTCTCAAAATATCGGTATCCGACGTAAATATCTTCCGTATAATCCACGTAATCCTGCGATTCGTGAAAACCCTTCGTGGACGGATAATCCTCCAGGCACGATGCAAAGGTGTCGGAAAGTTTTCCGGATGGAGTTCCAATGCCACACAATAATTCTGCTGCCGCAAGTCCGCCCTCCATGCCGCCCTGCCATGCAAGTAAAACTGCACCGATTGCAGCGTCTTTTGCAAACCATTCGCTGTCCACCATACCGCCGACGTTTAATACAGCGACAATCTTCGGGAAATATTTTTTTACCTGCGCAATCATTGCCTTTTCTGCCGCAGACAGATAAAAATCGCCGTCTTCAAAAATCTTTTCTGCCTCGCCGAGAAGTCTGTCGGTATTCTGTTCCTTTTCCCCGGCATCGTAACGGCTCTTTCTGTCCCAGCCTTCCCCGGAAAACCGACTGATGGAAATGACCGCCGTATCCGTAAACGCCCGTGCCCGTTTCAGAAGTTCTTCCGGCAATTCAGGCTCTTTCGTCATCCCCGGAACAGCTCCCGCATCATACTGTTTTTTGACTTCGTCGCGGTAAAAAGATGTCAGTTCTTCAAATATCTGCACCTGCTCCGGCAGTTTTTCAAATCCCTCACAGAGATTTCTGGTGTAAGAAACCGTCACATCGCCGCTTCCGCCGCCACCCTTTACATAATCAATACAGCCCTTTCCAAACAGGGCAAGTCTGGTTCCCTTTTCAAATGGAAGCAGTTCTCCCTCATTCTTTAAAAGAACCATTCCCTCCTTTGCCGCGTTTTTCGACAAATTGCGGTGTTCCTCACTGTCCGTCACCTTTCTTCCATCCGCTCCAAGCGGAAGATTCGGCTGATACTGTACCCTCTGCCATCTCATTGTCCCTTCTCCTCCCTGTCATTCATTCCATGACTTCTGCAAGCAGTCTGCTTAACAGCAAAAAATAATTTTTATCCGATTCTGTCCAGATAATTTTGCGGTCAATCGCATCAAAAAAGAAATAGCGGTTTTGCCCATCCTTTCCTGTCATATAACAGCACACGGTACCCCTGATTCCTTCTGATGCCATCATTTCATAGAGTTTTTTATCGTAAATCTGAAAATTGACGAAATTCGTGTATGCCATATAATTCCGATGCACAAAATAAGGAAGTATTCTATCTTCCGTCACATAGGAATCAAGGTCAATTTCATTCCGGTAGCTGCCCGCACTGTAAACCGGTGTTCCTGCACTCTTATCATACACCCGGATTCCGTCAATCTGGAATTTCCGGCATATTTCTTCAAGTGCTGCAGGAATCACACTTTTTCCGCCTGTAAGCAGCGAAATTCCAGTCTCCGCCACCACAGTCGCAAGCTGCTCGGCACGCTCCACCGGATCTGCAATTTCTGCAACTGCATTTCCGGACACCGATATTTTTCCGTGTTTTTTCTCATCATAAATAATATAACGGTTTCTTCCCTTGTTTTTCGCCAGATAAAGGCATTTATCCGCTTTTTCAAAAAGCTCATAATAGTCCGTTCCATCATCCGGCGCTGAACAAACACCAATGGAAAGTGTAATTTTACAGCTCTTTTCCCAGTTGTCAAAGGTCTCCCGCACCCGTTGCCTGATGTAGGTGAGAAGCGAACGCATCTGCATTTCCGTCTCAATCCAGTCGGTAAAAATCAGAAATTCGTCCCCACCGAAATGGCTCACAACGCCTCTTCCGTTTAACGCACTGTTTAGGATGGAAGCAATTTCCAGGATTACCTTATCCCCATATAAATGTCCACAGGTATCGTTTACCACCTTAAAGTTATCCACGTCCACAATTGCCATATAGTGTCTGCAATTTTCTGCCGCGATTGCATCCTTGACATACTCCTGACACGCGCATTTATTGATAAGCCCGGTAAAGGAATCCTTTCCTTCCGGAAGCGCATAAACCGGCACGTTGTCCTGTATCTCCTCATCCAGGAAACGAATCACTCCGACCATCAGTTTTCCCCGGTCTGTTTTATAAATGACATTTGCTTCAATCTGAAACATGCCGACTATACCTGTATAATCCGGTTTTCCTCCCCGGACATCCATGGAAAAGTTTGTCTCCGCTTTTTTTAACCTGTCGCAGAAATGCTTTAAATCCGCAATTGCCCTCTCATCCTGGTACGACGCACGCATTTTCTGATAAAATTCTTCTAACGTCTCGCGGATAAAAACAGTTGCCTTTACCGTATAATAGGAAAAAACTGACAGACAGTCCGCCTCCACATCATAGTCAAACAGATATCCGTTGTACATTGCCAGATAATTCCGGTAACGTTTTACATTATCAACGCAATGCATATATTTGTCTTCAATTGAAGAAATATTGTAGATGGTTAAGTCATACAGCTTTTCTCCGTTACTGTGCTCTCCATGTTCCGCCAGAATAACATCCACCATCTGGTAGTCTCCCGCCGCATCCTTAAAAAACGTCACAAGTCTTACCGGTTCCTGCGGTTTTACTTTGCTGCAAGCCTCCTGAAATTCCTCCCTGCAGGACGGATGAAGCACGTCCTCCATCATAATTCCGGCTGTTCTTCCGACAAATTCATAAAAATAATCGTCTCCGGAAATCACCGCAAACAGTTCCGTCATCCGTGCAAAACAATAAGTTGTCTGACTCACCTGCTCTGGCAGTTCCATCGTCAGTATCATAAAACCTCTCCACTCTTTCTACAAAAAGTTCAATTCCCGAAGTGCCTTTGCAATCCCATCATCGCTGGCATTTGCCGTCACATAGCTCACCTGTTCAAATAACGTCTCCGGTGTGGCATTTCCCATCGCCACGCTGTGCGGTACATACAAAAGCATCGGCAGGTCGTTGTTGCTGTCTCCAAACGCATAGGCGTTCTCCCCGGATAGTGCAAAATGGTCCAGCAAAAACTGGATTCCCGTCGCCTTTGAATAGTGGTATGGCACAAATTCCCGGAAGTTTCCACCTCTGTCAATGCACTCGAAAAGGCGGTCACTGACCTTCCGGAATTCGGTGAGCTGCTCGTCTCTCTCAAACCAGATGATAAATTTATCACAAATGTAGTCCTCTGATTCCAGCTCATGTGACATATCGTAATGCCGCTCTCTGAATGCGTAATACTGCCGCTTCGCGTCCGGGTGATGGAGCGGTCTGCTTAAGTCAAAGACAACTTCCTGCCTTGACTCAAATAAAATGTCGACATCTGTTTTCCGCGCCTGCGTAAGCAGTTCCATCACCGTCTCATGCGTCTGGTTTACATAAAGCAATTCTTTTCCCTGATAATAGATATTGGTTCCGCATCCGCAGACATATCCGTCAAACCCGATGGCACGAAAGCGCTCCTCCACGTTCTGGAAACACCGCCCGGTATTGATAAACATCAGATGTCCGTTTGCCCTCGCTTCCCTTATCGCAAGCACTGCACTATCCGGAATCGAACCATCCTTTTCGGAAGTCAGCGTCCCATCTATGTCAAAAAAAGCAATTTTTCTGTTCTCCATGTCGTCCCTCTGTTCCACATCTTTTTTCCTACTAAAAGGGTAACACATTTTTCGTCATAAAGGAATACTCTGTTTGAAAGAAAAATATTCCTCCGGTGTGCCACGAAACGCACGGATTTTTCCATCTTCCACAATCAGAATTTCCGTTGCAACCGCCCGGATAAACGCCTCATCGTGAGAAACAAAAACTAACGTGCCCTCATAGACCGAAAACATCTGCTCAAGCGCTTCCATCGATGCGATATCGAGGTAGTTCGTCGGCTCATCAAGAACAAGTACGTTGACGTTATCCACAAAAAGTCTTGCAAACGCCAGTTTTATCCTCTCTCCACCGGAGAGCATCTGCACTTTTTTGTTCAAATCCTTCTCTGAAAGCAGTAATCTTGCAAGAATCGTCCGCGCTAGGTCCTCTTTAAAAATGCTCTGTTCCATGACATTTTCCAAAACCGTTTTTTCGGGGGCTAACATAGATAAATTCTGTTCAAGGAGTCCGAGCCTTGCCTTTGGCACCACCCGGATTTTTCCGCCCTCAAGCTGCAGCTTTTGTTTTTCCTGCACGCTGTCTGCAATCAGGTGTAAAAGCGTTGTTTTCCCCGCTCCGTTTTCGCCGACAATTGCCACACGGCTTTTATTTTGGATTGCAAATCCGGCGTCCTCAAACAGTTTTCGTTCTCCGTCATAGGAAAATGTCAGATGCTCGCCTTCGATCAGGATCCGGTTCTCCGGCGCATCGTAAAGTCTGAATTCCGGGCGGATACGTGCTGTCTCCTTTGGCTTTTCCTTTACCTCCATATGCTCTAAGCGCTTTTTCACATTTCTTGCGGAGCGCTCCATATTTCTTGCCTTATCCTCCGGCTTGTGATTCCCGATAAATGCAAGTACATTCGCCTCATGCGCCGACATTCCCCGGGGACGTTTTTCTATCGCCGCTGCTTTCTCCTTTTTTGCCAGATATACTTTTTCTAACCTGCTCTTTTTCTTCCGGTACTGCTCGTATTCAAGCTGCTGCCGTTCCCTTGCCGCTTTCCTGCACTGCACATAGCTGTCGTAATTTCCGTCATAGCTTTTAAGTCCGCCGTCCTCAATTTCCACAATCCGCGTGCAGACCGCATTTAACAGGGAACGGTCATGGCTTACCAGTATCATCGTCTCTATGTGCCCAAGCCGCTCCGTTAAGACAGAAATTCCTGCCATATCAAGGTTTGATGTCGGCTCATCCAAAAGCAGCAGTGGCTTTCTGCTGCCAAATATCTGTGCAAGACGGATGCGCACATCCTCCCCACCGCTGACTGCCTTCTGCCAGAGTTTTTCTTTTACCTTAAATTCCTTTACCTCTCTGCCGTCCCACGCTTCCATGCCGTATTGAAACGCTAATGGAAGTGTTGCTTCATCCTCTGTCTGAGGCTTCTCTCCCTCCCCGAACTGGTGAAAAAATCCCATCTCACAGAACCGCTCCACCCTTCCGTTTTCCGGCACAAGTTCTCCTGCCAACACGCGGAGCAATGTCGTTTTCCCGGCGCCATTTGCCCCTACCAGACCAACCCGCTCGCCTTCGTATACTGACATTCTGTCAAAATGAAGTATTTCCTGCTCGCCAAATCGAACTACAATATTCTCTGCCTTTAATAACTGTTTTTCAGACATAAAAAAATCCCTCCTTTTTCAAAGAGAGATTATCCGTACGCAGACACCTTCCCTTACCACAAAGGTGCCCTCTTCACCTGTATCCATACCCGATAATCTCCGACCTGTCACAAAAAAAGGTATCAAAAAAAATCCTCTTTCTGTATGAAAATGGTAAGGAAATTATCGAATAATCATTGATACACGCCCTTTCTGCTCACTGCAAATCTATGTTTAGATATAACACATTCGATGATATTTGTCAAATTTCTGCTTGCTTTTTTCTTATTCTTCATTTATAGTATCTATATCACATCACTTTTTATTACAATTCTATTTTTCTAAAGGAGAATCTGCCTATGCAAAACAACACTTCTGAAACAACCAGACACCATTTCCGCTCTTTAGCACAACTTGACCTCATCGACAATTTTCTGTTCCAGGCGACCATTTCTCAGGGGAAAGCTGGTGAGGAAGTCTGCCGCATTCTGCTGCGCACCATTCTCGGACGCCCTTTCGGTAAAGTCCGCGTCGTTCCACAAAAACCATTTCTCGGTCCCGATGTCGACCGCCATGGCATCCGGCTGGATGCCTATATTGAGAACTGGAGTGCCTTCCCTTCTGATATTCCGGATGCAAAGCCATCCCTAGAGGCCACCCATCCGTTATCGGCAGAACTCTGCCCGGATATCTATGACATTGAGCCGAACAAAACCTCTGAAAAACAGACTCTTCCAAAACGGATGCGCTACTACCACGGACTGATTGACAGCCACCTGTTGGACAGCGGCAAAACTTATGACACCCTTCCATCCGTCTTTATCATTACCATTCTTCCATATGATCCTTTCGGTCAGAACCGCATGGTCTATACCATCAAAAATTGCTGTGTGGAAGCACCGGATCTTGCGTATGATGATGGTGCCGTCAAAATTTTTCTTTACACCAAAGGCACAGAAGGAAACCCTGGCAAAGAGCTTCGCGATATGTTAAAATACATAGAAGAAACCACGGAGCAAAACATCACCAATCCGGACATTGCTGCCATTCATGCGGCAGTCAGTCAGGCAAAACAAAGCAGGGAGGTTGGAATCAATTATATGAAATCCTGGGAATGGGAAGATATGATTCGGAAAGAAGCCACCGCGGAGGGGCTTGCTGAAGGGCGCGAGAAAGGACTCGCTGAAGGACTTGCCGAGGGACGTGAAGAAGGATTAGCCGAAGGACGCGAAGAAGGGCTCGCTGAAGGATTAGTCGAAGGGCGTGAAAAAGGGCTCGCTGAAGGATTAGTCGAAGGACAAAAACAAGCCACCCGGTGTTTTGTGGAAAAGCTCCTCAAACAGGGATTTTCCGATGAAGAAATTTTAAACCTTACCGGCTGCGATTTAACACTCGTCAGCGAAATCCGGCAGTTATCTCTCGTCCATTAAATCTGTGACATTTTCTGCCTGCGGTCCGAGCGTACCGGATGCAGGCAGGAACCATTCATTATCCATTACTCTTTTTGTACGCAGAAAAGGAGTATCTATGAGTTATAAAACTACAGATGAATTAAATCACTTTGATTTTGAGGATGCCTGCATCTCTGAAATGCGTATGGGCACAGGCACCTTTTCCCTGCTGGCAGACAATGTAAAAATTCTGCCGGACAACAGTTGCAACCGTGATATCCGCACTATGCGGACAAATCAGCTCTGCTTAAAGATTTCAGATGCCGTCATCGACGCTTTTGTTGAGGAAGGCTACAAAGTCTATGACGCAAACGGCAGGCTGATCCGCGAGGAAAACGACCATCTGATTGAGGCATCTGATTATGCGCGCTTTTTTAGCGAACTGGAAGGATGCAGCATCGATGCAATTGTCAAAAACGACAGCCGTTATGAAATTTCCATCAGTGCCGAAGACCATACATTTTTCCTTGCACTGACCGGAACTTCTGATACCGAAGAATGGGAACGTTTTTTAAACGTGTAATGTTTCCTGCTCAAATGATCCGAGCATCTTGTGCAGAATCCGATATAATTCGGCTGCATCCTCCCTATCGAGTTTTACACATTCCGTCATCCTATACGGAATGGAAACTGCCTGCTCCCGCAATGCCTCTCCCGCTTCGGTTATGCTTACAATCAAAACCCGCTCGTCTTCACTGTCACGTTCTCTTTTCACAAGTCCTTTCTGCTCAAGTCTCTTAAGAAGCGGTGTGAGTGTCCCGGAGTCTAAAAACAGCCGTTTCCCAAGCTCCTTCACCGTCATCTTTTTTTCCTCCCACAGCGCCATCATCGTGATGTACTGTGTATACGTCAGATCGATTTCATCCAAAAACGGTTTGTATCGTCTCACAATCTCCTTTGCACACGCATACAAAGGAAAGCACAGCTGGTTGTCAAGTTTCAGTACATTTTCATTATCGCTCATAATTCCTCTATTCTTCGGGTTTCAGCAATCCGTCATACGCCTTTCTCACGGCAATGGCAAGCTGTCCGGAACAGGAGGTCGGTCTCCTGCCGCACTTGATATCACCGATTTTCTGTTCTATCTCTTCCACCGTCCAGCCGTCAAGAATCCGCTCTATCGTCTGCAGATTTCCATTGCATCCACCCATATAACTGATATTTGTCACAACATTCCCATTCAGGTCAAATGAAATCATCTGTGAACAGGTATTTTCCGTCATATAATTATATCTCATAATGTTCTCTCCTACAACAGCTCTGTTATCTTTTGTTCCACGTCGGCAATGTCCGCTGTTGGCTCGAATCGTTTTACTACCGTTCCGTTTCTGCCGATTAAAAATTTTGTGAAATTCCACTTAATATCTGAATTGTTTTTATAGTCAGCATCAATTCTCTCAAGTGCACTTTTTAACATCGGTGTCAGCGGATGTCCCTCGTCAAATCCTTCAAATTCCTTCTGTTCCTTCAGATATTGATACAGCGGATGCACATTTTTGCCATTGACCTCTATCTTTTCAAACTGCATAAATGTAATTCCAAATCTTGCATCACAGAATGAAACAATCTCCTCCATGCTTCCCGGTGCCTGATTTCCAAACTGATTGCAGGGAAAATCAAGGATTTCAAGCCCCTTATTCCGGAACTCTTCATAGATTTCCTGCAGCTCCGTATACTGCGGTGTAAACCCGCATCCGGTCGCTGTATTGACAATCAAAAGTACCTGTCCATGGAAATTTCTGTTCCATCCTGCTCCTTCACTTTGTAATCATAAATGCTCATATTGAAAACCCTCTTTCTTTTAATTGTTTGCCATTTAATTGTGCGCAATTTATTTTAAAAATTTCGGGAATTTTATTAAGATAACACAAAAACACCCCGGGAGAAAACTCCCGGGGTGTTGTAAAGTCGTATAAAATTGTTCTGGAAACGAATATTAACGCTTGCTGAACTGCGGAGCGCGACGAGCTGCTTTGAGACCGTATTTCTTACGCTCTTTCATACGTGGGTCACGAGTTAAGAATCCAGCTTTCTTAAGAGCCGGTCTGAAATCCTTATCAACGGTAAGTAATGCTCTTGCGATACCATGACGGATTGCTCCTGCCTGTCCAGTGTAACCACCACCGCGAACATTTACTAAAACGTCGAACTTGTCAGCGTTCTCAGTAAGAACTAACGGCTGGCGAACGATTACCTTTAAGGTCTCTAATCCGAAATACTCGTCAATGTCTCTTTTATTAATGGTAACTTTACCTGTACCTGGTACTAAATATACTCTGGCAACAGATGATTTTCTTCTTCCTGTTCCGTAATACTTTGTATTAGCCAATGTCGTTTACCTCCTAATTAAAATGTTAAAGTCTCAGGTTTCTGAGCTGCATGCTTGTGATCCGGACCTGCATATACGAATAATTTGGTGTACATTTCTCTTCCTAAAGGTCCCTTCGGAAGCATTCCCTTAACAGCGTGCTCAATAACACGTTCCGGATGTTTTGCTAACATTTCTTTTAATGTAGTCTCTTTCATACCACCTACATAATCAGAGTGATTGTAGTATACTTTCTGGTCTAATTTCTTACCAGTTACTTTAATCTTCTCTGCATTTACAACGATTACATAATCACCGGTATCGATGTGCGGAGTGTAAATTGCTTTATTCTTTCCTCTTAATACTTTAGCAACTTCAGATGCTAAACGTCCTAATGTCATACCTTCAGCGTCAACTACATACCATTTTCTCTCAATGGTAGCTGGGCTAGCCATAAAAGTTTTCATTGATTTTCCTCCTAGAAATGATTTCATGATTCGCGTTCCGATGTGAATGTCCAGGACACACCGTACTTCCGTCTCAATTGTTTATAGTTTAAATGTCGCTCCGGGGCTTTGGATTGACATTAATTCACTATCACAGACTTAAATATTATAGTACACGAGTCCTCGTGTGTCAAGGAATTTTTCATGCGAATTTCAGACCTTTTCAATGTTTCTTCATTATTTGCCAGCCCACTGTTTTATGAATGATATCTTCTTCCTTGAATCTATTATTTTCCTACAAACACAATCTTATCACTCTGCCAGAAATTAATGTCATACTCGAGTTCTACACTCTGCACATCCTTCGGAACCTCAAAGTAAATTGTTCCCTGGGTCTCTCTGCCAGCGGAAAGTGTTGCATCCAGTCCATTGTCATCGCCTATCCATGTCTGGTCTGCCTTGGCATTATCCGCATAACACTCCCAATCCATCATGGATGACACCGCCTGGTCTGTATCAGAAATGTTTTCAAATCTGAATTTGAACTGCCAGTATTCACAACCATCCTTCGGCTGCAAAAACTCGTTATCGCTCTCATATGCTCCCGCTGAGACAAATGTGATTTTAAAATTCTCAGTTTCTACCACATCCCCAATCTGAAAAACATTGCTCACTTCCTCTGTCTCCTGCTGCTTTGTGTCAGAAGTATTATCTGCATCATTTCCACTTGTCTCTTCTTTTGCAGACGCTGTACCCGTTGTCGTTTCTCCCACTTTTTGCGGATTCTTATCCTTGTTATCTCCACCGCCTGAAACTGCTGCAATCAGCACAATTACAACTACCGCAATCACAATCCATTTCCCGATACCGCCCTGTTTCTTTCTGCAATTCGGGCATACCTTCGCACCTTTTGGTATCTCACTCTTGCAGTGTTTACACAATTTCGTCTCATTTTCCATATCATATCCTCCATTTATTTCATACTACTTTATCCTACTTTGTCCTATTCAATAGCATATGTCAATATTTTGTCGTATATAATACAAAAGTGACGAAACTTACTCTGATGTGAAATGAGGTTCCCTATGAAGCCATTAAAAAATAAAGTAAGCATTACACTTGATTCCGATATCATAGAACAGTTAAAAATCCTTGCGGAAGAGGATGACCGTTCTTTTTCCCAATATATCAACATGATATTGAAAGATTATCTGAACCAGGTGCAAAAAAAGAAAGAAGCGTAAAACCTGTGCTTTGTTTTATGCTTCTTTCATGTTAAATGAATTTATTCTGTTTTTGGTATGCTGCGGGCATACATTTTATCGCACATTATCCTATCAGCATTTCAACAGTAACACAGATTACTACCGTCATGAAAAGAAAGATAAATTCTGCTGCCACATACACAATCAGCCGGACTCCCAAATTTCTTTGGTTTGCCACTGGAATTTTTCTTCTGATTCCCCTGTAATCACAGACAAAAAATATCTGTGAACCCCATATCATAAAACGTTCAAACATCTGCTCTGCCTGCGGAAGCGGATTTCCTTTACCGTCACTGATATTTGTAGAAAAGCAGAGTGCCGTAATGAAGAGATAGCCTGCCACCGCAACAATCATCTTCCAGAGCTTTTTACTTCGAAATCCAGGGATTCTATACGATGCCCCGCTTTCCATGTCCTTTCCTTCTGTTTTCACATCCACTGCATATTCCAAAGCTCTCATCAGCTCATCGACATTCTGATACCGATCCTTCGGATTCATGCTGACACATTTTCGCACAATCGAATTCAACCGCCCTGTCGTTATTTTTTCCACTGGAAAACTTTGCACCAGAAGATAATTAAGAAGTGCTCCTAATCCGTAAATATCCGACCGCTCATCCGTCTGTCCAAATCCGAACTGTTCCGGTGCTGCATATCCTTCCGTTCCCATCATAATAGTATCCTTTACATTACCCGGCTGATAGAACCTTGCAATGTCAAAATCGATCAGTTTCACTTCCCCCTCATTGGTAAACACCACATTCTCCGGCTTTAAATCTCTGCATATAATCTGCGGCTTTGCTCTATGTAAGGGGCGTAATCCTCTGCATAGACCTATGATAATATTGGCAGCCTCCTGCTCCGAAAAATCACGTTCCCTTAACTCCTCTTCGAGATTTTTCCCTGCAAAATACTCTTCCACTATGATTAATTCGCTCTCCGTCTGAATACATTCATAAATTCTCGGAATATACGGGTTCGGGTTTTCCTTTAAAAAGTTATAAATATCCCACTGCCCCGGGGCAACTGATTTTTTCACACAAATCTTTCCATTGACCTCATTTCTTACAATATGAACTTTATCACTTTCCTCTACTAAAAATGTATCTGATTTAAAGCAATACACTGACACATTATCCCACAATGTATTTCCATCGTCCTTTCCCGAGTATCTCAGTGAATTGCTGCGTGTCCACCAGATGACTCCCGCAGAACTCATTGCTTCTGCAGGAATCCAACGTAATTATGGCTATCAGATTTTAGATGGCAGACGGCATCCCTCCCGGGATAAAGTACTTTCTCTCTGCCTTGCGCTCACCCTTGATGTAACGGAGACCCAGCGCGCACTTACTTTAACGCAAAACGGACAGCTCTATTCCAAAAACAGACGGGATTCCATCCTCATCTTTGCTCTTGAAAAAAAGCTGTCCGTTATAGATACCAATGCGCTCCTGGAAGAGATGAGCGAGCCGCTTCTCTCTTAAATCTGTTTGTACTCTATCCCCATCATCGTAAGTCCCTGCGCCGGTGCTGTCGGTCCCGCCGCATCGCGGTTTTCTGCCGCAAGAATGTCTTTTATCTCCTCCGGCCGGCGCTTTCCTGCTCCGACCTCGATTAACGTTCCCGCAATAATCCGTACCATATTATAAAGAAATCCGTTTCCCGTTACCCTTATGGTAATGATATCGTTTTCTTTTTGGGCAGTGCAGGAATAAATCGTACGCACCGTGCTCTTTACCTGTGCATTTGCCGCACAAAAGCTCGCAAAATCATGCGTTCCGACCAGATAGGACGCAGCCTCACTCATCTGTTCCACATCCAGCGGATAATGGTAAAAATAAGTGTCAAGCCTCCTCGTCGGCATCCGGAAGGTGCGGTTTAATATCCGGTATTCGTAGGTCTTTGTGCTCTCCTGATATCTTGGATGCCAGTCAGACGGCACCTCGCAGGAACCCTGCACCACGATGTCCTCCGGCAGTCTCTGGTTTAGGGCAAAAGCAATCTTGTCGGCAGGCATCCTGGTATTTGTATCAAAAACCGCCACATTTCCGAGGGAATGAACCCCGGAATCCGTTCGGCTTGCGCCCATTACCTCAATCTTTTCTCCCAAAAGGTTTGAAAGGTTGCGGTTAAGTACTTCTTCAATTGTAATTCCGTTCGGCTGTACCTGCCAGCCGCAATAATTCGTGCCGTCATACGCCACGACCATTTTCACTCGTTTCATATTTTATAATCCAAACCACTTATTTAACGTAAACCGGCACGCGAGAACTGCCATAAAGAATATCCAGATAAAAAGATATGCCAGACGGTCCTGCGCCGCATATTTTAACGGCTTCATTTTGGTTCTTCCCTCGCCGCCGTTGTAGCAGCGTGCCTCCATTGCCATTGCAAGGTCATCCGCACGCCGGAACGCAGACACAAAGAGCGGCACTAAAAGTGGAATCATATTTTTTACCTTTTTTAACAGATTTCCGCTTTCAAAATCTGCACCGCGCGCCATCTGCGCTTTCATAATCTTATCGGTCTCCTCAATTAAAATCGGGATAAACCGGAGTGCGATGGACATCATCATGGCAATTGCATGCACCGGTACGCCGATTTTGGATAACGGCATTAAAGATTTTTCCAGTCCGTCTGTAAGCTGGTTCGGTGTTGTCGTAAGTGTCATGATAGAGGTTCCAAGAATCAGATACGTCAGGCGCACCGCCATTAAAACTGCACTCTTTAATCCCTCTTTTGTAATAGTAAAAATCCAGAAAGAAACAAGCGTTTCTCCGGGAGTTAAAAACAGATTAAATAATGCCGTGATAAGCATCAGTATGATAATTGCCTTAAGTCCTTTTACCATGAATTTAAAAGGCACTTTTGAAATCTTAATCACTGCAACAAGGCACACCGTCGCAAGAATAAATGCGGTAATTCCACGAAAGCAGAACAGTGCGATGATAAAAATAAAAGTTCCGAATAATTTTACCCGCGGGTCCAGTTTATGGATGATGGAATCAGCCGGATAATACTGGCCCAGTGTCATGTCTCTTAACATATGTTCCTAGCCTCTCGCAAAATCCGATTTTCCCGGATTCTGCCCAATCAATGCCTCTAACAGGCTTTCTCTTGCTTCTTCTACCGTGGTTGCCTCCACGTTTACGTTCAGTCCCTTTTCCCGCAGCTCATGCATCAGATAGGTCACCTGCGGCGCTGCAAGACCGACCTGCTCTAATTCCCGGTAGTGTTTGAACACTTCCCTCGGTGTGTCATCGAACATCACGCTTCCCTGATTCATCACGATAATGCGCTGCACGTACTTTGCCACGTCCTCCATGCTGTGTGACACCAGCATGACCGTAATTTTCCGTTCCCTGTGCATTCTTGCAATTAAATCAAGAATTTCATCACGCCCAGCCGGGTCCAATCCGGCAGTCGGCTCATCCAAAATCAGCACTTCCGGCTTCATCGCCAGTACCCCGGCAATAGCAACACGGCGCTTCTGTCCACCGGATAAGTCAAACGGCGACTGATAATACAATTCTTCCGGCATTCCCACCTGTTTTAACGCTTCAAACGCGCGCAGCCCTGCTTCATCCTTGCTTAATCCCTGGTTTTTAGGCCCGAAGCACACATCGTCAAATATCGTTGTCTCAAAGAGCTGGTGCTCCGGGTACTGGAATACCAGTCCGACACGGTTGCGCAGCTCCCGCAGATCAAAATCCTGGTCATAGATATCCTGTCCATTAAAATAAATATTGCCGGAGGTTGCCTTCATCAGCCCGTTCATATGCTGCATCAGCGTGGATTTTCCGGAACCGGTGTGTCCGATAATTCCAATGAACTCCCCGTCTCTGATCTTCAGGTTAATGTCCTTTAACGCATTAATCTGATAAGCCGTTCCCTCACTGTATACATAATTGACTTTGTCCAAAATAATCGCCATAATCTGTCTTCCCTTATCACTCATCTATCTGGGCAATCTTTAAAATCGCCTGCACCAGTTCTTCCCGCCGCAGCACTCCGGTTGGAATGTCAAGTCCCGACTGCCGCAGCAAATCTGCAAGAATCGTCACCTGCGGTACATCCAGCCGGTATTCCTTTAACCGCTCCACCTGCGAAAAGACCTCGCGCGGCGTTCCCTGCATCACGACTTTGCCCTTATCCATGACAAATACGCGGTCGGCATCTACGACTTCTTCCATATAATGGGTAATCAAAATGACCGTTACACCCTTCTTTTCGTTCAGCTCATGTGCCGTGCGAATGACTTCTTTTCTGCCGTTTGGGTCAAGCATGGCAGTCGGCTCATCCAAAACAATGCACTTTGGCTGCATCGCCACAACGCCCGCAATGGCAACGCGCTGCTTTTGTCCGCCGGAGAGCTTGTTTGGCGAATGATGTCTGTACTTTAACATTCCAACCGCCTTTAAGCTTTCCTCGACACGCTGCCAGATTTCATCGGTCGGCACCCCGATATTCTCCGGTCCGAATCCGACGTCTTCCTCTACCACGCTCGCAATAATCTGGTTGTCCGGGTTCTGAAACACCATGCCGGCAGTCTGGCGCACCGGAAGAATATTTTTTTCTTCCGTCACGTCCATTCCATCCACCCACAGGCTCCCCTCAGAAGGGGTAAGCAGTGCGTTGATGTGTTTTGCCAGCGTGGATTTTCCGGAACCGTTATGTCCGAGAATTGCGATAAACTCTCCCGGCTTTACGTCAAGGTCCACATGGTCAAGCGCCGTCTGGATGGATTCTACGTTTCCTTCCTCATCCCGTCTGATATATTCATGAACAAGCTGTTTTGCCTTAATGATTCCCATTTGCGGTTACTCTTTCCTTCCTATTCATCCCATTTCAGGCGATGAAGTTCTCCCTGCAGCTTCATATGGTCAAACTGGTTCTGGCGCAGTGCCTCATAGAGCACGATTGCCACCGAGTTTGACAGATTTAAGGACCTTGTCTCCCCAATCATCGGTATCCGCACACAGGTATCCGGATTTTCTTTTAAAATCTCTTCCGGGATTCCTGCACTCTCTTTTCCGAACATGATATAACAGTCCGGCTCATAGGAGACCTCCGTGTATACATGGCGTCCCTTGGTCGTTGCCATATAAATCTTTGCACCCGGATTTTTCTCGCAGAAATCCTGCCAGTTTACATACGTCGTTACGTCTAAATCTTTCCAGTAATCCATTCCGGCTCTGCGGATGGCTTTCTCATCAAGGCGAAAGCCAAGCGGCTCAATCAGATGAAGCCTTGTGCCTGTTGCCACACAGGTTCTTCCGATATTTCCCGTATTTGCCGGAATTTCCGGTTCATATAATACAATATTTAACTCAGCCATTTGCTCTCTCCCGCAATTCTGTGATAAATGCTTCCAGGCGGTCCATCGCCTTTTTGAGATTTTCTAACGAGTAGGCATAGGAAATACGCACAAATCCCTCGCCACAATCCCCAAATGCCGTTCCCGGTACAACCGCAAGCTTTTGTCTGTTCAAAAGCTCCGTTGCAAACTCCTCGGAGGTCATGCCAAACTCACTGATACACGGGAACACATAAAACGCTCCAAACGGTTCAAAGCATTCAAGTCCCATCTCTTTAAAACGGTGTAACAGATAGCGACGGCGGCCGTTATATTCCTCGCGCATCTGTGCCACATCCTCATCTCCGTTTTTTAGTGCTTCCACCCCTGCATACTGGCTGGTGGACGGTGCACACATGATGGCAAACTGATGAATCTTTATCATCTGCTCGATAATCACACGCGGTCCGCAGGCATAACCGAGTCTCCATCCGGTCATCGCATGGGATTTGGAAAAACCGTTGATTACAATCGTTCTCTCCCACATTCCAGGCAAAGATGCGATGCTCACATGTTTTTCAAGGTAGGTAAGTTCCGAGTAGATTTCGTCACTCAGTACAAAAATATCGTGTTTTTTGATTACTTCTGCAATCTTTTCAAGGTCAGATTTTTCCATGACTGCCCCGGTCGGGTTGTTCGGGAACGGAAGTACTAAAAGTTTTGCCTTTGGCGTAATTGCAGCCTCTAACTCTTCTGCGGTCAGACGGAATTCGTTTTCTGCCTTTAACTCGATGACCACCGGAACTGCGCCCGCTAAAACGGCACATGGCACATAGGACACATAACTCGGCTGTGGAATCAAAACCTCGTCCCCCGGATCTAACATGGCACGCATTGCCGCATCAATCGCTTCGCTGCCTCCAATTGTTACCATAATTTCATGATCCACGTCATAAGACAACCCGTAATGACGGTTCAGATAACGGTTAATCTCTGTCTTTAATTCTTTTAAACCTGCATTTGAGGTGTAATGTGTTTTTCCTTTTTCCAGGGAATAAATGCCCTCGTCGCGGATATGCCACGGTGTGTCAAAATCCGGTTCACCGACACCCAGAGAAATCGCATCCTTCATCTCATGCACCACATCAAAGAACTTACGGATTCCGGACGGCTGGATCGTTGTAATTGTTTTATTTAATGGATCCCTCATATTACATCTCTATCCTTTCATCTTTTGCCGGTTCTGCCATAACGGTTCCATGGTCTTTGTATTTTTTCAGAATAAAATTCGTCTTTGTACTTAAGACAGAATCAAGCGGTGAAAGTTTATCGGAGACAAACTGGGAAACCTCACGCAGTGTCTTACCCTCAATCGTTACCATGAAATCAAAACCTCCGGAAATCAGATAAACAGAATTTACCTCCGGATAGTTATAAATGCGCTCTGCAAATTTGTCAAAGCCCATTCCTCTCTGCGGGGTTACACGCACCTCGATGAGTGCTGTCACCTTTTCGATACCTGCCTTATCCCAGTCAATCAGTGTATGATAGCCGCAGATAATGTGTTCCTCTTCCATTTTCTGTAATTCATTTAAAACAGACGCCTCATCCACGCCCATGATAATTGCCAGTTCCTTTAAGTCAATCCGGCTGTTTTTTTCTATAAAAGTTAATATTTTTTCACGCATTCTGTTTTCTCCCATCTATTGATCTAATGCCCGATAGAGTTCATCTACCTTGGGCTGCTCTAAAAATCGCTTCTCATCCCCGTTTAAAATCACGCGGTCTTTGCCTTCCACTGCTTTTCCGATGACAGCGGCCGGAATTCCTGCCTTTTCAAGGTTTCGCACCAGCGTATTTCCATCCTTTGCAGCCATTAACATACTGCCGCTTGAAATCAGTTCATAGGGATTTATCCCGAAATATTCGCAGATTTCCACTGTTTCCTGACGAATCGGGATTTTCTTCAAATCAATTTCAAGTCCGACGCCAGATGCCTCTGCCATTTCCCAGAGTGCGCCAAAGATGCCGCCCTCCGTCACATCGTGCATGGCACTAACGCCAGACTTCGTGGCGACTGCGGCCTCTGATAATACAGAGATATACGCATCAAGCTCCTTTGCCTTCTCCACAAACGGAGCAGGAAAACGCTGCTTTAAGTCTTCTTCTTTTTCTTTTGCAAGGATTGCCGTTCCCTCGATTCCAATCCACTTGGTCACAAGGATATCCATTCCCGGTCTTGCGCCCGCGGTCGATACCAGATGCCCTTCCTTCACTTTTCCGACACCGCAGACAGAAACTACCGGCTGTGTCACTACAGGCGTCACTTCCGTATGTCCGCCCATAACCTGGATTTTGGCTTCGATACAGGCATCCTCCACCTGCTGCATCATAAGCTTTAACTGTGACTCCTTCGCATCCGGTGGAAGCAGTACGGTAAGCAGTACGCCAACCGGCTCTGCGCCTGAGCTTGCAAGGTCATTTGCCGTAATCTGGATAGCAAGCGTTCCGATGTCCTGCGCAGTTCCGGTAATCGGGTCCGTAGACATCACAAGCACTTCATCGTCTGCAAGCTTTACCGCTGCGCAGTCCTCTCCGACTCCTGCTCCCAACAAAACCTCCGGTCTTCTGGTATGTATCTGTTTAAACACTGCCCGTTTTAATACATTTTCGGGTACTTTTCCTATCTTCATGGCAACCCCCATTTTACAGTTTTAGGCCGCCCATAGCTGGGCAGCCTTTTATCTACTTTTTATAAATGCGATTACTGCGCATTTTCTCCCTCAGAACTATTTGCGTCTGCCGGCTGTTCTTCTGCCTGGTTCTCAATCTGCGTCTGACTCTCAGTCTGTGTCTGGTTCTCAGTCTGCGTCTGACCATCCGTCTGTGTCTGGTTCTCAGTCTGCGTCTGACCATCCGTCTGCGTCTGACCATCGGTAGTTCCCTCAGCAGGTGTCTCTGCCGGTGGTGTCAAAACAGATGATGCCGCTGCATTATAAGGTGCAACTGCTGCATAAATCGTTGCCTCATCTCCGGTTGCAATTGCGGCATTTATCGCTGCCGTTACATTCGGGTCTTCCGACGCAGTTCCAACATTTACAATCTTCGGTGAAGAACGATAGGTACTGTTGTTCCATATCTCACGGCTTTCTTCCACACCGTCTACGGTCACAATCTTCCAGAGTCTTGCCACATATCCCAGATGTTTTCCCTGGGTTTTCGTCAGGGTTCCTGCCGGGTCAGCAGTTGCCACAAACTGGGTTCCCGGGTCTTCCTCGGAAACAATCTCGCTCTCATAAGTCACCTTGCGGTTTGACGGTCTTGTTTCCTCTCCGAAAATATTGAAATACAAATCTTTTCCGGAAATATATCCTTCTATATAAATAGGGATATCCTGATTATTTTTAAATTTTAAATCTTTGTAATCTCCTGCAATCGCTGCATCCATAGATGGGGACACGTAAGTAACAATCATGGAGTGATTGGAACGCTGCGTAACCTCTAACTCTGCAAGCAGCACTGCGTTGTAAAGGGTCGTAGAAACCTGGCAGACACCACCGCCGTAAGACTCTACTGTCTGTCCATTCTCATAGGCTCCTGCAAGCTGATAACCGCTTTCCGCATCAATTGGAGAAATGGCATCATGCACAGAGAATTCTTCTCCCGGATAAAGCACGGTTCCATTGATTTTAGAGGTTGCAAGTCTGACATTTTCACAGCGGTTTTCCGTTGAGCCGCTGAAATTTGTGTGATAGCTTCCAAGTAAATCTGTTACTTTTGATAATTCTTCCATGGAACCCTTCGGTTCTACGATATCAGCAACAAGTGAAATCGCTGCATCACTTCCATCCCAGGAACCATTAAAGAACTCTTCCACCGCACTCACGGATTCATCCACATTGACTGCAATTCCCTGTCTGCCCTCTGTAATGGTAAATCCGCTGTTTTCACGCACCAGTCCGTAATCCACAGCATCCTGATTTAAGTTTGCTGCCTGTGTGTCCAGAAGGTCTGCAACTGCCGTATGGTCGACTGTAAGTGACATTTCTACCACTTTCGTTCCGTTCTCCAAATCCTTGGTATCCTTGTAACGTTTGATTAAGTTTCCGCTCTTGCAGATATCCATTGCTGTATTTACAACATTCTCACCGGAAAAAGCGATTTCAAACTCTGACGCCGGAACCGTAATACTGCGTTCTCCCGCCTCCAATGTAATCGTTGCGTCCTTTACACTCTGCACATAGCTTTCCACTGCATTTTCTGCTTCTTCTGCCGTCATTCCGCCGACATTCACATTTCCGATGTACACGCCCTGTGCAATCCGTTCCTCTTCTTCTGCGTAAATACCCGCTGTCGTTTTAAAAAGTACAGCAGCCAGCACGATTGCCAAAAAGGGCAGCATTTTTATTATCTTCTTCATGTTTTCCCCTTATCTCATTTCGTTCAAAATTCGCTCAGTTTATTTGATATTTTAACACAAACACTTCCATTTTCAAGGTGCATAACCACGAATATATTTGACGGAGCTTTTGATTTTTAGTATATTTTACATAAGCGCTGCAAGTACTGTCGTGAGAAGCATCGCTGCAACTACGACGATAATTATAACTGACATCAGTTTTTTGTTTTTCTTATTTCCAAAATTATACATATGCTTCACCTCATTTTATGACTTGTTCTAAGAAAGGATGTTTCTATGGTTACTATTTTACCTTTATTTATTATTGCCATCTCTTTGTTCTCACTTTTCCGCAAACGTGGCATCCGCGCCCAGCAGGATACAGATTCTGCTTTCTGGGAACGTGAAGAACAGGCAAACAGTGTCCGCCGGAAAGATATCAGCAATCTTCCCTATCTTACCATACCTTTGGACCATTTTCCAATAGGTATCTGCAAAACAAACGAAATATCTGCACTGGAATCGACCCTTACAGAGCTTTCCGGTCAGAAAATCTTAAATCTCGGCAGACAGACGAACACGGATTTAAAGCTGCTTTATGGAACTGCAAACATCGGTCTTCTCACCCAGTACAGCGATAATTATCTCCTGCTCTGCCGCACGCTGACCGACTACGCTGCGGCGCTTCATGCAAACGGTTACGACAGAGAAGCGGTCACCGTACTCGAATACGAGATTTCTACCGGTTCCGACTCTTCGACTGCCTACAGCCTCTTAGCAGATTTATATATCAGCGAGGGCAGACCGTCAGCTATTGATTCCTTAATTGCGCAGGCAGACGCTCTCGACTCTCTGATGCGTGCGCCGATTCTCGCAAAGCTTGCGGAAAAACAGGCATCCTAACCCCGTTTTTCCCCTGCCGGCAGTTTTCCGTACTGTGCAATCAGGCAGTCCGTCAGCCTTGACGCTTCACTTCTTGTGAGCAAATCGAGATTTTCTTCTATCGCAATTCCGTAATACGCCGCATATTTTCGCAGATAGCTTTTCTGATGCTCCGTTGCAGGTGTCTGTTTTTTGACCTTGCACTGCAATGCCACCGGAACAAACGCCTCAGGCTCTTTCTTCGCATATTCCTCTTTCAGCCTTTCCAGTAATTGTTGTGTTTCCCTCGCATCGTCAAGCGCGCGGTGGGCATTTTCCCGCGAAATTCCATAATAGGTGCAAAGGCTCTCCAAGTCCTTCTTCTGCTCTGCCGGGAGAAATTTTCTTGCGAGCTTTAACGTGTCAACCGCTCTGCGTTCAAAACTATACTTGTGATTTACCGCCCACTGTTTCAAAAAGCTGTAATCAAAGATGACATTCTGTCCCGCCAGGACATCTTCCCCGAGAAATTCTAAAAATTCCGGCAAAACTTCTTCTTCCGGTCCCCCACCCGCTGTCATCTCTGCCGTAATCCCCGTCAGTTTCTGCACCTCCGGTGAAATCACGCACTCCTGGCGCACCAGACTTTCGTATTCCGCGACCGGAACGCCATTTCTCACCCGCACAGCGCCAACCTCTAATATCCGGTCTGTTTTCACGCGCAGTCCGGTCATCTCAAGGTCAATCACGACGTAATCCAGGAGGACTGCGGGAACTTTATTTTCGCTCATCTGACACCCTCCCATCGCACTCTGTGACTGCCGCCTGATGATCCAACGGGTCTCTTTTTGTATAGTCAAACAGCAGGTAGCACGGCTCTTTTAACCTCTCCGGAAGAGACGTTACCGTTTTTACTTCTTTTCCCGGAAAATGATAATGGAAACGCTCCACATGATTCTGTTTTCCTCCGGTCACGTATGCACGGCTCACCGCTTTCCATTCCGACAGATTGTCCGCCCACACCGGACGGCTCTTGCAATTTTCCCGCAGATAAAGGTCATAAATCAGACTCTCCTGCAATAACTGCTTTGTCTCCCCGTCAATGCCACGCTCTGTCATGAATTCAAGGAGTATCTCCGAGCGGCGGATTCTCGAATGGCTCATCGCAAAGTAGCCATTTCGGTCATAAAATCTTCCAAACTCCTGATACATTGCAAATGCGCTGTCAAACAACGGCTCTAACAGTTTTATCGTCAGTTCAAACTGCCCGCTGTTGTAATAGACCTCGAGCATCTCCTCCACCTGTTTGATGGCTATCACATCGTCAAACGTCAGCCATTTGGTCTGTAACACCTCGTAAGGCGCACAGCTTCGGTAGCAGATACCGTATTCCTGTGCGTGCTCATACATATAGGAGCCTTTGAGCACTTTTAAAAATCCAAGCTGCAACTGATTTGGCTTTAGTGCATAGATATCGTCAAAGGAGATTCCAAACCGCTTATAGTCCTCATAAGGAAGCCCTGCAATCAGGTCTAAGTGCTCGTGGATATTCTGCCCCTTCTGCACGGCACGAACCGTTTCTTTCAGGCGGTTTAACTGCATCGTGCGGTGGATTTCCGTAATTGTCGCGTCATTTGTAGACTGCACGCCGATTTCAAGCTGCACGAGTCCCGGACGCATGGACGCAAGAAGTGCCAATTCCTCCTCGGTCAGAAGATCGGCTGAAATTTCAAAATGAAAATTCGTGATTCCGTTATCATGCTCTTTGATAAAAGACCAGACTTCCATGGCGTGTTTATGGTCGCAGTTAAAGGTACGGTCGACAAATTTCACCTGTGCAACCTCTTTTTCAAGGAAATAAGCAAGCTCTTTTTTTACCAGCAAAAAGCTGCGAAACCGCAGTTGTTTTTCCACGGAAGAGAGACAATAGCTGCAACGAAACGGACAGCCGCGGCTCGTCTCGTAATAGATAATCTTGTTTTTGAAATCCTCAATGTGCCCATAGCAAAACGGTATCTCGTCCATATCCATCACAGCGCGTGCCTTTGTAATTGCAATTTCCGTTCCTCTGTGATATGCGATTCCGTCAATTTCCGCAAGCGATTCCCCGTATCCCTGGTAATAGCGGTACACCTCGCAAAATGTCTTTTCTCCCTCTCCCATCATGATACCGGTCACTTCCGGGTGTTCTTCCAGAAAAGTCTCTACTTCGTAAGACACTTCCGGACCTCCCACCCAGATTGGAACATCCGGGCAGAGCTTATGATATTCTGCGATTAGTTCTTCCACCATCGTAATGTTCCAGATGTAGCAGGAAAAGCACAGCAAATCCGGTTTTTCCCGATAAATTCCTTCTAAAATGGACATCGTCTGGTTATTGATGGTATACTCCGCAATCCGGATTGTCCCACTGTCTTTTTCCCCTGAATTTGCATCCGCGTATGCTTTCAGATTATACACGGCAAGATTTGAATGAATATATTTTGCATTGATTGCCACTAACAGTGCTTTCATATTTCTCCGTTTCCGATGCAGCCTGTACATTCTTCATTTGCACAATCGCACCATTTATGCTATTTTATTACTATAGATTGTACCAGAAAGGATTATTCCGATGACCACAGACGAATTTGAAAATTTAGCAGAACTTTTTAAAATATTTGCAGCCCCCACAAGACTCCAGATTATGTACGTCCTCATGGAAGGTGAAAAATGCGTTTTTGACATTGCAGAAGAATTACAGATGTCGCAAAGTGCCATTTCCCACCAGCTTGGTATCTTAAAACAGAACCGTCTGGTTAAAAACCGCCGGGACGGCAAAACCGTCTACTATTCGCTGCTTGATTCCCATGTTCTTACCATTATTGAACAGGGATTAAATCATATTCGTGAATAAAAGTAGTATAGCGCAATCACAAAAAACGTGCAACCACCGTCTCCCCTGTGTCCGCGGGTATGACAATGTTGCACGTTTTTTTCATGAAAAGCCCCTTTTACTCTCCATGCTGTATCTCATATACTCACCCAATCTTGCCCTCCCGGGCCGGTATAGAAATGTTCTATACCCCGATGTATCTTACGATGACATCCACTCCTGCAATCCACAGAAGTACGGCACCACCAATGTATGCCTTTGTCTTATGCACAAAGCCAAGCCGGTATCCTGTATACATTCCGGCTACAACGACCACAATCGTGCAACACACAATCATAATCAGAATCCGAAGGAGATTCGTCTGTAAAAATCCAAATGCAACTCCTGTCAGAAGTGTATACACACTTGTAATGGCTGCCATGCGCAAAAAACGTTTAAATCCGAGGTTTTCTTCCCGTTTTTCATATACCCGTTCATTTCTGATTGCTTTCACGATCAGTCGGACACCCAGACCGAAGAAAATTGCGGTTGCCAGCACGAATCCCATGAATTTTCCGTCATTGGCAATATGACCGCTGTAACTATAGAGCAGGACGGAGATATAATTTCCGATAAACAAAGCCGCCATCTGCCACATTGCAATCAATATACAGATGATGCTCAGATGTACTTTGTCAATTTTTGCTACCAATGATCCCTGGCACTCCATAGCTGCAAAAATATCAAGCGATATTCCAGCCAGAATCAAAAGATTCTCTATCCAGTTCATTGCCGTCCTCCTTCTATAACAATCCTCATATAAAACTATATGAGAAAAATCGGTTTCTGAAAATATGCAATCCCTCCGGTGTGTCTTGTAGTGCTATACAGATTAGAAGAAATGTATATTTGCCAAAATCACCGGAAGTCTGCCCCTTAAAGTTCCTGTATTACGTCCTCCATGGAACGTTTGATGATATACTGATAAATCTCTGTCAGTTCACGCGCCGAAGCCGTCATTCCCGATCGGATCCAGGTAATTGTCACATAGCACATGGACTGTGCATAGTACTCCGCAATCCGCTCCGGTGTCAGCCATGCATATCTGCCCTTCTTCCCGGTTTCTGCCTTACGAATAACCTTAAGTAAAAGCTCTTCCACGCATTTTTGTGTAATCACGCCAAAAGAATTCTGCCCCTCAAGGCGCACTGCCCGGGAGTAGAATTCTTTTTCTTTTTCGATATTGGTAAATAAAAGTGTCAGCGCCTCATTCACCATGCCGTTTTGCACCAACGGTTCAATCGGGTCTAAAAGCTGTGCCTTAATAATCCATTCCAACAACTCATATTTATCCTGAAAATGGTTGTAAAAAGTAGGGCGGATGACTCCTGCCTTGTCCGTAATCTCTTTTATCGTAATTTTTTCAATTGGCTGTTTCACAGCAAGTTCCTTAAAGCTCTCTGCCAAAAGCAGGTCAATCGAGCGCTTTCCCTGTCCAGTCATAACTCCCTCTTTACTATCTCACCAGCACCCTACCGACCGTAATGTGCCTGGAATCCTGATCGTCCCTAAGGTTTAGCAATTCTCCTGTGTCAAATAACTTAATCAGCGGTCGAAGCGGGAAATTCTCAAAATTCTTCGCCACAACTCCCCGTCTTCCATCTGACAGCTCCACTTCACAGCCCTGCGGATAAACCGCGAGTTTGCGGGTAAAAATCTCTACAAGCTGCGGATCAAATTCTGAGCCGGTTCCTGCCATCAGATATTCCAACGCATCCGATGGCGTCTGCGCATCCCGCGAGGGCCGTTTGGATATCAGCGCATCATAGCAGTCTGCCAGTTTAATAATCCGGGCAAACAAGGGAATCTCGTCCCCGGATTTTCCATATGGATAGCCACTTCCGTTATACCATTCATGGTGTTCAAGGATTCCCGTATATACCAGAGACGGAAAATCAAAATGCTTTTTCAGATAATCTACTCCATAGTGCGGATGATTCTTCCAGGTCTCTCTTGCTTCTCCGGTCAGAGGCCATGTTCCGCAGATAATGTCCATATCGACAAAGCGCTTTCCGACATCATGAAGCAGTCCCGCCGTCGCCAGAAGATTGAGCTGCTTCTGGTTGAGTCCATAGCGGGAACCAATCATAACCGACAACATCCCTACATTTATCGAATGATAGTAGATATAATCATCAAAGTTTTTAATATCCATCATGTTGCACATGACATCCCCATTGCAAAGGATTTCCTCCACAACCTGTTGTACCATCGCACGAACCTTTACCTCTTCTACCGGGAGGTCGCCCTGCGTATCATCAAATGCAAACAAATCATGTACGACTCTTAATGCCTGGCTTTTTACCTGTGGGCTTAAAACCTGCTGAATCTCGATTCCGCTGGTAAACGCATCGTCAATGTAGATTCCGGCAAACCCCAGAAATTCCAGATTGGATATGTATTCTGATGTGAGCAGCAGATGTTTCGCCAGCAAAAGGCGTCCGGCTCCATCGTAAATGTCATGCCCCAGAGCCATTCCAGGCTCCAGTCTGCTCGTTGGTATATAGCGCATCCGTTTTTCTTATCCCCTTTGGTTTACATATCTTTATCTTACACCATTTCCTCATCAAATTCAACCGTCACAAAGTACCCCTTTGGCGTTTCCTTTACATCCACCACTGTGCCCTCTTTTGATTTAATCCGTTTGCTGACCACATAGTTTGCTGACATTGCATATGCCTTGCCAAGCGTGTAATAATAGGAGTTCGGAAGTTTTCCCTCTGTAATCGGGAGCACATCTCCCACATTTAAAAGCCCTGTCCGCTCCATTTTAAACTCTTCCCGTCTCATTTTTACTGCCTTTCCGTTACTATCGTCATCTTGTCAACCATTTTTAGATATAGTATAATACATTTACACATTTTGGAAAACATTTTTCTCATACGGGGAGATTTATGGATACACATAAGAAAGAACTTCTGGAACATTTTTTATCGTCCGCCATCGGAACGCTTGAGGCGGATAAAATATATGATATTTTGCTGGCCACCCTGGTGGAGCTGCTTCACCCGGACGGACTTTTAATCACTCTAAACCAGCGGACAGGCTATTGCTTTGATGTCATCCGCACCTACGGAAGCATTACCTGTGAAAAAAATTACAGCTATCCCTGTTTAGATGCCATCGCTATGCTTACCGGCTCGGAAAATATTGTCGATTTGACTTCGGAGGCTTCACTGCCGTTTGTCGAGACGCTCACTGCCCGCAAGCAGGCATGGTTAAAGGAGCAGGATATTTCTTTCTTTTATCCCATCCGCTATAACCAGGCAGTGATTGGCTTTATTTTTGCTGCCTATCACGACCACCGTTCCATCAGCGCAGAGGACACGCTTTGCTTAGAACGCATCTGTTATTACTCTGCCTATGTTCTTCGCAATGCAAACCTCTACGAAAAGGCTTATTATGCGTCTATCACAGATGATTTGACCTCTCTCTACAACCGTAAGTATGCGCTTGAATACATCGGACGCCGTTGCAGTGAAAACGAACCTCTGACGCTTTTAATGCTCGATATCGATGATTTTAAGCTCTACAACGAGCTGTACGGCTCTGCGGAGGGCGATAAACTGATTTTACAGTGTTCCCGCCTGATTTTGCAGGAAAAAGAACCGGATGATGTTGCATTCCGTTACGGAACGGACGAGTTTCTTATTTTGAAAAAAGGCAATGACATTGAACACACAACAGAATTTGCCGAATGGCTCAGCTATAAGCTGGCGGATTCGATTTCCACGGACACCGTATGGAGCGCTACCATCACCTGCGGCATTTCCGTTTTCCCGGATATTTCACCGGATTCCGCGTCTCTTATCCACAACACCGAACAGGCGGTCTACTACGGCAAATCCGACGGAAAAGGTCATATCTGTGTCTACAAAAACGGCATGGAGACCCGTTCCCAGAACCCGGACATCCGGGATGCCTACGAACGCATTGCACCGACCGTTTATGCACTTACTGCTGCCATCGACGCCAAGGACAGTTATACTTTTACCCATTCTTTGAATGTCTCCCGCTATGCGGTCATTCTTGCAGAAGCTGTCGGTATGAATTCAAACGACGTGGAAATTGTGCGAAACGCTGCCCTGTTACATGATATCGGAAAAATCAGTATTCCGGAGCATATCTTAAAAAAGACTTCGCGTCTTGAGCCGGAAGAGTATGAGATTATGAAGACGCACGTGGAAAATTCCACCAAGATGATCCGTTACCTGCCAAACATGGATTACGTTATCCCTGCCGTGCTCGGACACCACGAACGCTACGATGGCAAAGGCTACCCGCGAGGACTCGCCGGGGAAAATATTCCTTATATGGCACGGATTTTAACGATTGCCGACTGTTTCGACGCGATGACCGCAAAGCGTCCTTACAAACAGCCGCTGTCCGTTTCCTACGCGGTCAATGAATTGCAGAAGAACAGCGGAACGCAGTTTGATCCGAAGCTCGTTCCGGTCTTCGTCAACCTGATTTATGAAGGAAAAATCAATGTCTAAGCTTTTAAGCGCATCCGGTTTTAAGAAAAAGACCCGGCGAAAGTTAATTTTTCTTTTAACTTTCACCGAGTCTTTTTTATACGATTTTGTTTTTGTAGGGTCTTCTTTAATCCACTTCTTTGTACTCTACATCTAAAGCATCCCGCTCTTCTTTCATTTCTTTTGCAACCTTCGATGCCTTATAGACAATCCAGATGTCTGAAATTCCATCGTATACAAGTGCAATTCCGATAATCTGCATGGTCAGTGTAACCATACCAAACGCATTTACGATACAAATAATTCCGAGTGCAAGACTGATAATCGCCATCAGAAGCATGCTCCACCATTTTGTATAACCGTTTCTCTTCGTATCAAATGCCACTTTCAAATCCTGAACTCCGTGAACGGCAAGAATCACACCGATGACAATCGGAATCAGGCTTAAAACGCTCTGCGGTTTCACGAAAATCCAGATTCCAATCAAAAGTACCACAAGCCCCAGGATTCCGGAAAGGGAATACGTAATTTTATTCCAGAAATAGCTGACAAGCTCTGCCGCTCCCATCACAATCAAAATGATGGCAATTGCTTTGCAGATAATGTCCAGTGTCGTTTCCGGCCACGCCACTAAAATCACACCCATGACAATGGAAAACAATGCGGACAGCATCATATCTGCCCTGAATTTCTTCATGATTTCTCTCATTCCTTATCCCCCCTCAAAGCTTTTTCTGCTTTTAGCTCGTAAGTTCTCCGGTAAATCGTGCCAGGTCAATAATCTTCTGGAGTTCTGCGCCCTCTACCGGTGCCTCTCCGTGGCTGATATGCTTTCCTTCTTCCAAGACCTGTCCTAAAAGCTTTACATTTTTATCCTTTGTGGTCTCAATTGTGTAATAACCTGTCTTCTTCGTCTGCGGATTAAAGGTAATATAAATTCTGCAGCAAAGCGGCGGAACAAGCGCTTTCTCCGGAAGGTCAATGCGTACTAACGTCAAATCTTCGGCAATGTCAAGCGCCATCACAGAGTAGCTTCCGGCTGATTCCGGATAAAGCTTCGGCTCCTTGTATGCCTCTGCAAAAAGTTCATTGACGAACTCTTCTTTTCCATCGCAAAGGTTTTTCACAAATTCTTCGCCGCCGGTGAATAACTTCTTTGGCAGAATTGCAAACTCAATCTGATTGCGCACAAATACCTGGAACTGCGCTCCGGTCATTTTAATCTGCTTCGGCTGGCTCTTTGCCTTCTCGTCAGCTTCATGCAGCTTTTCTACTAATTCTTTCTTTAATACAAGATTGTCCGAAAACGGGTTGATAACCATTCCGGCAAGGTTTAATTCCGGCTTTACGACAACGCTGTTGCACACCGGGAACGGCATGTTCAAAAGTGCCTGGCTCTTCGGCTCCTGTGGAATCTGTTCTTTGGATGTATACACGACAAAAAACTGCTGTCCGTTGTTGTCCTTTAAGAAGCATGGTGTTGGCTTATCCGGTGCCTGAAGCATCGCCGGAACATATAGCTTTGTCGGGCGTAAAAGGTTTAATATGGAAGAAAGATTTTCCTTGGTGCGCTCTGCCGCGTACTGTTTGATTGCCTCTTCCAATCTATCGTTGGTGATTTCTATTGTTGTTTTCTCGTCCATTTTCAATATCCTTTCCTGTTTGGCAATTACTCCCTTTATTATAGCACAATTTCATCTTCCATGTCTACAATGGCGGATTTCTTTCCCTATCTGAATGATAATTGTAGGTGCAAGTGCCAGCAGTCCGATGGTTCCCACCTGTGTTCCGGTAAGAGGTGCCACCAGAAAAAGTTTTTCAAGAAACGGTACAAACAGCACGAGTGCTAAAAGCGCCACGCCAGTGCCAAATGCTGCAATGCTCCATTTGTTGCTGGAAATTCCGATTTTGCGAAGCGGCCTCTCACTGCGGCAATTAAAGCCGTGAAACAATCTTGCCAGTGACAACGTCGCAAATGCCATCGTGCTTGCGGTCGCTGCATCCGTGCGAAGTCCGATGCCAAAGGAATACAGCGTTGCCACCGCAATCAGACCCCCGTACCAGAGCAAAAGTCCCGTCGTTTTTGCTGTGAGGATTCCATGTTTCGGGTTTCTTGGCTTTTCTTTTAAAAGCATCCTGTCAGATGGTTCCATCCCGATTGCAAGTGCCGGCAACGAGTCCGTCAGCAGATTGATAAATAAAAGGTGCACCGGTTCAAATGGCGTCGTAAGTGCCGCAAACGTGCAGAACAGCACCACCAGAATCCCCGCCATATTTCCGGAGAGCAAAAACCATATTGCATTACAGATATTGCGGTAAACGTTTCTTCCATTTAAGACTGCCTTCATAATGGTTGCAAAATTGTCATCCGAAAGAATCATGGCAGCGGCATCCTTTGACACTTCCGTTCCTGTAATGCCCATCGCCACGCCGATATCCGCCTTTTTTAATGCCGGGGCGTCGTTCACCCCATCGCCTGTCATTGCCACAATTTTCCCTTTTCTCTGCCATGCCTCCACGATACGGATTTTATTTTCCGGCGAAACACGGGCATAGACCGACACGCGTTCAAGCTGTGCGTCCAATTCCTCGTTTGAAAGGGCATCTAACGCCTGCCCGGTCAGAGCCACATCCCCTTCTTTAAAAATCCCGATTTCTTTTGCAATTGCCGTTGCAGTCACTTTGTGGTCTCCGGTTATCATCACTGTGCGGATTCCGGCATCCATCGCATCCGCCACCGCCGCCCTTGACTCTTCCCTCGGCGGGTCAATCATCGCCACCAGTCCCAAAAATGTGTAATTGTACTCCTCCTCTGTCGAAAACGCTTCCCCTTCTCCCATCTCCTTATAGGCAAACGCCAGCACTCGTAAGCCCTTTTGAGAAAACTGTTCATTTTGTTCCAATACCGCCGCACGGTCTGCCGCAGTAAATTCGTGTACATTATCCGTAGCAGCCTTTTTTGTCACCCGCTCCACAAGGACGTCCACTGCCCCCTTGGTCAGCATAACCTCTTTTCCATGGACCCGGTATTTTGTGCTCATCAGCTTTCTGTCGGAGTCAAATGGGATTTCTGCCAATCGTGGCATCATGTCACGGATATCCTCGCTTGAGACACCAGCCTTTTTCAGTCCCGCTTTCTGCGCCATTTCAAGCAGACAGCACTCGGTCGGGTCCCCGATTTCTTTTTCCCCTGAAATGGATGCATCGTTATTTAAAATTGCAGCATACAGTAAATCCCGGTGCAGGCGCTCCTTTATATCCATCTCTTCCGGCAGAAAACATTTTCCATCCAGATAAATTTCCCGTACTGTCATCCGGTTCTGCGTCAGGGTTCCGGTTTTATCCGAGCAGATGACCGACACACAGCCCAGGCTTTCCACTGCCTTTAATTCCTTCATGATGGCATTGTCGTGCGCCATCTTGCGCACGCCCATCGCCTGTACAATCGTGACAATTGAGCCAAGTGCCTCCGGAATTGCCGCTACCGCAAGTGCCACCGCAAACATCATAGAGTCCAAAAGCGGCTCTCCCTGATACATCCGCAGTCCAAATACCAGCACGCAGACTGCCATAATTCCAATCGCAAGTTTTTTTCCGAAGTCATCAAGGCTGACCTGTAACGGTGTCTTTTTCTCCCCGGCATTGTTCAAAAGCCCTGCGATTTTTCCCATCTCCGTATTCATCCCGGTTCCGGTCACAAGCACCTCGGCACGCCCGTAGGTGACAAGGCTTCCCGCATAAACCATATTGATGCGGTCTGCAAGTGGCACTTCATCCATAATTTTCCGGTCGCTTTTGTCTACATTCGTAGATTCTCCTGTAAGGGAACTTTCATTGACCTGTAGGGAATAATTTTTCATTATACGTCCATCCGCCGCAACCATATCTCCTGCCTCCAGCAAAAGGACATCCCCCGGCACAACCTCTTTTGATAAAATTTCCTGCTTTTTCCCGCCGCGCAGCACCTTCGCATGCGGGGAAGACAGGGCTTTTAAGGCATCCAACGATTTTCTTGCCTTCACATACTGCACCGTTCCAAGAACCGCATTTAACAGCAGCACGACGAAAATCACGACCGTGCTCTCCACATTGCCGGACAGCATGGATATGATTGCAGCAATAATCAGGATGATGACCAAAAAGTCACAGAACTGCTCCAAAAACACCTGCATCACACCCTTTGTCTGCTCCTCCTGCAACACATTTTCCCCGTTCTCCCGCAGACGTTTTGTTGCTTCCTCCCCCGTCAGCCCGTCTGCCTTTGCCTGTAGCTTTTCGTAAAGCTCGTCTCTTTCCATCTGATACATTTCCTTCATAATCTGCCTCCATTTCTGTGTAAATAAAAAACGAGACTTTTTGCGTACAATCTCTGTACGCAAAAAGTCTCGTTCAACGTTTAAAACGGTGCATAGACCCCGAGTCAAAACTGACCGTACTGACGGATGTCTATGACATACCAATGTATGCAACTACTCCCTCTCTGCAATTTGCAGCTTTCATGAAATTTTGTTTATTATACAATGCAAATCCGGCGAATGTCAAGAAACTTTTGAAATTTGTTATATCATAATCTATTTTCTGCCATGTCTATAAAAGCTATATTTCAGTCAACTTATTTTTCCTGTATTTCAGTGGGGATATCTCATATGTTTTTTTAAAGCTTCTTATAAAATAGCTTACATTCTGATATCCGCTCTGCATCGCTACCTCTGTAACCGGAATATCTGTGTCCTGTAACAGCTGTTTTGCATGCTCCAACCGTAAATATGTTACATATTGCGATAGTGTAATATGAAAATGTTCCTTAAAATACCGTGATATATATTTTTCCGAAAGATGGAACTGTTCCCCAAATTCTTTTAATGATATCTTCCCTGTAAAATTCTGCTGTATATATGAAACCATTTCTTTTTCTACAGTGTTTCTGGCGCTTGTATC